>Ga0210400_10000790_pt1 | contig 33292 bp, 34 predicted proteins | sample IncBWH26MmetaG_FD_155456 | JGI IMG/M metagenome (GOLD analysis project Ga0210400, IMG submission 155456) | Forest soil microbial communities from Barre Woods Harvard Forest LTER site, Petersham, Massachusetts, United States - Inc-BW-H-26-M | ecosystem: Environmental > Terrestrial > Soil >... | reverse complement strand
ACACGGTGGCCCGGTCCACCGTGTGCACCAGCCGGAAGAGCGCATGGTGGTTCTGCCACATGATGCCGATGACGGCGAAGCTGAGGATGAATGCCACCACATTGGGCCAGAGCCGCAGCAGGGCATGGGTGAGCTCGGCATCCGAGGGCGGCGCCTTGAACTCCGGGAGCACCAGACCCAGCACCAGCAGGGTGATGGCGAAGGCGAAGACGGCATCAGAGAAGGCTTCGAAGCGGGCCTTATTCATCGCGACTCCAGCAGCGCGTTCAGCTCCGTTCCCGGTGCGGCTTCCACCGGATCCAGGCCGCGCCGGAAGATCCGCGCGGGCCGGCTGCCCTTGAGCGTCACGCGGTCGCCGTCGATCCAAAGCATGGTCCCTTCGCGCAGACCCACGACCGGCAGCGCGTTCTCCTCGTGGTACTGCAGGAGCCGCTCCTCCCGCGTCTCGCCCCTGTGGGTGGAGGCGGGATCGGGATCCAGGTAGTGCGGGTTGATCTGGAAGGGGATGAGACCCAGCGCCGTCAGAGAGGGCGGCTCGACGATGGGCATGTCGTTGGTGGTGCGGATGGTGGGGCAGGCCAGGTTCGTCCCCGCGCTGGCGCCCGTGTAGGGCATGCCCGTGGACACCCGCGCGCGGATCGCGTCCATGGCTTTCAATCGGACCATCGCGTCCAGCAGGCGGAAGGTGTTGCCGCCGCCGGTGAAGATGGCCTCGGCTTTCTCGATGGCGGCCACGGCATTGAGCGCCTCGTGCAGCGCATCCAGCCCGAAGCCCAATCCCTCGAAAGCGGCACGGGCCTTGGTCGCGTAGGCATCCCGGTCCTTCAGCGCGTAGGGGATGAACAGCACCTTGGAGACGCCCGCGAGGCGCGCCTTCAGCGCGTCCGCCGCGTGTTCGAGATAGCTGGTGCCGTGATAGGCGGAGCTGCTGAGGAGGAGCAGGCGCTTCATTCGGACTCCAGGATGACCGTGGCGAAGGCGATGCCATGGTCGTGGGCCACGGTGGCGTGGAGGCGCGCGACGCCGCGGTCTTTCATCTGTTGCGTGAGTTTGTCCACGGTCCACAACCGCCCGTTGATGTAGCGCAGCTGCCGCCAGGACCAGCCGTCCAACCCCGTCCCCAGCGCCTTGCCAAAGGCTTCTCTCAGCGCCCAGCGACCCGCCATCCGCTCCGGCAGCCGGTCCCGGTTGCCCTTCAGCAAATAGGCCGCCTCCTCCGGATGGAGGATCTTCGCGCAGCACTTCTCCGGACCGAATCGCTCGATCAAGTGCGCCCAGCGCGGAGCCGGACAGATGTCAGAACCGAGACCGAGGATCACGATATGAGCCTAGTCGGAATCATCAGGTTTCGGATCGGGGTTTCCGACCACGAGATCTGGAAACCCCTTCTTCCAGCCCTTCCAATTGTCTTGCAGATGCTCATGCCCGAATCGAGATCCGTGAAGTTCAAGGAGGTCGGCCGAATCAAGAAGAAACTGGGCGATCTCCCTTAGCGTTGCGGGATCAGCGGAGAAAGAGACTCCCCTCATTGTGAGAGGTTGAAGCCTCTCGCGCTTGTCTTTTGGATATCCAAACAACTCAAAGGTCAAATTGGCTCCTTATGTTTGCGCGGAGTGGTCAGACCAATTCCATCGCATACCACCGATCGCAGCTCGTGTGCCCTGTCATTCCCATAGGCGCACATAAGGGCTTGAAGCCCAGCTTGGTGTAGAGCTTCATGGCGGCGTCCATGCCGGTGAGGGTTTCCAGATACATGGTGTGGTAGCCCGTCTCCCGAGCGGCGGCGATGAGGTGGCGCAGCAGGCGCTCACCCGCGCCGGTGCCGCGGGCTTCTTTCAGGAAGTACATCTTCCGCAGCTCGCAAGTGCCCTCATCCGCGCCATCCAGCCGCGCGAAGCCGCCGCCGCCCAGGACTCGGTCCACCGCATCCACCACCACGAAGAAGGCGGCACCAGGCTTGGTGTAAGCGCGGCTCATGTGATCCACCTCGGGATCGTGGATGGCGAAGCCGGGACCGTCCGCGCCGAATTCGGGCATGACGGTTCGGATGACGGCGGCCACGGCGGCGTCGTCTTCGGGGCGAATGGGACGGAAGGACAGGCCGGTCATGGATCCATTGTCGGCTTTTCAGAACTAAAGCGGAACGCAGAGGTCGCGGAGCAAGCGCGGAGAACGCAGAGGAGGCCTGGCACATGAACGCGGTGGCCGCCCGCCGTAGGCGGACCTGCCGCGTCGCGGCAGACTGAGGGTCAGGGCCGGAGACGCTTCAAAAGGCGTCTCCGGCCCTGACCCTCAGTCATTGGCCACCGCTGGTCCGGCCGAAGCCGGATGCTCATGAAGACTCTGTGTCCTTTCGCGTTCACTTCGCGACCTCTGCGACCAGCATTGGGGTTTTGTGAAGGTTCCTTCCGTCTTCCCATCCGACTCCCGATACTGGCCTTTGGAGATCCTATGGACACGCGCTGCTGCATCGTGGGAGGCGGGCCGGCGGGGCTCATGCTGGGCGTGCTGTTGGCGCGGGCGGGCGTGGAGGTGGTGGTGCTGGAGAAGCACGGCGACTTCCTCCGCGATTTCCGCGGCGACACCGTGCACCCCTCCACGCTGGAGATCGTGGAGGCCATGGGCCTGCTGCCGGCCTTCGAGCGGCTGTCGCAACATCGGGAGGACAAGATCCAGGTCGCCTTCGCGGACGGCCGCCTCACCTTCGGCGACTTCCGGAGCCTGGGCCGCTTTCCCTACATCGCGCTGGTGCCCCAATGGGACTTCCTGGATCTGTTGGCGGAGGAGGGCCGCAAGCATCCCAACTTCCAGCTGCTCATGCGCACGGAGGCGACAGACCTCATCGAAGAAGACGGCCGGGTCGCGGGCGTGCGAGCGACGGGGCCGGAAGGTCCGCTGGAAGTGCGGGCCGGTCTCGTGGTGGGTTGTGATGGGCGCGGCTCCACCGTGCGCGCGGCTTCGGGCTTGGAGCCGCGCACCTTCGGATCGCCCATGGATGTGCTCTGGTACCGCATGCCGAAGATGCCCGACGACGCCCCTGGAACCTTCGGCTACGCAGGGCGGGGGCAGATGGTGGTGCTCATCGATCGCGGCGATTACTGGCAGTCCGCTTTCGTCATTCCCAAGGGCAGTGCCGGGACCCTGAAGGCAGGCCCCATCGAGGCTTTCCAGGCCCGTCTTGCCGAGGCCGCGCCTCTGTTGGCGGACCGTGTGCAGAGCCTTAAGACCTGGGATGACGCGAAGCTGCTGGAGGTGAAGGTGGACCGGCTCGATCGCTGGCACAGGCCCGGTCTCCTCCTTATCGGCGACGCGGCCCACGCCATGAGCCCCATCGGCGGCGTGGGCATCAACCTCGCCATCCAGGACGCCGTGGCCACGGCCAACCTTGTGGGTCCGGCGCTGCGCGGTGGCGGCCTCATTGATGAATCCTTGCTCGCGCGGGTCCAGCACCGCCGCATGCTGCCCACGCGCGTCATCCAGGCCGTGCAGCGCACCGTCCAGAAACAGGTCATCTCCCGCGCCCTGGCGGCGTCAGGCGGCCCGCCGAACGCGCCGAAGGTGGCGCGGTTCCTTTCACGCTTCCGGTTCATGCGCCGCATCCCCGCGCGGTTGTTCGGATGGGGCATCCGGCGCGAGAAGCTGTCGTTCATGCCCTGACGATCCGTCAATTCCGCTGACACGCACCTTCGGGTGGGATTGACGGTCCTGGGCCCAGGCCTCAGAACGGAAGACCCTTTGGAGGATCCGTGCTCGAAGTCGACATCACCCTCGTGAATGCCTTCGTGGATGGAGAAGCCGGCGGGAACCCCGCGGGTGTCGCGCTGGAAGGCGACCGGTACACCGCCGAGGAGCGCCAGCGCATCGCCGCGGCAGCGGGCTTTCCCGAGACGGCCTTCGTCTGCGGTTCGGCTTCGGCGGATGCGCGTCTCGTCTTCCACACGCCCACCCGGTCGATCCCGCACTGCGGGCACGCGACGGTGGCCGCTTTCTGTGAGCTCGTGGCCAGCGGCCGGATGACAGGACCTCTACGCGTGAACGAGACGGTGGATGGCCCCCGCCGCATCCGCATCGCCGACGACTTGGTGTTCCTGGAGCAGGTGAGCCCGCGCCTGGAGGCGCTCGCATCGGCGCGGCGGGAGGAGCTCCTGGCCGCGCTTGGAATCGGGGCGGCCGATCTGCTTCCTGGCTTCGAGCCACTGCGGGCCTTCAATGGCAACGGGTCCATTCTCGTGCCGCTGCGGGACGAGGCGACGCTGGCCCGGCTCGCCCCGGACATGGCCGCGCTGACCGCCCTCAGCGAAGCGCTGGAGGTGGTGGGCGGCTATGTGTTCGTCCCCCGCGAGGGTGGTGAGCGCCAGGCCGTCGTGCGGATGTTCGCTCCGGCCTACGGCATTCCAGAGGAGGCGGCCACTGGCATGATGGCGGGGCCGCTGGGGTATTGGCTCTCCAAGGTGCTCGGGATGCCAGGCAGCCGTTTCCTCCTGGAGCAGGGCCGCCTCATGCGGCCCGCTTCCCCGAGCCTTTTGCAAGTGGAACTGGAAGGTGAAGTTGTGTGGGTGGGCGGCCGCGCCAAGGCCGTGCGGCGCATGAAGGTCAGCGTCTAGGTTTAGGCTCTGGCGGCTCGGTCTCGAGTTCCGGCCTCTCGGGCCAGAAGTGGCGAGGGTAGCGACGGCTCAACGCGGGGCGCAATTCCTGATAGGCCTTATGCCAGAAGCCCGCGAGGTCCGTCGTCACCTGCACGGCGCGGTAGTTGGGCGCGAGGAGGTGCAGCACCAGCGGCTGGCCCGCGATGCGGGGGCCTTCTTTCATCCCGAGGAAATCCTGGAGTCGGCTTTCGATCCAGGGCCGATCGCCGCCATATTCGATTTGCACGCGGCGTTTGGGGAGCTGGACGGCATCGGGCGCCAGCTTATCGAGCTGCTTCGCAGCGTCGCTACCCAGTTCTTCGGTGAAGATCCAGGTCCAATCCGAGGTTTCAGCTTCCGCCAATGATGCGGTCTGCAGGCAGGCGCGCAGGACGAGGCGTTCTCTCAGATCATCTTTCGGCGGCCATTGGAGGTCGGGCCGCGCGGCGGTGAGGAAGGCGGCCCGGTCCAGCAGGCGCGAGAGCGGTTCCGGCAGTTTCCGCTTCAGCCATTCCGACAAAAGGGCGGCGGCTTTCGCGTCACCCGGCTCGGCTACTTTGCGCGTGGCATCGAGGCAGGCCTCGCCAAACCAGAGGCCATTGATGCGCTCCACGCGGCGTCGCGATTCGTTGAACTCGAAGGCGTCCTCCTCGCGCAGCCGGTCGGGGAAGGCCTCCAGCAGCCACTCGGGCTCCAGGGCGGAGGCGAGGCGGATACTGACTGTGTTGCCCTTCGCGTCCGCATCCAGCGCCAGCAGCAGGTCGGCCTTCACTCGGCTCATCGGATCGAGCGTCCCGCCACCGCCCTCGCACATCCGGTAGCTGCGGCCCTCACCCCTGCTGGCCACGCGATCGGGATAGGCCATGAGCAACGCGCGCCGCAGGGCCATCTCCGGATCGGTGGCGGTATCGGAGGCGTTACCCAGGCTGCGCCGGGCCAGCCGCGCGCGGTGGACGGCGCCTGGATCGAGGTTCGCGGCCCGCAGCGCGCCCGCATGGAAGGCGGCATCCTCAGCCTCGCGGTAAGCGTCCAGGCGCGGCAGCAGATCGCAGGGGATCGCGGCGCCAGACCCTTCGCGGCGGTCGAGGCTGGCGCGGACCGCGAGATCGCCACTCTCCAGCAACGCCGCTGACAATCGCGCCGTGTCCGCGATGCCTTCGGCCTCGCCCGCGAGCACGAGCCGCGCGAGGCGGGGATGCATAGGCAGATCCACCATGCGGCGACCGGTGGGGGTCATCGCGCCAGCCGCATCCAGCGCGCCAAGATCGCGGAGCAGCTTTTCCGCGGCCTTCAGCGAAGCCTCCGGCGGCGCCTCGAACCAGGAAAGCGAAGCGGGATCGCGGATGCCTAAGACATGCAGCCCGAGCAGCGCCTCCGCGAGATCGGCCCGCTGCAGCTCCGGCGTATCGAAGGCGGGCCGCTGGCGGAAGTCAGCCTCGGTGAGGAGCCGCACGCAGAGGCCTGGCCCTGTGCGGCCCGCGCGACCCATGCGTTGCACGCAGCGCGCCTGGCTGATGCGCACGGTAGCGAGGCTGGAGAGGCCGGACCAGGGTGAATGGCGGGCCTCCCGGCCCAGGCCCGAATCGATCACGGCACGGACGCCATCCAGCGTCACGCTGCTCTCGGCCACATTGGTGCTGAGGATGATCTTGGGTGTGTCGCTGGGGGCGATGGCTTCCTGCTGGGCCTCGGCGCTGAGGTCCCCGTGCAGGGGCAGGACGCGCAGGCCCAGGCGGGATGCGGGCGCGTCGAGCGCGCGGACACAGGCGCGGATCTCCGCCGCGCCGGGCAGGAAGACCAGAATATGGCCGCTGAGCTTGTCCTGATGAAGCTGCTGCACGGCCTCACTTACACGCTCCGTCAGGGGCCGGGAGTCTTCTCTTGTCGCGTGGCGCAGCTCGATGGGGAAGCCGCGGCCCTCGCTGCTGAGGATGGGCGCGCCGAGAAAGGACGCCACGGGGGCCGCGTCCAGCGTGGCGCTCATGACGACGAGCTTGAGGTCGGGCCGCGCGCCGCGCTGGAGGCGTCGTAGCAGCGTGAGCGCCAGGTCCGTATGCAGGTGCCGCTCGTGGAACTCGTCCAACACCACGGCCGCGATGCCCGTCAGATCCGGATCGGACTGGAGGCGCCGCAGCAGCAGGCCTTCCGTCACGAAGCGGAGGCGCGTGGCCTTGGACACCTTGGACTCGAATCGCACGGCGTAGCCCGCCGTGGCGCCGAGGCTCTCGCCCATCTCCGTCGCCACGCGCGTGGCAGCGAGGCGGGCCGCCAGGCGCCGGGGTTCGAGGATCCAGCATTCGCCTTTTCCAAGCAGGCCCGTTTCCAGGAGGGCCCGCGGCACGCGCGTCGTCTTCCCGGCGCCGGGCTCCGCCGTGAGCACGAGGTTCGGCCCGCGGCGCAGAGCCTCGGTGATCTGGGGCAGGATCGCTTCGATGGGCAGAGTCATGGCGAAGCTTCTATGATCGTTCAAACCCGGAGCGCCCCATGAACGAAGTCTTCAAAGCCAGCCGCTGGACGAAGGGCAACCACCTCTTCCGCACGGTGATCGAGGTGTCGGACCAGTCCGTCGTGCGCCGCAAACGGAGCTGGTTCACCGTGAACGAGATGAGCATCCACCTCAGCCGCGTGGCCAGCGTCCGCATCGAGACAGGCCTCCTCTTCGCGGACATCCTCATCGAGAGCACCGGCGGCAGCGACCCCATGGCCAGCCACGGCCACATGAAGTCCGACGCGCGGCGCATCAAAGAGCTGATCGAGCAGGGCCAGGGCCGCGCAGGGAAGGGCGAGTAGCGCCTCAGGCGAACTTCGGCGCGCGTTTTTCCAGGAAGGCCTGCATGCCTTCTCGGGCATCGGCGCTGCGGATGGCGGTCTTCATCTGCTCGCCCTCGGTTTTGAGGAGGGCCAGGAGCGAATCAGGCGTGAGGCCCGCGTTGCGGAGGGCGGAGGCCTTGATTCGGGCCATGGCCTCGCCGGGGCCGTGAGCAAGGCGCTGGGTCCAGACTTTGCCGACATCGGCGAGCATCTCGGGGTCCACCACTTCATGGACGAGACCCAGCTCCTTGGCGCGGGCGGCATCCACGGCATCGGCGGTGAGCATGAGATGGGCCGCCACGCTGGGGCCCGCGGCCAGGTGGAGCATCACGCTGCCGCCCCAGTCGGGGTGAAGGCCCACCTTCACGAAGGCCATGGAAAACTTGGCGTCGGTAGCCGCCACGCGCAGATCCGCGCCCAGCGCCAGGCTCATGCCCGCGCCCGCGCAGGGGCCCTGGATGAGGGCCAGCACGGGCTTGGGGAGAGTGCGGAGGCCGTGGGCCACTTCGACACCGAGATCGAGGAGCGCTTCCAATTCCTTTTGGTTGCCCGCTTCGACATTCTTCACGAGCCAGCCGAGATCGCCGCCTGCGCAAAAGCCGCGGCCCTCGCCCCGCAGGACGAGTCCCTTCGCGCCCGGCTCCGCGGCCTTGCGGAGCGCCTCACGGAAGCCATCGGCCATTTCCGGAACGATGGCGTTCAGCTTGTCGGGCCGGTTCAGGGTCAGCGTGACGATGCGGTCCTGGACCTCGATGTGGATGGGCGAGTTCACTTCTTCTCCGCCCGGGCTTCCGCCGCCTGGACGAAGCCGTTGAAAAGGCCCCGCGCCGAGTCGCCCGCGGCGTCATGGAGGGCCACGAGATTCTCGGGATGCCACTGCACGCCCACCACCCAACGGTCCGGCTCCACCGCCTCCAGGCCTTCGATGAGGGCCTGGCCGTGGTCCAGCGTCTGGGGATGGAAGGCCACGGCCTTGAGGCCCTTGCCCAGCTTCTTCACCGCCTGGTGGTGGCGGCTGTTGACGGCGACGGCGTGGCCACCCAGCAGCTGCGCGAGGCGGGAGCCATGCGTGACGCTCACTGTATGACGGAGCTCGGGGATATCCGCCGTGCCATGGTCGTGGAGCTCCGGCGCGCAACCCGTGGCGTCGGGGATGTCCTGGATCATGGAACCACCCAGGGCCACATTGAGGATCTGATGTCCGCGGCAGATGCCGAGGATGGGCAGGTTCTTCTCCCAGGCCACGCGGATGACGGGGATCTCGCGGTCATCCCGGGCACGGTCCACTTCGGCCTTAGGATGGATGGGTTCGGCAGGATCCCAGTGGGCGGGGTCGATGTCGGCGCCGCCCGTCAATAGCAAGCCCGCGACGCCATCAAAGGAGGGCGCGGGGTCGTCGGTGCCGCAGAGCTGGATGGGCCCCTTCCAGCCCGCGGCCTTGAGGGCGGGCACATAGTGCTGAGCCGCGCGTTTCTTGTCCCGGCAGCAGACGAGGATGCTTGACATGGGACGCCCTCCAGCGATCATGGACACCCTACCAGCTCAGGTGGTCTGAGAACGGTGCCGCGGAGAGCTCCGCGGGAACAGGAGGACGAGATGTCCGGATCCCTTAACAAAGTGTTGCTCATCGGGAACCTGGGGCGCGATCCCGAGCTGAAGATGACGACCTCGGGCCAGCCCGTGGCGCGCTTCAGCATCGCCACCACGGAAACCTGGAAGGACAAGGCGGGCGAGAAGCAGTCCAAGACGGAGTGGCACAACATCGTCGTCTGGGGCAAGCAGGCCGAGATCGCCGAGAAATACCTCAAGAAGGGGAAGCAGATCCTCATCGAGGGCCGCATCCAGTACCGCGAGTACCAGGACCAGCAGGGCGTGAAGAAGACCGCCTGCGACATCCGTTGCGACAACTTCCAGATGCTGGGCCGCATGGAAGAAGGCGGCGGGCGTTCAGAGGGCGGCTACAGCCGCGGCGGATCGGCCTCGTCCTCATCGCAGGGCGCGCCCGATTACGACGACATGCCGCCGCCGCCCAGCGGCCCTGACGACGACATCCCGTTCTGAGCCAGGTCGTGACGGATTCCGGAACGGCACAGGCGCCCGAGCGGTCCATCCACTGGCGCCAGCGCTGGTGGTACGCGCTCTGGGTGGCGCTGCTGCTGGGCGCTTCAGGTTTCTGGGCCTGGTGGGAGACGCCTGCTGTCTCGGGCATCGGCCATGTGGTCGCCCGCGTCTGGGTGAAAGATCTGCCCGCAGGCAGCAAGGTGGAGGTCTGGACCGGCCCCGCCAAGGCTTGGAAGCAGGACGCGCCAGGGTTCCAGGGGCCCTGGATGGTGCAGGACGATGCCGCCAAGCCCCTGCCGCTGCCCCCGCTGGAGATCCGCGCGGGGTTGCGGCGCTGGCACCAGGGCTACATCCCCCGCCTCACCAGCGACAGGCTCGTGCTGCGCATTGATCCGCCGGAGGGAGCTCCCCGTTTCGCGGCTTACGATCTCCAGCGCGACCTCGACGCGGGTCTCGCGGGCCCTCACCGCCGCCTGTTGATCTCCACATCGCTGAAGTGGGCCGCGCTTTCCATGGATGCATCCCGGCCCTCACCTCTATTACCCTAGTCTCTTGCCCTCGAAAGGATCGTCCATGCGCCGCCTCTTCTCCGCCCTGACCCTCCTTCCCGCAGCTCTCGCAGCCCAGGCTCCTGTCGCGGCTCCCGCGCCTGCCGCTGCCGGCCTCGCTGACCAGTTCAAGGCCCAAGCCCCTGCGATCCAGGCCCTCGTGAAGACGGACCCTGATGCGGCCCTGGCCAAGGCAGAAGCCATCATTCCGGCCGTCCCTCCTGCTTTCAACAAGACGGATTTCCGCACAGCCCAGGACAGCATGGGCGAGTACAACGCGCTGACCGACATGTACCGAACCGCCGCCAGTTGCGCGGATGCCGCCGGGCAGTGGGAGAAGGCCCGGGACTACGCCACCAAGGCCAAGGCCAACGCCCAGGCCACCTATGACAACGCGGTACCGCCTTTCACCGCCTTCCAGGACACCTGGAAGAAGGCTCAGGCCGAGGCCCAGAAGCATCTGGACGAGGAGGCCACGCTCGCCAAGGTGGAGAAGCCCACGCCCGAGCAGACTGTGCAGTTGAATGGGCTGAAGCTGAATGAGAGCGTCTACCAGAAGAATGTCTCCTCCGGCAAGACCATGGTGGACGCCGTGGATGCGAGGCTGAAGGTCCTCAAGGATCAGACCGCGGACTTCGATCCCTTCATCGCGAACATCTCCGACCGCCTGAAGACGGAAGCCGGCAACATCGACAAGTTCAAGGGCGATAAGAAGGTCTTCGCCGCCGCGGCCCTCAAAGGCGCGGACCAGTACAAGGACAAGGATTCGGAGGTGACCTACCTGCGCCGCCTCCAGGTTCTCGATCCTTCCAGCAAGGCCGTCGCCCATAAGTTGGATGTGCTCTTGGGCAAGGTGAAGCAGGAGCCCCTTAAGGGTGTCGTCCGTCACAAGAAGGGCCACTGAGTTGAGGTTCCGGGCCTTCCTCCTCCCGGCGCTGATCCTGGCCTTGGCCGTCCCGGCCAGGGCCCAGGTGTTCGCAGACGCCTTCAACGGGAAGCGGGACGGCTGGGAGTCGCGCCTCAAGCGCGGCGATGCGGCGGCTGTGCGCCAGGAAATCGAGACCTTCCTCACCGTTCAGGGCGCCAACGCCAGCCCCAGCAACTACGGGGACCAGCACGCCATCGTGGGGGCGCGGGGCCTGGAGGCCCGGGCCTGCGTCGCCTCCGGCGAATGGGAGGCCGCCCTCGCCAACCTGCAGAAGGCTTCCGCCACGGCCGGGGAGAACCTCTCCGCCACGGAGGTTTCCTTCGCCAAGCTGCGAGCCGATCACGCGGAGAAGCTCACGCTCTGGAAGGGTGAGCTGGGCGATGCCCAGGCGAAGCTGGACCAGCTGAACGCGGCGCCGGGCCTCACGGAAGACCAGATGAAGTTGAAGGGCCAGCTCCAGACCTTCGTGGCGGAGCACCAGTCCTCCATCCAGCACAGCGAGGACGCCCTCAAGGCCATGGACGGAGCCCTTGTCACGCTGCGGCAGGAAAAAGCGGATTACGAGGCTTCAGCCGCCGCCTGGACCGCCTTCATCGATAAGGAGAAGGCGGACATCACGGCCGCGGGCAGCGCGATGGCCTATGTGTCCCAGAAGACTGAGCAGGTGAAGGCCGATGACGCGAAGTCCCCGGAAGAACGCCTGGACTATGTGGAGCGCCTCCTCAAACTGGATCCAGCCAACGCTGCCGCGCTGCGCCTGAAGTCCGCGCTCCAGGGCAAGCCCCTGGCGGAGGCGACCCCGAAGAGGAAGGCGGCGCGCAAGAAGCGCTGACGCATTCCGCCACCAAGGAAGAAGGGCGCCGCGAGGCGCCCTTCTTCCTTGGACAGAGCAGGCCTTCCTAGAACACCAGGCCGAATCCGGCGCGCACATAGCTGGTGGCTGGGGGATCGCCGGCAGCGGCGTCATGGCCCGTGAGGCTGGTGTGATAGACAACTTCCAAGGTGAAGCGGGGGCCCGCGTCGCCGCCGAAAGTGTTGCCGAAGCCCGCCTCGCCGCCCATGCGGCTCTTGTTGGTGGTGTCCACACCATAGTAGTAGTTGTCCCAGTAGCTGAAATTCCCGAAGCTCCGCTCGAACTTCTCGAAGTCGGCGGAGAGGCCGCCCAGCAGGTAGAACCCGCGGTGCCGGTAGGCGCCCTCGCCGGGGAAGATCTGCAGATCGCCGCCGAGGTTGAACTGGGAGTGCCGCAGGTTGAGCGTGCTGTAGCCCTGCGCGGTGTTGGTCCCGTTGTTGGCCGCGAAGCCCAGGTTCAGGCGGATGGCCGTCACCCGGCTCGTGGGGAAGCTCATGTTGAAGGTGGCGCCGATGCCCACATCGTAGGCCTCGGTCTGGGGCGTCAGCACGCCAGCGGTGGGGGGGTAGGTTTTGCTGTTGAAACTGCCCGTGGGTGCGATGAGGTCGATGGTGAAGCCGGGGTGGAAGTCCTGGGCCTGCACGGCGGGTGCGGCCAGAGCCAGAGTCAGCAGGGGGAGCAGGGCGGTGCGTCGCATGGGATCTCCAGAAAAGGTCCGAAGCCGTTCTAGCCAGGGGCATGCCGGAACGCGCAAGTGTAGCTCATCCACGAGATGCCGCCTGGCGAGCCGAGATTGAGGCACTGATGCGTGTCGCAAGGCACCTCAGGGGGAGGGAGGAATGCAACGCCTGGGAGCCTGTCCAAGCAATCCCCCGGGCGGCGTTGGGGCGCCGGGCGAGCCTAACGCGGCATGGCGACGCCCGCCGCCCCAACCCGGAGGGCCCGCCGCCAAGGGCCCGTTGGCTGCGTCACCGCGCTGGCACGATGTGAACGCATCGCGGCTGCGCGCGCTTCCTTGCTACCAAGCCCTTGGCGACTGGCGCCGCCTGCAGGGGATTGCTTGGACAGGCTCCCAGATGGCTTACTCTGATCTCAAAGAGGTTGTCATGGTCTGGAAGCAGGATCTCGCGAAGCTGAAACAGGCCTTTCCGGATGCGGGAGGGCCACCCCCGCCGCCCGTGAAGCCCAAGCCCAAACCCGTCGAAGTCAAGGATCTGAACGCGGAGGATGCCTTCTTCCTGGCGGCCATGGGCGCTCCATCGCCACGGCCTCCCAAGGTGGGAACGGCCGCTCCGATGGCGCAGGTTCCAGTTCCGCCAGAAGCCGAGGTCTCCTTCGACGCGGAGCTTGCGGACCTGAAGGGGCTCAAGCCCCTGGCGCGGAATCCGGTCCTGGCCACGCCCATCATTCCAGCGAAGATGGAGGCCGCTCCCGCGCCCATCGTGCCGGTTCTGGAGCCGCCCGCTGCCCAGGTAGAGCGGCTTGGCGAGCTGCCCGCCGCCGTGGAGCCGGATCCCTCCAGGGGCCCTATCCGCATCCAGCTGGCCGCGGGCATGGCGGTGGAGGTGGATGCGGTGCTTGACCTCCGGAACCACAGCGTCCCGGACGCCTTGGGCCGCCTGCGGGACCGCTTGGAGGATGGCGCGCACATGGGCTGGCGCACGCTCCATGTGGTGCTCGGCGAAGACGCGGCGCTCCATGAAGCGCTGCTGGCCCTGTTCGCCGCAGGCGGCCCCATCAAGATCAGCCGCTACGCCCAGGCCCCCGTCCCCATGGGCGGCGCGCAGGCCTGGATCCTCTACTACTGACCGCTCCGGCGGAACCTGGAATGGATTGGGAGAGCCGATGAGTCTGTTGGTGGTGGGCAGTGTGGCGTTTGACGATGTGGAGACGCCGCTGGGGCGCCGCGAGCGCGCCCTGGGCGGATCGGCCACCTACTTCTCCTTGAGCGCGAGCCACAGCACGGATGTGCGGGTGGTGGCGGTGGTGGGCGAGGATTTCGGTGAGCGCGAGATGGCCGCATTCAAGGACCGCCGCATCGACTTGGAGGGCTTGGAGCGGCGGCCGGGCCGGAGCTTCCACTGGAAGGGCGCCTACGCCTGGGACTTCAACGAAGCGAAGACGCTGGAGACCCATCTCAATGTCTTTGCCGACTTCCACCCCAGGTTGCCCGAGACCTACCGCCGGAGTGAGTGCCTCTTCCTGGGCAACATCGACCCGGCCCTCCAGCTGGATGTGGTGCGGCAGATGGAGAGTCGGCCCCGTTGGATCGCCCTGGACACCATGAACTACTGGATCTCCGGCGCCCGGGAGCCCCTCGAGAGGGTGCTGCGGGAGGTGGACATCCTCCTGGTTAACGACGCGGAGGTCCGCTCCCTCACGGGGGAGCGTCAGAACGCCAAGGCTTACCAGCGGGTGCGGGAGATGGGCCCCTCGATCCTCGTGGTGAAGCACGGGGAGTTCGGGGTGAGCCTGTTCACGCCTGAGGGGGTCTTCGCGGCCCCCGCTTACCCTCTGGAAGAAGTGGTGGATCCCACCGGGGCCGGAGACACCTTCGCCGGAGGTTTCCTAGGCTTTCTGGCACGAATCGGGCGTATGGACTTCCCGGTGCTCAAACACGCGACACTGGCGGGCTCCGTCATGGCCAGCTTCACTGTGGAGCGTTTTTCCACCGAGCGACTTGAAACCGTCACACCCAGCGAAATCCAGAAGCGGCTCACTCTTTTTTCCGACATGATCCGCGTCGAGGCTCTATAATCGTTCCACCTTCTACCCAACATTCGGGGGACACCATGGATCAGCCCAACCGGCAGCGCGTGAGTTGGCTGCGCCTCCAGCGCACGGCGACGGCCCTGGCCTTCTGTCTGGCCGCTGGCTTCACCGCCAATACATTGACAGCGCAGGATGCTCCGGCCGCGCCGAGCGCGCAAGCAGCCCCGGCCGCAGCGCCCGCTTCCAACGCCACCCAGGTCCCGGCGCACTCCTCCAAGTGGGATTACCCGAAGACGATCACGCCCAAGGATGGCCAGCAGGTTTACATCGTCCAGAAGGGCGACACCCTGTGGGATCTGTCGAACAAGTTCCTGAGCAACCCATATGCCTGGCCGCAGATCTGGGAGCTGAACCAGTGGATCAAGGATCCGCACTGGATCTACCCCGGCGATCCCCTGATCATCGATGCCGGTCGCGGCGCCCAAGGCGCGACGCCGGAGGCGGTCGCGGGCGCCGAACCCATCAAGCTGGACATCAACGCGCTCCGCCGCCCTGAGCTGGCCTACTCCATCTCCGATTTCGTCCAGCAGCCCTTCATCGCCCCCCAGGGCGGGGACGCCTGGTTCAAGGCCAATGGCGCCTTCCAGATCACCGGCAAGAAGGATGACGGCAAGTCCATCCTGGGCGACGGCGATGTGGTCTACCTCAACGCCGGCGATGCCCAGGGCGTCCGCCAGGGCGACCGCTTCCTCATCATCCAGACCGTGCAGGCCAAGCTGAAGCACCCCGACACGAAGAAGGTGCTGGGCGATGTTCTGGAGCAGGCGGGCATCCTCCGCGTGGACCATGTGACGCCCAATGGCGCCGTGGCCACCCTCGAGCGCTCCATGAACACCGTGGAGGTGGGCGACCACCTCACCCGCTTCACCGAGCCCTCGGACATGAACCTCGAGCTGCGCAAGGACACGGACGAGCCTGTGAAGCTCCAGGATCCCGTGATGGAGGTGGTCTACACCCGTGACAGCCACAAGCTGAACGGCTTCGGAACCCAGGTGGTCGTGGACCGTGGTTCCAATGACGGCCTGAAGGTGGGCGATGTCCTCCTGCTGGCCCGCACCAACGGCTGGCCCGGCGGCGAGAGCAAGAAGGACACCGAGCGCTTCGCCCACTACCTGGGCCAAGTCATCGTCATCCGCGCCGATGCCGCCACCGCCACTTGCCGCGTGCTCCGCAGCCAACAAGAGGTGCTGGTGGGCGACAAGCTGACCCACTGATGTTTCGAACCCGTTGAACGGAGAAGGCCCTGGGATCCCGGGGCCTTCTCCGTTCAACGGACGAGGCGGATGACGAAGCGGCGTCCCCGGGTGGGGAGGTTGTAGGGCGTCGCCTCTACCCGCCATCCCGCGGGTCGTGTCTCCGATTCCCAGCCCGGGCCCTTGAGGGCCAGCAAGGGGACGCCGGGTTTGCCCAGCCGCTCCCACCATCCAGCCAGCTGCTCCAGGGGGGCGAGGGCCTTGGCAACCGCCAGATCCGCATGAATGGGCGGTGTGGATTCAAAGCGCCCGTGGACTGCTTCCAGATTCCGGATTCCCAGCTCCAGCGAGCTTTGGCGGAGGAAGGCCAGCTTCTTGGCGGAGGCATCCAGGCCGAGGATATGGAGATCCGGACGGGCCAGAGCCAAGACCACGGCTGGGGATCCCATGCCGGTTCCGAGATCCACAATTCTTGAGCCCGCAGGGAGTTCTGCCAGAAAGGGGAGGAGTGTCGCTGCGTCCAGGACCAGTTCCTCACACCTGGCTGTCGGGGGCAGGGCAGTGAGGGCATGGGTGCGGTTCCAACGGTCCAGAAGGGCCAGCCAGTCCCGTAAAGGGGCCTCCAGGGCGGGCGGAATCGTGGGAATCATGGGCTCAGAATGGCAGCATCGACTGGAGGTTGTGAGAAAAAAACGCGATTGGTGATCCTTGGAGTGTGCCGGATGGTGGATGGCCCATCTGGGCGATCCATATTAAAAATCAAGTGGCAAAAAAAGCATGAAATCCGTGAAACATCGTCAAGCCTGTGTTGACAGGCTCAAGTCCGGGCGAAATACTGTGTTGGCTGAACATCTTGATGAGGGATGAACCATGGCCGGCGTGAGCGCTCCCTTCCAGATCGACTGGGCGTCCCGTAGCAGTCTTCGCGGACCTTCCGAGAAATCATTGGGAGATCTCGTGCGTTCGCTGAAGGACCGGCTGGCGCCGCAAGCGTTGGGCATTAGCATCACCTATGTGGATGATCGCGGCATGAAGAAACTCAACCGCGAGCACCGGGGCAAGAATGAGACGACGGATGTCCTGAGCTTCCCCACCGAGGCAGGCAAGGGCGAGTTTCCTCATCTCGGCGACATCGTCATCAGCCTTCCTGTCGCGGAGGCGATGGCGAAGAAGCTCGGCGTGAGCCGCCGCCGTGAAGTGGAGACGCTGGTGATCCACGGATTCCTCCATCTCTGCGGATATGATCACGAAAAAGACAACGGCGAGATGCTGGCGCTGCAATCGGAATTGGAAACGCAGCTGCTGGGCGAGGCGCCATTGCCTATGAGCCTCAAGCGGGGCCGTAAAGCCGGTTCGAGGGTGAAGGTGCTCAAGGACGGCACGCGCAAGGTGGTCACGGGACGCGCCGCCGCCGCCATCGCCCGCAAGACCGAAGAGCAGAAGGCCCAGAAAGCACGGAAGGTGAAGAAGGCCGGGACGGTCGCGCGGAAGAAGGCAAAGAAAGCCGGCAAGAAAGTCCGGGCCGTGAAACCCATCGTGCTGGGCCGGGGTCAAGGTGTGGCCAAGCGCGGACCTGGAAGGCCCCGGAAGGGCGAGTCCCCGTCGGGCGCCGTGGTCCGCAAGGTGGTGCGCCGCAAGGTGCCGAGCCTCCGCAGCCCCGTCATCGCCTAAGGTCCGTGGCACGAACGCGGGCGCCTCGATAAACTAAGAGCTTGGCCCGAGCAGGGCCTGAATCCCGGAGTCCGCGTGATCAACCTCCTGCTCGGCCTGGGCCTTGCCCTCGCCGTGATCCTGTTGTCCAGCCTGCTGAAGATCTCCCTGTGGATATCCATCCCCATGGGGCTCGCGGGCGGCTTCGCCCTTTTCGTATGGTTGGGGCGCAAGACCCAGGCGGCGCTGGAAGCCATCATGGCCAAGGCGGGCGAGAAGATGAGCGGCGAGGCCATCCGCTCCGAGGCCATGCGGAACCGCAAGCTGGACGAGGCCATCGCCGTCATGCAGGAAGGGTACGCGTTGAAGAACCGCCAGTTCTTCATCAAGGGCGCCATCGACGGTCAGACCGGCATCCTCCGCTATCTGCAGGGCCGCACGGAAGAGGCCGAGCCCCTGCTCAAGTCCGCCACCATGCAGCACTACATCGCCAAGGCCATGCTGGGCATCCTCCAGTGGAAACGGGGGCAGAAGAAGGCCGCCCGCGAGACCTTCGACCTGGCCCTGAAGTCCGGGAAGAAGGAGAGCCTCCTTTACGGCGTCTACGCCTATGTGCTCAACGAGATGGGCGACCGCGACGCCGCCATCGGCGTCATCAACAAGGGCCTCAAGGTCATCATGGGCGATGAGCGTCTGGAGAAGAACCGCAACCTGCTCCAGAACGCCAAGCCCATGAAGATGTCCGTCTACGGCGAGCAGTGGTACCAGTTCATGCTTGAGCGGCCCAAGGTCATGCAGGAGCCCCCACCCTTCGCCCGCATGAGCCGCCGCGCCATGCGCGGATAAATCCCTCCAGCCTCAAAGGAGTCCCGATGTCCGGCCACAGCAAATGGTCCACCATCAAGCACAAGAAGGGCGCCCTCGACGCAAAGCGGGGCAAGCTCTGGACGAAGATCCTCAAGGAGATCACGGTCGCGGCCCGCATGGGCGGAGGTGATGTGGCCTCCAACCCCCGCCTCCGCCTCGCCGTGGACGAGGCCAAGGGGGCCAACATGCCCAAGGACAACTGGGAGCGCGCCATCAAGAAGGGCACCGGCGAGCTGGAGGGCGTCAGCTATGAGGAGATCACTTACGAGGGCCGCTTCCCCGGCGGGGTGGCCATCATCATCGAGGCCATGACGGACAACAAGAACCGCACCACGCCCGAGATCCGCAGCTACTTCACCAAGTTCGGCGGCGAGCTGGGCACTGTGGGCAGCGCCACCTACCTCTACGCTAAGCAGGGCCAGATCGTGGTGGAGGCCGAGGTCTCTGAGGACAAGGTGATGGAAGTGGCGCTTGAGGCCGGCGCAGACGATGTGAAGGACGAGGGCGGCGCCTGGGTCATCCAGACCAGCCCCGATTCCTATGAAGGCGTGAAGAAGGCCGTGGAGGCCGCGGCGCTGCCCGTCATCGAAGCCAAGCTCATCATGGCTCCCAGCACCACGGTGGAACTGGGCCCGGACAAGCTGAAGTCCTTCCTCAAATTCGTGGATACCGTCGAAGACAACGACGATGTCCAGAACATGTGGCACAACGCCGTCTACGACGAGCCGGAGGACTGAGGCGCGACCGCGGACTCAAGCCTGGGGCAGAGTGAAAAACTTACCTCGTTAGGTGATGTTTCCAGTTAGGCTGGGCGATCCCGTCCTTTTGGAGGATCCCTTGAAGGTCGCCCGCCTCGCTTCCCTGCTCATCGTCGGCTCCATCGGGCTCGCGCTTCCCGCCGAGGTCCCGGCGCCGAAGGACATCCCCTTCCAGGGCACGCTGAAGATCAGCGTGGACGCCACGGATGTCGCCCACCGCGTCTTCCGCGTAAAGGAGACCATCCCCGCGGCGCCCGGCCCGCTCACGCTGCTGTATCCCCAGTGGCTTCCCGGCAACCATTCGCCCAGCGGCCCTATCTCCAAGCTGGCGGGGCTGGTGGTGACGGCCAATGGCCAGTCGCTGCCCTGGACCCGCGATCCCCTGAATGTCTACGCTTTCCATGTGGAGGTGCCCGTCGGCGCCAGCGGCGTGGAGGTGGCATTCCAGTACCTGTCGCCCCAGAGCGGGCGCGAAGGCCGGATCGTGATGACGCCGGAGATGCTCAACCTCCAGTGGAACGCCAACACGCTCTATCCAGCCGGCTACTACAGCCGACGCATCACGACCGAGGCCAGCGTCACTTTCCCAGCCGGATGGCAGTTTGGCACAGCGCTGGATGTGGCCTCCCGCTCCGGCGACACCGTCACCTTCAAGCCCATCAGCTACGACGACCTGGTGGACTCGCCCATCTACGCCGGGCTCTACTTCAGGCGCGTGGACCTGGACCCGGGCGCCAAGGCCGGGGTGTTCATGGATATCGTGGCGGACGCCCCGAAATTCCTGGAGATCACGCCAGAGCAGCTCCAGATCCACCGGAACCTCGTGCAGCAGATATACAAGCTCTACGGCGCGCACCACTACGACCACTACGACTTCCTCTTCTCCCTGAGCAACAAGATGGGCGGCAACGGCCTCGAGCACCACCGCTCCAGCGAGGACGGCGTGGGCACCGGCTATTTCACCGAGTGGGGCATGAGCGCCATGGTCCGCGACCTGCTCCCCCACGAGTTCAACCACTCCTGGGACGGCAAGTACCGCCGCCCGGCCGATCTGTGGACCCCCAACTTCAATGTGCCCATGCAGGATTCCCTCCTGTGGGTTTACGAGGGCCAGACGCAGTTCTGGGGCAATGTGATGGCCGCGCGCTCGGGCCTGTGGACCGCGGACCAGACCCGCGACATGTTCGCCATGGTGGCCGCCACCTACGACAAGGGCCGCCCCGGGTTGGCGACCTGGCGCGCGCTCCAGGACACGACGAACGATCCCATCATCGCTCAGCGCTCGCCCCTGCCTTACCGCAACTACCAGGCGAGCGAGGACTACTACACAGGCGGCGAAATGATCTGGCTGGAGGTGGATGCGAAGTTGCGAGAGCTGACCAAGGGCGCCCGCTCCATCGATGATTTCGCCAAGGCCTTCTTCGGCATGGGCAACGGCGAGTGGGCCGCCAACATTTACACCTTCGAAGATGTGGTGAAGACGCTCGACGGCATCGCGCCCTTCGGCTGGGCCGACTACCTGCGGAGCCGCCTGGACGGCCATGGCCCCCTCATCGGCGGCATCGAGGCCCACGGCTGGAAGCTCGTCTATACGGACGAGCCCACCGCCGCCGTGAAGGCCATGGAGGGCTTCATGGGGTCTGCCAACCTGACCTATTCCCTCGGCATCTCTCCCGGGAAGGCAGGCGAGCTGGGCGATGTGCTATGGGACAGCCCCGCGTTCAAGGCGGGCCTTGCGCCCGGCATGATCCTGGTCGCCGTCAATGGCCGCGAGTACAACGCCGCCGCTCTCAAGGAGGCCGTCACCGCCGCCAAGAGCGGCAAGGAGCCCATCGAGCTGCTCGTGAAGAACTTCGACGAGTTCAAGACGGTGCGCATCGACTACCACGATGGCCTGAAGTATCCCCACCTCGTGCGCGACGCCACAAAGCCTGACACGCTGGGCGACCTGTTTAAGGCCCGCTGAATCTGGCGAGTCCCCATAAGACGAAGGGCGCGGCAGCTGTGGCTCCGCGCCCTTCGTCTTATCAATTTCCGTTCAGGCGTTTTCCGCTTCGGCGGACCGGCCCTTCCACATCCAGATCGCCAGGATGGCGAGGACGCAGACGATGACGCCAGGCAGGCTGGCTTCGAGCCCGAATGCGCCGCCGCTCATCCACTCGGGCTTCGCCGCCGCGAAGACGGGCTTGAAGAAACCGCCCGCGTCCGTGCCGCTCACGCCGAAGCCCAGCAGGGAGCCCTGGGCCCAGTTCCAGCCGAGATGCACGCCGATGGGCAGGGCCAGCGAGTTGGTGCGCCGCCAGCAGAAGCCCAACAGCACCGCGGCGAGGCTGATGTCCAGGGTGGCCCAGAGCAGGGTGGCGCCGTGCATGCCCGGATTGCCCCAGTGGGCCAGACCGAAGAAGAGGGCCATGATCAGCTGCGCGATGAAGAAACCCGCGCCCCGCGTCATGCGTTGGAAGAGGTAGCCCCGGAAGACGCCCTCCTCGAACAGGGCCACGGCCAGGAAGAAGAGGGCGCCGCTCAGCATCGGCCCGGCTCCTTGGCCGGAGCGGACGAGGCTCACAGCGCCGGAGACCACGGAGCCCGCGGCCGCGAGCCCGATGATGCCCACGCCCAGGAGCGTCCCCAGCAGCAGCTCCAGGCCCCAGCGCCCGTTGAGCTTCCAGCCCAGGCTCTGGAAGGGTTCGCGCTCCAGGCGCACGAAGACCCAGGAGACGAGCAGCATCAGGCCCACGGACACCCATTCCCCGAGGCTCGCGCTATGCGGGAAGTGAAGCAAGTGCGCCGCGAGGCTCGCGACCCGCCCGAGGCCGATGAGGGCCACCAGGAAGCCGAACACCTTCCAACCGTTCCGCATCCGCCCATCTTGGGAAAGGAACACGCGTTTCATGGGCTCATTCACAAAGCCTCCAAGGTTTCTTCATCTACGCCGGGGTCCGCCTTCCGGTTAGCGGGTGTGTCAGAGCCCCGGCGGGAACCCCAGTCCCACGCGGGCCAGCGCGATGCTGGGGTGGACGCTGTTATCGGCGCGGCGAATGAGGATGGGCGGTTCGATTTCCGGAAGATCCGCTTTTACCTCGAAATTCGGCGGGAAATCCGCGCGCCGCGAACCGGCCAGGAGGATGAGACCGTAGGCCTCACCTTCCTTGAAGACCACTTCGCGCTCGTGGAGGAGCAGCAGGTCCGCGTCCCGGTAGGCGGCGCGGGCCCGGTCGCGTTGGTCGTTGGGGAAGACGCAGGCGAAGACGCCGCCGGGAGCCAGCAACTTGGCCGCCGCGGCCGCATAGTCGGCGATGGAGCCGCGCACTTCGAGACGCGCGGGAATGGCTTGCGGATGATCGGCCGCGAGCCGGTCCGTGACGGCCCAGTAGGGCGGCGAGCCCATGACGAGGTCGAAGGCGCCGTCCTTTAAGAGCGCGGTGTGGATGGTCTCGTCGCGCAGATCGCCGTGATGGAGCGTGAAGCGGGCCATCACGCCGTTGTAGGCCACGCTCTTCCTCGCGAGCGCGAGGCTCAGCTCCTGGGCCTCGACCGTGTGGACGGCCGCGCCTGGGCAGCGCCAGGCCGCCACCAGCGCCAGGGTGCCGATGCCGGAGCCGAGGTCGCAGACGCGGTCCACGCGCGGACACCACTGCGTGCCGTACCAGGCGCCCAGCAGGTCATCCACGCTGAATCGGTGGCCCTTGGCGTATTGGAAGATTTTCCAATGGCCGCAGAGGCCATCCAGCGTTTCATCGGGGCCAGGCTCTATGCCGCCGGTCACAGCGGGGCCGGGCCGCATCCAGCCTTTGAAGGCGGTGCTCATCCCGGAAAGGGCCCGGGCTCGTCGGGATCGAGGGGCGGTTCGGGTTCGGCTTCCGCTTCAGCCTCCACCGGCTCTGGCAACTCGTCGTACTCGGCAGCCTCTTCTTCGGATGGGTGCGCGAAGAGCCCGTCCTCCAGCTCCGGCTCCAGACTGGCAAGGGCCTGGGCTTCCAGATGGCCATCACCGAAGTCCGCGAGGCGGGGCAGGTCGAACATGGACTTCAGGCCGAAGTGGAGGAGGAAGGCCTGGGTCGTGGCGTACATCATGGGCCGTCCCACCACGGCCTTGCGACCGGCGGGGGTGATGAGTTCGCGCTCCATGAGGCTCTTTATCTGGTTCGCGGAGGAGGTGACGCCGCGGATGGCGTTGATCTCCGTGATGGTGACGGGCTGGCGGTAGGCCACGATGGCCAGGGCCTCCAGCTGCGCGGGCGTGAGGCGGCCGCTGCGCACAGTGGTGACGAGCTTGGAGATGAGCGCCTCGTAGGCGGGCGCCGTGGCCATGCGCCAGCCGCCGCCCACCTCGATGAGCCGCAGGCCCCGGGGCGGCTGGAGTCGTTCCTGGAGCGCCTCGATGCCCTGCCGCAGCGGACCTTCGCCGAAGCCCGTCAGCTCCCGCAGCTTGCCGATGTCGAGGACTTCGCCTGCCGCCGTGAAGAGGGCTTCCAGCGCGCCGGGCAGGTCACCGTCCACTTCCCAGAGCGGCTCGTTTTCAGGCTCTTGGTTTTCAGCCACCGGTTCAGGGCTTCCGGCTTCCGGCGCTTCATCGAAGAGGTGTTCGTTCACTTCGCTCATTGGCACATCCCCAACCGTTCACCGACCTTGATATCGCCTTCGCTGCGCGCGGGCTGCCACTGCGCCGCCTTCGGCCCGCCGATGAGGAGCACGACGGTGGAGCCGAAGGCGAAGGTGCCGAGGTCCTCGCCGGACGCGCAAGGGAGATTGGGGACGGCAAAGCCGCCATCCCTCGGCAGCGTCTTCCCGTCCAACCAGCGATCATCCAGGATCACGCCGCCCACATGGGTCGCGCCCACGAGCACGGCGGCCACTTCGAGGCCCTCATCCGGCCCGGTGCCGGTGGCCTCCCAGGCCGCGCGGCGGTTGCGCTCGTAGAGTCGCGGCACGCTGCCTGTGCTGGCGTCGTTCACGGGCCAGAGCTCGCCCTCCACGCGCTCCACATGTGTGACACGGCCTTCAAATGGAACATGGATGCGGTGGTAATCTTTGGGCGCGAGGTAGAGCGTGAGGTAGTGGCCGCCCTCAAAGCGCTTGGCGTCCGCATCGTGCTTGAGCAGTTCCGTGACGCGGTAGGGCAGGCCCTTGGCCTGGATGGCCATGCCTTCCGTGATGCGGCCGCAGGCGATGATGCGTCCGTCCACGGGACTGTTGATAGAGCCCGGCGCGGCCTGATCTTGAGGCCGCAGGCCCGCCTTGAGGCGGCGCGTGAAGAGGGCCTGGAGGCTTTTGTAGTCCTCCAACGGTTTCTCGGCCTCATCCAGATTCACCCCGTAGCGCGCGGCGAAGCGGCCCAGCAGGGGCCTGCGCCAGGAACCGGGCAGGGTACAGTTCGCGGCCCAGCCCACCACGGCTGAACCGGGCTTCTTGGGGTAGAAGCCGAGGAGCCGCAGGCCTAAGGGACCTGGCGTCCAGACGAACACATAGGCCACCCAGAGGAGCAGCAGGACAAGGGCCAGGCGGCCGGGCGAAGGCCAGTGGATAGGCATCTATGGATTCTACCGGACCCGCGCCGAACCTGCCCGGGGCTATCATCCTCCATCCCCCAAGGTGACCCATGCCGGAGTCCTTCCACCACCTGCCCCCGGAGGCGCTGCAGATCCTGCTGGTCCTCTTCCTGTCCTTCCTGCTGGGGTTGGAGCGGGAAGAACACCGGGCCCAGGCCGGGACCTACGCCTTCGGCGGCGTGCGGACCTTCCCCCTGCTGGGCTTCCTGGGCTTCGCCCTGGCCTTCATCAGCCAGGGGCAGTTCCTGCTGGTGGCGGCGGGTCTCGTGGCCGTGGGCGTGCTGATGGCGGTGTCCTACGCGCACAAGCTCAAGGCCGGCAACGCGGGCGTGACGACGGAGCTGTCGGGCCTCTGCACCTTCGCCGTGGGCGCGCTCATCGCCGACGGCCACTACTGGACCGGCATCACGCTGGTGGTCCTGTCCCTCGTGCTGCTGGAGCTGAAGACGCTGCTGGAGGGCCTGGCGGCGCGGATGGAGCCCAATGAGGTGGCCACCTTCACCAAGTTCCTCCTGCTGGCCGCCGTCATCCTGCCCATCGTCCCCAACGAGGCTTTCACCCCCTTCGAGCTGAACCCCTTCAAGACTTGGCTCGTGGTCGTCACGGTCTGCGCCGTGTCCTATGCGGGTTACGGCCTGGAGAAGCTGACGAAGGGCCGTGGCGGCACTTTCCTGTCGGCCCTGCTGAGCGGCGCCTATTCGTCCACGGTGACGACGGTGGTGCTGGCGAAGCGCTCCGCGCACGAGCATGAGCCGGACCGCTTCGCCGGCGGCATCTGGGCGGCCTCGGGGATGATGTACCTCCGCCTGGCCATCCTCGTCCTCCTGTTCAACGGCGTGCTGGGGCGCATGCTCGCGCCGGCCCTCTGCGCGCTGGGCCTCCTCGGCGTTGTCGGCGGCTGGCTCCTCTCCCGCAGGGGCGATCGCGGGCTCCTGGGTTCCACGCCGCCGGAATCGCGCAACCCGCTCGACCTGAAAGCGGCCTTCCTCTTCGCATTCATCTTCCTCGCCATCACCGTCATCACGCGGCTCGCCGTGGCGCACATGGGCCACAAGGGCCTCTTCGGCCTCGCCACACTCATGGGCGTCTCGGACGTGGACCCCTTCATCATGAGCCTCACCCAGACCGCCGGGGCCGCGACCCCGATGCGGGACGCCGCCATCGGCGTGCTGGTGGCCGCCGCCAGCAACAATGTGGTGAAGGGCCTCTACGCCCGCAGCTTCGCGGACAAGGCGACCGGGCATCGCGCACTGATCGGCCTGTGCGTGATGGCAGCGCTGGGGTTGGCGGCGATCGCGCTGGTCTGAAGCAAAAAGCCGCCTGGCGGCGGCTCATTGGCGGAGAGTGGGGGATTCGAACCCCCGATACGGTTGCCCGTATACACGCTTTCCAGGCGTGCTCCTTAAACCACTCGGACAACTCTCCGGGGTTCCGCGGGAGCCCGAGGGCTCGCAACGCGAAGGAACCAGCATATCAAAGCCCGGCGGCCTTCCCAAGCTCTTAACCTGGGGGGATGACGAGACCGGTTGGCGAGGCGAGTGGCGGGGCACCGGAGAAGGCGGGGCTGCATCCGCGCAGCCGCCACCGGGACCGCTACGATTTCGGGGCGCTCGTGAAGGCCTGCTCTGAGCTGGGACCCTTCGTCCTGCGAGGCCCCCATGGCCTCACAGTGGACTTCGCGGATCCCCGAGCGGTGCGGCTCCTCAACCGGGCCATCCTCCACGCGACCTACGGCATCGCAGGGTGGGACATTCCGGAGGGCTACCTCTGCCCACCCATTCCGGGCCGCGCGGACTACGTGCATCACGCGGCGGATTTGCTGGCGGCGCTGAGTGGCGGCGCGATCCCGCGTGGGTCCAGCATCCGCGTCTTGGACATCGGCACAGGCGCCAACCTCGTCTATCCGCTCATCGGCCATCGCGAATACGGATGGTCTTTCGTGGGCACGGACATCGACAAGGCCGCGCTGGGCGCGGGACGGAAGATCCTCCGCGCGAACACGGGGCTCGATGCGGCCATCGAGCTGCGCTTGCAACGGGATCGCGGCGCCATCTTCGAAGGTGTCCTTAAAACCGGCGAGGTCTTCGATCTCGCGATGTGCAACCCGCCCTTCTTCGCTTCGGCCTTGGAAGCCCGCGCCTCGGCTCGGGACAAGTGGCGCAAGCTGGGCCGGAGCGCCCAGGGCGCGCGGCGCAACTTCGGTGGCCATGAGGCTGAGCTGTGGTGCGAAGGCGGGGAGGCGGCCTTCGTGAGGCGCATGATCGAGGAGAGCGCGCGACACCCGGAGGCCTGCCGGTGGTTCACCAGCCTGGTTTCGAAATCCTCCAACCTTCCAGCGCTCCGCCAGGCCCTCGACCGGGCCGGAGTCAGGGAGGTCCGGACGGTGGACATGGCCCACGGCCAGAAACGCGCCAGATTCTTAGCCTGGCGCTTTGAATGGACAGGCCTCGAAGAGATGATTTCGCGATAAACCTTGCGATAGGTCATGTCTTCTATCTATGTTCGATACTGTCCGGTTCTGAAGGTGGTCATGCCCCCGCGATTGGCCGCAATCCAACCCTTAACGGGAAGAGCCCTGCCAAGGGGCCTGGAGACGCCTCGTTTGCGGATCCGCCTCGCCGCAGGCCCTCTGGACCGGCGTGTGGGCCACCGGTTGATCCAGGAGAGCCAGTTGGCAGCTCCCATGGGCCTTCCCCGGAAGCTTTCTTGGCAGGTTTTCGAGCGCCCTTTCCGAAACCCGTTTCCCCCCGATCTGTATCTGATCGAGAACCGGGCCGACCGGCGCCTGATCGGTGTTGTCATCTTATGGCGTCCATCTGTCCAAGAGTGGCCCCTCATACACTATGGTCTGACGCCCTCATACCGTGGGCGAGGTCTGGCCACGGAGGCGGTTCGCGCGATCGTGGCCTCAGTGCTGGGGCGGGGACAAGCGCCGGGCATCGCCGCCATCGTGGCGAACTCTAATGTGGGAAGTGTCCGGGTCGTCCGCTCCGTCGGGATGTCGCCTCTGAAGCCTTGTGGAGAGTCCACCTTGTTCGGGATAGGCCGGGAAGATGTCATGGTCCTAGGCTTGCTCCGCCAAACCATCAAGGCAGCGGGAGTGGGGGGATACCGCATGGCGTTCACGCAGATGATGGCGTACGCCTGGGCTGTTCCCTATCTGCGACGCACGGTTCTCTGGCTGGCGCATCTTCTGCCCAGCGCTTGAAACGGGAACGGATCGTGCCGCAGATGGCACGGGAGCCTGAGAGGAACTGCATTGTGGCCCGGCATCTGTCACGCGGCCGTCTTGAGGGCTGGCAGGGCCAGGGTTCAGCCAAGGAATGCCAGCACGAAGAGCGGGATGCCTGACAATCCCACGATCATGGATGCCCACCACACCGGCTTGTTCCGGGTCAGCGCGGCGAGGGCGCCCAGGGCGATGGAGACCTGGAAGAGCGCGACCGTGCTCGCGAAGCGGTGGTGCTGGTGGAGGAGATGGTCGGCTTCGGCGGATTTCTCGTCCCGCTCCTTCTCCTTCTCCTCGGCGGTCTTCTTGATCTCGGTCTGCTCCTCGGCGTAGCGCTCCGCCTGCTTCGCGAGCTCCGGCGGCGGAACCTTCCCGGCCGCCTCCCATGTGGCTTTCTTTGCCTCCTGGATGGCCGCCTTCAGGCCCTTGGCCTGGTAGTAGGTCCATTGGTCGGAGGCCTGGGCCTGGAGCCGTGTGGATTCCGTCTTGAGGACGAGCGCCTCGTTCACCGTGGACCCCGCCTTGAGCGCGGCGATCGCCGCGAACGCCGCGAGGACGGCGGTGGTGAGGGCGATCTTCCTCAGGAAGCCGCTTCCTTCCCTCTCCATCTCTTCATGGATGGCCTCGTGCAGTTTGTCGGTTTCGATTTCAGGCCCTTCGGGCATGGCAGCCTCCTGTGCAGGCAAGGGTGGGGCACAGCAGTGTGACCGAAACGGCCAGAGGCGGAGAACCTGCCTCCGTCAGAAACGGCACCCCAGGTGGAGCACATAGGCCCTCGCCCCGGCGTAGTCAGCGCTGGACAGGGGCTGGTGGAAATCGGGCCCCGGGGCGAAGGGCGAGGACACGGTCCCCGATCCGCTCTGGACCGGCGCGTAATTGGTGTTCCAGGTGATCTGAGCCTGGTGGTTGAAGGCATTCAGGGCGACCAGCTTGATGTAGATCTGGACCGGTGTGTCCCGCACTGTGGCGACCTTCCACTCCTGAGTGAAGGAGAAGTCGGTGTAGGCCTGGCTGTTGAAGACGCCGCTGCCCCGGGTGTTGTCCATGTACTGAGTGAAGGTGCTGCCGGCCTGGAGACTCAGGGCCGGGTTGACGGCCGATGCGTCGATGGAGCGGACCTGGTTGTAGTGCTGCCCGGAGGTGAACCGGTAGATCAGGCCCCAGGTGGTCGTGCCGCCCATCAGGTGGTCCGTGCGCTGTCCGAAGAGGCGCATCCGGATGGGGACATTGCCCTGGAGGTCTCCAGAGGGATGAAAGGCGTTCCGGTCGAACATGGCGGTGCCGCCCTGCACATCCCAGGCGTGGATGCCTTCTCCGGTGCCGGGCTGCCCCACGGCCTCGCCTTCGTAGTTGCCCTCCAGCCGGGCCCAGGTGATGTGGCCCGAGAAGGCCCAGGGACCCTGGTGCCAGGCGCCTTCGAGCTCCAGGTCCTTGTAGTCGCGCCGGGCGTCGGGCTCATTGGTCCAGCGCTTCACATAGAGGACATTCCCTGCGCCGTCGGTCACCTGGCCCTCATTCCCGATCCGGTAGTCGATGAGGTTGTGCCAGGTCCGCTTGACCAGCGTGGCCCGGAGGAACCCATCTCCGGTGGCGGTCCGGAATGAGCGGGTCAGGCCCAGCTGCCACTCGTCCACGGAAGGTGGCTTGAGTCCCGCGTCCACGCGCACATTCACCGCCGGGTCGCTGTACCCCGCCAGCGCGGGCCCGTAATTCGCGCGGTTTGTCAGGACGCTGAAGGGCTGCGCGCCTGCGGGACCGGTGTACTGGTAGCTGATCACCGTGGGGTTGCCCTGGTGCGTGGCCTGGTCCAGGTAGGTCTGGAGGACACGGCCCGTGTAGCGGGAATAGCTGGCGTTCAGAATCCAGTCCTCATGGCCGGTCAAGTCATACTTGAGGCCCAGGCGGGGCGAGAACGAGGTGGCGGAGGCGATGGTGCTCCCGTTCTCGCGTTTGCCGGTATAGCGGTCCGCGCGGGCGCCCAATTGCAGGAAGATGCGGTCGTTCACCGACCACTTGTCATCGGCCCAGAATCCGAAGGTGGTGGTGGAGGACTCGCCCCCGAAGGTCTGGTAAGTGTCCAGCTGAGCCCCCTGGGCGGTGCCGGCGTTCAGATCCAGGTTCGAGACCTGAGCCACCATGCCGGTGGCGGATCCGTTGGCGCGCGCGCGATGGAGGTCGTCGCGCCAATCGAGCCCGGCCTGGCTCACATGAGTCCCGGCGCCATCCCACAGCAGCGAGAGTTTCGCGTTGCCGGTGCGGGTGTCGTAGTGCTGGCCGCCGTCCCCGTTGTCGAAGAGGCCGTTGCGGTAGACGAGGCCGTCCGTGGTGTTCAGGAGCGGGGTGCCGCCAGCCGGGTCCGCGCCCTGAGTCAGGTCCTGGAACTTGCGGCCCAGGCGGACTTCCAAGGTCGCCGCGGAACTCAGGAGCGAGCGCCAGTCCAGGTTGTAGAAGCCGTAGGTGTTCCGCACCTGCACCAGCGCGGCCACTTCGCCAGCCTGGGCCGTGGGGTCCTGGTTGTGCTGGTTCCGCACCGAATGGTCCACATTGGCGATCAGCGTGTTGTCAGGGTTGATGGCCCAGGTGAGCTTGCCCTGGAAGCGGGTCTCATGGCCGAGCGAGGTGTAGGCCTGCCCCGCGCCGATGCCGCCGGGGCCTTGCTGGGCATTGCTGGTGATGCTGGCGGGGCCGCTGCTGTCGTGGTCGAAGCCCGCCAGGAAGAACCAAAGCTTGTCCTTCACGATGGGGCCGCCGAGGGTGAAGGACCGTTGCGCGTCCACATGGTCGATGATGGAGGCTTTGTCCTGCTTGGGCTGGAGCGCGTTCCAGGCGGCGTCCCCCAGCTCGAAGCGCAGGTAGCCGTGGAAGTCGTTTCCGCCGCTGGGCGTGACCGCGTTTACCACGCCGCCTTCCACCTGCCCGTATTCCGCCGGGATGGCGCCGGTGATGACCTCCACCTCCTGGATGCCGTCCTCGATGAGCGAGATGCCGCTGGCTTGCTGGAAGCCGTCCTGGATGTTCTGGCCGTCCACCAGGTAGACATTGCCGGTGCTCATGGATCCCCGGACATGGGGAGCGTTCAATCCGGTGTCGGCGATGCCGGGGTTGAAGGTCTGGAGCACATCATCCAGGTTCTGCTCCGCCGGGAGCGGCTTGATGTCCTCGGTCATGCGGCGGTTGACGGCGTGCTGGACCTCGCTGAGATCGATCTCCGGCGGCACATCCCGCGTCGTCACACTGGCTGAAGAGATCTTGGGCAGGATGACGCGGAGGACGGCCGCCTGATCCACGCCCAGCCGCTGCTCAAGCTTGACGGTCTGGTAGCCCTCGATGGCGACTTCCAGGGTGTAGGCGCCCGGCGGGAGCAGGCGGAGCAGGAACTGTCCCTTCGCATCGGTGGTGGCGGTGCGGACGCCCTGGAGGCGCTCTGACACCACCCGCACCCGGGCTTCCGGCAGCGGGTGTCCCTGCTCGTCCACGACGGCGCCGCGAAAGGAGGAAGTCTGGGTGCCCTGGGCCAGAAGCGGCGCGGCGAGGAGGAACGGAAGGAACGGCTTACGCACTGTGAAGCTCCGTGAACATGAAATCCCGCACCGCACCGCACAGGCAGCTAAGGTTGCTGGGGCATCCGACCAGTATCTCTAGCGGGGAGCGCCCTGCAAAGCGTCCTGATCCAATGCCAACCAATGGTTTCGGTCCGCAGGCTTCGCAGTCAAATCGGCTCCATGGAAGACCACGCGGGTCTGGCCCATGAACCTCAGGAGCCCGCGCCGCCCTGAAGGCAGCCGGTCCAACGCGAGGTACTGGATCTCCCCCTTGAGCTTGGAAACGGGGAGGCGGTGCACGATCTCTCCGGCCTCTTCCGGATCCGCGTCCTTCTTCGCGTCCTCATCATCCTTACGGTCGATCTCGAGGGCGATGAGGCGTCTGGAGGGCATCGCGTACACGAAGAGGAACTGGTGCCCGCCTTCCACCCGGTAGAAGACGACATAGGAGGCGGTGGCGGACACCTGGTCGAAGGGCAAGCCCTTTCCCGCGGGCGCGGCCTGAACCGCGCCCGCGGGAAGAATGACTGCCGCGGCCCAGACCCAGCTGTGCCGGGGTCTAGTACCAGCCATCGCCGTCTGGATTCAGGATCGCCGCGGTGATCGCCTGTTCGGCCGTGTTGCGCGTGCTCTCTTCAGAAGCGCCGAAGGGGACCACCACATAGCGCATGAGCCCGGCCTCATCGTGGTAGGCGGAATGGTAGGCCTGGAACGCCAGCCCGTCGGGTTTCCCGTTGAGCGTGCTCCGGATGCCGGGCGCCAAGAAGATCACGACCAGCGAATTGCCGGTGGGCGGATGGAGCCGCCTCGCGCGCAATGAGCCGTGCAGGAAATGCTGGAGGCCGAGGTCCGTGACGGAACCCTGCGAGGGGAGGGTGGGGGCGATCCCCTCGTTGACCACGGGGAAGCTGAAGGCGTCGAGTCCCTGGGGCTTGAGGGCCGCGAAACGCTCAGACACGCCGAAGGCGGTCACACCGTCGTTCATCCGGCGCATGGGAGCGGCGTGCTGCGGGGAGGACCAGGCGGTTCCGTAGTAGACCGTGTAGATCTGGGGGCTCGCCAGGATGGCGCCGCCGTGGAATTTCCGGGCGGCTTCGGGCGCGACAGAGCTTGCAGAGGGGACGATCTCGACTTTGCCGTCGTCATCATCCACGAGCACCCGGTGGGCAGGCGCGTCCTGGAGCGGCATGCGCGTGCCCTGGGCGGCAAGGGGGAGCGCGAGAAACAGAAGGGGGAATTTCGAGAAGGAGGTCATGGGTTGATCCTTGGAATAAGGATGATCACTGCACGTTGAGGGCGAAGTCGTCCACCACGAAGGAAGTCTGGTAGCTCGAATCCTCCGTGCCTTTGAGGTAGATCTTCACGGTCTGGCCCCTGTAGGCGCTCAGGTCGTAGGTGTACTGGGTGTAGCCCGAGGCAGCGTTCAGGTTGGAGAAGGCCGCCAGGGTCGCCAGGACGGTCCCGCCGCTGGTCTGGACCTGGACCGTGAGCTTGTCATAGGCGGTGGTGGTGGAAGTCTCCGCGGTGTCGATGTGGAGCCAGAAGCTGAGGGTGGCGGTGGAAGCCGTGCTAGGGATCGCCACATTCTGGGAAAGCGTGTCCGAGTCCGTTCGCCCCCAGCCGTTGAGCCAGGCATCCCAGGATCCGGAATGCGAGGGCTCGCTCGTCATGTCGCTGCTGATGACCGTGCCGCCGCCGCCCAGGCTCGAGTAATTGGACCAGCTCACGCTGCCGCTCTCGAAGCCGGGGTTGAGCAGGAGCTGCGTGCCGCCGGTGGGAGCAGGGTTCACGGTGACGGAGCGGGTGGCGGAGTTGGAGACGCCCGTGTTGTCCGTGGCGGTGAAGGTCACGGTGCGGGTGATGGCGGAGGTGCCGGTGTTGGTGAACACATGGCTGGTGGAAGCGC
>Ga0210400_10000788_pt1 | contig 33402 bp, 27 predicted proteins | sample IncBWH26MmetaG_FD_155456 | JGI IMG/M metagenome (GOLD analysis project Ga0210400, IMG submission 155456) | Forest soil microbial communities from Barre Woods Harvard Forest LTER site, Petersham, Massachusetts, United States - Inc-BW-H-26-M | ecosystem: Environmental > Terrestrial > Soil >... | reverse complement strand
CCACCATGCGATCGGGATCGGCGAAGACTCCTGCCATGATGCGGATAAGAGATTCTTTTTCGAGAATTGAGTCGGCATCGACCACGCAAATGTAGGGACTAGTGGCGGCGTTGATTCCGGCGTTGATGGCGTCGGCTTTGCACCCGGCGGCTTCTTTATCGAGAACCAACAGGCGGGGGTCCACAGGGCTCCGATAGATGGCGCGAAGCGGTGCCGCGGCGATGTCGGCAATGTAAAGGATGCTGGCGGCCTGAAGCTGATAGGCCTGCCGCAGTTTTTCCACAGTGGCATCACTCGATCCATCGTTGACGACGATGACTTCGAGACTGGGATACTCGAGCCCCAGCAAGGCTCCGACGCTGCCGACGATGGAGCGCTCCTCATTATGCGCCGGAACGATAAGAGTGATGGGCGGAGTAAACGGGGAGGCCTTAACCAACTCTAGGCGCTGACTACCGAGACGATGACGATGGCGGACATTCTTGACAATCGCAACAATAAGTAGCCCAAGATAAATAACGTTTGAGAGCACGTAGTAGATGAACAGGGTATCGTTCGAGATGGCGAGAAAGTGCACGGTCAGTGCGCTCCAGCCGCGGCTGCCACAGTTTTTCCGGTAAGTTCCACCCGTTCTCTGGCCTTGGTCACAACCTCCATCAAGGCAGTCTCGACGGAGCGATGATCGGTGCCCTCAAATCCCCTGACAATTTTGTCGATGGCGCCAGAACGCTCGAGTTCGGAGACAAATGCCTGTAACGCATAATCGTCTTTGGTGGCGACGACCTCTTCGAGGATCTGTTCGAGTTGCGGTTCCATCCGCGCCAGTACCCATGCGGCACGCTGCCGAACGTGACGGTTAGCGTCGCAAAGGGCACGCAGCAAGATGTTGATCTTGCCGATGTTCTCGATTTGTCCCAACGCCACCACGGCACGCAGACGAACAAACCACTCCGGATCGGAGGCCAGACTGTGAAGCGCAGGCAAACTATACGAGGTGTTCGTATTGCCCAGAGCGCGGGCGGCGGAAGCGCGCACTTCAGGCAACGGATCTGCCGCCAGCACCAGTAACTCCTCTCCGAGTTCAGGCGAGGCCAACTCGCCGAGCACGCGTACCAGTAACTCACGAATCGATCCGCTGCTCTGCTCGACATAGTTGAACAATACCTGGGGGTGCGTGCGGCAACAATTTACCAATGCATTTTTCAGAGAGCGTTCTGGCGCATCGAATTGGCCGGTCACAATGCGGTCGAGAATCGGGATGGCGGCTTCCATGCGTGCTGTGCGTCCTAGGCCACGCACTGCGGCCATACGAGTTTCGTGCAATCGCGAATCCAATCCTTCGGCAAGAGCAGGTATCGCTTCCATCGCGCGGGTGCGGCCCAAAGCCAGCAGTGCGGTTCTCTGCTTCCATCCGTGGGATGTCCGCGCCTCGTAGATTCGCATGTCGAGCAATCCGCTGACCCGAAGACAGTTCAGCAAGGGGGGCAATTTGTCAGCGGGGGACATTTCGATGCTGTCGAGCAGAATCGATTCAACGATGTCGCAATCGAGTGAATTGAATCGCCAGTCTTCGGCGGAAACCTTCCCTGAGATAATTTCGTCCCATTGGGAACGCAAGGCAACGGTGCGCTCGTTTCTCATGCGAAAGTAGCGGGCCCGGTACCATCGTCGCAAAACAATGAATCCGATCAACAAAAAGATTCCCAGCAGCGAGACTAGAATCGCCTGTAACACCAGGCCCGCCGGCCCGAGCTTTTCGATTGCCTTAGAAATGGATTCCATAACTCAGTCCGAAGCTGGTATCGATTTGGCCCTGGCTGCGGTCCTGGCGGGCCGCGTACCCGTTGATGTCCTGGCGGGCGGCAAACTGATACCGCAACCCACCCCCTGTCGCGTGGGCGGAGAAGTGCCCGATTTGATCAATCTGGGAGAAGTTTTCGCTACCCACCGCGAAGAACAAGTTGCCCGTGACTCGACGGTACAAAGGGACCCCCAGTTTGCTCCAGCCGGACGGCGTCCAGTCGACGGGGGTGCCTGCAAAACCAGTACGAGCTCCAGTCACGTTCAGTGACCACGTCCACCCGTGGGGAAGATAGACAACCTGACTAGTGTTTAGCGTAAGAACGTGAGCACCTCGATACCAGAACCAATGTTGCTGGTAGGAGCTCTCCAGCCCGTGGATCCAACGATTGTCAATCCGAAATCCATGGCCATATTCGACGAAAGCTTCGCTGGTGGGCACCACGCTCTGACCGTTGGCAACGGCGCTGCCCACGCTGACCCAGTCCTGCCGGGTGACGTGAAGGCTGCCGCTGGCGACTAACTTGACGGCATGTTGGCCAAACCTTTGATAGGTGTTGACGCCGAAGACGGTCGTCCATCTTTGGTTCCACCGGGAACTCAGGCTAGCGCCCTGGGTCTGGCCCGCGTTGGCGTAATTGAAGAAATCGATGTCCTCACTGATGCGCAGTTCGTGTTTGGTATTCTCGCGCAGACTTGCCAGACCGGCTCTCCCATCCTTATTTTGCGAATCGAACTGAAGAGTCTGTTGATATTCCGAGCGCGCCTCTCGAGTGCGGCCCAACAACGCCAGTACTCGAGCCCTACGGGCAAGAATCTCAGGGTCCGAGGGGGCGATCTTTCTCGCCTGGTCCAGTGTCCGCAAAGCTTCGAAATAGTTCTCTTGCCAGAGAAAGGCGTCCGCGAGAGCGGTCAAAATCTCTGTGTCATTCGGAAATGTCTCAAGGACAAGTTTGAATTCGTCTTCTGCCTCCGACCAGTGGCCCCTCCAGGCCAGCAGTCGTCCACGCCAACCATGAGCTTCCAGGTCTTCGGGAGCATTGGCCAGGCGCTGCTCGACGATGATAAGAGCAACCTCGATGCGCTGATTCCCAACTTCATTGCGAACCCGCAGCTGCCATTCGTCGATGGTTTGCGCGGCAAGAAGTTGCGCGGAAACAAGTAACAGCACAACCGTGATAGCGGTTCGGTGCGTCATTCCGGGTAGTTGACTAATAGATTTGTTGTCGCGCACTGTTGCGAAAGACTCCAACGGATCGTGATCCGTTCGGTTCGAAGCCGCAGCGTTGCCTACGGCTCCTAGTCCAACGGCAAACGATGCCGCAACTCAGTTAGTTAGCGCGACAATGACCGTGCTCGCTCTCTTTAACTAGTGTGGCCTCATTTGGGCTACAGCGTAAGTTACTCAAGCCCCCATACCTTAGGTCCGAGGCAGATAGGGCGTTCGATCTTCACACTTGTCGAGCCGATCAGTGCATGTAGATAATGCGAATCGCAACGTGGTGACCGGCATCAATGTCCGGCGGAACAATATGGCGGTTATCCGAGGCTAGTATCGCAACGCACGTAACTGTCGGTATGGGACGATGGAATTCGAATGTCAGTCCGTTCGCAGAATTGTTGAGCTACAATTGAAAGACGACTGGCGCGGGTATGGAGGTCGCGCCCACGTTGGGTAAAGTGTCCACTCTGCAGTTGCCCAAACAAACTCAACGCCAGAAATGCGGTTTCTAGAGACCGCTTCAACTTCGCACCTCTAGGACATTTATGAGTTTCGGCGGGAACATAACTTTAAGTATGAGGGCTGTACCGAGAAGGCAAGAAAGCGTCTCGGACCCTCGCGTCGGCAGTGGGTACGGGAGGCGACGTTTGAGTGCTTATAAGAGCGATTGGCTTCTTCAGGCCGGGGACATCATCGCTAGTCAGCTGGTGCAGCCGTCGCACAAGCCCGATTGGAATTCCTGGGTCACCATAGAATTACGTCTGATCACAGTAGTCCGAGTACCGCGATGAAACGGTTCTGACTGTCCTGAAAGCCGAAGACTATTCAGGAATAGGACAGTAGCCCCACCCTTCCGATTCGATCAATTTCCGACAGAGCGGTCTCGGCTAACCACTTTGCGACGAGTTGGAACTGGTGCTCCAAGTGTACGCCCGCAAGTCGTGTCCGTGGAGCGTCCCAGCGCGATGCGACTGACGTGTGGCGGGCCGAAGACAATCCGGGGGTGTCGACCCAGACCACATGCTGGCGGGCCGCGCCATCGCCATGCACAGTGGCAGAGCCAAATGTGAGCGCTATTGAACAGCGCACATTCATCCCCTTCCGCACAATCGAGGGTAGCGCCATTGTCACTATTCGGATGGTAATCCGGGCAAGGCAGATCGCGGTGTAATTTCAAGCCGGTTGCGCCGATTTCACTGAGACCTTATTCATGTACTCGCGACGCAGGATCCTCCGTCACGCGCTAATGTCCCTTTCATTTCTATTGCTATACCTGCTACTCAACCAACCGGAGGTTATTCTTCTCTCTCGCCTTGGATTCATTACCTGGTATCCCGCCATCGGCCTGGTAATGGCGCTGCTGTTGGGTGTGAGTCCTTGGTATGTGCTACTGGTCTGCTTCTCCGACGCTCTCGCTGGCAGCGTTATTTACGGACAGCCGGTCACGTCCTTCAGTAGCACGTTCGGTGCTGCAGGAAGTACCCTTTGTTATGGCGCGGCGGCTTATATATTGCGCGGCCCCGCGCAAATCGATCTTGGGCTGCGGCGCCGACGGGACGTGGTCCGCTACGTTATCCTCAGTTTGACCGCGGCAGCAGGGGCGAGTTGTTTTGGCGTCGCATCACTGATCGCAGATCACAGCATTGCCCGAACTGAGTACAAGTCTTCTGCAATAGGTTGGTTCTTGAGTGACGCAATCGGGCTGGTGGGCATCGCTCCGTTTCTTCTCGTCCATGTCTTTCCGCATGTTCGGAGTTGGCTAACACCAGCGCTATTCCAAGTCCGCCCCGCCAGAACACGTTCCAGCCCACCGAGATTCACCTTTGGTGCGATCGCCGAAGCTCTTGCCCAGGCCCTGACGATAATCGCCGTTCTCCTGGTAATGTTCGGCTTCAAAGACGGGCGTTACGATTATTTCTATCTGAGTTTTATTCCGATCGTCTGGATTGCGATGCGCCAGGGAATCCGGCGTGTCGTGACTGGTCTACTGGCGCTGAATTTCGGAATCGTCGTCGCGATGCATTTGTTCCCACCCACCGCAGCGGTGTTCAACAGAGTCGCCTTGCTCATGATGGTGCTCTCCGCGGTAGGACTCATCGTGGGATCCGAGGTCAGCGAGCGTCACCGCCTGACCATTGATCTGAATCGACAGACTACATATCTGGATTCTCTTATTCAGAACAGCCCGCTGGGAATCATCGTTCTCGACCGGCAGGGCGCCGTCGAACTGGCGAATGTTGCTTTCGAGAAGCTATTTCAGTACAACCGGCACGAGCTTGTCTCGATTGACATCAGACGGATGGGGATACCCGGCGACGAGGCTTCCGATGCCACGCAACTGATTCGTCAGGTCTTTGCCGGAGAGGCATTACACAAAATCGTCCGCCAGCGAAGAAGCGACGGAAAGATTCTTGACCTGGCACTCCATGGAGTTCCGCTATTGGTGGGCGGTGCGGTAGGCGGCGCCTACTTAATCTACGAGGATATTTCGGAACGGATCAGGGCAAGCGACGCGCAGCGGCGACACACGGAGTCGTTGGACCGACTGGTGAAGGAGTTGGAGCTCCGCACAAAACAGACGACCTTGTTGAATGAAATGGGATCCCTGCTGGCGTGTAGTGGGACGATCAAGGAGGCTTGCGCCGTCGTCGCCAATTCGGTGCAGAGACTTTTCCCAGAGGCTCCTTCGGGGGCGCTCTATTTATTCAGGTCGTCGCGAGACCTCATCGAGGCGGCGGATAGATGGGGGAATAGAGACGCGTTGGCGCCCACATTTCCTCCCGACGCTTGCTGGTCTCTCCGCCATGGCCAACCTCACTGGAGCGGGTCTCTTGGAGGTGAGATCGCCTGTCAACATTTGGCCGCGAGCACAACGAAGGAGTCTCTATGCGTGCCAATGGTGGCGCAGCGGAACACCATTGGCGTCTTGCATCTGGAATTCGAGAGCGCAACGATACTCGGATACGAGTTTGGCGATGAGAGTCTCCGGCATGCGCATCAACGACTGGCCGTCAGCGCAGCTTCGCAGATTGCCCTTTCGTTGGCTAGCCTGCAGTTGCGCGAAACTCTTCGTGAACAGTCGATTCGTGATCCGCTGACTCGCCTGTTCAACCGGCGATTCCTGGAGGAATCGCTCGAAAGAGAGATGCAATTGGCGGGCCGCAAGGAGCAACCCGTCGCCGTTCTATTCCTAGACGTCGACCACTTCAAGAGATTCAATGACACCTTCGGCCATGATGCGGGAGACTTAGTCCTTCAATCCCTTGCCGATCTGTTTCGCAATTTCTTTCGCGCCACCGACATATGCTGCCGCTATGGTGGTGAGGAATTCGCTATTATCCTACCCGAGTCTACTTCGCATGATGCGGCTCTCCGTGCAGACGCGTTGCGCTCGGAAGTAAAGAGCCTGCGGCTGCAGTATAAGAAGGAATCTCTGGGGCAGCTCACACTGTCGGTCGGTGTCGCCGGGTTTCCGGAACACGGTTCAACCTCTGACGAGTTGCTCAAACTCGCGGACCAATGTCTCTATCAATCCAAGGCACGAGGCCGGGATGTTGTGACGTTACCCTTTACGCAACAGGTGTAACCGCCTTGTAGAGTCTTGTAAGTGAGGTGCCGGGCCAGAGGTCGATCGCAGACGATGCCGGGAGCTGGTAGCCAAGTAAATGCTAGCTTATGTTTCAGACGCTATGTCTGCTAGTTATGCATGGGAATCACGATAGACCCTTAGATACGCGACGACTGTATGTCGAGACTGAGCAATTCTGGACAGATATCATGTAGGGGACGATTGTAGTCTGTTGCGGATCGTAGAACAGGGGAAGGAACTGATACAACCTTTCCTATCGTCCGTCTGTTCGTCTCGGTGGCCCAACCTAAAGCACGTTGCGCCACTGTTTAGTTGAGGTGTTACGAATGATAAACAGAAGTCGCTTCGCCGATCCATCGCCGGATGCAACAGTACAGGCCGAAAAACCAAAGCCGTCTGAGCCTCTCGTCACAAAACCAAAGGCTACGTTTCAGTGGCCACCAGATTGTCTATGGCCGTTCGTCGATCACAAAGGGGATACCGATTCTTGAACCTAATTGGCCCGACGTGTCTCATCACTGACGCACATCTCCCCCGAGCTCAGGTGTGGATTAGATTCTTCGGCAGACAAATAATAGCGGTCTGTGCCATGGAAATTCCAAAGGGAATATAGTGTCCGGCAGTCCTGATGTCGTACCGAATCGACAAGCGGGGAGGAGAAAGTCGGGAATGAGAATGCTGAGGCTCCGTCCGCTGTGATCCCGCTCCCTCAGACAATCGGGGATTCTCGTCGACAGCCCCGGTTCAAGCCTGAAATCGATGTCATAGTCAATACTCAGAGCGGCGTGCTGGTGGGCATAGCGTAGAGAGTAGCGAATCCGTGGAGTTAGGCTTCACGCTTCCAGGCGGTGCCTGCGACGATGCGTGCAATGATTCGTCAACGGAATGCGTTTGGCCCATGGCTTCGAGGTCGTTGACTCCGAACGCGAACGCTTTCGTCGCACATGCCGGATCTCACCATGGACCAATCCCTGATGTGACCTGCGATCAGCGCAGACGGACTTATCCCATCGGGTGAATCGACGGCTCGTACCGATGTGAAATCCTATGCGTCGGGGTTGTCGGCAATGTCAGATGGGCAGAGTTCCGCCTTGCGGAATTGTCTGGCAACGAATTCTGGCAGTGTCTGTTCCAGCTTTTCGGACAGCCAGGTCTGCAGTTGCGACTTGTCTTCCTCCGAGACGGTTACAAAGCGAATGCCAAAGTGCGCCGTCTTTGACCAGCAGATCGTTGATTTAGCCAGAAACTGTGCTTTGTGATCCGGCAGAGTGAACTGAACCCGGACGCTTTCTCCTGGAAGAAGGGGAACCTGAGTGCCCAAAGCCATTCCCCCTCCGCTGATATTTACGCTGTTACAGCGTACTCTCTCTCCGTTTTCCCTCTGGATAATGACAGGAATAGAGACTGGGTAACGGAAATAGCGTCTTCGTTCTCTCAGGATGAGTCCGTATGCTGGCTTAAGCGTTTTGTGGATCGATTGGGGTGAAAGAGGTCTTTCGAATACAAACTGCGATTTCTTGCGGAGAGCTGTCGAAGCTTCCGCATCGCTGTCGCTGATGCCGAACGTCACCGCCGTCTGGTTCGACGAGGAAAGACGCACCTCGTCCAGAATCTGTGCTGATTGCCCTCCGAGTTGGAGATCAACAATGACGGCATCGAACTTTCGGCTCTTCAGGAGGAGGCCCGCGCTTGCTGCGTCCTGACATGCATTCGGGGAAATAGAGAAATCTCGCAGGGCGAGGCTGACCTGCTGAATGGTAGCTGGATCGGCGGACACCAAGAGTGCAAAGCCTATCGACATAAGCGAAATACCCCCCTCGGAAAGTTTGTTGTCACGGTTGTCTCCTACTGGCCTGCGCAATTCGGAGGAGTTACCTCGCATTTTGTCAGCAACTTTGTCGACCGCCAAAGGCTTGCTGAAGTAGTACCCCTGAATCGCGTCACAACGATTTGCCTGCAGGAATGACATTTGCGCTTCAGTTTCCACCCCTTCGGCAATCACCTTGAGCCGCAGGCTTTTTGCCATGCTGATGACTGCGGCAGTGATTGCCGCGTCATCAGGATTAACAGCGACATCGCGAATGAATGAGCGGTCAATCTTGAGCTTGCTGACCCGAAACTGTCTCAAGTAGGCGAAACTGGAATAGCCAGTTCCGAAGTCGTCAATTGCGAGCGTCACGCCCATCGCGGTTAATTCCTGAACGACCGATAGCATCACATCTGCATTGGCGAGGAGTAGGCTTTCTGTCAACTCCAGTTCGAGGCATTGCGGGGCAAGGCCAGTCTCATGAAGCGTTCTTCTGATGATTTCGCAGAAGCCTTCCTGACGAAACTGGATCGCGGATACATTCACTGCGACCTTCACCGCAGGTAACCCTTCCGTTTGCCACAGCTGGGCTTGAGCACACGCTGTCCTTAGCACCCATTCACCGATGGGCACGATCAGACCACTGTTCTCAGCAATTCGAATGAATTTGTCGGGAGGCACAAGACCCAAGGTCTGATGCTGCCACCGAAGGAGCGCCTCCAACCCAGTGATCCTTCCAGTAGCAATGTCCATCTGTGGCTGATACATCAAGAACAGTTCCTTGTTTTCCAATGCCGACCGTAAGCTATTCTCCAAGGTCAACCGCTCCAACGCTTGGGTATTCATCTCTTCAGTGAAAAACCGAAAATTGTTGCGCCCATACTCTTTGGCTGTATACATGGCTGCATCGGCTCGGCTGATTAGCGTTTCGGCGTCCCCACCGTGTTCCGGAAAGATACTAATTCCGATGCAACAGCCAATACTGAGTGAGTGGCTTTGAACAACGAATGCAGCAGTCATGGCGTCCATGAGGCGCTCGGCGGCAACCGCGACATCGGGCACGTCCCTTACGTCGGTCAGCATGATGAGGAATTCGTCGCCACCCAGCCGGGCAACGGTGTCCTGTTTACGTCCCCACGTCTTAAGCCGGTCTGCGATTTCTTGCAAAAGGAGGTCGCCGATTGGGTGCCCCAATGAGTCGTTGATGTTCTTAAACCCGTCGAGGTCAAGGAACAGAAGCGCGACTTTGTCCTTTTGCCGACGAGCCCCAGCGAGAGTCATGGCCAAACGATCCTGAAGGAGAGTCCGATTGGGAAGTCCGGTCAGAGCGTCGTAAAAGGCTAGGTATTGGACACGCTCTTCCACGATTTTGCGATCCGTGATGTCGCGAAAATACCAGATTCGACCACGATATTGCCTTTTTGAATCGACGAGAGGCGCAGAGTATCGGTCGAACACCTTTCCATCCTTAAATTTGATCTCATCCCTGCTCTTTTCGTCTCGATGGTCATGGAGATACTTGATCCTCTCAACAAAGGCATCAGGATCTGCGACTCTATCGGCTAGGTGTTTTACCACGATCTGACCGTTTCTTGTGCTCAGCATTTCAATCGGTATCCCGAAGTGGAACCCAAATTGCCTGTTCGCCAGAACGATGTGGTCGGCCTCGTCGACGGCAAAAATGCCGTCAATTGTGGTCTCGGCTTGCGCCTCCAGCAGGGCAGTCTTGAACAACAACGCTTCCTCAGCTAGCTTGCGCTCAGTGATGTCGCGCACTGTAGCCAGCAGCATTGGCCGCCCGCTCAGCGTCAGCGCCGTCAGGCACACCTCCGCTGTAAAAACACTGGCGTTCTTGCGCTGGTGTAACCATTCGAAGCGTTCCTTGCCCTTGAGAAACGCTGCCGCAATTTTCCGGTCAGCCGCTGTTCGGGAGGGGGTGCCGTCGGGTTGGTTTGGGGGTGAGATATCGGCCGGATGCAGCATGGGGGCTCCGACTGAGTATCCGAACATCTCCAGCGCGGCTGAATTGCACTCCAAAAAGCCTTTCTCGTCCATTAACCAGCTCGCATCGGCTGACTCCTCGAACAACACGCGATACTTGTCCTCGCTTTTTTGTCGCATCTCCTCGGAGCGCTTCCGCGCTGTACCGTCTTGCTCGACGGCAACGAAGCATCTACCAGCCACATTACTAGCGTCTCGCGTCACGGGTGTGATCTTACCCCTCGGCATCGGTTTCGGTTGTTCTGTCTTTCCGCTAATTGACAAACTCGCTTTTCAGAGTCTTGCCCGCTGAAATCTTGGACGGAGATCGGTATGCGGCTACGGCGGGACTTGCATCTTGAGGGCCAATCTTACGTCTCACGTGTCGTATTGAGTTGACGTGCTCTGCTGGAGTCGAACGGTCTCGAGGAGCTACCCCATTTTCGCTAGCTTGGACATGATTCCAGTTTATGGACGGTCGAGGACCGAGCAACTAAGCGCCGTTGCAGCCTGACGATCGATTACAGATAACCGGCAACGTGGATGGTATTTGCCAACAGTATTTTTCGGCGGATTTCGCGATTGCCGGGATAGTATGGCGCCAATGAAGAAAGACACGCGTCTGACGTTCAGAGTCAGCGACTTGAAGCGAGACGTTGAGGCGATCGCGCGTCCCGAAGGTCAGAGTGTTGCCTGGATCCGCGAAGCGTTCATTATGGCTTGATCCGACGCTTACAAGAAGCAAGGGACAAAATCCCTACGCCGGAACAATGCAAAAATACTATCGAGAGACTATCAGAGATCTCAGCGGACGGGCGGGACTCCCCACGCGTTGCATTCCTTCTCGATCGTGGCCGCAACCGCCAACACCTGTTCTTCCTCCCACGGCCGACCGACGATTTGTACACCGATCGGCAACCCTTCGTCGGAATGGTTGACTGGAACTACCGCCCCGGGAACCCCCAGCAGATTGAACCATTCGGTGTAACTCCAGGCGTCGAGATAGCTCACCGTCCTGCCTTCAATCGTCCAACTACGCTCGCCGTGGCGGAAGGCTGGAATCGCAGCCGCGGGGCAGAGCAGAATCGGATAGTTTCGCATCTGCGCCAGAAACTCTGCACGCAAGGTATCGCGTCCGACCCATGCTTCGAGTAGGGTCTCACCGGTGAGCGCCAGCTCAGCCGCAGACCACTCAAGGAACTGCCTCAACACCGGACTCAGGTCGTACTCGCGTGCGTTGAACATCGGGCGAATCAGCATTCCGCCGGTGGTGACGAAGAATTTCTTCCAGAGCACGCGCGCTTCCTCGAGACCCTCGGGACGAAACGCCTCGACTTTGAATCCAGCACCCTGCAGCGCTTCCGCGGCGGCTCTCACAGCGGTACGAGTCTCGGGAGTCACCGGCGTACGGCCGTCGTCGTCGAAATAAGCAATGCGCAGTTTTCTGGCTTCGTCGCCGCTCAGCCTGCGCAGCGGCACTGGGGCTGCGCAAGTGTCGCCGTCGTCTGGACCTTGCATCACTTCAAACAACGCCTTCACATCGGCCACGGTGCGCGCCATGGGGCCGACGACTCCAATCATGGCAAATGGCCCGCCTGACGCGGGGAAGTGGCCGGTCGCCGGAATGCGTCCCGGCGTCGGCTTGAGCCCGCAGATGCCGCTGAAATGTGCCGGCACTCGAATCGAACCACCGCCGTCGCTTCCAACTCCGCCCGCCGACATTCCAGCTGCGATCGCTGCGGCTTCGCCGCCGCTGGAGCCGCCCGGCGTGCGTTCTAGATCCCAAGGACTATTGCTGCGGCCGTACAAAAGATTGTCCGTCTCCCACGCCATCAGCAGTTCCGGCGTGTTGGTCACACCGAGGACGATTCCGCCAGCATTGCGCAGGCGAGCGACTAGTGGGGCATCTCGCGTCGCAATACGTCCAGCGCGCAGCCGGGTGCCAGCTTCGCATCGCAGCCCCGCTACGTCCAGCGAGCTCTTGACGCTGATGGGAACGCCATGTAGCGGTCCGAGAGCTTTTCTACTCATTACCGCGGCTTCGGCGGCACGGGCATCGAGTCGAACTCGATCGGCGTCCACATGAACGAAAGCGTTTAACATCGGGTTCAGTCTTTCGATTTTCGCCAAATGGGCATCGGCAAGTTCGACTGGGGAGATCTTCCTCTCGCGGATTTGCCGAGCCATGACAAGGGCGGGAAGGAAAGTAAGATCATCCATGCAACGAAGAATCCTTGGGGTCAGAGGGCCGAGTCTAACATGCGCAAAAGGCAGCAAGCCAGAGTTGAGAGTCTGCATGGGCGAAGTCCGACGCTTGATCTCCTAGGCCAAATCTCGGTCACCCCGCGATCCATCGTCAACTGTTCTGCCGCACTCATCCGACGGTAGGGGTCTTTTCTCCAGAGTGCCTCAGTTGCGGCGAACCGACGGACACCCGCACGAGCCTGGGCTCCTGCGTGGGTCGTGGGCTTAGAGCATACGTCGTATCTGGCGGTGCTCCTTCGTCGGACGCACCGCAACCGTTAGCGTGAGCACCGTTGGGCCTTCTGCCCCTCATACCTGCCGCGATCGTGGCAGGGTCGGTGAGCAGAATGGCGCTACTCCACGGCGAATGATGGCCATTGCCGGGTTCGAAGAACCCCACTTCACCGACTTGTCGTTAAAGGTGACGAGCGCTCCACCGCCTGGTCCGGTTCCCGAAGGGACAAATACCGCCCGCGCTTTCCGTGTTTGGGGCAGCAGTACTTCTGGGATGCACGCTTTGGTGTGAATGCGTGGGCGAACCTTCCAGGAGCGCGAGGGCGCACTGCTTCTCTGGATGCCGTACACGATGACGGTCGTTCAAGGCGACGATCTTACATCTCTCCGAGCAAAACTGCCGACTGATCCGTGCCAGCGTTAATCCGCGACCGCACCACGCGCAGGGCCATTTTGAGATCTCGATCGCCTGAGCGGGCGTGATCGCCTGGATCGACGCGATGGTCCATTTTCCTCGGGCGATCAGATGCACACGAAGAGTCGGTTGAAGATGTTTCCTGATAGCGAGCTCACGACATTTTTCGGCAAAGGCATTGGCCAAGGGACCAGCCCCCAGGGAAGGGATTGTCCTTGGAACGGCCGCGGCGTCCCTCCTGATCACATCCGCGTCATCTGAAGTCAGAGCGCGGATCGAGTCCGGACGGTAGCCGCCCCGAGCAACGAGGCAACGAACGGTCGCGAGAAAGCAGCGATGATCGATGCCGAGCTCGCGACACTTGTTTTCGAGCAACCGGCCGAGCGGTAGATTCTTCATGAGTTTCGGCAACGGTCTCGCTGTTCCCCGCGGTACGGTCACCCTCCTCACTATTGATCGCATCATGTTCGCGCTTTGAATCCGGGAGCTAAACAGGATAAGACTTCGCAGCCGCGGCTGCGGATGGTTTTCTCGGTTCTGCGAAACAAAGCCACTAAGTTGTTTGTTTTTAAACTCCACGTTTCAGGTTTGTCAACTGCGTCGGGAGTGGAGATGTGTCCCTGCTTCCGTACCAAATGCAGAGAAACTTTCCAGCCAGGAAAAAAGTGAATGCCGGGCGCAGGCGCACTCAGTGCACCAGGAACCCAGTAGCGGCCACCACGAGCCCCACGACGCCGAGCACAATTCCCAGGTACCAGAAAATTCTTCGTCCGGAAAGCAGCGTAATCGACGTGATCACCAGCCCCACTTCCAGGAAAACCTCCGCCAGATCAAATCGGTCGGCATGATTTCTTTCGGTGGCGACTTCCGCTTCCATCTCGTGTGCCTTGTCCTCGATTTCCTTTTGTTCGTCCTTGTAGCGGGCGGCCTCGCCGGAATACTTCTCCCGTAGCTTGCCGAGAGTGGCTGAGTCGGTCGTCGCTCCCACTGAGGTCAGGTCAACAAAAATCTCATCCTCATGCCGCCGGATATTCTTGGCCTGGTAATACGCCCATTGATCGGACGACTTCGCCTGCAGCACAACCTCTTCCGTATGCGCGCGGTGTCCGAGCAGCGTCACCACGGCTACCATCACGGCCAGCACCGCCATGGTCAGCGATACCGGTGCGAGCGTGGGATCGTGTTTCGCGTGCTCCGCGTGTTCCTGCAGTTCGTTCAGTTCTTCCGACATGTCGTCACTCTCCCATGACTTTCACAATCACCCGCTTGTCTCGTTGCCCGTCAAACTCGGCGTAGAAAATCCGTTGCCATGTGCCCAGGTCGAGTTTGCCCGCGGTAATGGGCACGATGACTTCGTGATGGATCAGCAGCGCCTTCAAGTGAGAGTCGCCGTTGTCCTCACCCGTTTCATGATGCCGGTAGTCTTTGCGAAACGGCGCCAGATGCTCCAGCCACTGGTCGATGTCTTCGATCAAGCCGCTTTCATTATCGTTCACGTAAACACCCGCGGTGATGTGCATGGCCGAAACCAGAACCATACCTTCCCGCACGCCGCTCTTGCTGACGATCTGTTCGATTTGCGGCGTGATGTGAACGTAGGCCCGGTGCGTCTTGGTATGAAACTTCAAGTATTCCGTAAGCGTCTTCATCCCAAGTGTCCGATCGGATTGTGATCACCAATCAGCGCAGAGCCTCTGCCACTCTTCCGCTGGCAATCAGCGCAGCAATACGGGCGAAGTCAGCATACATCACCCTGTCTTTTTCCATGGTGGGACACACCGACCGGATCGCAGCATGCGCCGACTGGCCGCGCTTCGAAGTTTTGAGAGGAGCCAGGAAGTCAAGGGCCTGAGCCACAGCCATGGCCTCGATCGCCAGAACATTGCGCGTGTTGTCGACGACGCGCTTCAATTTTGTCGCGGCCGTCATGCCCATGGAAACGTAGTCTTCCTTATTACCGGAAGTTGTGATCGAGTCGACGGACGCTGGATGTGACAATACTTTGTTCTCGCTGACCAGCGCCGCAGCCGTGACCTGCGGCATCATGAAGCCGGAATTCAGTCCGGCGCCGGCGGCGAGAAATGGCGGCAAGCCCTCGCTGAGCGCGGGGTTTACGAGTCGTTCGATCCTCCGCTCGCTGATGCCGGCCAGAGCGCTCAAGGCGATGGCCAGAAAGTCCAGAGCAAATGCCAGCGGTTCACCGTGAAAATTTCCCCCGGAGATGACGTCGCCCTCAGAGTTCTTCGCGTCGGTGAGGAACACCAGCGGATTGTCGACGGCGGAATTCGCTTCCGTCTCAAACACACTGCGGCAGTGCGCCAGTGTGTCGCGCACGGCACCGTGAACTTGCGGAATGCAGCGCAGGGAGTAGGCATCCTGCACGCGGCCGCAATCGCGGTGCGACTCGCGAATCTGGCTGCCTTCGAGCATACGCCGCAGGTTGGCCGCGGTCTTCATCTGTCCAGCGTGCGGACGCGCTTTATGAATGCGTTCGTCGAAGGCTGTATCAGTCCCCTTGAGCGCGTCGCAGCACAGCCCGCCCAGCACGTCAGCGGTGTCTACGAGCGTTTCCGCCGCCAACAGCGCGAGAGTTCCGACTGCCAGCATGGCCTGCGTGCCGTTGATCAGCGAGATAGTTTCCTTTGCTTCAAGGATCAGCGGCTTGATCTGCGCCCGTTTCAACGCCTCAGCGCTGGGAACGCGCACAGCCCGTTCGTCGACGCATTCGCCTTCGCCAATCAGAGCCAGCGCCAGATGCGCCAGCGGAGCGAGATCACCACTCGCACCCACACTGCCTTGCGACGGCACCACCGGCGTGACGCCCCGGTTGAGCATCTCGCAGAGCGTGTCGATGACGGTGGCCCGCACGCCGGAATGTCCCTTGGCCAGCGAATTTGCCCGCAGCAACATCATGGCCCGGGTTTCCCTAACGGCCAGCGGTTCGCCGACTCCGACCGCGTGTGAACGCACCAGGTTCACCTGCAACTCGCGGATCTGGTCGCCGGCGATGCGCACATCGCTCAGTTTGCCCACGCCGGTGGTGATGGCGTACGCGAGTTTATTGCCGGCGACGATCTCGTCGACGACCGCGCGGGCCTGATTGACCGCGTGCCGCGCGTCCGGCGAGAGCAGGGCAGCGCGGCGTGCTTCAATACTCGCGACTTCGCCGACATCCTCGAGCGTGAGATCGTTTCCGTTAATGTGCAGTGCGTTCAAAGAATCCTTTCCATCGCGTCCTACTTCGACATGGCTGCCCGGAACGCTGTTAAATACTTTTCCGGCAACGCCGCTACCTTCATCTTTGAATCGGTGACGATGTGGGTGGTCTCGCCCTCGGCCACCAGCGCTCGGCTGTCGGCGCGCACCAGTTCGTAGCTGAAGACCACGACCGACTCACGCACCGTCTTCAGCCGAGTCCGGATCACAATTTCATCGTCGTAAAATACCGGAGCACGATATCGGCACGTGACCTCAGCCACGGCGATGAATCGCCCGTCGTCGCGCTCCATGTCGCGGTAGGAGAAGCCCATCTCCCGCATCAGTTCTACGCGGCCCACTTCAAACCAGATGAGATGATTCGAATGGTAGACGACTCCCATCTGGTCAGTCTCGGCATAGCGTACACGCAGCCGAGTCTCATGGAATGCGTGACGATTGTTTGAATTCATTTTCCGGTCCACACCGGCTTGCGCTTCTCCAGGAACGAGGAAATTCCTTCGCGAAAATCTGCCGTGGTGCGGATGGCCGCATTCTCGCGCACCGCAGCTTCAATCTGGAGATCGATCTCCGCGCGGGCATGATCGGTAAGCAACTGCTTCGTCGCGCGCAACGACGCCGGACTGTTCTCCATCAACAGTGCGGCCAGTTCGCGAGCCCGGGACATCAGATTCTCTGCCGGAACGATTTCACTGACCAATCCCATGCGGACGGCTTCTTCTGCTCCGAAAATCCTTCCTGTCAGCAGCAGATCGCGCGCTTGTTTCTCGCCCACTTGCCGCAAGAGAAACGTTGAAACAATCGCGGGCACAAATCCGATGCGGACTTCGGTGTATCCAAACTTCGCATCGGGCACCGCAAGAGTGAAGTCGCACAAGAGCGCGAGTCCAGTTCCGCCCGCGATCGCGGCCCCGTTCACCGCAGCGATCGTGACTTTCGGAAATTCGTACAGTGATCGAAACAACTGGACCATCGTCCGCGAATCCTGCAAGTTCTGCTCCGGCGAACGGCCCAGCAACGACTTCAGATTGTCCAAATCCATCCCGGAAGAAAATGCCTTGCCCGCTCCCGTGACGATCAGCACGATCGCCTGCGACTTGGCCACTTCGTCGAGCGCGCGCAGCAGGTCGTCAATCAGCTCGAAACTGATGGCGTTGCGCTTCTCAGGACGGTTCAGCGTGAGCGTCGCCACGCCGGCTTCGTACCCGAGATGTATCGTCTTGTAATCCATATCCCTTGAAACCGCCACGGATTTCCACGAATAGAGAAATCAATTCGTTTGTTCTATCCGTGATAATCCGTGCAAATCCGTGGCAAATTAGTCTGCAGCGTGCGAACTGGAAAACTTCGCCGCGATTCCTGCCGTCGCTTTCAACAGGGAATCCAGCGGCTTCAGCGCTGGCAATTGCGCTCCCCGCTGAGTGAGAGTTTCGATAACTTTCTCAGTCGGGATGTTACCAACCAACGCGTCCTGCGCAAAGGGACATCCACCGAGGCCGCCCAGGGCAGAATCAAACCTCCGGCAACCTGCATCGTAGGCTGCCAGAATCTTTTCCGCCGCCTGCTCCGGGCGGCTGTGCAGGTGTACGCCAATTTCCAGATAGTCGTACTGCTTCATCACAGCGCCCACGAGATCGCTGACTTGCTGCGGGCTCGCCATGCCCACCGTGTCGGCCAGAGAAATCATTCGCAGATTATCGACTTCCATCAGCGAGATGGCCTCGATGACTTCCTCTGGATTCCACAGGTCGCCATACGGGTTCCCGAACGCCATCGAGATGTAGACTACGACTTCGAGTCGCGCGCTGTCGGCCTTGTTCTGAATTTTCTCCAGTTCTTCGAGCGCTTCCTGGGGCGACTGGTTCTGATTCTTGCGCAGGAAGGTCTCGGAGATCGAATAAGGAAACCCCAGCGTCGATACTGCTTTCGTCTCAATCGCCCGCTGCGCGCCCGTTTCGTTGACCACAATCCCAATGATCTCCACATCATCGGGAGGATCGAGTTCCTTCAACACTTCTTCCGAGTCCGCCATCTGCGGCACGGCCTTCGGCGACACGAATGAGACCGCGTCGATATGCTTGAACCCCACGCTGATCAGGGCCTTCAGGTAATCGACCTTCAGGTCGGCAGGGACCAATCCCTTCAGCCCCTGCCAGGCATCGCGCGGACATTCGATCAGTTTGACAGCATCCGGCATAAAATCTCGGCCACGGGTCAACACGGAGTTTCACGGATAAGAAGAGACAAATGTTTCTTTTCGATCCGTGTCAATCCGTGAAAACCCGTGGCGAAAGGAATTTGATCTACGTCTGCAGCACTCCCACCTTGAACTCCGCGACATCCGGATTCAGCGCCGCCGCTTCGAGGGCCTGAGTAATGGCGTCCCGGGTCTCGATTGGATCGATGATTTTGTCGATCCACAAACGCGCCGCGCCGTAACGCGGATCGGTCTGCTCGTCGTAGGTGCGCTTCACGGATTCATTCAATTCCGCGCGCTCTTCGTCGCTCAGCTTCTTGCCGCCGCGTTCCAGTTGCTTGACTTTAATTTCAACCAGTGTGGCCGCAGCGGAATCGCCGCTCATCACCGCATAGCGCGCCGTCGGCCACGCAAATACAAAGCGCGGATCATACGCCTTCCCGCACATCGCGTAATGTCCGGCGCCGAACGATCCCCCGACGATCACGGTAATCTTCGGCACCACGGAATTCGAAACTGCATTCACCAGCTTGGCGCCCGCCTTGATGATGCCGCTCCACTCCGCATCGCGGCCCACCATGAATCCGTTCACATCGTGAAAAAAAATCAGCGGAATCAGATTCTGATTGCAGTCCATGATGAAGCGCGCGGCCTTTTCCGCCGACTCCGTATAGATCACGCCTCCGAACTCGACCCGCTTGTGGCCCTCATGATCGGTCTGTTGCGCATGCAGTTTCTGATTGGCCACGATGCCCACCGCAAAGCCGCCAATGCGGCCGTATCCGCAGATGAGCGTCTTGCCGTATTCCGGCTTGTACTCGTCCAAGCGGCTGCCGTCGAGAACGCGCGCCAGCACTTCTTTCATGTCGTAGGGCCGCGCCGGGGACGAATCATAAATTCCGTAGATTTCTTCCGCGGTTAGTTCCGGTTCGACCGGTTTCTTACGGTCCCACGGAGAAAGCCGCCGGTATCCCCACTTCTCCACAATCGAGCGAATGCGCGCGATGCAGGCCTCGTCATTCGGTTCGCGGAAGTCGACTGTGCCGCTGATCGCCGAGTGCATGGCCGCGCCGCCCAACTCCTCCGCCGAAACTTTCTGGCCAATCGCGGCCTGCACCAGCGCTGGGCCCGCGAGAAATAAACCGCTGCCGTCAGTCATGAGAACGTGGTCGCACATTACCGGCAGATAGCCGCCGCCCGCGACGCACATGCCCATGATGGCGGCGATCTGCGGAATGCCCTTCGCCGACATCACCGCGTTATTGCGAAATACTCGGCCGAAATCGTCGGTGTCAGGAAACACATCTTCCTGCAGCGGCAAGAATACTCCGGCAGAGTCGACGAGATAAATCGTCGGAATGCGATTCTCGAGAGCGATGTTCTGCGCCCGAATCACCTTCTTCGATGTCAGTGGAAAGAACGCACCCGCTTTCACCGTGGCGTCGTTAGCGATGATCATCACCATTCGGGTCTGAACCCGCGCCAGCCCCGTGATCACACCCCCCGCCGGCGCCCCGCCCCATTCCTCGTACATACCGTGCGCGGTATAAATGCCGAGCTCGAAAAACGTCCCAGGATCGGCCAGCATTGCGATGCGCTCGCGCGCGGTGAGCCGTCCCTTGGCATGCTGGTTTTCGATGGCTTTGGCGCCTCCGCCCTCGGAAATCTGTTCTTCTTCGTTGCGAACTTGCGACATCAAGTCCGCCAGAAATCGCATGTTGGCTTCAAAGCGCGCAGACGTAGGATCGAGCTTAGTCGTCAGCACATTGGCCGGTGTGGCCGAGTTCGATGCAAGAGGTTCGCTACGGTCAGACATAAGGTCAAAGAATATTCGGTTGAAGAATAATGGATCGAGAAGTGAAGACGCGAACTGATTACGGTATACCACGCGGGCAGAGCCGCGCAATGCGGCGGGCCCACTAGATCTTGCGCTCCACCCATTCCGCCAGCCGGCACCCGTCTTCCTCCAGCAGAAACGTTCCCACACCAAAGCATTCGCCGACGATACGGTGCGATTCCGGATCGCGCGCGGCGCGAGTGATCCATTGCTGCCCGACGCGGTACTGCGCGGCCGTGAACCATTTCTGCGGCAGAACCTCCACCAGTCCAGCCTGCGGATACAAAACAAAAAGCGCAAACGCGGGATCGTCGTTCGACATCGCCTTGTAACTGGTGGGGATGATCAACTCGTCCACGGTCGCCAGTTCCGCGGGTGGTTCGATCTTGTTCATGCCCGGCCCCAGCGTGAGCGGCACCTCGAAATCTGCGGTCGGAGCGGTCGCCGAATAAATGCGGTCCGCCGACGGTTTGAACCAGCCCGCAACTTCCGCCAGATCAAACGACTTCAACTGGTCAGGATCGAAGCACGCTAGCCGAATGTTGCGTCCCTCCGGGCACCAGATGCCGATGAAATGCGGAGGCACCAGAAACGGCCGGCAGTAAGTGTTCAGGGCGAGGCGCGCCTTGTCCGGTTCCTGCTCGAGTCCGAGTGTAACCAGGTGTGCGATGGGGCCTTGATCTCCATGGTGGGTCCAGACGAAACGTTGTCCGGCCAGCGAGCGGAAAGCGGGAAAAGTTTTCCAATACCACGGCACGGGGCCGACAGTTTTTGCGAGGAGGTCCCGAACGCGGGACGCGTTGATCTCGGCCATCAGCCGGCCGCCGGCACGCCAGGCGCCTTCACGTGCGTCCGAATGAACTGAACGATGTCATCCATGGACGTGCCCGGTTGGAAAATCGCCGCCACGCCAATCTTCTTCAGCCCTTCGATGTCCTGATTCGGAATGATGCCGCCCACCACGACGATCGTGTCGTCCATTTTATTCTGCTTGAGCAAGTCCATGACGCGCGGCACGATGGCGTTGTGCGCGCCGGAAAGAATCGACAGCCCGATCACCTGCACATCTTCCTGCAGCGCCGCGGTAACGATCATTTCCGGCGTCTGCCGCAGGCCGGTGTAGATCACTTCCATGCCCGCATCGCGCAACGCGCGCGCAATCACCTTGGCTCCGCGATCATGCCCGTCGAGGCCCGGCTTCGCCACCAGCACGCGAATCTTGAGTTCAGCCATCAACAACCATTTAACCACAGTGGGCACGCAGGTTCACAGAGGGTAAACAAGAAACAGAAACCTGCATTTTCCTCCGCGATCCTCTGTGTCCTCTGTGGTTAAACGGTTTTGATATCCAGACTCCGCCACATATACCAGCAGGCGACGCTGCGGTAAGGCGCCCAGGCCCGAGCGATCTTCTCCATATCTTTCGGCTTGGGCAACTTGCGTTTCTTGTAGTGTTTCTTGATAGCCATCTGCACGCCGTAGTCGCCGGTGGGCAGCACATTCGGGCGCCGCAGGGAAAACATCAGGAACATGTGCGCGGTCCACTCGCCAATGCCCTTCACTTGTGTCAGATGCTTGATGACCTCGTCGTCCGGAAGTTCCGGTAGTCGCGCAAAGTCGAGCAACCCGGCCGAGGTCTTCGCCGACAGGTCTTTCAGATAAGCCGACTTCTGCTTCGATAACCCCACGCCGCGCAGTTGCTCATCACTCAGCTTGAGAATACCTTCCGGGGTGAGCGGTTCTCCGGCAAGCGCCGCAAAGCGTTCGAAGATCGTCGCCGCCGCCTTGCCGTTCAGTTGCTGGTAGACGATCGCCTCGGCCAGATTGCAAAACTCCGGCTCGTCAAATTTCATGCGGCACGGCCCCACGCGCTCAATAATGGCGCGCAGCACCGGATCGGATTTCTTGAGATGGTTGACCGCTTTTCGCATCGCCTATAGATTTACCACAAAAACCTGCACAGGCGAACAGAAAACGAATAAGCCCGCGGTGCTACGGCGTCTTCTTTACGGCGATCCCCATGACTTCAAACCTCCCTCCCCGCACCAGGCTGGCCGCCCCGATGAACGCGCGCGCCGGATAGTCGCCATGGAAGTATGTCTTGTACACCCCGTTGAAGGTTTCGTAAAGCTTCAGATCGGTGCAGAAAATCTGCACCGAAACCACGTCATCCATCGTCAGCCCGGCCGATTCAACGGTTTGTTTCACGCCCTCCATCACCATCTTCGCCTCATCTTCAGGATTCGCAGGTGGCGCGCCAGTCTTAGCGTCCAACCCAAGATGTCCAGCGATATAGAGCGTATTGCCCACCAGAACCGCGTCGCTGAAAGGCAGCCCCTTCAGGTCAGCGGCTCGCGGCTTTACGATGTATTTTCGGTCTGCCGCCCCTGCAGCGACACAGGAAACAAGCAGCATGATTCCCACAGCGATTTTACGCAGTTTCATTGGTTTCTCCCCAAGAGTGGATTTGATTTCGCCGCCAGACTATCACCGCAAGTGCAGGGCCGCCAACCATAGCCCGAGTCCACTACCCTGCGGCCGGCATTTCCGCGCCGTTCACGCGGCCTTGTGCTCACCCTGGCGGAAGTTCTCGATCACATGCTCAGACGTGCGCAGAGAAAACGCCAGAATGCTGATGGTGGTAGTTTTGTCAGTGCAATTCAGAAACACGCTGGCGTCGCACACGTACAAGTTCGGCACATCGTGCGCCTGACCAAAGCGATTCGTCACAAAATTCTTCGGATCATTTCCCATGCGGCAGGTGCCGGTCTCGTGCAGGCTCCAGCCCGGAATCTCCGGAGCGTCGCCGGTGCCCTCAAGCACGCCGCCCGCCGCGCGCAGCACGTCGGCACACACCTGTTTCGAGTGCTCCCACATTTTCAGCGCATTTTCGTCCCACTCGAAGTGCATGCGCGCCACCGGAATTCCGTAAGGATCTTTTACCTCGGGATCGAGATCCATAAAATTCGTATCCGACCGCAGTGAAGGCGCCTGAATTCCAAAACTCACCGGCGCGGGATACCGCCTCTTGATCTCGCGTTTAAACGACGACCCGAATCCATCGACCTCATGGGCAAACCACGGAAATTCCGAACATCCGCCGTCGGGATAAATCGAATATCCGCGAATGAATTTCTCCTCGTGCGGATCTTTCAAATTCTGCCAGCGCGGCATCCACGCAATCGTGCTGTCAGCCACGTGGTCCGGAAAGCTGGGCTGCCCCAGCAATTGCGGCAGATATCCTCGAGCCGACTCGCCATAGAGGTGATCGCAAAGATTACGCCCCACCTGTCCGCTGGAATTCGCGACCCCGTTGGGCCACTGTCGCGACTTCGAATTCAGCAGGATGCGCGCCGACTCGATGCATGAAGCGGCCACGACAACGGCTCGCCCATAGACTTCAACTTCCTGCTTCGTCTTGCGGTCGATGTACGCTACTCCCGTCGCGTGCCCGTTCTCGTCGACGAGAACGTTTTTCGCCAGGGCATTCGTGCGCAACTCGAGATTCTTGGTCGCCTCCGCCTTCGGCAGCAGGAAATACGGCGTCGAAAAAAACGCTCCCACATCGCAGCCGGTCGTGCACTCTCCGCAGAAGTGACACGCGGGATGCCCTTCGTGCGGCTGCGTAAGCTGCGCGCAGCGATCCGGCAAATAGGGCACGCCAACCTTCTTGCATCCCGCCTCCAGAATAAAGTCGAGGCAGCGAAACTTGAACGGAGGCAGGTAGGAGCCATCCGGATTGCTGGGCCGGTTCTGCACCGTGCTGGCGACGCCAATCATTTTTTCCACGCGCGTATAGAACGGACTAATCTCGTCATAAGTGACGGGCCAATCCACGTCATAACCGTCGCGCGACGCCGCACGCAAATCGATATCGCCAAAGCGCGCCGAACTGCGTCCCCAGAAATTCGTCTTGCCGCCGACTGCATTGCAGCGCGGCCACATCCACTTCGTGCCCGGCGCAACCGTGAACGGAATTTCGTGGTCCCAGGCGGCTTTGGTGTACTCGTTATCCATGTAGCCGAACGATTCGGCGCGCCGCTTGGGTTCGTCCCGTCCGCGGAACTTCATGTCCCAGGGCATGCGGTGGTAGCGAAAATCTTTTTCCGGATCGAGCCTGCGTCCTGCGTTAAGCGCGCACACTTTGAGTCCAGCCTCGCACAGCGTCTTGATCGCCATGCCGCCACCCGCACCGGTTCCAATCACGATGACGTCGAAGATTTGTCTGGCCATAATCGTGTCGCCCTGGCTCGAGAGCCCTCAGCTCTCCCGGGCAAGATGCGAATGTTCAGGATCTCCCTTATGCGGACACTCCGGTGACTCGGCGTAGAACTTCAGCGCCGGATTGTCCAGCGCCTTGAATCCAATTTCGCTGGTATAGAATCCCGTTACCGTGTACTCGCGCATCACGTGAAAAAATCTACGCCCGTCATCTTCGCCGGGACGCGCTTTGTCCTTGAACCCAAGCGGCTCCAGCAGGGACGTCTGCTGTTCCGCCGTCAGCTCCAGGAATCGCTTTCCACTTACTTGTTCGGCATCTACGTTCAGCCAGGTAAGCCCGGTGCGAAAGTCGTATTGCCTCTCCGGTTCGTTCGCCACCATGAAATCAATAAATTCCGCGACGCCAGCTTCGGTCGCGCCCGGCGTTCCATCGCTTGGAATGATGATCTCCGCCAACCGCTCGACCATCGCATACTCGGCCTTCGTAAAAAATTGTGGACGATACTCCGCCGGCTTGATCTGCAACGCCGCATTCCCAATATGCCCGCAAGCGAATCCCCACTTACTGAACCCCGGAAACTGCGCCGCCGCCGCCGCCGTCCCCAGAATCCGCAACACTTCCCGCCGCTGAATGCTTTGTCCCGCCATCGAACTCCGCCAAACTAAGCTGTCTTACCGAAATGAATTGTCATTTCAAACACACCTTGTCATTCCGAGCGCAGCGAGGAATCTGCTGTTTCTCGCCTACGAAAGAAACGCTACCGTCTTCTCCACCAATTCCGCCGTCGGTTTATAGGGATCGCCCGGAGCATCATACTCAATCGAGCAGTATCCCTTGTACGCATGCTTTTTCAGAATCGCAAAGGTTCGCGCCAGGTCCACATGCGTAGGCTTGCCGTTGTCATCGACCTCGCCTTCCTTCACGTGGCAAATGCCATAGGCATGCGCGAACATTGCATCGACAGCGCGATAATTGAAATCATCGTCGTGCGTGTTGAGTGAGTTGCCAAAGTCGGGCAACGCTCTCAACCACGGGCTGTTTACCTTCTCAATCACTTGCACAATGAAGAACGGATCCTCGCTCACAGCGTCATCATTCTCAAGATGCACCACAACATCTTTTTTCGCGGCGTATTCAGCCACGCGCGCCAAGGTGTCGGCGGCGCGCCCCACATCCGGCTTCACATCCTTGGCTCCCTGGATGTGGGTGCGAATGCTGGGCGAACCGAGGGCCGCGCCCACATCCACCCAGTGCTTGCTGGAAGCCAGCGCCAGGTCGCGCTCTGTCGCATCCGGCGAGTACTGGCTGTGCTCGTCATCGACCGCGATGTCTACGACCGCCGAGTGAGCTTTTTGAACGGCGGTGCGAAACTGCTCCAGATATTTGGGATCGGTCGACGGAAAGATCCGGCCCCACGGTTCAATCTTGTGCACGTTAAACTTGTCGGCCACGTGCGCCGCAAAGTCCTTCAGTTCGATCTGATGCGACGGGGGAACCGTGCTCGGTGTCTTGCCGTCCCAACCCATCCATCCCTCAATGTATTCGCGAAAGGGATACGCCGCCACAGCCACTCGTTCCCTGGGAACAGACGGAAACTTTACCGAGGGTTCGGATCTTCCCACGGCGCTGGCAAACTCAGGCAGAAGCCAGGTCCCTGCTGCCGCCCCGGCGCACTGCGCAAGAAATTGTCTTCGATTGGTCGCGTTCATGCGCGCCAGTGTACCAGACAACCGTTGATCCTGATGTGCACGCGCTTGTGACTCGCAGCTCGATAGATTTGAAACCAGAGCTCGACCGGATTGGTTGGCGAGCGGCTTGACCCTCCGTCGTCACCACCCCAGAATTCAGACTAACGCCCCCGCTCCCGGCGATCGAGCGACCTGCGTTATCGATCCTGCCCCCGCACGGGCAATGACAATCTGCCAGCTCCTCCGGCGGTAAGGTACAGACAACGTGATTTCCTTTTACTGCGATTTGGAATCCTGTCCATTTATCACCTCCAACTCAAAAGCGATAAGTTACCCACGGCGATATGTAGCTCATGCTACTTGTCGCGTGGATCGATTCTTCTTCAAATCGGGCGTTGAAAACGTAGATGTAGTTCACGTGAGTCGAAAGATGACGAGTCACCCGCCAATCGAGCTGCGCGATGGGACGGCTGCCTTCGTATCGCGACTTCACGCCATTGCTGGGCACGATGAGGTTGCCTGGGATTCCATACAGTCCGTCGTTCGAACTTTCACGCCAAAAGAATCCCCAGCCCCCCGACAGCGTCAGACGCTCAGAAAAGAAAAGACCAAGTGAAGGTTCCAGGCGGATGGCGTTGTCTGGCCCTAAGACGTTCGCGCGCCCAGAGTAGGTGCCGCTCTGGAACAGCGAATTGAATGTCTGGAGATCGGGGTTGGCTGGGTTCTTATCCCCGCTCGCGAAATCGGTTGCTAATCCGATGCGCGGACGCCAGCGGACGGATGAGGATGAGAAGGAGTACCAATTATCGGCCGCTACACGCCACGCGTTGATTGTGCCGACGCCAAAACTACCGAACTGATACATCGCTTCGGCGTCGTAAGCCCACGGTCCACGCCCGCCCCAAATACGCGCACCCAGAGTGTGCCGTTTCTCATGTCCTGACCCCTGGTTGAATACCGCGTGTTTTAGATCCGAACCCAGGTAGTAGAAATCGAGCGTTTTTTGTTGGCTTTGACCTAAGGGATGAGTTGCATAGAGGCCCCAAAAAGCGAAATCGTGCTGGGGCGGATCGTCGAAGAATCCAGGCTCGTTTTTAACCGGCCGGGTTGCGAATCCGTCAACCTTCCATTCTGGAGATTTCCAGGACAGCCGAAAGCCGTCGAAACTGAGTGGCACATTCGGCCCTTCCACCAAGTCGATCATTCGACCGGAGCCGAAGGCCATCTCCTGGCGCCCGATGCGCAGCGTCAGCGAGGAATTCTCGCGTGGCTTTAGTACTACAAAGTCGACAAAACCCTGATGCACATCGAGTTTGTCTTCGTCTAAAAGGCGCGGACCTCCGGTTCGGCCGTCTTCGAGTGAGCTGTTGAGTTCTCCGAAAAATCGAAACCGCTGTCCCGCGTGGAAGTCGACGTGAAACAAATAGCGCTGCAGAAGATACCCGTCCGGGTCATCGGGGCTAAGCCCAAAATTCGTATTGTGAAAGCGCTCATAAGTCTCGCGGATCTCACCCCCGAGCGACAGGAAAACGCTTCTATCCTCATTAAGCGGAATGAATTTGATCGGATCCCAAGGATCGTCGCGTTTCGCCGGATCGGACAGCAAGCTCCATTCCTCTTCATAACGAGGAAGGGGGTATAAGGGGCGAGGAAGCGAAGCTGGTTTTTCTTGTCCTATCATTCGATTGGCCCCTGCAATGACCACAAGCAATACCAGCGCCCGCGAGATCCTGAATACTGTTTGCACGTTACGAAATGCTCGCTAGCGTACGAAAACGTCTCTTGTCAATCTTTAACGCACGAATCCTCGATTCAAGCGTCGAACGCGGAATCGCCAGGCGGGCCGCTGCTCCTGAGGGCCCGAATACGCGCCCGCGGCTTGCGCGCAGCGCATCCTCGACGATCGCCTTCTCGTGCGCGGCGAGCGAGCTGGACAACCCGGCCCCAGCTCCTAATCGCCGACCCCGCTGGGACAACCAGCTCTCGTCGACCGTGAATTCGTCGGTCTCCGAGACGATCACGGACCGCTCGATGACGTTTTGCAGCTCGCGAACGTTCCCGGGCCATGGATAGGATTGCAGACAGTCGAGTGTCCGCTTGTTGACCCGTCGAAATGTCTTCCCGCCCCTCCGCGCGTACCCAGCGATGAAGTACTCCACCAGTATGGGAATGTCTTCTCGCCGTTCCCGCAACGGAGGCATTTCGAGGGGAAACACGTTGAGCCGATAAAACAGGTCCTGACGGAACGCTCCGTCCGCCACCGCAGCTGTCAAATCTCGGTTCGTGGCGGCGATGACGCGAACATCGACCCGGATTCGCTCTCGTCCCCCAATGCGTTCGAATTCCCTCTCTTGCAGGACCCGCAGCAACGCCACCTGCGTTTCGGACGAAAGCTCGCCCACTTCGTCGAGGAAAATCGTGCCGCCGTTCGCCAGCTCGAACCGACCGAGTCGCCGTTGCACGGCTCCGGTGAATGCGCCTCTTTCATGACCGAAGAGCTCCGAGGCAATCAAGTCGCGCGGAGTGGCCGCGCAGTTGACCGCCACGAACGCTCGTGACGCACACCGAGACCGCCGGTGAATCGCTCGCGCGACGAGTTCCTTCCCTGTGCCGGTCTCGCCGGTGATGAGAACGGTCGAGTTGCTGACAGCGACCTTGCACGCGCGGGAGAGCACTGCCATCAACGTTGGCGAGGCGCCAACGATCTCCTCGAACATCGAAGCTCTGTCGACTTCTTCCCGCAGGACGACGTTTTCGTGCTGCAGCCTCTTCTCGGATTCGAGGGTTGGCTTGACACTTTCAGACCCTACGGGGAAAACTATGATCTGGCTTGCCATAAGTTTGCCTTTGACGCCTCCGAATTTTCAGCAGCTGGACCGGGGATTTGCAGCACCGAACCGAATCTCTTCTCCTATCATCCAAATATGACCCAACCGACCCAATTGCAGCATCGACGCCACTTTGGCTCAGCGCATTCCTGCCCGTGGTCCGCGTTGACGTGACTTTGACTCTTTCCTGTTTCGGAGGTAAAGGCACTTAGGCATTATTTTGCGGTTATTTTCGTTATCTCTTTGCCGATGAATGAGTTGGACGGGCGGTCGCGACGTGATTAGGCAAAGGGAGTTTAGACCCGACGTATGAATTATGAATGAGGAGTCGACCAATCTCGTCGATCGCGTCCGATTTGGAGCATTTGAGCTCAACGTCCGAACCGGGGAACTGGTCTCGATCGGAACGGAGCCTGTGGAACCTGAGTCTGGAAAGGTCCTGCTCCGCGAGCAGCCCTTCCGCATTCTGCGAATTCTGGTGGAGCGGCAAGGCCAAATTGTTTCCCGCCAGGAAATACGGCAGATCCTTTGGCCGAACGACACTTTCGTGGACTACGACCGAAGCATTAACGTTGCCATGGCGATCCTGCGCAAGTCGCTCGCAGACGATCCCGACCGCCCTAAGTACATTGAAACTCTGGCACGTCGCGGATACAGACTCATCGCCCCAGTCGAATGGCAACAGAAGTCGACAGCCGCTCAGGACACACTTGGATCGCTTGCCGAAACGCTACCCAGGATCGAAGGCCCTGTGGGTGAGCGAGAACCGGGAGCGCCAAAACATTGGGGGAAAGCCGCGGTCGTGGCTGCATGTGCTGTGATTTTAGTCGTCGCCGGTACCATGACTTGGCGGCACTTTCGGAATACACCACGAGCGCGATCGGAAAAGATCATGCTCGCCGTACTGCCGTTTGAGAATCTCACTGGCGATCCCAGTAAAGAGTATTTTGCAGACGGCTTGACCGAAGAAGTGATTTCACAGCTAGGCCGGCTCAATCCGGGGCAGTTGGGTGTGATCGCGCGAACGTCCGTCATGGGATACAAGCACAAGGACGAACGCCTGGACCAGATTGGACGCGATCTTTCCGTGCAGTATGTGTTGGAAAACAGCATCCGCGAGAGTGGGAAGGGCATTCGCCTTACCGCTCAGCTGATTCAGGTGAAGGACCAAACTCACCTGTGGTCACAGGATTATGACTATCCGGCAAAAGACATTCTTGCCATCGAAGACGATGTAGCCAAGGCCGTTGCGCAGGAGATCGGGCTGCGTTTGACTTCGCAGCAGCAAGCAGAGTTGGCGCAGGCGCACCGAGTCAATCCCGCAGCCTTCGATGCCTATTTGCAGGGGTACTACTTTTTTGAGCGGAACACCGACAAAGATACGGAGATGGCTGGGAAGTACTACGAACGGGCGACGCAGCTTGATCCCTCCTACGCGTTGGCTTGGGTCGGATTGTCTCGCGTGCGCAAGTGGCAAGCCCACAGAGGTGTTATTCCCAATCAGGAGGGTTTCCGGCTTGCTCGTGAAGCAGTTGAACGGGCTTTGGCGCTGAATCCGAACCTGGCAGCGGCCCATGACCAAATGGGACGGATTAAGCAGCAGGTCGACTTCGATTGGGCTGGAGCGGATGCTTCCTACCAGCGGGCCGTTGAAGTCGAGCCCGGAAATCCCGAGGCAGTGAGCATGGCGGCTAGCTCAACTCGTCTATTCGGCCGCTTTGACGAAGCTCTTCGATTCAACCGGCGAGCTGTTGACTTGGATCCTCTCAATGCAGGAAGTTGGCAGACCCTGGCAGAGACCGAGTTTCTCATGGGCCGGCTAAACCAAGCCGCAGTGGATTGCAAGAAGGCGCTCGAACTGAACCCCGATATTTGGACCGGCCCTATCCTGTTAAGCAAAATCTATGTGATGCAGGGGCGGCCTGAGGATGCCTTGCCGAAAATCGAGCTTGTGCGGTACGACAACGAACGTGCGTTTCTGCATGCGATTGCTTACCACGCGCTTGGTCGAGAGAAGGAGTCGGACGCCGCATTGAGTGAGTTAATTGCGATGCATCCAAGCAATTCGTTCCACATCGCCGAGGTCTATGCTTTCCGGAACCAGTTCGACGAAGCGTTCGAGTGGCTGGACCGTGCGTATGGCGAACGCGACGCCGGTCTGATCCAAACGAAAGTGGAACCGCTACTTAATAGCTTGGGCCAAGATCCGCGATACGCCGCGTTATTGAAGAAGCTCAACTTCCCGACCTGAAATACGTTGTCCCCCAAAGTTCGGAAGGCCGAAAACCCGAGCCGATGAAAAAATGTAATTCGGCGCGCTGTGTTTGCCAGGATCTCGCCATTGGCGAGATTTCGCCAATAAAACAGCCGTCGAATCTTTTCGATTCAGCATTTTACGCTGGACCAACAATTGCCTCCTGTGTAGGCAATGAGGATTGGGGCTGGCACCGGTACGGGCAACGTCTATTCTGCGGAAACGCACGAAATAAGCTCGTCGCACTTCTTGCGCAGGGTCCTAACCCTCATTCGGCACGTTTCCTTTTCACCCCAACTTGTCATCCTCGTCTTAGTGCTGAGTTTCACAGTTGACGCGGCGACCCAAAAGGTCGAATCAATTCCCGTTCCAGGGACGAAAGCCTTTCCAGAGAGCATCACATCGACTTCCGATGGTGTTCTCTTTGTCGGGCGCGTGGGGGATGGTGGAATCGTGCGCGTCAAACCGCACACAGCCGAGAGCACTGTATTCGTCCAGCCCGGCGCGTCGGGCTCGCGCTCAATCTTGGGAGTCTTCGCGGACGAGGCATCGCGCACGCTCTGGGCCTGCTCGAACGACTTGAGTGCGTTGGGCGGATCTGCGGCGGGCAGTGATACATGGAGCGCGTTGAAAAGTTTCGACCTTCACACAGGAGATGCAAAACACAGTTTCTCGCTGCCCGGCTCACACGCGTATTGCAATGACATCACTGTAGACGCGAAGGGATCGGTATACGTCACCGATAGCGCAAATCCCACCATCCTCAAACTCTCCCCGGGCGCCACGATGTTCGAAGTATTCGCGCAGGATTCCGCTTTTTCTGCGCCCCAAAGCGGTGGTGCCGGGCTCGACGGGATCGCCTTCGGCAGCGATGGCAATCTTTACGTGACGACCTACACGGCTGGCGAACTCTTTTGTGTGGAAGTCAAGGATGGAAGGGCCCGACGCGTCACGAAACTCACCGGTGACCGTCACCTGCAATTTCCCGATGCTCTCCGAGCCCTAGGCAACAACAGGTTCCTCTTGATTGAGGGTTCAGGAAGATTAGATCGCGTCGTGATTAGAGGCGACGCCTTCGCTGTCACGGCGATTCATGACGGTTTCGTGACTCCGACGTCGGTTGCCCAGATTGACACGACAGCGTGGGTCAGTGAGGGCCAGCTAGCCTTTTTTTTCGATCCTTCGAAGAGGAATTTATCGCCTTCTTTGCCTTTTCGAATCTACGCGGTCCCATTGCGAAAGGAAGACAGTAAATGAGCTTTCAGCGCGTGTGGTATCTGACGTTTTGGCTAGGCCTACTCATTTCGCTCTTCGCCGCACGTGGCATGCATGCGCAAAGTGTGCATGTTGAAACGACGGCGTACCCAACCGTGACGGACGAACGGCTCCAGCATCCGGAAGCGGGCGATTGGCTGATGTATCGGCGCACATACGACGGCTGGGGTTTCAGCCCGCTGAAACAGATCACGCCCAGCAACATTCAAAGGCTATCGCCGGCTTGGTCGATGAGCACTGACCTACTTGGCGCTCACGAAGCGACGGCGATCGTCAATCACGGGCGTATGTTCATCACGACGCCTCAAAACAACATCATCGCGCTGGACGCCAAGACCGGAACCCAACTGTGGCGGTACAAAAGGAAGTATCCGGACGGCTTGTTCCAGCTCCATCCAACCAACCGCGGGGTCGCTCTGTATGGTGACTACGTCTACATGGCGACTACCGATTGCGCGCTCGTGGCTCTTGACGCTGCGACGGGCAAAGTGGTCTGGGACGTCCCGTTCGATGACTACAAGACGGGTTGCTACTCGACCCTGGCGCCGCTTGCAGTGCGCGGCAAAATCATCGCCGGTTACTCGGGCGGCGAAC
>Ga0210400_10000787_pt1 | contig 33412 bp, 38 predicted proteins | sample IncBWH26MmetaG_FD_155456 | JGI IMG/M metagenome (GOLD analysis project Ga0210400, IMG submission 155456) | Forest soil microbial communities from Barre Woods Harvard Forest LTER site, Petersham, Massachusetts, United States - Inc-BW-H-26-M | ecosystem: Environmental > Terrestrial > Soil >... | reverse complement strand
CGTGCTAGTGCCGACGATGCCGCCGCCGACGATCACGACATCGGCACGGGCCGGCAGCTTTTCGTCGGACGGGACCGGATCGACGCGCGGCGCCATGCTGCCACCTCGGCCAAAGGTTGATGCCCGATATCGGGATCGCGGGAGTCGGGCTGTCTCTATCCAGAATAGCAGAATTGGATCAACCATCGCCGCCGCGGCGTTTTGCAAGGGAATGATCGGCGCCGCGACTCGCGGCGCGCAGCGAAAGGATTCGGGCGATGCACCGCGACGATGTCATCGGCACGCTTAACGATCTGATCGAGACCAGCAAGGATGGCGAAGAAGGGTTCCTCACCTGCGCCGACGCGGTCAAGGACCCGCAGCTAAAGGCGTTTTTCGAGCAGAAAGCCGAGCGCTGCCGGATTGGCGCCGGGCAATTGCAGCAGAAAGTCCGCGAACTGGGCGGCGATCCCGAGCGCGGCGGCACGATCAGCGGCGCGGCGCACCGCTTCTGGCTCGATATCCGGGCGCGGATCGGCGGCATGGACGAGCACGCCGTGCTCGACGAATGCGAGCGCGGCGAGGACTTCGCCAAGCGCGCCTATGAGGAGGCGCTGCAGGAGGATTTGCCGGCCGATGTCCGAACGCTGATCGGCAGGCAATACCGCGAAGTGAAGATGAACCACGACAGCGTGCGCGATATGCGCAACACGATGGCGTGACAAACCGCGCCGGGGGGATCTCCCCGGCAGCGATTGCGCCGCGAGCGGCTCCCCACTAGCATCGCGGCGCCATGGAAGACATTTATTGCTTTGCCGGCAATCCGCTGGACCGCGTCAGCGAGCGCCGGCGCGATTCTGCTTGGATCGACGAATTGCTCGACGACCCGGCGGCGCGCCTGTTGCCACTGCGCGATTTGCGGCCGCTGACCCGCGGCTCGGAGAAGGTCGAGCTCGACTGGCAGCCAGTCCCGCCGTGGCGCGAGCGGATCGAGCGCGGCGCGACACTGATCTTTCTCGGGCTCGGCGAAGGCCGGCCGCATTTCGCGATCGATGCCGGCGCGGCCGACATCGCGGGCGCCGATCGCGAACCGATCGATGCGCGCACCTTGGCGCCGCTGCTTTCGGGCGGCGAGGCGGCGATCCTGGCGGAAGCCCGCTCGCTGATCGACTGGCACGCGCGGCACCGCTTTTGCGCGCAATGCGGCTCGCCGACCCGGGTCGAATCGGCCGGATGGGTGCGGCGCTGCCCGGAATGCAAAGCCTCGCACTATCCCCGCTCAGATCCGGTGACGATCATGCTGGCCGTGCGCGGCGATTACGGCCTGTTGGGCCGCAACCGCCGACGCCCGGGCAACCGTTTCTCCTGTCTCGCCGGCTTCATGGAGCCGGGCGAGACGCTTGAGGAGTGCGTGCGTCGCGAGGTCCATGAGGAATCCGGCATCCTCGTCGGCCGGGTGAAATATCTCGCTTGCCAACCCTGGCCGTTCCCGTCGAGCCTGATGATGGGTTTTCTGTGCGAGGCGCTCTCCGAGGAGATCACCGTCGATCCCGAGGAATTGGCCGAGGCGCGCTGGTTTCACCGTGACGAGATCCGCGCGATGGTGGCACGCGCCGCCAGCGGGCCCGACGATCCGACCCAGCTGTCATTGCCGGGGCCGGTCGCGATCGCGCACCATATCTGCCGGCGCTGGTCGAACGGGCTCGACAGCCTGTAGCGCGCCATAGGCGGACTCAAACAAGGGGAGAGAAGATGCCGAAGAACTTGATCCGATTACTCGCCGTTCTTGCGCTGCTGTCTGGTTGCTTCGCCGCGGCAGCCGGGGCAGCGGAACTGAAAGTGCTGTCCGCCGGGTCGATGCGGGCAGTTCTGCAGGAGCTGGGGCCGGCTTTCGAAAAATCGTCGGGCCATAAGCTCTCGATCGAATACGCGACGGCCGGCAAGGTCGAGGAAAAGGTCACCGCCGACGACGCCATTGACGTGGCGATCTTGAGCAAGCCCCGCGCCGACAAACTCGTCCGTGTCGCCAAGCTGGTCGGCGGAACCGCCACGACACTGGCGAGCGTGCCGATCGGCCTGACCGTCAAGAAAGGTGCGCCGAAGCCGGATATCAGCTCGGTTGATGCGCTCAAGAAGACCCTGCTCAACGCCAAATCGATCGCCTATGTCGACCCGGCGAGCGGGGCCACGAGCGGCATCCATTTGGCGCAGGCGCTGGAAAAGCTCGGGATCGCCGCCGAGCTGAAACCAAAGACCCACCTCGTCTCGGCGACCGCCGGCCAAAGCTCGCCTCGGGTGGGCGACGCCATTGCGCGCGGCGAAGCGGAGATCGGCATGCAGCCAATCAGCGAGCTGATGGAGGTGCAGGGCATCGACGTCGTCGGTCCGCTGCCCGCTGAGCTGCAAAGCCCAGACCTAGTCTACATGGCCGGTTCCCCCGCGGTTTGCGAGCAGCCGCTGGCCGCCAAGGCATTTATCGATTTCCTCGCCGGCCCGTCGGCCAAACCGATCTACAAGGCAAAGGGGATGGAGCCGGGATAATTCTTGCCGGCTTGTCTGCTTCATCTACCGCTATCGCCGTGTCCGCAATGACACGTCCGTCAGCGCGTCGACTGATCGGTTTGGTGGCCGCTGTGGTAGGCGGATGCTGTTCCGGAGCAGTCCAGGCGGCGGATATCAAGGTGCTCAGCGCGGGGGCGTTGCGATCGCTGATGCAGGGCCTCGCGCCCGATTTCGAGAAGACGTCCGGGAACCATCTGGTGCTCGGCTTCGCCACCGCCGGCGGGGTCGAGCAACGCATCGCTGCGGGCGAGGCGATCGACGTCGCGATCCTAACCGAACCGCGCATCAAGACGCTCGAAGGCGACGGCAAGATCGCCAAGGAAAGCGTCGCGCTGATCGGCCGCGCCGCGATCGGCCTGGCCGTCAAAAAAGGCGCGCCGCATCCCGATATCAGTTCGATAGCGGCGTTCCGGCGGACCTTGCTACTCGCTCGATCGGTTGGCTACACCGATCCGGCGACCGGTGGCACCAGCGGCAACCACGTAGCGAAAATATTCGAGCGGCTCGGTATCGCGGGCGATTTGAAAGGAAAGCTGCGGCCGATTTCCGGCAGCGCCGGTGAGCCACCATCGGTCGGCGGAGCCGTTGCGTTGGGCGAGGCGGAGATCGGCATTCAGCCGATCAGCGAGCTGATGGGTATCCCCGGCATCGAGATCGTCGGCCGTCTGCCAGCGGAATTGCAAAGCCCGGAGCTGGTCTATTTCGCCGGCATTCCGGCGGCCAGTGCGCAACCGGCGCCCGCCAAGGCGCTGATTGATTTTCTCGCGGGGTTCGAGGCGGCGCCGGTCATCAAATCGAAAGGGCTGGAGCCGCGGTGACCGCGGCCGGCGAGCGGGTCGCGATCGTCACCGGCGCGACCGCCGGGATCGGGTTTTACACCGCGCTCGGCCTGGCGCGGCAGGGCATGCGGCTGGTGATGGTCGGGCGCGATCCGGCGCGCACCGAGCGAGCCCGGCGGCTCGTCGCGGAACGTTCGGGCTCCGGCCGGGTCGAGACCGCGCTCGCCGATTTCGCCAGTCTCGCCGCAGTGCGCCGGCTCGCCGAGGCGCTGCTCGCGAGTCACGACCGGATCGATTTGCTGGTCAACAATGCCGGCTTGATCAGCCCGCGCTTCCAGCTGTCCGAGGATGGTTACGAGCTCACATTCGCGGTCAATCACCTCGCGCCGTTTCTGCTGACCAACCTGCTGCTCGATCGGCTGCGGGCCTCGGCACCGGCGCGGATCGTCACCGTTGCCTCGCAGGCGCATCGCGGCTTCCGTCTGGCTCTCCGCGAGGTAGCCCGGCCACGCGATTGGACGCCGCTTTCCGCCTATGGCCGCTCCAAGCTGTGCAACATCCTGTTCACCCGCGCCCTGGCCCGCCGCCTCGACGCAAACGAGGTCACCGGCGCCTGTTTGCATCCCGGGATGGTTGCGACCGCGATCGGCGACCATGCCGGCGCTCTCGCCCGCCTTGGCTGGCGGCTCGCCAAGCCGTTCCTGATCGGCCCGGAAAAAGGTGCGGCCACGTCGCTGTTCCTCGCCACCGTCGCCGACCCGACGCCGTTTCACGGCAGCTACGTGATCGGCAACCGGATGGCCCAACCTGATGTCGCGGCGCTTGACGACCGTGTCGGCGAAGAACTCTGGATGGAAAGCGCCCGCCTGGTAGGGATGTGACCGTCAGCGCCGGTTGGCGCTTTGCGGCGGTCCGCCATCGACATAGGTGGTCGCGACCGCCTCGCCGGATTGCGGCAGGAACGCCAGGATCCGCGTCGGGCCCGGCCCGACCGCGACAAAGCCGTGCGGCACGCCGGCTGGCAACGAGACGGTGTGATTGGCGCCGACGATTCGGCGCTCGTCACCGATCCACATCTCCAGCGCGCCATCGAGCACGATAATCACCTCGTCGGCGGTATTGTGGAAATGGGTCGGCGCACCAGCCCCCGGCTCGATGACGCTAAGGCTGGCCGAGCAAGCAACCCCCTGCTCGGGGCCGGCCAGCGTGAAGCGGCGATAACCCGGCCGCCAGGGGATCTCGGCTGCGTGCTGATTCTCGACAATTGCCATCGTATTCTCCTTGCTCGGCAGAATAGGCCCGCCCAAAACAGCCCACAAGCAAAGCGCCGTTGCGTTGCATCACGCTTCTTTCGATGCTGAAGGCATGACGAACGCATCTTACGACTACGTTATCATTGGCGCCGGCTCGGCCGGTTGCACCCTTGCCCACCGGCTCAGCGAAGACCCGAACGCGCGGGTGTTGCTGCTCGAGGCGGGCAACTGGGATAAGGACCCGTGGATCCACATCCCGCTCGGCTGGGGTCGGCTGCTGAACAACCGGCTGCACGACTGGATGTATTTCGCCGAGCCGGAGGCGACGATGGGCGGCCGGCGGGTCGAATGCGCCCGCGGCAAGGTGATCGGCGGCTCGTCCTCGATCAATGCGATGGTCTATGTCCGCGGCAACCGGGCCGATTACGACCGCTGGGCCGAGTCCGGCCTGACGACCTGGTCATACGCGCATGCCCTGCCCTACTTCCGCCGCCAGGAGAGCTGGGAGGATGGCGCCGATCCGTACCGCGGCGGCGACGGCCTCCTGACCACCGAGCGCTCGCGCTACGAGGATCCGCTGATCGAGGCGCTGACCGCCGCCGGCGCCGCCGCCGGGCACCCGGTGACCGAGGACTATAACGGCGCCCAACAGGAAGGCTTCGGCAAGCCGCAGATGACAATCCGCGACGGCCGCCGTTGCAGCGCGGCGGTTGCCTATCTGCGCCCAGCCCTGGAGCGGCCGAACCTGAAGGTCGAGATCAACGCTCTGGCGGCCCGTATCGTGCTCGACGGTCAGCGGGCGGCTGGGGTCGAATATTTGCAGGATGGTGAACGACATGTCGTCCATGCCGATCGCGAAGTGATCCTGGCGGGCGGTGTCATCAACTCGCCGCAGCTGCTGATGCTGTCGGGGATCGGCGATCCGGTCGCGCTGCGCGTCCAGGGGATCGCGCCGCGCGTGCCATTGCCGGGCGTCGGTCGCAACCTGCAGGACCACGTCGCGGTCGCCGTCGCCTACCGGCGCAAGGAGCCGGGGCCGCTGCACCGCAAGATGCGCGCCGACCGCATCGTCCGCGAGATCGCCAAAGCGCGTTTGCGCGGCCGCGGCATCGCAGCCAGCCAGCCGCACGGCGTGATGGCCTTCCTGAAGACCATGCCCCACTCGCCGATGCCGGACGTCCAGCTGTTGTGCAGCGCCGCGCCATTGACCGCCGCGCCCTATTTCCGACCGTTCGTTGCGCCTTATGAAGACAGCTTCGCCTGCCGCGCCGTGCTGCTTCGGCCCGAAAGCCGCGGCCAGATCACGCTCGTCTCGCGCGATCCGAAACAGGCGCCGCGCATCCGCCAGAATTTCCTCGCGAGGGATAAAGACTGGGTGACGTTGCGCGCCGGAGTGCAGCTGGCGCGCGACATCGGCCGGCAAGCGCCGTTGGCGCCGTTCGTCGCCTCAGAGATCGGACCGGGCCCGGATTGCCGCTCGGATGCCGAGCTCGACGCGTTTATCCGGGCCACCGCCATCACCGTCCATCACCCGCTCGGTACCTGCAAGATGGGCAATGACAAGGACCCGGACGCGGTGGTCGACGGCGAATGCAAGGTGCGCGGGGTCGATGGGTTGCGCGTTGTCGACGCCTCGGTGATGCCGGATCTGGTCGGCGGCAACATCAACGCACCGGTCATCATGATCGCCGAAAAGGCGGCGGATTTGATCCGCGGCCGCGAACCGCTGGCGCCGGTGAACGTGTAAGAGGCCCCTCAGCTAGGCAGGAGGCACGCAGCGCCTCCGCGACGAGCCTATATTTGCCGGCATGATCCTGACCCCGATCCCGCGCCGTCGGCTCGGCGCGGCACTCGACCGCTTTGCGGTGAGACTCGATGATCCCGCCGCGCGCGTCGCCTTCGCCAGCATTCGCACGACCGCGCCTGAGCGCGCCGGCGGTAGCGCGGCCGAGTGGCACCGGCAGCAGGCGCTTGCCGTAGCCTGCCATTTCGGGGTTCCGGTGTATCCGCCGGGCACGCGCTCCGGCTTCAACTGGGACGGCTCCGCGCTCGACGGCGACACCGAGGCCTATGTCATCCTGCACGAGGTCGCGCATTTCGTGCTCGCCCCGCCGGAGCGCCGCCGGCTGATCGATTTCGGGCTCGGGCCGGGCCCGGACACGCGCGAGCGGGTCGCCGCCGAGCATGCCGCGATGCTGCCGCCGATCGAGCGCGAGATCGACGAGGCGGAGGCCTCGCTGCTCGGCATTCTGTGGGAAGCGGCACTCGGCCAGCCCGCGCTCGCCTCGTTTCTCGACCAGAACTGGCTGGAAGGGCTGGAGCGCTCGGCGGCGGCGCATTTCACCGCAATATTGGCGCGGCTGCGACGGCGTGGCGTTGGCGATGCCGCGGCGCTGCTCGAAGAAGCGCGTCAGCCCGCCACGCTGTGACCTACGAGCCGCCCGACGAAGCTACGCCAGCTGCTCGGCGGAACGTGCCCGGCAGCGAGGATGTTCGGGCGGTATGGCTATCCTCACGCAAACAACTACGCGGCCCGGCTGGTGGACGATCCTGACCAATTTCTGGGCCAGGCTCGACCGCGATCATGTGTCGATCATGGCGGCCGGAACAGCGTTTTATGCGCTGCTATCGATCTTTCCGGGCATGTCGGCGCTGATATCGATCTATGGGCTAGTCGCCGACCCCGCGACGATCGAGACCCAGCTGAACTCGTTTTCGGGCGTCCTGCCGCAAGAGGCGCTGAAGCTTCTGTCCGATCAGTTGCATGCGCTGGTCGCCGCGCCGCGCGACAAGCTGGGGCTCGGCCTCCTGGTCAGCCTTCTGATCGCGCTGTGGAGCGCCACCAGTGGCACCGGCTCGCTGATGCAGGCGCTGACGGTTGCCTATGAGGAGCGGGAGAACCGAGGCATCCTCTCGTTCTACGGCCGCGCCATTGCCCTGACGATCGGAGTCGGGGTGTTCGCCCTGTTGAGCCTGTTCCTGATCGCGGGGATTCCGGCGGTCATCGGCTCGCTGCCGCTTTCGGAATTGTCGCGCGACCGCATCTCGCTGATCCGCTGGCCGCTGCTCGCGATCCTCGCGGTCGTCGCCCTCGGTGTCCTGTACCGCTATGGGCCGGCGCGGCGAAGCCCGTGCTGGAACTGCCTCAGCATAGGGACGATCGCCGCCGCGGTATTGTGGCTGGCCGGCTCTGCGGGGTTTTCGTTCTACGTCGCCCGCTTCAGCTCATACGACAAGACGTACGGGTCGCTGGGCGCGGTGGTGATCCTGCTGATGTGGTTTTATGTGACCGCCTACATCATCCTCGCCGGCGCGGAGCTGAATGCCGAAATCGAAAAGACGCGGGCACGGCACTGAGCGCGGGCGCGGAATTCTCGCCGGGGACATATCGTTCTGGGCGCGGAGCCCCGGCCACCAGGCCGGGGCTCCCGTCTTTAGCCCGAGGCGCGGCTAACGGCCGTAGCCGTAATACCGCGGATAGCCGTAATAGCGATCCTGCGGGGCCCGGTCATAGGACGACCCATAGCCCGGCCCGCCGGAGTTGCAGGTCAGCTGACCGTTCATGTTGGCGATCCCGCCAACACAACCACCGACATTCAGCGCCGTGCGCTCCCAGCCGCCATCCATGCGCCGGCATTCGGCGACGAGCCGGTCGCCATGCATACGAACATTGGTGCAGCTTTGCATGTAGGACCCGCCCGGCAAACCCTGCGCCTGCACGGGACTCGCCACAAACGTCAACAGCATTGCCGCACCGACAATCGCGGCATAGCTGATGCCGCGTATTTGGTCACGCATGATCGATCTCCTGTTATCCTCAACCAACAAGCAAACAGCGCCGCGCGTGAATTGTGCTCGCCCGTGTACCCGTTTAAGACAGGAACGATCCGCGCGAGCCGCGCGAATAATCGTCTGAGACCCCCAAGGACCGGAGTAGCGATGCCCCACCAAGCAATTCGGAGCAGCTGGCTGATCCGCTCTGCGGCTGCCGCTGCTTTGCTGCCGCTGACCCTCGCTGCGATGCTGCTGGCGTCCCCGACATCGCATGCCGCCGATGCTTCGGCAACGGCCAGGCCCGTTTCCGAGCCCCAGCCCTCCGCAGCGGCCGAAACGCCGCCGGCCGCCGGGCCGCTCACCCCCCGGTGCGCCGAGAACCCGATGGGGACCGCACAGTCAACTTCCTCCTCCAGGCAAGAGCCTGCTGGGAAAAAGCCGAGCATCACGATGCCGCCCGCCGCTTCGACGCCATCGGCCCTGGCGACGACCGGCGGCAAGCCGCAGTCCAAACAAGCTGCGGAGGCAACTCAGCCAACGCCGACGCCGAAAGACGTCAAGTCGCCACCGAAGCAGGCCGAGGGGGCGACCCCACCCCGGCCGCATCGCAAAGCGGCCGCGACAAAGACGGCATCGCCGGCGATCGAACCCGAGAAGAAGGCTACTTCAGCGGAACGCCGCACGGCCGATGTCGAACGGCGCGGACGAAGTGCGGAGGTCGAGCAATACCAGCGACGGGAACGGGTCTACCGCGATGATTACGCCGGGCCCGAAGAGATACCCTTTGCGTATCGCGGAGCGCGGCCCTATGCGCCCCCGCCGGTCTATGGCCAGGATCCGGGCGAGATGGGTCCCGCCCCATTCGCGCCGCCCTGGTACTACCGCAACCGGTCATACGCTTGGGGGCCCTATCCCGGGATGGGAGTTCCGCGAGGCCCGTGGTAAGCGCGCCGTCGGGCTGGGCTGCCGCCGTCAAAGGAATGGTCGGCCGCGAGCAACGTTATGGCGGCGGTATCGCAGTAAGGAAAACTCCACATGAGCCGATCCGCCGGCCGTCTTTCTGCCGGGCTCCTCGCCTCGCTCCTGATCGCAATCGCGCTGCATGCCATGGCGCAGGCTCAGGCGCCGGCTCAGGGACCGGGACCCGGACAGGCGCCGTTCCCACCCCCAACCGCGGCCAGGCCGAACGCGGGTGCCGCGCCCGGTTCGCCGGCTGCGCCAGGTGGCGCCCGTCCCCACCGACAGGCCGCACCGCATCATGTGTTCCGGGGCGATATCGCGCGCTTCGCCCCTCACGAGATGCGGGCCTGGCGCGGCGGCCAATGGCGCCAAACCTGGCGCGGCGGCCGCTATGGCTGGTGGTGGGTGGTCGACGGCGGCTGGTACTATTATCCAAGCCCGGTCTACCCGTATCCGGATTACGTCGCCGAGGATTATTACGAGGACGAGTACGCCGCGCCTTCCGATCCGTATGCCCCTGTTTATCCGCCCTCTGAATCCTATGCGCCGGGAGCGCCGTATGCGCCTACGTCCTCGTATTACTGCGATTATCCGCCGGGATATTACCCGTATGTGCAGAACTGCACTTACCCGTGGCGGACCCTACCGTCGCAGCGGCCGCCCTACTGAGCCGGGGTGCGGCGGCTAGGCCGCCTCGCGCCGGCCGATCGCGGCGGCGCGTTCGGCGAGGCGGCGCACCCGGCGCCAATCGCCGGCGGCGATCGCGTCTTTCGGCGCCATCCACGAACCGCCAACCATCGGCACGTTCGGCAGGGCCAAGTATTCCGCGGCGCTCGCTTCGTCGATGCCGCCGGTCGGGCAGAACGCCACGCCGGGGAAGACCGGCGCCAGAGCCTTGAGCCATGCCGTGCCGCCGAGCGCCTCGGCAGGAAACAGCTTCATCACGCAGATGCCGAGAGAGCGTGCCCCCATCACCTCGGAGGGCGTCGCGACGCCGGGCAGATACGGCAATTCGGCTGACAATGCCGCAGCCGCCAGCTCCGGGATCATGCCCGGGCTGACCAGGAAACGCGCGCCGGCATGCACCGCCGTCGCGATATCGGCGGCACGCAGCAAGGTGCCCGCGCCGACCACGATCTGCGGCAGCTCCCGGGCGATGGCGGCGATCGCCCCCGGGGCGGCGGCGGTGCGCAACGTAATCTCGATGAGAGGCAGCCCGCCCTCGTACAGAGCGCGGGCGAGCGGAACCGCATCTCGCTCCCGTTCGATTGTCAGAACCGGGATGACGGAGATGCCGCGGAACAAAGCGTGCATGATGGCGTCCTCCTGCCGGGGAGGCATTGGGGCATTCTAGGCGCGCGACCGACGGACGCGACAACCTAATGATCATCCAGCCGCAACCGTCGGGAATGCTGGCCCGTTCCGGCGAGCGCGAGCGTGCCGGCCATCGTGCCGCCAGCTCGTTCTGAAGAATCGCCGCGAATCGACTTTCCGACAAAGATCAACCAGCCGCCCCAAGCGCCTTCGCCTTCCACAGATCCCACGGGCGGGTGATCTGCCCCTGGTTGGTGGTCATCGAGGCCATCGCCTCTGCATCGTTCAGAAAGACGACCTGACCCTGGCCGATCCGCAGCGCCTCGGCCTGCAGCCGGGCATTGATCTCGGTGTAGACGGCGCGGAACACGACCTCCTTGACCGACGCGCCGACCACGACATTGCCGTGGCCGCGCAGCAGCGCCACCGCGGAGCTGCCGAGCGATTTGGCCAAAGCCTCGCCGAGCGCCGGGCTGCGGATCAGCATGTCGGTCGCGAGCCCGCCGGCCTCGCGGATCTCGAACACCGGCACGCCGAGACCAAGAAACGAGCCCATGTGAAAGATCGGCCGGAGCGATGTCCCGACGACCCCGAACGGGATCACCGCCGGCGAGTGGCTGTGCACGATCGCCTGGACCGCCGGATAGGCCTTGTAGATCTCGCTGTGGATAAAGCGTTCGAGGTAGGGGGTGCGGCCCTGCGGGTCGATTGCGTCGCCCGCCAGGTCGAATTCCATCATGTCGGCCGCGGTCACCAGGCCCGGCGCCATACTGCGCGCCAGCAGAAACCGCGCGGGGTCCTTGTCGTGCCGGCCACTGACATGGCCGAACCCGTCGACGACGCCCTGGTCGTAGAGAATGCGGTTGGCGGCGACGAGATCGTCGATCAATGCCGGGTCTGCATTCGTCATCTGATCCTTCCCCACCCGAATTTTCCGAGATCCTAACCGCAAGCGCGCCTTCCTTCCCGGATAATTGACAGGCCGGCTCTGCGGGCGGTCTTATCCGGCGCACCCAAGGCGCAGGAGGCGGCGGTGGAAAAAAGACAGCTCGGCAGGACCGGTCTCGACGTATCGCTGCTCGGCTTCGGCTGCGGCGCGGTCGGCGGGTTGATGGTCAAGGGCGCGGCCGCCGATCAGGAGCGCGCCGTGGCGCGAGCGGTCGAGCTCGGCATCAACTATTTCGATACGGCGCAGATGTACGGCAACGGCGAAAGCGAGCGCAATCTTGGCCGGGTGCTGAAGGCGCTGAAGCCGGATGTTTATGTCGGCACCAAGGTGCGGCTGCCGGTGACCGAGCGCGGCCAGATCGGCCGGGCGATCGCCGCATCGCTGGAGGCGAGCCTCAAGCGGTTGCAGCGCGAATCCGTCGATTTGTTCCAATTCCACAATGCGATTGTGGGTAGGACGCACGGCGCCGATTTCGGCGACGACGCGATGCTCGAGGAGGTCGCGGCTGCGTTCGAGCGGCTGCGCGATCAGGGAAAATTCCGCTTCTTCGGCATCACCGCGGTCGGCGACACCGAGGCGCTGCACCGGGTTGTCGATGCCCGCCGCTTCGATACCGCTCAGGTAAGCTACAATCTGCTGAACCCGAGCCCCGGCGCCAAATTGCCGGCCGGCTATCCGGCGCAGGATTTCGGCAATCTGCTGCCGCACGCCCAGACCGCCGGAATGGGCGTCATCAACATCCGCGTGCTGGCGGGCGGCGCGCTGAGCGGCACCACGGACCGCCATCCTTTGGGCTCGCCGCCGCCGGCGCCGATCGGCTCGGGATCCGATTACCGCCGCGACGTCGAACGCGCCCGCCGCTTTGAGCCCCTGATCCGCGAGGGCCATGCCGACAGCCTGATCGAAGCCTCCCTGCGCTACGTCATAGCGCATCCCGCCGTCTCGACCGTGCTTGTCGGCTATTCGACGATGGACCACCTGGAATATGCCGCGCGGGCCATCGAAAAAGGGCCGTTGTCGCCCGCCGCGCTCATTCGCGCGGGCCAAATCCAGCGCAACTTGGCCGGCGAGCCGCGGTAAAACTATTTGGTATGCGATGCACGGGTTTGAGGTAGCCGCGATGATGCAAATAATACCGACCGGCGAAACGCTTGGAGCGACGGTCGAGGGGGTCGATCTGGCGAAGCCTCTCGGGGCGCGCGACTTCGCCGCCGTGCTGCGGGCGCTCGGCGAGCACAGTGTGCTGCGCTTTCCGGCGCAGCAGCTCGACGCGGCGCAATTGAAGGCGTTCGCCGGACGGTTCGGCTCGCTCGAGATCAATGTCGCCGGCACCTTCCAGGAGCCGGGCCATCCCGAAATCATGATCCTGTCGAACATCGTCGAGAACGGCCGGCATATCGGCGCGCGGGACGCCGGCCAGGACTGGCACACCGACATGTCGTACAGCGAGACGATCGCGCTGGCGAATTTGCTCTATGCGCTGAAGATTCCGCGCCGCGACGGGGTGGCGCTCGGCGGCACCGAATTCGCCAATATGCATGCCGCCTACGCCGCCTTGCCGGAGGAGTTGAAGACCCGGCTCGACGGCATGACGGTACTGCACGACTTCAACAAATTCTGGGAGATGATGCGGCAGCGTCCGGGCAGCCTGCGCCCGCCTCTGAGCGAGGAGCAGCGCAAGAAGAAGCCGCCGGTGTCGCACCCGATATTTCTCACCCATCCGATCACCGGCAAGAAGGTGCTCTACGCCAACCCCGGCTATGCGATCCGCATCAATGAACTGCCCGAGCGCGACAGCGACGACATCCTGGCCTTTCTGTTCGAGCATCAGCTGCAGCCGCGTTTCCGGTATCTGTACCGCTGGACCGAGGGCGATTTGCTGTTCTGGGACGATATCGGCACCTTGCACAACGCGCAGGCCGATTACGGCCCGGACGAGCCGCGGCTGATCAAGCGCTGCCAGGTCATGGCCGACAAGGTGTTCGACCCGGGCTTTATCCGCGCCGCACTCAACGAGCCCGTGCCGGTGAGCTAAACCGAGCGCGACGAGCGAACGTTGCTTGTTCACCACAGAGACACAGAGGACATGGAGAAGAAAATTGGCGTTCCGGCGCAAGCCGGGACCCATCCCTCGGTCGCTCGTGCCTCTCAAAAGTGAGTCCCGGCTTGCGCCGGGACGCCGGTTTACCACGTGAGTCCTCTACGTCTCGGTGGTGAAAGATGAACCTGGCGGCGCTGCTGTTCGATGTGGCGCGGCGGCTGCCGCAGCAGCCGGCGGTGACCGACGACCGGCAGGCGTGGAATTACGGCGAATTGATGCGGCGGATCGCCGGGGTGGCCGGCGGGCTGAGGGGGCGCGGTCTCCAGCCCGGCGACCGGGTGATGCTGTGCCTGGAAAATTGCGGCGAGTTCGTCGAGCTGATGTTCGGCTGCTGGGCGGCGGGGCTGTGCGCGGTGCCAGCGAATGCGCGGCTGCACCCGCGCGAGGTCGAGTACATCGCCGGCAATTCGCGGGCGCGGCTGCTGATCGCGACGCCGAACCTCGCCGAAACGCTGGCGCCGCTCGCCGGTTCGGTCGATACGCTCGATGCGGTGATCTCGACCCGCACGGGCGAATACGACGCGCTCGTCACCAACAGCGAAAAGCTGCGGCCGGAAGCCGGCAATGCAACCGACCATGCCTGGCTGTTCTACACCTCGGGCACCACCGGCCGGCCCAAGGGAGCGGTGCTGACCCACCGCAATCTGCTGTTCATGAGCCAATGCTATTACACCGATATCGACCGGCTCGACGAGCGCGACACGCATCTGCTGGCGGCGCCGGCGTCGCATGGCGCCGGGCTGTACGCGCTGCCGTTTCTGCTGCAGGGCGCGCACCAGATCGTATTGCCGCATTTCGACGTGCCGGCAATCCTCGACGTGCTGCGGCATCATCAGCGCGTGTCGCTGTTTGCGGCGCCGACGATGCTGACCCGGCTGGCGCATGCGCCGGAAGTGCCGGACGCAGATCTCGGCAATCTGAAGACGATCTATTATGGCGGCGGGCCGATGTATGTCGCCGACCTCGAAAAGGCGCTCGGACTGTTCGGGCCGCGGCTCTACCAGCTGTTCGGCCAGGGCGAGTCGCCGATGACGATCACCGGATTGAACCAGCGGCTGCATGCCGACAGCGCGCATCCGCAGTGGCGCGAGCGGTTGGGCTCGTGCGGCGTCGCGCGAACCGGGGTGCTGGTCAAAGTGGTCGGTGAGGATGACCGGGAATTGCCGCCGGGCGAGGTCGGCGAGGTTGTGACGAAGAGCGACTGCGTCATGGAGGGCTATTGGGAAAACCCGGCCGCCAATGCCGAGACCTTGCGCGGCGGCTGGCTGCACACCGGCGATCTCGGCAGCATGGACGAGGACGGCTTTCTGACCCTGCGCGACCGCTCGAAGGACATGATCATCTCGGGCGGCAGCAACATCTACCCGCGCGAGATCGAGGAGGTGTTGCTGCGCCATCCCGAAATCGTCGAAGCCTCGGTGGTCGGTCGGCCGCACCCGGATTGGGGCGAGGAGGTGGTCGCGTTCATCGTCGCGAAGCCGGAAGCGCAGGTTCCCGAGGCGGCGCTCGACAAGCTCTGCCTCGACCACATCGCGCGCTTCAAGCGGCCGCGCGAATACCGCTTTGTCGCAGCCCTGCCGAAGAACAATTACGGCAAGGTGCTGAAAACCGAGCTGCGGCAAACGCTCAAAAAATCAGCTGTTTGCTGAAGCTAAGGCTTTGAACGAAGCGGGATCGCTTTCTGTTTTGGACCCAACTTTGGACCCCGGCGGGATCAGCGCGTCCCGTCCTGCGCCGGTGGAGAGGTGAACACGAGGGCGTAATCCTCGTAGTGGGCAACGGGCAAATCCTTAGCGTTTGCCATCATCTGCGAAGAATTGATCCCGACTTCGACCTCTGCTTTCGCCGGCTGGTCAAACGGCCTAAAGAACAAGACACCCCCGCCGCCCACGGCGAACGCAACGATCAGTGCAAAAATGGACTTCGTCATGGTCCCCTCCGATCTACAGCCGGACAGTAAGCGGCTTGGAGCGGACCAAGGCGTGAAGTAGTTCACACTCGCCAAACTTTTTATGCCCAAGTTTGGACCCAACAAGCTGGCATTGGCCGGTACACGCTGGGCAAGCCCCGCCGGGCCGGTGTCGGTAAGTCACGGAAATAGCTCACAGCTTAGTACGCCAAGCTACATCGCAGTACCGCCGCAGACGAAAAACAATTACGGCAAGGTGCTGAAAACCGAGCTGCGACGACAATTGACGGAGCCGTGAGTAATTCACACGTCAACCGAGCGACGGCCCGGTTGATGCTCGCTGCTTTACGCCGGCGGATGCCTGAGACGTCTTCCTCGGGCGATTATTGGCAGCGGTTAAACTGTAATTCATCCACGTGAGATTGAGCCCTTAGGAGTGGTCCTCCACGTTTGCGTCGACCCGGCAATTGCGCCGCGGTCGCTCGCGAATGAAGGTGATGTGATGAAAACTCTGACCTATGCGGCCGTCGTGTTGGCCGCGATCGCCGGTGCAGCGCCGGCCATGGCGCAATATGCTCAGCCGGTCGCCCCGGATGCGGCGGTCGCCACCCAGGCACAGCCGGCGTGGGCGACCGTGCGCTCGACGGCGGACATGAGAGGCCAGCCGGAAGGGATGTATAACGCATACGGGCAGCCGAACCAGGTCTACGGGATCCCCGGGGCGGGCCAGCCTTCCGCCAGCTCGCATCCCGCGGAGTAAATTCACCGAGTCCGCCATGGTGCATTGCCCCGATCCGAGGCGGGATGTGAGAGGGACTGGTCCCTCGATCGTCCCGCCGGGCATGTGTCGGGCGAGCACCGTTCATACAGACTCGGTCTAGCTCGCCGGGGTCAGGACACCGCGGCGGATCTGATCGCGCTCGATCGATTCGAAGAGGGCGCGGAAATTGCCCTCGCCGAAGCCGTCATTGCCCTTGCGCTGGATGATCTCGAAGAAGATCGGGCCGATCACGGTTTCGGTAAAGATCTGCAACAACAGCCCCTGCCCTTGCGCCGGCGCGCCGTCGATCAGGATCTGGTCGCGCTTGAGGCGCGCCAGATCCTCGCCATGGCCGGGCAGCCGCGCATCGACCGCCTCGTAATAGGTCTCGGGCACCGACATGAAGCTGACATCATGACCGCGCAGGGCCTCGACCGTGCCGTAGATATCGGTGGCGGCGAGCGCGATGTGCTGGATGCCCTCGCCGTGATAGGCCTCGAGGTATTCGGCGATCTGCGATTTGTCGTCGGCGCTCTCGTTGATCGGGATGCGGATCTTGCCGTCGGGGCTGGTCATCGCCTTCGACTTGAGCCCGGTGAGCTTGCCCTCGATGTCGAAATAGCGGACCTCGCGGAAATTGAAGAGCCGCTCGTAGAACTCGGCCCATAGCGACATGCGGCCGCGATGCACGTTGTGCGTCAGGTGATCGATCGCGGCGAGACCGGCCGCCGGTAGAGTCCGCTCGGCGACGAGCGGGGTGAAATCGACGTCGTAGATCGTATGCTCGCCATAGCGGTCGACGAGATAGATCAGGCTGCCGCCGATCCCCTCGATCGCCGGGATGTTGAGCTCCATCGGCCCGAGCTTGCCGTGCACCGGCTTGGCGCCCAGCGAGATCGCCCGCTGATAGGCTGCGGCGGCATCCTTGACGCGAAACGCGATGGCGCAGACCGACGGCCCGTGCAGGCGGGCGAACGCCTGCGCGAAGCTTTCCGGCTCGGCGTTCAGGATGAAATTGACGTCGCCCTGCTTGTACAGCGTGACGTTTTTCGAGCGGTGCCGCGCCGCCGCGACAAACCCCATCTGCTGGAACAGCGCCGCTAGTTGCTGCGGGTCGGGACCGGTATATTCGACGAACTCGAACCCGTCCGTCCCCATCGGGTTGTCCCAGAGATCGTGCGGGGCCGGGTTGTCGCTCATCGCCGCGCTCCGAAAACGTGCTCTTCCGATGTGGTCGCGGATTCCGGGTTTACCAAGATCGCGACGGCGCCACGCGGCACCTGTTCCCGACCGAGCGCGATCGCGCTTGCTGGCTGCTTTTGCAGCGGATTTGCAGCCAGCGCCACTGCGCTTGCATCGCATCCCAATCGATGCGCTCGCCTGCATCTGCAGGGAATTTGCGGGCGGCCGCGCTCCCCATTCGTCCTCTCTCTTGTCGCCGTTTTTGCTGCTTTTGCAGCGGATTTGCAGCAAAGTCTTCGTCCCCCTTTCGTCCGTGACGCACATATTGGAACAAACAAGGAACCTATCAAGGGTTCGGAAACTCCCCAAGGCAAGCCCAGTGCGATCCGAGTCTGTACTGAAAATTGATTATCGCGGAGCACGAGATGACTTTTAATTGACACAACCGGCTGGCGACTCCAATCTGCCGCCGCTCTTAGCTGGGCAAGACGTAACTAAAATAAGGCCCAATGCCGGGTGTTAAGCCAGGCTGGAATGGATTGATCAAGATTCTGGCGGGCGTGTTTGCGCTACGCGCAAACACGCCGCGCTCCAAGTAAGAGCCGGGAATGAGCCACCCGTTCCTGCATCCCTTAAGCGGGATGCTACTTGAACGGGTGGCTCGCCTGTTCAAGGACGAGCGGGCTTACCTTGTTCCCGATAGAAGTCTGCTCTTTGTATGCGGCGGTCCAGTCGCACCGGATGCGCAGTCCGTTCGTAAGCGATTCTTGGAATATGCCGCCGGCGCGCTTCCGAATTTCCGGGTGTTTCTTGCTGAAGCTGCAGCTAGGGATCTAACAGAATACGACGAACCCAAATTCTTAAACCTCGCACAGTTCGAGCAATTTATAGCGACGTTCGCGGATTGCATCTTACTATTTGCGGAAAGCCCTGGCTCCTTAGCGGAGATCGGCTTCTTTTCTGCCTTCTCTGGAACTCGCAAGAAGCTATTAGTGGTCAATCGCCTAGAAGTCCAAGCATCTGAGTCGTTCATAAACAATGGCCCGATAGCGCTCATAAACGATGATTCGGCTTTTAAGCCGGTCATCTTTATGGATTTCGGCCGACACGAACTAGATTTTTCGCCGATCAACCAGCGGTTATTGCGCTTTCCCGCTAAAAAGCGGCAACGTTTCAGCTTTAAGAGATATAGCGAGCTACAACCCCGCGAGCGGTTGGGTATCATTTTGGAAATAATAAAGATCTTTGAACCAATCTCTTTATTGGGTCTGGAATATGTAATTAAGTCGATATTGGAAGATCCAAGTTACGACGAGGTAAGACACTTAGTATCTCTGGCTCTCGCTGTGGGATATATAACACGAGTGGGCACATTCGAAGACGCGTTTTCCGCAAACTCGCATACTGGGACGCTATTTGCATTAAATCGCCAGGAGATGGAGCGAATCAGGTGGTCAATCCTGGACTTTTATAGCCGCTACTTCCCGCACCTTTACAGCCTAGAGAGTGCGCCAGGATGAGCATTCTCGATCTCATCTCGAAGGAGACAGGGGTGCCCGTTCACCAACTGCTCCAGATCGTGCACACAGCCGATCATCGGTACAAAACGTATCAGCTGCCAAAGCGGTCCGGCGGCGTTCGCGTAATCCATCATCCGGCTAGGGAGTTGAAATTTCTGCAGCGATGGTTGGTATCAAATGTCTTTCGGCACGCTGAAATCCATCCAGCCGCGAGTGCTTATCGAAGCGGCGCCAGTGTGCTCAAAAATGCCACCGCGCATAGTGGGTCGCGTTTCTTCCTGAAGATAGATTTTGTAGATTTCTTCCCGTCCATCCGAATTTCGGACGTAATACCGCTGGTTCAGAAATTGAGGCCTCGTCTACCATTTGAACTAGATGCGGCAGATGTATCGTTCGTCGGAAAAATTGCCACCAGGCATGGCAGGCTAACGATCGGAGCACCGTGCTCGCCTGTGATTTCCAATGCCGTGATGTATTTATTCGACCAGGAGATGTCGTCTTTGGCGGTTAGATTTGATTGCCGATACACCCGCTATGCAGACGACATTGCCTTCTCAACCAGCCGTCCGTCGGCATTGCAAAATTTGCTCGCCGAAGTCCGAGCTTATCTAGAACAAGTAACAGCTCCCTCGCTACGGATCAACGAGAAAAAGCTGTCTTTCAACTCAAAGAAACGGCGAGTGATCATCACAGGTCTTACAGTCAATTCGCAGGGCAAGATTTCGCTCGGGCGCCGTAGCAAACGAAAGATTAAATCGTTGCTGTATCAATACTCTCTTGGAAATTTAGACCCGCGGAACACAAGCTATCTCTTGGGCTATTTGTCGTACGCCAATGGAGTTGAACCGGATTTTGTCAGAAGCTTAGAACGTAAATACGGCGAGAAGTTGCTTGCTCAGTTGAGGGATGCGCCAACAATTACACGTAAGGTCTATAGTCTGGCAGCGCCAATCGGGGGACTTACGATCTGACCCGTCCAGCTATCTGCATTGCCCCTCATCCGCCCCCGCGCTGCGCGCTCGGGCACCCTCTCCCGCGCTGCCGGAGAGGGCCTTGGCCGCAGTGCGGGAGAGAGGCTTTTACTTCCCGGCGCCCTCCTCGCTCAGCAACATATGGCCGTAAGGGGCCATCGCGGCGGGCCGGCTGGCGGCGTGGTGGGTCAGGATCGTCATCACGTCGCGGCGGATTTCCTGCAAGGGATCGCTGTCGTAGACCCAGCGGGCGCCAGAGAGCTCGCAGAGCCGCTCCAAGGCCCAGCCGACCTGGTGCTGCGCGTAGACCATGTCGCGCCGCGCGCGCAATGCCTCGGCCTCGGTGATTTGGCGGCCGGAACTGACCTCGTCGGTGCTGGAATCGCGCCCGAGATGCAGCAACGTCGTCGCGGCGTCGATCGCGGCGGCGGCCTCGCCGACCGCCATCTGCACGAATTCGGAATCCGCCATCCTGGTGACGCCGCGCGACACCCGGTGCGCCAGGTCGCGGCACGCCAGGTCGAGGGCGCGGCGGCCGAGCGCGATCGCCACGGGCGGCAGCGAATAGGAGACGAGAAAACCGCGCGGCGCCCGCAGCACCGGGTATTCCGGGTGGACCAGCGCGCCCGGCGGGGTGCCCTTGAACAGATCGCTGACCATGACGCAGCGGTGCTCGGGGATAAAGACGTCGTGCAATACGAGCGACTTGCTGCCGGTGCCGGCGAGGCCGAGCACCTGCCAATCATCGACGATCTCCACGTCTGAGAGCGGCGCCAGCAGATAGGCGATATGGCGCGGGTCGCCGGCCTCGCCGAGAAAGGCGCCGAGGATCGCCCATTGCGCGAAGTCGCAGCCGCTGGAAAACGTGTAGCGCCCGCTGAGGCGCCAGCCGCCCGGCACCCGCCGCGCGGGAGCGCGGGGTGCCAGCGATGACGAGGCGACCGCCAGGGGATCGTCGCCCCAGACGTCGATCTGCGCCTGCTCGGGATACTGGGCGATGATCCATTGATGCTCGGCCAGCACGGCGTAGACCCAGGCCGAGGAGGCGCAGCCATAGGTCAGCTCCTCGACGATCCGCGAGAACAGGCTGAACCGGCCCTGAAGGCCACCGAACCGCCGCGGTTGCAGGATGCGCAGTATGCCGGCCGCGTGATACTCGGCGATCGTTTCGGGCGGGAGCTGCCGCGCCGCGGTGGCGGCCGATGCCCGTTCGGCGAGACGCGGGATCAGCGCCCGGGCGCGCTCCAAGAGGGCGCGCTCTTCCTCCGGCAGGAAGCTGTCGTCGCCGGAGAGCGACGAGCTGTCGATCGTCACGCCGCTTGCGCGGCCGGGATCGGAGCTTCGCCCTTCAGCATCAGGCGGTAGAGGAAACGCCGCTCGTTCATGTCGTAGTCGGGGTTGGCCTTGTGCATGACGCTGCGGTTGTCCCACAGCACCATGTCGCCGTAGCGCCATTGGTGGCGGTATTCGTATTTCTTCTGCGTCGCGTGGGTCATCAATTCGGTGACGAGATCGAGCGCCTCGTCGTCAGGCATGCCGATGATCGACGTGATCCGCACCGGGTTCAGGAACAAAGCCTTGCGGCCGTTCTCGGGATGGATCCGCACCAGCGGGTGAACGCCCGGCGGCGGCAAGGCCTTCAGGCTGTCCTCGCTCAACGGCCGCAATTCGCGCGGGCTGTATTTGCTGAGATAGACGTGCACCGCCTTGAGCCCGTCGATGCGCCGCTTGGTGGCATCGGGCAGGTCGTCATAGGCCGCGTGCATGTTGACGTATTGCGTGTCGCCGCCCTGGCTCGGCAACGACACCGGATAGAGGATCGTCGCCTTGGGCGGGGCGGGATGGTTCGAGTGGTCGGTATGGAAGGTCTCGCCCGAGATGTAGCGCTTGCCCGGCACGGTCTGCTCGTTGGAGACGTAGTACATCTCCGGAAAGCCCGGGACGTGCATCTCCTTCTTGTCGTGCGGCTGCAATTCGCCCCACAACTGCACCGCCTGCAGGAAATCGCCGGGCTCGTATTTCTGGTCGCGCACCACCAGCACGTGACGATCGGCGAAGGCGCGGTTCAGCGCGGCCCGGGTTTCGGCATCGACCGGCCTGGTCAGGTCGAGGCCGCGCACCTCGGCCCCGGTATGCTCGGTCGTCGGGGTGATCGTGTATGCCATGGCTTCTCTCCCTGGCAGCGGGTGGTCGCCGAGGAATTTATGCCGGGCGCACCGCAGCGTCCATGGCCCTGAACGCACCACAGCTACAACCTGGCCCTTGTCCGGACTTCTCCCGGCACGGTGGACCCTGCCGTACGCGCGGGCTACCTTCGCGCCGAACGGGAGGGAACGGATGCGCAATTCGCTTATCGTCCTGGCTATCGGCTTGCTCATTGCGGTCGGCTCGTGGGCGCCGCTGATGATTGTCGAGGCGAGCGACCCGCAAGCGATGCCGGTCGGGCTCGGCCTGTTCACCTTCGCTGTCAGTCTTGTCGGCGGCGTGATCGCCCTGATCGGGTTTGTTAAATTGATGCCGCCCCTAGCCCGAGTGATACGGGAACGCATCGAGGCGAGGGACGAGCAGTTCCGCTGATCCGTTACAGGGAGCGGCGCCACAGACCGCGGATCTGACGAACCATGGCCGATGATGCCGAACTGGTGATCGCGGGCGGCGGGCTGAACGGGATGCTGCTCGCCGTCGCCTGCGCCGGCGCGGGACTCTCGACGATCGTCATCGACCGCCAGGACCCGGCAGCGATGATCGGCGAGCGCTTCGACGGCCGGACCTCGGCGATCGCCTACGGCTCGCGGCTGGTGTTCGACGGCATCGGGCTGTGGCCGGCGATCGAGGGCGAGGCCGAGCCGATCCGCGAGATCCGCGTCGCCGACGACGGCTCGCCCCTGTTCCTGCATTACGACCACCGCGAACTCGGCGGCAACACGCCGCTCGGCTACATCGTCGAGAACCGGGTTCTGCGCCGCGCCCTGCTCGACCAGGCGGCGACATTACCGAGCCTCAGGCTGTTCGCGCCGCGGATGGTGGGCGCGATGGAGGCGAGCGAGGGCGGCGCGACGGTCGCGCTGGGCGACGGCACCCGGCTGCGCACGAGGTTGGTGACCGCCGCCGACGGGCAGAACTCGCCATTGCGGCGGGCGGCCGGCATCCGCACCGTCGAATGGCGTTACCGGCAGACCGGCATCGTCACGACGGTCGCGCACGCGCGGCCGCATGGCGGCATCGCGGTCGAGCATTTCCTGCCGGCCGGACCCTTCGCGATCCTGCCGATGACCGGGAATAGATCCTCCATCGTGTGGACCGAAGACGCCGACCTCGCACCGCGGCTGTTGGCGTTGCCCGATGCGGCGTTCGCGGCCGAGTTGCGGGCGCGGTTCGGTGATTTTCTCGGCGAGATCGAGCCGCTCGGGCCGCGCTGGAGCTATCCGCTGGCCTTGATGCAGGCCGAACGCTATGTGGCCCGCCGCCTGGCGCTGATCGGCGAGGCGGCGCATGTCATTCACCCGATCGCCGGCCAGGGGCTCAATATCGGCATCCGCGACATCGCCGCGCTGGCCGAGATCATCATCGACGCGCGCCGTCTCGGCCTCGATATCGGCGACCCGTCCTTGCTCGAACGGTATGAGCGGTGGCGTCGCTCGGACGCGCTGATGCTCGCGGCGGTGACCGACGGGCTCAACCGGCTGTTCTCGAACACGATCCCGCCGGTCAGGCTGGCGCGCGATTTCGGGCTGGCGATGGTCAACCGGCTGCCGCCCTTGAAGCGCCTCTTGATGCAGCACGCGATGGGCGTCCTCGGCGACCGCCCCCGGCTCGCGAGGGGGGAGCCATTGTAGGGCGGAAAAGCGAAGCGTATTCCGCCAACTCCAGCGGCCGGAGATGTTCGGCGGAATGCGCTGCGCTTTTCCGCCCTACGCACTGCGATCCGGACCGCGGGCGTCTCGCCCGCATGGCGCGGGATGAAGGGCGGGCGGGACGCCCGCGGTCCGGATTACGACCGCTGCGGTTCGCGGCTGAGGCCCTTCATGGCGAGGGCGGCGAGGTAGGCGCGCCAGCGCTTATCGTGCTCGATGCCGAGCTGGTAGAGGTATTCCCAGGAAAAGATGCCGGTGTCGTGCAGATCGTCGAATTTGATGCGCACGGCGTAATTGCCGACCGGTTCGAGATCCATGATGCCGACATGGGCGCGGCCGGCGACGATCGTCTTCTCGCCGGCGCCATGCCCCTGCACCTCGGCGGACGGGCTTTCGACCCGCAGATATTCGGCCGGCAGGCTGAACTGCTTGCCGTCGTCGAAGTTGATCTCAAGCCGCTTCTCGGCCTTTTTCAGGCGCAGCTCGACCGGCCAGGGCGAGGCGGTGTTCAAGGACGGGCGCTCACCGCTCGCTGACCGGGGGCAGGCGCTTCATGGCGATCTCGTCGTCGCGCAAGGCGCGCGCCTCGTCGACCAGCATGATCGGGATGCCGTCGCGGATCGGATAGGCGAGCCCCGCCTCCTCGCTGATCAGCTCCCGCGCCGCGCGGTCATAACGCAGCGGCCCCTTGGTCAATGGACAGACCAGGATTTCCAGCAGTTTCGGGTCGATGTCGGAGGGTTCGTCCATGTTGCCTTTCGGGCTCTCCTCGTTCCTCGCGCGCCGGTCAGTGCCGCGTCGCGCCGCTCTCCTCGGCCGAGAAGCTCTGGGCCGGGTTGACGGCGGCCATTTCGACCAGGGTGATCAACAACCGCGCCCGCTCGTCGAGATCGGGGGCTTCCAGCAAGGCCTGCTTCTCGCTCGGCGCGAACGGGCACAGCATCGCGATCGAGTTGATCAGGTGCTCGCCCGCCGCCTTTTCGATTGCCTCCCAATCCGCCGAGATCTGGCGCTGAGTGAAAAACCCCTTCAGCCCACGGATAAAGCGATCGCGGTCGAACTCCGAGCCGGTCGGCGTGTCGACATCGTGCGCGAAAGGCTGCCACTCCGCGACGATTCGGCGATAGCCGCTCAGCAACGGCAATTCATCGCGAATGCGAAAGCGCGACACGCCGGTTAGGGTGAGCAGATAGCGGCCGTCATCGGTTTCGGAGAAGGCGGTGATGCGGCCGGCGCAGCCGATCGGATAGACCGGCGGATTGATGGCGCCGCCGCCCCTGTTGTCCCGTTGCGGCTCGCTGGGCTGCACCATGCCGATCAGGCGCTCGCCGCCGAGCGCGTCGCGGGTCATCGCCAGATAGCGCGGCTCGAAGATGTTGAGCGGCAGCCGGCCGCGGGGCAACAGCAGGACGCCGGTCAGCGGAAAGATCGGCAGGGTGTCGGGCAATGCCGCCCGATCGGGTTCGCTCATGCCGCCCGTTTCCTTTCAGGCCAAGCCTCAGGAGAACATCAGGGAGGACAGCCGCCGCCGCGCGCTCAAGGTCAGCGGATCGGTCGGCCCCATCGCCTCGAAGAATTTGACGAGCTGCTTGCGCGCCGCCTCTTCGTTCCATTTACGGTCGCGCTTGAACAGGGTCAGCAATTCGTCGATCGCCGCCTCGCGCTCGCCGCTGCCGAACAGCGCGGTCGCCAATTCGAGCCGCGCCTCGTGGTCGTCCGGGTTCTGCTTCAGCCGGGCCCGCAACTTGCCGGCCGAGCCGATCGCCTTCTGCGCCTGCTCGGCGAGTTCGAGAGCCGAACGCGCGGCGGTGATCTCGGCATGGGTGGCGCTTTCCTTCGGCACCCGTGCCAGCGCCTGTTGCGCCTTGTCGAGCTCGCCGAGCGCGACCAACGCCCGCGCCAGCCCGCCGAGCGCCTCGATATGCTCCGGCTCGTGCTGCAGGATCTGCGAGAAGAGCGCCACGGCGCTGCCGTGATCGCCGGCTTGTGCCGCCTCCTTGGCCATCGCCAGCGCCTCGTCGATCGGCGACGGGCCGCCGCCTCCGCCCCCGAGCCGCTGCACGAACTGCTTGACCTGGCTTTCCGGCAGCGCGCCGACAAAGCCGTCGACCGGCCTGCCGTCCTTGAAGGCATAGACCGCCGGGATCGACTGGATGCGCATCTGCTGCGCGATCTCGGGATTGTCGTCGATGTTCAGCTTGACCATGCGGACCGCGCCATTGGCGGCGCGCACGACCTTCTCCAGCACCGGACCCAACTGCTTGCAGGGGCCGCACCACGGCGCCCAGAAATCGACGATGACCGGCTGGTCGAACGACGCGTCGACGACCTCGGCCATGAAACTCGCCGTCGTCACGTCCTTGACGGGGGCCGCGGCGCCGGCCCCACCGCCCGGCCCACCGCCGATCAAAGGTTCATTCGCCATAGGGTAATCTCCCGGAAACGCATGTCTGAACATGGCGGCATGACGGCAGGATGACAAGCGCCGCGGGAATGGCTGTCATTGGGAGGAGCATGGCGACGAAGCAATCCCCGGCGGACGATCGACAGACGGCGGAAGATTGCTTCGCTTCGCTCGCAATGACAGCTTTTTTCATGGGTCCGGAGCATCGAGATCGAGGATGCGCGGCGTGTGCCCGCAAGCCGCGATGAAGCGCAACAGATCGGCCGGCGAGATCGCCGTCGTGCGGTCGTTTTCCAGCGGGTGGTAATTGAGCGGATCATGGCCGAGCATCGCGCGGTCGAGCACGATTGTGACCCGGTGGCCGCGATCGTTGGCGAGGGCGAAGGGCGTGACGCTGCCGGGCTTCACCCCGAGCGCCTCGTACAGCAATTCGGCGTTGCCGAACGAGAAGCGCGGCGCCCCGAGCGCGTCGGCCAGCCGTTTCAGATCGACCCGGCATTCCTCGAGCGCCACGACCAACCACAACCCGCCCTTCTTGTCCTTCAGGAACAGGCTCTTGCAATGGCCGCCCGGCAATTGGCCGCGCAAGGCGACCGCCTCGGCGACCGTGAAAACCGGCGGGTGGGTATAGGTCCGGTAGGCAGTGCCGAGGGCATCGAGCCGGGCGAAGAGCTGGTCGGGGGTCAGCGGCGGCGATGCCATGGGGCACGATGCGGCGGCTTGGCGCGGTTGGGCAAGTGCTTGCAAACCCCCTCCCCCACTATGATATGGATTCGCTCGGACGCGGGTGTAGCTCAGGGGTAGAGCACGACCTTGCCAAGGTCGGGGTCGAGGGTTCGAATCCCTTCGCCCGCTCCAAATAAATCAATAAGTTACCAGATATCTGGCCGGGCTGGGTCAGATCCTAGCGCAATCGTCGCAGTGGCGACGTTTAAGCGTTCCTGGCCGGCCGGAGATACGCGGCGGAACCGTCCAATACGCGTCGCTGACCATCGAATTGAAAATAACGCAGTCGCCCGGCCTCCGCGTTTCGGTTACCCATCCAAGGGCTCGCGATTCGGTTCCCGTTGCATCCAGAACCGAAGGTCTACAGGCCTGACGCGAGGCCCGACCGCGAGTCATCGTACTGTCATCAGAACGTCACGGGCGAGTCTCGGTTCGCCGGTTATCTGCCCGGATACTCCGCCACATTGCGCAGGGGCGAGGGATGGCTGGTTTCGGCCAGCTGTCGAAAAATGCGCCGAGGTAAACAGATGCTCGAAATTGACGGCCTATCGCGGCGCTTCGGCACAAAAGTCGCGGTCGCCGGGGTGTCGCTGCAAATCGAGAAGGGTGCCTTCGTTGGAATCATCGGCCGGTCCGGCGCCGGCAAATCCACCCTGTTGCGGCTGATCAACCGTCTCGTCGAACCCAGCGCCGGCCGGGTGGTTTTCGACGGCCTCGATATCACCGCCTTGCGCGGCCGCCAGTTGCGCCAGTGGCGTGCTCGCGCCGCGATGGTGTTTCAGCAATTCAACCTGATCGGCCGCCTCGACGTCTTGACGAATGTGCTGATCGGCCGGCTGGCGGCGGTTCCCCCCTGGCGCGCCTCGCTGAGTTGGTGGCCGGAGCCGGACAAGGCGATCGCCCTCGCCGCGCTCGAGCAATTCGATATCGCCCAGCTCGCGGCGCAACGGGCGGACCACCTGTCCGGCGGCCAGCAACAGCGCGTGGCGATCGCCCGCGCGCTGGTGCAAGAACCCGATCTGGTCCTTGCCGACGAGCCGACCGCTTCGCTCGATCCACACAACACCCGCGTCGTGATGAATGCGCTGCAGCGCATCAACCGGCATTTCGGCATCACCGTGATCTGCAACCTGCACTCGCTCGATGTCGCGCGCGCCTATTGCGGCCGGCTGATCGGGATGGCGGCCGGCGAGATTGTGTTCGATGGCGCCACGGCGGCGCTGACCGAGGATGCGGCACGGACGCTTTACGGCATCGCATCCGATGGCCCAGGGGGTCTCGACACGGCACGGCTGGCCGATGCGAGCTTCCCCGTTACTGCCTTGGGCCAAGCCGCCGGATGACCCCGCACGGCTCGCGCTCGCCAGCCGAAGATCGGATCCGCCTACACCATATTGAGGAGAGAAAGATGCTCAACCGCCGCCATTTTATGGTTTCCGCCGCGGCAGTGCTGTCGACCCCGCGCATCGCTCGCGCCGATTGGAAGAGCCAATACCCCGAACTGACTTTTGCCGTGGTCCCGGCCGAGAATGCCTCCGGCGTCGGCGATCGCTACGCGCCCTTCACGGAGTACCTGTCGAAGCAGCTCGGGGTCCCGGTCAAACTGCGGGTGGCAAATGATTATGCCGCGGTCATCGAAGGGCAGCGGGCCGGCAACATCCAGATAGCGTTCTACGGGCCGGCCTCCTATTCGAAGGCCTATCTGACCGCGGTCAAGACCGAGCCCTTCGTCACGACGCGCAACAACGACGGCGCGATCGGCTACTACTCGGTGATCTACGTAAAGGCAGACAGCCCGCATCAGAAAATCGAGGACCTCAAGGGCAAGACGATCGGCTTCGTCGACCCGAATTCGACATCCGGCTACAACGCTCCCCGGTTCTACCTGAACAAGCATGGGATCGACGTCGACAGTTTCTTCGCCAAGTCGATCGTCACCGGCAGCCACGAGAACGCGGTGATCGCGCTGGACAAGGGCACGGTCGACTGCGCCGCCAATTGGTGGAATGCCGACAATGATTCGAACCTGACCCGCATGGCCACGAAGGGCATGGCGAAGAAGGAAGATTTCCGCATAGTCTTCAAATCCGCGCTGCTGCCCGGCTCGCCCTACGCCTATCTCACCGACCTGCCGGACGAGCTCAAGAAGGGCATCGTGGCTGCCTTCATGGAAGCGCCAACCAAGGACAAGGCGGCGTTTGATCGCCTGTCCGACGGCAAGGACAAGGAATTCGTCGCCGTGGCGCACAAGGATTACGCGGACACCGTCGAAATGATCCAATTCGTCGACGAGATGCGCAAGAAGCGGAGCTGAGCAGCGCCGGCGTCGCGACGCCATCCATTTCGCGTTCAGACCCGCGCTCTCAATCGATGGCCGCCGGTATCCCGATCCTGTCGCCGCAGCGGTTTAGCCAGCTGCTCGCCGGATACGAGCGCGCCGTGGCCCGGCGCCGCCGCCAATCGTTCGCGGTAATCGGGGTGCTGGCAATCCTGGTCGTCACGGCCGGCCGCTATGGCGAGGTCGATATCGGCAATCTGCTGCACCACCTGTCCGGTCTGACAAGCTATTTCGGCCGCATCCTGCCCCCGTTACGGGCGGATCGCCTGACCGGCGACATCGCCGATTGGTATTGGAACGCCGTTGGCTGGCTCAAGCTGCTGTTCGATACGGTGCTGATCGCGTATCTCGCGACGCTGGCAGGGACGATCGGGGCCGGCTTGCTGGCGTTTCTCGCGGCAGCCAATCTCGCGCCGAGCGGCACGCTGCGGTGGTGCATCAAGCGCCTGCTGGAGTTCTGCCGCACCGTACCCGATCTTGTTTTCGCGTTGATCTTCGTCAGTGCGTTTGGCCTCGGGCCCCTCGCCGGCGTCCTGGCGATTGCGATCCACACCTTTGGCGCACTCGGGAAGATGTTCACCGAGGTCATCGAGAATATCGACATGAACCCGGTCGAGGGGGTTCGCGGCGCCGGCGGAGGCTTTGTCGACGTGGTCCGCTTCGGCGCGCTGCCGCAGGTCTTGCCGAATTTGGCCAGCTACGCGCTGCTGCGCTTCGAGATCAACGTGCGGGCAAGCTCGATCGTGGGCTTTGTCGGGGCCGGCGGCATCGGCCAAGACCTGTTTGTCGCGATCCGCAAATTCTACTACACCGATGTCAGCGCCATATTGCTGATGATCATCGTCACGGTCTCGATCATCGATCTGGTGACCGAGCGCATCCGACATCGTCTGGCGCCGGTCGAAACCGCCGGATGAGCGCGCGCCACGCCGTCTTCATCGAGGACCCGGCCGCGGTGCTCGCGCGGCACCGGGCTCTGCTGGCGAAGCCGTGGCAACGCCGCGCCGGCGAGATCGGCGGCCCGCTGGCGGTTTTGGGGTTCGCCCTGTTCTCGATCTGGTGGCTCGGCATCTCGTTTGACGAGATCGGGCCCGGCTTGGTTCAGCTCGGCAAATTCGTCGCGCTGATGGTGCCGCCATCGACCGGCGGGCACCTGCAACTCTTGCTGAAATCGATGGGCGAGACATTGGCGATCGCCTTCCTCGGAACGCTGATCGCCGCGGTCGTGGCTGTGCCACTCGGCCTGCTCGCAGCGAAAAACATCACGCCGTTTCCGCTGCTCCGCTTTCCGATCCGCCGACTGCTCGACACGATCCGCGGCATCGATACGCTGATCTGGGCATTGGTGTTTGTCGGCGTGGTCGGCCTCGGCCCGTTTGCCGGCATCTTGGCCATCGCGGTGTCCGACACCGGCTCGTTCGGGAAATTGTTCTCCGAGGCCATCGAGGCGATTCCGGCGCGCGAACGCGAGACAATCGTCGCCAGCGGCGGCAATCGGTGGATGGGCATCCGCTTCGGGCTGTTGCCGCAAATCCTGCCGGTCATCGCCGGCCAGGTGCTGTATTATTTCGAGTCGAACACGCGATCGGCGACGATCATCGGCATTGTCGGAGCCGGCGGCATCGGGCTGCAGCTCTCCGAGCAGATCCGGACCTACGATTTCGACCAGGTCGCCTTCATCGTGCTTCTGATCCTGGCCGCAGTCGCGGTGATCGACTGGATCTCCGGGAAGCTGCGCTTCGCGATCATCGGCCGGCGGCAGGTGTTGGCCTGAGCGTGATGACGCTGCGCGGCGCGCTGATCCTCGTCGTCGGGCCGAGCGGCGTCGGCAAGGACAGCATCATTGCCGGTGCGGCCGAGCACCTTCGCGACGATCCGCGGATCGTCTTTGCCCGGCGCTTGATTACCCGGCCGGTCGCCGCAGGCGGGGAGAATCATCGCGCCGTCTCGCCTGCCGAGTTCGCCCAGTGGCGCGACGCCGGCCGGCTGATGCTGCACTGGCAGGCGCACGGCTTCGATTACGGTCTGCCGCAGGAGCTTGCGGCGGCGCTCGAACAAGGACGGAGCGTCGTCGCCAACGTATCGCGAGCGGTGGTTGCCGAGGCGCGCCGTCGCTTCCCACCCGTCGCCGTTATCGCCGTGTCCGCGTCGACGCAAACGCTGGCGGCGCGTCTCGCCAATCGCGGCCGCGAAAATGCCGCCGACATGGACAGCCGTCTGAGGCGGGCTGGCGCTCTATCCCCGGATCAGGCCGATTTCACCATCGACAATGACGGCCCGCTCGATATGGCGATCGACCGATTTATCGCGGTCCTGCGCGAATTGGCCGGTCAGGCCGCGAGCTTGTAGAGGTGCAGCAAGCGGAACGGCGCATCGCGGCGATCCTGCCGGAACAGACTGATCGCATCGACCGCGAGAGCAGTTTGACAAAGCGGCTCGACGAGCAATGCCAGTTCGCGGCTGACCGCAGCGCCCTCGACCGGATCGAGCCGACTCGTCAGGGTCATGTGGAAGCGGAATTCCTCCATGACATACGGGTAACCCCAGCGCCGCAGCAGTGCCTCCTGGGCCGGTGACAGATCCGCGCTGCGGCGCCGTGCAAGCTCCGCCGCCGAGGGCGGTGCGCGAAACCGGTCGAACTCGGCGACGCACGCCGCGGCGAGCCCATCGATCATCGGGCAGCGCTTCGACAGCATCAGCGCCCAGAAGCCGGACAGGCACGTCAATCGCAGCCCCGGTGCGGCAAATGCCGGAAAGCGTGACGCCAGCGTCGCGACCGCCTCGTCAAGCGCATCCACATCCGCGCCCTCGGCGAGAACGAAAGGCGGCTTCAGCGTGGCGTGAAAGCCGTAACGCCGCGGCTCCGCGGTGATCTGGCGAAGCCGCTCGGGAGTCACTGTCGCGATCACCGGCTGCGGCCGACAATCTCCCGTCGCGGCGTCGTAACCAAGCCATTCAGCGCCGAAGCGTCCCAGCGCGGAGGCCGGCCGAGGCGCGAAATAGACGGCATAGCGACCGGCATCGCCGCTCATGTGGCGTTGAGGCTGGCCTCGAGATAGCGGCGGAAATGTGCGAGGTCGGGGGTCGATTTTCCCGGTACCTTGGCCCCCTCGTCCCAACGGCGCAGCCGTACCGCCTCCGGCGCGAAAGGCAGCCCGATGAAGCCAACCGCGAGCTCGGGCGAAAACGGGCCACCCTGCAATTCGAGGCTGCGGACCGAGCCGGCCGACAAGGTCGCGAAATAGCCGGGATCGGTCGCCGTCAGATAGCGCTTGGCGTTGACGTGGAGCCGGACGGGTTCGGTCACCGCTTCGCCAAACCATCGCGCCAGCCATTCGCGGCCCCGCAGCTCGTGGCGGTCGTCGATTCCGCGCGCCGCCGGGCTGTCGCCGAGATCGTGGATCAGGTGACCAATGTCGTGCAGCAGCGCGGCGGCGATCAGCGTCGCGGCGGCGCCCTCGGCTTCGGCGAGCGCGGCACATTGCAGCGCGTGTTCAAGCTGCCTGACCCGCTCGCCGCCGTAATCGTCGGCGCCGTGACGGTCGAAGCATCCGAAGATCTGGTCGATCGGACTCATGACAGTCTCCTTAGACGACGCGCTCGCCGGCGCGCCAGACCTGTCTCGGCACGGGCAATTGGTCGACGATGCATACCCGCACCAGATCGGCGCGCTTGCCCGGCGCGATCTCGCCACGATCGTTGAGCCCCAGCGCCCGGGCGGGGTTGAACGACACCTTGGCCACCGCTTCCGGCAATGGCATCTCGATCCCGCTGTGCAGCAGGAATGCCGCGTGCAGCAGGCTGACCGGCGCGTAGTCGGACGACAGGATGTCGAGGAGCCCGGCAGCGGCCAGGTCTCGGGCCGAAATGTTGCCCGAATGCGAGCCGCCGCGCACCACGTTGGGGGCGCCCATGACGACCGCCATCCCGTGACGCTCCGCCGCTGCTGCAGCCTCTACCGTGGTCGGAAACTCGGCGATGGTCATGCCCAGTTCGATCGCCTCTTCGATATGCGCGAGCGTCCCGTCGTCATGGCTCGCCTGCGGCAGCCCATGTGCTCGCACGAGTGCGGCCAGC
>Ga0210400_10000785_pt1 | contig 33456 bp, 23 predicted proteins | sample IncBWH26MmetaG_FD_155456 | JGI IMG/M metagenome (GOLD analysis project Ga0210400, IMG submission 155456) | Forest soil microbial communities from Barre Woods Harvard Forest LTER site, Petersham, Massachusetts, United States - Inc-BW-H-26-M | ecosystem: Environmental > Terrestrial > Soil >... | reverse complement strand
GCCAGTGCATCTGCCATCCCAGGTAGCGGATCGCGGCCTCGTGCACGGCAGCCGCCGTGCTCGAGAAGTTCGCCGCCACGTGATGCTCAAATCCATTTTCACAGATGTAGTGCAGCAGCTTTTGCAGTTCGGCAATCTGCACCACGCCAACGCCACCGAAAGTATTCAGCGAGTCGCTGGTGAACGAGCCCTCGCCGACATAGCCGCGAATTATTCCCGCAGTGTCATCGGTTGAGAACCGCGCAAAGCTCATCGCCCCCGGCTTCACCCGGCCGACGACGGTGCCAAAGGTATTCTCCTTGCCCACCGTGCCCGCGATGATCTCCTGGAAATCCATGCGGACATCCTGAAAGAAATGTTTAGGCAGGTTGCTGCAGTGGAAGCACACGGCCTTGTCAGGATCGTCCCCGTAATTATTGTTCCAGTCGAGCAAGGCGCTCGGCGTCTGCGACGCCAGCGCCAGCGCGTGCATACTGAGTGTTCCGCACACATCCACTTCGCACGCGGCCGGAATCAAATTGTTGCTCATCATGCTCATAATGGTGCAGGGGACCACGCCGAAATATTCCTCCATCGACGTCCAGCACTGCACCGCGCTGATCTTCACGTCGGTCTGCGTCATCCAGTCATCGATCACGTAACCGAGCTTCGCCATCTTGACCAGTGCCGCGTCGGGAACTCCGCTGGTGGTCACGTACTTGCGAATGTCGGCGAGCTTGCCCTGCACTCCGGCGTGATCGTCTTTCAATTTGGCGATGCGGCCAAAAACTTCCGACAGGTCAAGCGTCTCGGTGGAAATGCCGTGAGCCTCGAGAAGTTTTTCGCTGTAGCGGACAGTATTAAATGCCGTTGGCCGTGCGCCAATGCTCCCCACGCGCAGGTTGCGCATCCCGTTGGCCACGCGGCAGACCGCGGCAAACCACGCCAGATCATTCTGAAAGTCATCTGAATCCGGACTCACCGTATGCAGCCTGGTGAGCGAATAAGGGATGCCATACTGCCGCAGATTGTTGCACGCCGACATCTTGCCGCAGAAACTGTCGCGACGATGCAGGATCGTCATCTTCTTCGCATCATCGGGCGTAGCCTGCACCAGCACAGGAATATCGAGCTTAGCCATGCGCAGCGTGTCGGCGATGGCGCGCTCGTCACCGAAATTCGGCAGCGCTACGATCACTCCATCCAGCCGGTCACTATGCTTTCGGAACAGCGCCGCGCATCTCTTAGCCTCTTCGTGAGTCTCAACCGCGCCGTGCTTGCTGTCGTCCTGACCGAGCACCACGCAATCCATGCCAGCTTTCGCCAGCGCCTGGATCATCTCGTCGCGTCCCACCTTGGCCAACTCGCCGGGAAAAAATCCTCGGTTCCCGACGATGACGCCCATCGTCATTTTCCTGCTCGACATAATTTGTCTCCCCGAACTCTCTTCCGACCACTGGTTAGATGTTAGTGTTGCGTGCTACTAGCTAGCGAGCGCGCGACGGCGCATAGCGCCAGGAATAAATACCACCGATCAACGTGAGCAGCCCGCCCCACCACGCACCGGCGTGAAGCTGGAACAGCACCGTTGGGAACTCCGGCGGGTGCATGATTTGGTACAACCCGGCGCCCAGAATCAGCACGCCATTCACCAGCAGCGAGATGCCGATAAAAAACCAGATGGAGACCGATTTGCCTGCCGTCATAATCACCGCCTACCAGAAAATAAGATTCAGCACCACGAACACAATCCCCACAATGGCCGCCCAAAACAGTGGCTTCTGATATAGGGGAACGTCCCCGACCGAGGGAATCTGTGTCTGTCCATAGACCAGGCCAGCCAGCGCGCTGTCGGGCAGAGGCTTGGTTGCCAGACTCACGACGACCGTCACGATCACGCATACCAGGAACGACCACAGCGCCTGATACATGTCTTGCGCCAGCGCTTTTGCGTCCGGCGAGAGTGCGACATAGCGCAAGGCTGAAGGATCAATTTTCACCCACGCCCACATGCTGACCGAAGAAACAGTGCCGCACAACAATCCCCAGAAGCCACCTGCGCTGGTCGCGCGCTTCCACAACATTCCGAGGACGACGGTACCGAACAGTGGCGCGATGAAGAAGCTGAACAGCGCCTGCACGTAGTCCATAATGCTGGCCGAGCGCATCACCAGATACGCCGTGCCCACGCTGATCAACACGCCGACGATGGTGGTCCAGCGTCCCATGTTCACATAGTGGTGGTCGCTGCCCTTACTGTTGATGAGCGGGCGATAGATGTCATACGTCCACACCGTAGTGAATGCGCTCACGTTGCCGGCCATCCCGGACATGAAGCCCGCAATCAACGCGGTAACGCCGAGGCCGAGCAGTCCCGGACCGCAGTACCGCGCCAGCATCAGAGGCAGAACGTCGTTGTAGCTGTAGCCGTGCGTGGCCACGGCCACCGATTCCGGAACCAGTTTCATCGGGAGCAGGCCCAACCCAAGCAGTCCGGGAAGGATCACGATGATCGGCACCAGCATCTTGAAGCCGGCGCCGATGATGGGCGCCATCTCCGCGCTGCGAATATCTTTCGCCGCCAGGATGCGCTGCACCACCAGAAAATCCGTGGTCCAGTAGCCCATGGAAATCACGGCGCCCAGGCCAAAGACAATTCCTGTCCAGTGAATGCCCATGGGGTTGCTGCTGAACGAACCCAGGCCGGCCCACAGGTGGACATATTGTTCCGAGGCTCGCTGCGTGATGAGTACTTTGAGGTTGCTCCATCCGCCGGCTTCGTAGAGGCCGAGGATTGGAATCAGCAGCGCGCCCGCCCAGATCAGAAAGAACTGCAAAACTTCATTGAAGATGGCGGAGCGCAATCCGCCGAGCGTCACATAAACGGCAACCGTCAACGAGGAAACCCAGATGCTGAAGTTGAGGTCCCAGCCCAACACGATCTGCATGACCTTGGCCATCGCGAACATGTTGACGCCGCTCATCAGCACCGTCATGAACGCGAATGAAACTGCCGAGAGCACCCGGCTGGGTTCGCCGAAACGCAACTTCAAATATCCCGGCACCGAGTGCGTCTTCGAGATGTAGTAGAACGGCATCATCACCAGCGCAAGAAACAGCATCGCGGGGATGGCGCCGATCCAGTACCAGTGCGTGGCCAGAATGCCGTACTGGTACGCCGATCCCGCCCATCCCATCAGTTCCAGCGCGCCCAGGTTTGCCGACAGGAAGCTGAGTCCAGCGACCCAGGCCGTCATCTCTCTTCCGGCCATGAAGAAATCTTCGCCGGTGTTGGCCTGGCCTTTCAGGTAGAAGCCGATAGCCAGTACGAGCCCGAAGTAGAAAACCACGATGACCATGTCCACCGGGGCGAGATGCACCAGACTCTGGGAACCGGCGATCTGCGAGCTGAGAAAGACCGCGGCGAGACTCATGTGGGCTTAACCTGTCCGTAGGATTCGCGCGCCAGCGGCCGGGATTCAGCGTTGATCGGGTTTCCGAAGGCGTAGAGCACGAGCCCGCGGCGAACCAGCTCCAGGTTCGCTTCGAGCACCTCTTCGCGCAGTGTCTTCACCAGCATTGGAGGGAAAGTGAGGAATCCTCAACGCTCAAGAGCAAGCGAGGAAAACCGTTCTCGTAAGCGTTCACGCAACCGGAACATTAAACGGACGCGCGCAGGTTTGTCAAAGACTGTGGCGACCTTCGCTTTCGCGTCCATCGTAGCTTAACCGCGGTGGGTGGTCTCACAGGCTGTCACAATGCCTACGCTCAAGCCGCGCTTAAATAAAAGCTATGCGCGCCTCTTAAATCAGGTATAAGATTTCTGCCGTTTTGATGTCACGAGGGAGATTCACCACCAGATGCCAACGCCATGGTTAAAACGAATCGCAACGACGGGACAACTGACCGTCTTTAACAAAGCCGGCGCGTGGACAGATTCGGTCAATACGGCGATGGCGAGTTTTAACAACCTGGCGTTCGGCGTAACCCTGGTCGCCGCAAAAAAGGAATCGTCCGCCGATATCGTTGTGCTCCTGGCTCATGGACCCCAACAATATACGCATGGTCCTGATACCACCCAAACAACCTGGGATTTTACCCTGGAGCATCTTCACGGAGAAACCCGCACACTCATCGATGACCACCTAAAGGCAATATATTTTGCGGCGGTATTTCTGCCCGGCAAGAACAAGAAACCAACCAAGGGCCAGAAGGAAGTAATCACCGTCCACGAATTCATTCATGCATGCGGAGTAGAGGAACACGAAACGTCATCGCATGCTGGGATCATGTACGACGTCATGACTCCCGACGGCGATGGACTTAAGGAACCCACCCCTGAAGGGGAAAAAATGCCGCCGATTCGAGTCGGCCCTAAAACCTTGTCCAGAATGCAAACTCTGTGGTCCGGCGCGAAGTCTGGCAATCCTTGACGCCTTCCGCCATGGCATGGAGCGCAGCCATCGCTGCTGCTTCCATTCAGATCAAAAAAATCAGCCTTGGCAAAGTTCGCTGTCCCCCGCTTTTCCTCCTTTCTACGTTAGACCAGTCCTGATAGACGAGTGCAACCGCGATAGATATTGTCTACACTAAACGTCGAATTGGGGAACCTCGGCCCAATCTCGCAATTTTTTCTCTGAATTCGCATGAGCACCGCAGCTTATGACGTGGTGATCGTTGGAGCCGGAATCGTGGGCGCGGCTTGCGCGGACGAATTCGCGCGCCGCGGGATGCGGGTTGTGATCGTGGACCGCGATGTGGCCAGCGGAGCCACCGCAGCCGCGATGGGACACATCGTAGTGTTGGACGATTCCGAGGCGCAGTTTGCGCTGACCCGCTACTCGCAGCAACTCTGGCAGCGGCTGCGCCCGGAATTGCCCGAGGATGTCGAGTACGAACAACGCGGAACGATCTGGGTCGCGGCCGACGAGGAAGAGATGGCCGAGGTGCGGCGCAAGCATTCGTATTATGCCGGGCACGGCGTGCCTGCCACGGTGCTGGACGCGCACGAACTGAAGCGGCTTGAGCCGAATCTGCGCGACGGCCTGCTGGGCGGCCTGCTGGTGGCGGAGGATGCGGTACTTGATCCGCCGAGTGCAGCGCGATTTCTGACGGAGCGCGCGCAGCAACGCGGTGTACAACTTCGACTGGGCGCGCCGGTCGTGCAGATCGGACAGGGGAGCGTGCGGCTCTCCGATGGTCTTGAATTGACTAGCGGGATTATCGTGAATGCGGCCGGAGCATGGGCGGCGGATCTGATCAGCGGAGTTGAAATCAAGAAGCGCAAGGGGCATCTGGTGATCACGGACCGGCATCCCGGATTTTTGCGGCATCAACTGGTTGAACTCGGATACCTGAAGAGCGCGCACCCGGTGGCGAACGAGGCTGCGGTGAGCGATTCGCCGGCATTCTCCGTGGCGTTTAATGTGCAGCCGCGGCGGACAGGGCAGATTCTGATCGGGTCATCACGACAATTCGGAGCGGAGCATAAAGAGATCGACCATGAAATTCTGACGCGCATGCTGCAGCGCGCGCAGCAATACATGCCCGGGCTGGAAGCAATGCCGGCGATGCGCACCTGGATTGGGTTCCGCGCGGCTACCCCCGACAAGTTGCCCCTGATTGGTCCGTGGCCGGGAGACGAGTCGTTGTATCTCGCGACGGGGCATGAGGGTCTCGGTATTACGACGTCGCTCGCGACTGCGAGAATTCTGGTGGATCAAATCACCGGAGTGCAGCCGGAGATTCCGGTTGAACCGTATTTGCCCTCGCGCGCGCAAAAAAATTGCGCGGGAAACAATTGGGGGCAAGATTATGGAGGCTCGCGATGAAGATGAAGATGAAATGGAAGGGCGTGATGCCCGCAATCACCACCTGCTTCAATCACGATCTCAGCATCGATTATCCCTTCATGGTGGAACACTGCCGCTGGGTGCTGGACAACGGTTGTACGGGCATTGTCGCTCTGGGGTCGCTGGGCGAAGGCGCCACACTGGCCTTTGACGAGAAGCTGGCGGTGTTGCGCACTTGCGTGAAAGCGCTTCACGGACGCGGGCCGGTGGTGGCGGCGATCTCGGCACTGTCGACCGGGGAGGCGGTGTTGCTGGCGAAAGCGGCCGCGGATCTCGGCTGCGACGGGCTGATGGTCCTGCCCCCTTATGTGTATCAGGGCGACTGGCGCGAAATGAAGGCGCACGTCGCCGCGATCTTCAACGCCACGCCGCTGGAGTGCATGCTCTATAACAATCCGGTCGCCTACGGAACGGATTTTTTGCCCGAACAGATTCGCGAACTGGCGGCGGAACATGCAAATCTTGCGGCGGTGAAGGAATCGAGCACGGATGTGCGGCGGGTGTCGGCGATCCGTGCGTTATTGGATGAGCGGCTGGAGATTTGCGTGGGCGTGGATGATGCAGTGATCGAAGCGATCAGCGTCGGCGCGACGGGGTGGATTGCAGGACTGGCGAACGCGTTGCCGCGCGAATCGGTGGAACTATTCAACTACGGGATCAACGGAGAATCGGACAAGGCCTTTGAGTTGTATCGCTGGTTCCTGCCACTGTTGCGCATGGACACGGTTCCAAAGTTTGTGCAGCTCATCAAGCTGGTGCAGGCCGAGGTTGGGATCGGAAATGCGCGGGTGCGTCCGCCGCGGCTCGAGTTGGTCGGTAAGGAACTTGAGCACGCGAAGAAAGTTATTGGTGAGGCATTGCAGTCGCGGCCGCGGGCGCTGTGCAGTCTGGCTTTATCGGGCAGAAATTAAATTTCGGCGTCTTCGTTACTCTGCGACAAAGATATCCATGACAAAACTCTCGGGGCGTTCGCTGATCGGATTTCAGGATGGCGCGGGCACGGGCGAGGCGATGTATGCCACGAACCCCGTCACTGGCGCGCCGATGCAGCCGGGATTCATTCCCGCGACCGCGGAGGAAGTGGAGCTAGCGGCCCAGCTTTCAGCGGAGGCGTTCGACGTCTACCAGCGAGTTTCGGGGCGCGAGCGGGGTACGTTCCTCCGCGCGATTGCGGCCAAGATCGAGTCGATTGCGAACGATGTGATCGAGCGCGCGGCGCAGGAAACCGCTCTACCGCAGGCGCGCCTGCAAGGAGAAACCGCCCGCACCTGCGCCCAGCTGCGGTTGTTTGCGCAGGTTGCGGAAGAAGGATCGTGGGTGCAGGCGCGCATCGACCGCGCCGATCCCGATCGCAAGCCCGCGCCCAAACCAGACATTCGTTCCATGTTGCGACCGCTGGGCCCGGTCGTGGTGTTCGGCGCCAGCAATTTTCCGTTGGCATTTTCCGTGGCGGGAGGAGATACAGCTTCCGCGCTCGCTAGTGCCAACACCGTGATCGTCAAGGCGCATCCCGCTCATCCCGGTACGAGTGAACTGGTGGGACGCGCGCTGCAGGAATGCGTGCGGGAATGCGGATTGCCCGAAGGCGTGTTCTCACTTCTGTTTGATGCGGGCACACGAGTCGGAACTGAACTGGTGAAGCATCCTCTGGTGAAGGCCGCAGGATTCACGGGATCGCGCGCTGCGGGCAGAGCTCTGATGGATGTGGCGGCGGCGCGTCCCGAGCCGATTCCGTTTTATGCGGAGATGAGCAGCACGAATCCGGTTTTCATTTTGCCGGGCGCCTTGCGGGAGCGCGGCGAGAACATCGCAAGCGGACTGCACGCTTCGTTCACGCTGGGTGCCGGGCAATTCTGCACCAAGCCGGGCCTGGTGTTTCTGCCGCAGGGCTCGGAAGCCGCGGGGTTTGCGCAGAGATTGCACGAACTCGTGGAGGGATCGACTCCTTTCCATCTTTTGACCAGGACGATTCATTCTTCGTATGACGCGGCGATATCGGCGCGCAAACAGGATGCGGCAGTCCGGCTGATAGCCGAGGGCCTGCAAGCGGCGGTGGACGCGGGATTCGCCGCATACTCGGCGCTCTTTGAAACCGATGCGGCGGCGTTTCTTGACTCCGATTTCGAAGCCGAGATTTTTGGTCCGACAACTTTGCTGGTGCAACACTCCAGCCGGGATCAGGTGCTGGCGATCGCGCGCGGCCTGGAAGGACACTTGACCGCGACCATTCACGGGACTGAACAGGATCTGCGCGACTTCGCGGATCTGATTGCGATTCTGGAAAATAAAGTGGGACGCCTGGTGTTCAACGGATTTCCGACGGGCGTTGAAGTTTCGCACGCGATGGTGCATGGCGGTCCGTATCCTTCAACCTCGGACGGGAGGTCGACATCGGTGGGAAGCCAGGCAATTTTCCGGTTCGCGCGACCGGTGTGCTATCAGGGATTTCCCAACAGCGCCCTGCCCGACGCGCTGAAGAACGGCAATCCGCTGGGGCTTTGGCGAATGGTGGATGGAGAGATGGTGCGGTAGCGCCGTCGCTCAGTTGTGAAGACATCGGGGCATTCTCATTTGCGACGCACTCCAGCTAAATCTGGTAGTCGACGTCTTCCATAATCCTTTGCAGCGAAGCTGACAGCGGTTCGGCCGGAGCTTCGGAGCCTTCGAGCTGCTGCACCCGCTCCCGCAGGTTGTTCACTTCCGTCATTACCGAGGCCAGCGCTTCCGAAAGCGGATCGTTGATCTGCTTGGGATCGGTAATCACGACGCGCTTGCCTTCGCGGAAGATGATGTGTCCAGGCACCCCGACCACGGTGGAATTTTCCGGAACGTCGCGCAACACAACCGAACCAGCGCCAATGCGGCAATTCTTTCCGACGGTGATGTTCCCCAGAATTTTCGCGCCGCCGCCGATCACCACCCCATCTTCGATCGTCGGGTGCCGCTTGCCGAGTTCCTTGCCGGTGCCTCCCAGAGTCACGCCCTGGTACATGGTGACGTCATCGCCCACGACTGCGGTTTCGCCAATCACCACGCCCTGACCATGATCGATAAACAGCCGCCGTCCGATTCGAGCCCCTGGATGAATTTCGATTCCGGTGAGAAAGCGCGCGGCCTGCGACAAAATCCGCCCCAGCAAAAGCAGCCGATGATCCCACAGCCAGTGATTCATGCGATAGAACCAGACCGCATGCAGACCGGAGTAGCACAGAAACACTTCCAGGCGGGACTTGGCCGCAGGATCGTGCTGCCTCACGTTGGCCACGTCTTCGCGAATTAGCGAGAGCAGGTGCGGCATGGGGACTCAGCAACTTGATCAGGCCGGGAGCGCAACGGTTGGAATCTGCAGCGCCTTCTCCCGCAACTCCTGAAACAGGATCGTGCTCAGATAGCGTTCGCCAAAAGACGGCAAGATTACCACGACCAGCTTACCGGCATTCTCCGCCCGCTGCGCCACCTTCAATGCCGCAACCACCGCGGCTCCGGAAGAAATTCCGACGAACAATCCCTCTTCGAGCGGCAGCCTGCGCGCCATATTGATCGCCTCGTCATTGGTCACGGTAATAACCTCATCAATATAGTCGCGGCGCAAAATACTCGGAACAAAGCCTGCCCCAATCCCCTGAATCTTATGCGGCGACGGCTTGCCCCCGGAAAGCACCGGACTGTCCGCCGGCTCGACCGCCACAGCCTTGAACGAAGGCTTCTTTGGTTTGATGTACTGGCAGATTCCGGTGATGGTTCCCCCGGTGCCCACGCCGGAGACCAGAATGTCGACGCGCCCTTCCGTGTCATCCCAAATCTCAGGGCCAGTAGTCTCGAAATGAATTTTCGGATTGGCGGCATTGTCAAACTGCTGCAGCATGTAGCCCCCGGGAGTGTTGGCCAGAATCTCTTTCGCCTTGAGAATCGCGCCAGTCATCCCCCGAGGTCCGGGAGTGAGCACGATCTCCGCACCAAACGCCAGCAGCAGCACCCGCCGCTCCAGGCTCATAGTTTCGGGCATGGTAAGAATCAGCTTGTAACCTTTCACCGCCGCGACGAACGCCAGCCCAATCCCCGTGTTCCCGCTGGTCGGCTCAATCAACACGGTCTTGCCGGGATGTATTTTCCCTTCGCGCTCCGCCTCCGTAATCATGCTCACGCCGATGCGGTCCTTCACACTTCCCAGCGGATTCTGGCTCTCGAGTTTCGCAACCACCTCGGCGACGCACCCTTCCGTCACCTTATTCAGCCGGACCAGTGGAGTGTGCCCAATCAACTCGGTAACATCTTTTGCGATTCTCATATCAGTCCGTCCCTCTCATGCTTCTGACGCATCCGCGCGGGTGATGTCAGCCGCTTATCGCGTAGCGGTAATACTACCAACATCGTACGCCGCGTTGGCGCTCAACCTTCATCGCGAAGCAACGCAACTCCAACTCACTCACACCAGGCGCATCAGCAGTCAGCTCAATCATTTTGGCATCGCCTCCCATGTCATTTTCGGGCCATTTTGCAATCGCACACCGCATCCCGACCAGATAACAATTCAGAACGTTTCGGCGAAAGAGCCAAGCCTCGCGTCCGAAATCCAGCATAAATCCATGCATTATCAACACCTTACGAAGTAGTCAATCAAAATACCGCATCCCTACAATTACTACTTGTTTTTGTGCTATCGATGATGATAGTGTTCCCGACCTATTAGCGGGTTTTCGGGGCAGTCGTCAATCTCTCATAGATTTCTAGCAGTGCACGGACCCGATTCCCAACAGGCCTCTTAGCAAATAGCAGTCGCAAGAGACAGGATTTCCCGCGGCATTCGCGGAATCACTCTTCGTTCCCGGAGGGCTTTGCTATGCATGTCCGTCGCCAGTTCATCTCTTCCCTGACCGTAGTTCTCGTTCTGTGTTCGGCCATGCTGTGGCTGAACAGCGCTGCGCCCGCGTGGGCACAATCGACATCCACCGGCACCGTTGTCGGCACTGTAACCGACCAAAGCAAAGCGGTCGTGAACGGCGCCACGGTAACGATCACAGATACCTCGATCAAGACGTCGCGCTCGGTCACCACGAACGCTGTGGGCGGATATATTTTCGTCGACGTTCCTCCCGGCAACTACGACCTGACTGTGTCCAAGCAAGGCTTCTCCACCAGTAAGACACAGACCGTGGTAAAAGTCGGTACCGCAGTAACCGCGAACATGTCTTTGCAAGTCGGCGGCGCTAATATCGTGGTCGAAGTAACAGCGGTTGGCAACGAAATGCAGACCATGAATGCAACCGTGGGCAACACTCTTACGAGTGAATCGCTCGATAACCTGCCAAGCATAGGCCGCGACGTGAACACCTTCATCGAGTTGCAGCCCGGCGTGGGCCCGGATGGCAGCGTTGCTGGCGCAGTGGTTGATGAGAGTTATTTCTCGCTGGACGGCGGCAACAACACCAACGATATGGACGGTGCCGGCAGCGTGTACACGGGTGGTGTCGCCGCAAACACCATTGGGGACCCGACCGGAGGGGTTTCCGCTCAAATGACGTTCTACAACAAACCGTCCGGCGTGCTGCCCACCCCGGCGGACAGCGTGGAAGAGTTTAAGGTCAACACCGCCAACCAGACTGCCGACTTTAACAGTTCCTCCGGCGCCGAAATCAAAGTGGTCACGAAGCGCGGAACTGACGCCTTCCACGGCACCGCTTACGAATACTATAAAGACAACAACTGGTCGGGCAACACGTGGCAGAATAGCTACAATGCGATCCTAGGTCAGCAGGCGACCCCCCCATTCGTAACCGGCGGTCTTCCCAGCTATCATTACAGCCGCTATGGCTTTGCGGTTGGAGGGCCTCTCATCCCGAAAGATGTTCTCGGCGGCAAAACCTATTTCTTTTTCAACTTTGAGGGCTTTCGTTATCCGCAAGCCGAAACCTTCGATAGAAACGTCCCCTCTGCGAACTTGAAGAACGGCCTTTTGACGGACGTCAACACCGGGACAACATATAGCATTCTGGCCAATGATCCCCGTGGTCTCGGCCTCAACCCCATCGTGTCACAGATCTGGAATACCATGATGCCGGCGTCGAATTCCTCTTGTGCGGCCGGAACCCAGTGCGACGGAGTCAACGTTCAGGGATTCCAAGGGATACTTAATCTCCCGCTAAAGAGCAAATTCGCCGTGGCGCGCGTAGACCATGATTTCGGCCCCAAACAACATTTCATGGTCAGCTACCGCTATTTCAACCAGCAGCAAGCCTCCGCTGACCAGGTGGACATCGGTGGCGCTTTTGCTGGCGATAAACTGGGCACACCGGCATCGCTGTCCAGTGATCCTGTGGAGCCTTGGTATCTGGTTGCCGGTCTCACAACTAACATTACCAACAACACCACGAATGATTTCCATTACAGCTTTACGCGCAACTGGTGGGCTTGGAACCGGCAGGGCGATGTCATACAGAATTGCACGTTGTGCGCAGGTTTGGGCGGGGCCCTCGAAATCGAGAGCGGGCAGTCGGCGACTCAGGATCTCGGCCCCTATAACGTGAATACGCAGCAGACCCGTACCCGTTTCTGGGATGGAAAAGATAACATGTTCCGCGACGATATTTCCACGCTGAAAGGCAATCACCTGTTCCAGTTTGGCGGGACTTATCAGCACAATTTTAACTGGCATCAGCGCACCGACAACGGCGGCGGAATTAACTACCAGCCCGTATATGAACTAGGGAATGGATCCTCAGGAGCGGAGCTTTCCTCAACCTTTGGGATTTGTTCAACCGCGACCATCATGACTTCGTCTGCGAAATGCAACTCGCTTATGGCGGCAGCACTGGGCATCGTTTCGATCGGGCAAACCGCCTATACCCGTTCCGGCCCGAATCTGGCATTGAACCCTCCGTTAACCCCGGCTTTCGACCAGAGCACCATTCCCTACTACAACGTCTACTTCAGCGACACTTGGCATTTGAAGCCTACGTTCACGGTGACGTATGGTTTGGGCTACGCCCTGGAAATGCCACCGGTGGAAAAGAATGGCAAGCAGATTGAAGTCGTGGATGCCTCAGGCCAGCAACTCGACGCGATTGCATATCTGGCTCAGCGCGAGCGAGCCGCACTGCAAGGACAGGTGTACAATCCTCAGCTTGGGTTTGCCCTGGTGGGCAACACGGCCAACGGGTTGAAGTATCCCTATAACCCGTTCTACGGGCAATTCAGCCCGCGACTTGCTGCAGCGTGGGCTCCGACCAGCGGCCCTCTGAGCAATACGGTGTTTCGCGGCGGGTATGGCCGCCAGTATGGCCGCCTGAATGGCGTGGACTTGGTCCTGGTACCGCTGCTCGGCACGGGCTTGATCCAGCCGGTGCAGTGCATAGGAGGCGCGACCGCCGCCGGTTGCGGCGCGAACAAATCGGCTGACCCAACGACGGCCTTTCGGATTGGCCCCGATGGATTGGTTGCACCGCTTCCCGCAGCTAGCCCAACGCTGCCCCAACCGGACTTTCCGGGATACAACGCAATCGCGGCCGGCGCCGGCGAAGGCTTGGACCCGCACTTCCGCCCCAACGTGGTTGACTCGTTCGACTTCACCATCCAGCGCCAGTTGTCTCGCAAGGTCACGCTCGAACTGGGCTACATCGGGCGCAAAATTACCCACGAGTACCTGCCCCTGGACATCAACGCGGTTCCTTACATGATGACCATGGGTGGCCAAAGGTTCGACAAAGCCTATGCCACCGTGGTGCAGCAATACTGCGGTGGCCTCACGGGCTTGGGCGGAGGCAACTGCGCCGGAAACGCTGGTGCAGTAACGCCACAACCGTTCTTCGAGACGGCGCTCGCCGGAACGGGATACTGCACCCCCGGAAACTGCACTGCCACCATGGTTGCGAATGAAGGCGGAAACCTCGCCAACGCCTTGGTTTGGGACCTGTGGAGTGATCTCGATAATGGAGCTTTCAACTTCCCACGCAGCATGCAGAACACACCGATCCCCGCCAACTGCACCGGGGGCAATACTCTAGGCTGCCAGGGTCAGCTGACGTCCGGTGTGGCACTCAACGCCAGCGTTGGCGTCGGGAACTATAACGCGGGCTTTGCGTCCCTCAAGATTGCCGACTGGCACGGAATAACGGCGCAGTCGAACTTCACCTGGTCGAAGGCTCTCGGCGAAGGAGCGTTCGTCCAGGCCACCAGCGAATACACTGCCGAGGATGTCTTTAATCTGAGGCAGATGTATGGCAGACAGGGCTTTGACCGCAAGTTCGTCTATAACGCTTTGCTGGTGTACTCGCCCTCGGCTTATAAGGGACAATCGGGACTCATTGGACGAGTGCTGGGCGGCTGGACGTTCGCAACTATTTTCACCGCCGGCTCAGGCCTTCCGATCGAGGTTTACACCACGACCGGAGACAGCGAGGAGTTCGGCTCAGGCGATAACACCAACTATTTCAGCAACCAGAACGCGATCCCAATCGGACCGTACACGAGTGGTCACGCCTATTTCGATCCCAGTCAAGAGGCTAGCTGCCTCGCGCAAGTTCCTCCGGCGGCGCCGGGATGCACGGGCCAACTGCCCCGCAACATCTTCAAGAACGGGCCAGCCGAGGCAAATAACTGGCGCAACCCAATCCTGGGATTGGACACTAGGAACGGTGGCGCGGGCGCTCTCAACGGCCTGCCTTACTGGAATATGGATTTCAGCTTGAAGAAGTCGATTAGGATTGCGGAAGGCATCAACATGGAACTCCAAGGCGTCTTTGCCAACGTGCTGAACCATAACCAGTGGCTCGATCCGAGCGTCAACAGCGCGACCGGGCTTTTTGATGGAGCATCCCCCGGCGGAGGTTTCGGCACCCTGCAGGGCGAAGCCCAGCCACGTCAGATCGAGATCGGCGCCCGCGTCCGCTTCTAACCAAACTCCTGCAGGGCGCCGCTAAGGTGCCCCGCAAAATCCAAAGGCCGCGCCCAAAGGCGCGGCCTTATTTTTTGTTCGAATCAGCGGAGCGAGCGGCTAAATGGATTCCAGCCTCCGGTTCCGCTCGCGAACTCGATTTTCCACAGCCTTGCACAGCCCAAACCCGTGACATCCAACCTTGACTGAGGAATTCAAAAGGCCCAAATTGGGAGTATGCTCAGACGCTCTTCCAATCACCTTAGCCTCACCCCGGGCGTCTCCCGCTTCCCACGTTCGCTAACCGCCAACCAATCCGCCTCGATTCCACAACCCGCGAAGCAAATCAATCGCTTCTGCCAAATTAAGTCCTTAGTTCGCAATATTTTACTCACAAGTCCTTATTTTCCAAGATTATACGCGGACGCAATCATATCCCCCGCCCCTAACTCCAATGAAGCCAGGATCTTAGCCCGCAACCACAAAAAAAATGTCGATATGGACCTCAGCGGTGCGCCAACCCGAAACTCACCGCTCCAACGGAGCTCCCAATGTTAACCAGAGAGACCGCCCGCTCCAGCTTATGATGGCCGGTCTTGTGGAAGAAAGTAGCTCATACTGACGACTCCCACGGTCTCCCCGACAAAGTTCACCGCCAGGCCCGCCGTGGAGCGGCCGAACAGGCGAACCACGGGATTGAGTTCCTGTCCGCCGCTCTGCAGGTTGGCGCGTGTGACGGCGAAGTCGGCGCCATTCAAGGCCGCCGCGGCGAGCAGCAGCCCGCGATTCTGCCGGTCCCAGAACTTATGCTGCTCGGAGCCTGCGGTCACTATTACCGTCACAGGCGTGATGGCAACCACCGGTGCCGGGGCAACGAACGCCGTGGGCGCGTCCGGAAGCGACGCCGACGCCAGCAGCGCCTGCGCCTGCACAGGCACAGTTAAGAGTAACGAGAAGGCTACGCTCAAGACGAGCCCAAAGGCGCTGCCGAGAAGATGGCTGGAAAGTGAGAGTCTGCGGGAAGTCATAAGTGCCCGCCGCTGGCGGCGAGGCACTTAGGAAGGGGCAATCGGGCGTCCACGCACCCAACATTAGGATTATGGCAACCTGCTTACAATGAACTGCTTAGCTTCCGTCTCTCATTAAAATTGCAGCCAGCTATGCATTGTTTTGCAGGTCGCTCCGCTGTTTTACCGCCTGCCCCCGGGGAGCTATTTCTGCGGCCTATTTCTTATAAACGACGCCGCCCTTCATCACAAAGCTAACGCTCTGCAGCACGCCGACATCCTGCAGCGGATCGCCCGGCACGGCGATCACGTCTGCCAAATAGCCCGCCTCCAGCGCGCCGATCTGCCCGTCCCAGCCCAGCAGCTTTGCTCCGTTCAGCAGATCCGCCTGCAGCACGGCCAGCGGTGACATGCCGTATTTCACCATCAACACAAACTCGCGCGCCTGCGTGCCGTGAGGAAACGGGCCAACGTCGGACCCAACAGCCATGGGCACTCCCGCCGCGACCTGCTTCTTGAATTCCTGCGCCTTGAGATCGAGCATCTGTTGCTCATGTGCACCCTGCCTGGGCGTAGCGGCGTGCTCCGCGAAGTATTCGAAGATGGTGAACGTGGGCACGGCGAAGATCTGCTTCTCCTTCATCAGCCGCACGGCCTCGTCGCTCAACTGGTCGGCGTGGTCGATCGAGGCCACTCCCGCCTGCGCGGCAAAGAGCGTTCCCGGCTCTCCAGTGGCGTGAACGGCGACGCGCCGGCCGATGCGCGCGGCTTCCTTGACTGCGGCTTCCAGTTGCGGCTCGGTGTACTGATAGGGCGTGGTGAGTTTTCCGTCGCGAATCGAATCCGCTCCGGTCTCATAGATCTTGATGAAGTCCGCGCCTTCCTTGAACTGCTGCCGCATCACGGCCACCAGCTCGTCCGCGCTGTTGGCATAGTTGGCGTTGGGCAGAACGTGCTGCTCCGGGTTGTAGCCAATCGCGTCCTCGTGTCCACCGAGAATGTTGATGGCGTTGCCGCTGATGCGCAGCCGCGGGCCAGGAATGCGGCCTTCGTTGATCGCGTCGCGCACCGCCGTATCGGCCGAGCCCGCGCCTTCGGTGCCCATGTCGCGCTCCGCAGTGAAGCCGGCCATCAGGTCGTCGCGTGCAGCCAGCGTCGCGGTGATGGTGCGTTGTGGCACCGATTCCTGCACCGTCTGCAAATCTTCCGCGCCGGGATGGAGAAAGAGATGGATGTGAGCGTCGATCAATCCCGGAAGCAGCGTGCGATCTCCCAAGTCGAGCACTTCCGCCCCTGCCGGACGCTTCACCGCGCTGCCCACTTCGACGATGCGCTCGCCCTGCACGAGGATCTCGCCCGGCATGATGATGCGTCCAGTCTTGATATCCAGCAGGCGCGCCGCGTGCAGCACGATTGGGCGCGCGGGCGCAGCCTGGGACTGGCCCACCGCATTCGCCACGAGAATCAGAAGCAGCACAGGAACGAAAGGGAGAACGAGTCTTCGGCTAGTCATATCGCCCGCGATGGTACCACTCCGAATCGAAGGTTGCCAGAGTGACGCGGAGAACCGATCGTGTGGCGTGGGCACTCTTGCCCGCGGTCCGTTATGATCTCCTCTTCTGTCGTCCATCTTCTTCAAGCCATCGAGGTGACTATGCAACCGACAGCTCTGGTAACCGGCGCAAGCCGAGGGATCGGGAAGGAAATAGCCCTCGAGTTGGCGCGCAATGGATACCGCGTGGCGGTGAACTACTACAACGATTCCGCGCCGGTAGTGGATGCGACCGTCGCCGAGATTCGCGCGCTGCAAACCGACGTCCTATCCATTGAGGCGGACATTCGCTCTAGCAGCCAGGTGACGGCGATGTTCGAGCGCGTGATCGCCGCATTCGGACGGCTCGATTTGCTAGTCAACAATGCCGGAGTGCAAACCTGGAAGCCGCTGCTCGATGTGACCGAGGAAGAATGGGATCTGGTGGTCGACACCAACCTGAAAGGCTGCTTTCTATGTACCCAACAGGCCGCGAGACACATGAAGGACCACGGCGGCGGATCGATCGTGAACCTGGGCTCGGGTTGCAACAAACTTGCGTTCCCCTCTCTGGTGGCCTACACCGCGAGCAAGGGCGGAATTGAGATGTTCACCAAAGAGGCGGCCGTCGAGCTGGGCCGTTACGGGATACGCGTGAACTGCATCGCGCCCGGATCGATCGAATCGGAGCGCACGCGAGCGGAGGACCCGGACTATGCGGGCACATGGTCGAAGCTGACTCCGTTGGGGCGCGTGGGCACGGCTGCGGACATCGCGCCGACGGTGGTTTTTCTGGCCAGCAAGGGAGCATCGTTCATCAGCGGCCAGACGATTTGGATCGATGGAGCGCTGTTCACCAAGGCGCAGTGGCCGTACAAGAAGTGAGAAGTCTCGCGACGCGGCACGGCACGAACCCGATGGTCGTAGTACACTTTCCGGCATGATGCCAAAGCACCTCACGACCATATGCGTTACTGTCCTGCTCAGCCTGTTTATCGGCATTTCGATCGGCGGACTCGCCCTCGCGCAGTCTGGCCCCAAACATAAGTCCGGAGTTCAGCAGAAGCCTTTTGGCACGCGGGACGGGAGGCCCATCAACTTGTACACGCTGACCAACGCAAACGGTGTCGAGATCGATACCATGAACTATGGCGGCATCATTCTTTCGATTCGCGTGCCCGACCGCAAGGGCAAGTTTGCCGATATCGTGCTCGGCCACGAAGATCTCGACGGGTACATCCCGAATCCGCCGTACATTGGCGCCGTGGTTGGCCGCTATGCCAACCGCATCGCCAACGGCAGCTTCACGCTCGACGGCAAGACCTACACCCTGCCCAAGAACAACGGCCCAAACACGCTGCACGGCGGCATCGACAAGACTTTCAATAAAGTTGTTTGGGACGGCGAGCCCCTCAAAGGCAAGTCCGGCGTCACCTACACCTACCTGAGCAAGGACGGCGACGATGGATTCCCCGGCAACATGAAGGTCAGCGTCACCTACACACTGACCGACGCCAATGAATTGGTCATCGACTACGAAGCCACCACCGACAAGACCACCGTCCTCAATCTCAGCCAGCACAGTTATTTCAACCTGGCCGGAGAAGGCACCGGCGACATTCTGAATCACGAAATCATGATCAACGCCGACCGCTTTACTCCGGTCGATAAGAATCTCATCCCGACGGGGGAGCTTCGGCCCGTGAAGGGAACGCCGCTCGATTTCACCACGTCCACCAGAGTTGGCGCGCGCATCGACGACAGCTACGACCAGATCGCGCTTGCCCACGGCTATGACCACAACTGGGTCATCAACCGAAAAGGGGATGGGCTCACGCTGGCGGCGCGCGTCTACGAGCCGACCAGCGGCCGCGTGATGGAAGTTTCGACGACCCAGCCCGGCATACAGTTCTACACCGGAAATTTTCTCGACGGAACGGTCACCGGAAAACAGGGCCACGTGTATAAGCGGCGCTTCGCCCTTTGCCTGGAAACCCAGCACTTCCCGGACTCACCGAATCATCCGGACTTTCCGACGACGACTCTGAAGCCGGGCGAGACGTTCAAGTCGAAGACGGTGTTCAAGTTTTCGGCGAAGTAACGTGAAACCGCCGCAGGGCTAGTCTATGGAATGGAATCCAGCGAGCGTCGGGGCTGAGCGCCTCACTCGGTGCGCAACTCCTCCACCAACGCCTTCTCGACCAGGCGGCAATGTTCCGGCTTGAGCTTCGCTCCGCCCGAGGTCAGATAAAACGTGTCGATCGCCATCTGCCCTTCGGTATCAATCAAAGCGATTTCGATGTTGCACTTCTGATCCGACAGGCACGACGCGATGCGGTGCAGCAGCCGCGGACGATCCTGGGTGATCACCTGCAACAGCGTGCTGGACGACGAGCAGGAATCGTCGAACTCGATCTTCGTCTCCACTTTCACTTTCGCGATCGCGCCCTTCTCGGCGCGCTGCCGGTCGCGCAGCATCTTCTCCAGATCGGCTTCGCCCAGCAGAACCTCCGTGACGCTGCGCCGGAACCGATCCCACTCGGAAAGATTCAGCTCGAGAGTGCGGAATCGATCCGTGAAATATAGCGTGTCGACCACGGTCCCCGCCTGGTTCGAGAACGCGTTGGCTTTCACAATGTTCATGCCCCAGGCCGCGAGCACCCCCGCGAGTTTGGCAAACAGAAACGGGTGATCCCTGGTCACCAGGGCGAGTTCGTACCAATGCCGTCCGCGCTTCAACTCCACCTGCACCGGATTGGTACCCAGCTCTTCGGCCATGACCATGTGCCGCATGACTTCCTCGGCGGAGTGCACCAGCAAATACCTCTGCGGAAATCCCTCCAGGAATCCTTTGAACTTGCTGCTGGTCACGGGCGCAAGCGAGCGGAGGCGCGCCAGCTTTTCGTCATTCACGTCGGCGTGCACGCGCTGGTCGGCGCTGCGGTTCAGATAATTATCGGCGCCCATATAAAGTTGCCACACGTTCTCGGCTTTCCACGGAGTCAACGCCTCCGGATTCACCGCCTTGATGTCGGCATAGGTCAGCAGACAGAGCATCTTCAGACGCTCCGGCGTTCCCACTTTGTCAGCGAAGGCCGCCACCGTCTCGGGATTGAAAATATCGCGCCGCAACGCCGCCGATAATTCCAGGTGGCTGCCGATCAGGAACAGGACCTCCGTTCGCTCCTTCGGTTCGACGTCCAGGCGGTCCATGGCGCGGTTCGCAATGTCGAGGCTAGCCTCCACATGATTGCCGCCGGGGATGCCCTTGCCCGTGTCGTGCAACAGCAACGCCAGATACAGCAACTCCGGATCTTCCAACTCACCAAGCAGTTCCGCGTAGCGTTTATCCCACTCCGACTGCGATTGCTTCAGGCGATGCAGGCTTTCAATCGCGAGGAACGAGTGTTCGTCCACCGTGAAGCGATGATAGAAATCGCGCACCACCAGCGAGTCGATGAGCTTTAACTCCGGCAGCAGCAACGTCAACAGGCGCAGAGAGTGCATGGCGCGCAGCGCGTCGGCGGCGTGCGGCTGCAGCAAGGTTTCCTGCAGGTAGAGCCAGAGTTCGGCGCCGCGAGGCGGCATGGACGCGAGCGCGGGGAGCGCCTGCTCGACGCGGTACTCGGTGGTCGCGCTCAATTTGAGCCCGTGATGCGCCATGAAGTGAAACATCCGCAGCAACACTTCAGGATCCTGCAGCGCCGACGGCTGCTGCAAGAAAATGAGCCCGTCGACGACGGAAAAATCCGGAGTCGTGAGCCGCGAGCGCCAGCTCTGCACCTGGCGGTAGAGCGCCGACCAGGCTTCCGGAATTTCTTCCAGCAGTTGGGTGACGGCGCGCTGCACGGCGCGCGCGTGACCGAAATAAATCCGCATCCAGTCGGCCGGGGAAAGTTCAGTGGGCTCCGCAGAGTCGGATGTTTCTCCGGCGAGCGCGGTTCCAACCTTGCGCGCCGCCGCCTCGTCCTGCGCCTCCCAGCTCAAGGTGTTGTCATCGCGTCCGTGGCGGAAGTGCAGAAAGCAGCGCGCCGACATCAGGAAATCGAGCGCAGAATCCAGCTGCTTGCGGATCGGAGCCCGCAGAGAACTCGCGTCCGGCCAGTCGTGCAATTTGTCCATCGCCGAAATCAGTGCCAGCCAGCAGGCGACGTTGCAGTCGCGCAAACCGCCGGGGGCTTCTTTTAAATTTGGCTCGAGGTGGTAGAGCGTCATTCCGTATTTCGCGTGGCGCTCGCGCGTGACTTCCGCCAGCCCCTGCAGCAGGGCCTTCGACTCCCGCATCACCAGCTTGGGGATGACCTTGTCATGCAGCCGACGGAACAGGTCGGGATCGCCCGCGAGGTAGCGGCAGTCGAGAAGAGAAATCGTGAACTCCGTGTTGTTGGGATCGTAACGGTCGCACTCAGCGAGTGTCCGCGAGGCCGGGCTCAGCTTCAGCCGCAGGTCCCATAATTCCTGCGAGAAACGGCGCACCGGATCTTTGAAAGCCTGCTCCGCATTGCGGTCCCCAAAAAGAAAAAGCAGATCAATGTCGGAGTAGGGAAACATCCATCCCCGGCCGAATCCGCCGGTAGCGACGAGCGTAAAGTTTGCGGGCCTCGCCGGGTCCGGTGAAATGATGTCGCGCCACAGCCGCGCGAGGATTTCTTCCACCAGCCGTGTGCGCTGCGCCAGGGCGGCGCGGCCGTCCCCGGTCGCTTCGAATTCCTGCTGAATGCGCGCCGATTCGTCGCTGAGGGAACTGCGCAGCTCGCTGATCAATGAGGACGCTGCCATGATGAAAGTAATTTCCCCCGCACGCTCGCCACTGGGGGAAGGCCATTTCAACCGCTGCCTGTCAAGCTTTCCTTGCGTCCGGCTTCGAAAATCCGCGTGACAAACCGCGCTACAGTGCGCCCTCACCGCGCTCGTCATTGCGAATGCGGATCGCCTCATCCACGCGGGACAGAAAAATCTTTCCGTCTCCGATCTTGCCGGTGCGGGCCGCGCCCAGGATGGCCTGCACCGCCTTCTCCACCATGGGCTCGGGCAACACCATCTCAATCTTGGTTTTGGGAATGAGATCCACGCTGTATTCCCGCCCGCGATAGACCTCGGTGTGGCCCTTCTGCCGTCCGTGGCCGCGCACTTCGAGAACGGTCATGCCTTCCACGCCAATCTCGTGCAGCGCGGTTTTCACCGCGTCCAGCTTGGAGTTTTGAATGACTGCTTCGATCTTCGTCATAATTTCGTCAAGTCCTGTTCTGCGCGCTCACGCGGCGGCCGCGTGAGGATGCCCGGCAACTCGCGGCGAACCTCTACGCCGCCACCCTCTCATATTATCTCTCTTACGGGTTGGGAGAGAATGCAGTCCTGGAACTTCGTCCTCCTGGACGCTGCTGATTTTCCTTAATCAGGACCGCCTCACTCTACCGCCCCGCAGCACCCGCACGGAAATCGAAACTATTTATCGTGCCTATCAGGTTTTGTTATTGATTCGGCTCAGAACTTGAACTGCACGTCCAGCTGCATGCGCCGCGGAGGCTGCGCGGCTGCCGGCTGGCCAAACAGTGGCGAGGATTGCACCCCAATATAGGTGACGTAATTAGGATGATTCAACACGTTGAAGGAATTCAGAGCGACTGAGAGCACTCGAGCTTCTTTCTTTGCCTTGGAGAGAGCAAAGTCGTGTGACAGGTTGAAATCGAGGCCGATCATGCCGGGTCCGGCCATGGTGTTGCGGCCGATGGCAGCAGGGCGATCGTTGAGGATTCCGTCACCATTGTTATCGCTGCCGGTAGTGATGTTGACGGGCTTGCCGGAATAAAGAGAGAGCGCGACGCCGAGCGTAAACAATTTGCTGAACTGCGTCGACCCCAACATGTCGAACTTGTGCAGACGATCGTTGTCGGAGCGTCCCCAGTCGGCGGATGGATCGTAGCTGTTGGCAGGGAAATAAGTGATGCCGCTGGTGTTGTTGTCGGTGCGGCTCAGCGTGTATTGAATCTGTCCCGAAAAATATTTGCTGGGCTTGCCGCGGAAGGTAAGCTCCAGCGCGTTCCCCTTCAAGTAGCCCTCGGATTGAATCTGCCGGACCTGCCCCAGAGCGGGATTGGGATACACAAGACTTCCGCCAGTCAGCACGGGCGCGTTGGTATCGATCGAGCGGAAAACGTCGATGCCGCGAGTGCCTATATAAACCGCGCTGAACGTGCTCTTGGCGGTGATCTGGCGCTCAACGCCAGCGCTGTATTGCAGTGTGTAGGGAATGCGCGACCGAGGATCGAGTGTGACCACACTGACCGGAATCTGCGCCAACACCGCAGGGTTGATGGGATAGGAGACCAGTGGCGAGTCAACGATGTAGCGCAGCAGGTTGACGCCGTTGAAGTGCAGCAGGTCGCCGATCGGGCTGGGCCCGGTGCGATCGTAAAAGACGCCGGCGCCTCCCCGGATCACAGTTTTTCCTTTTGCGCTGGGCGCGTAGGCAAAGCCCACGCGGGGCGCGAAGTTGTCCGGGTCGTCGTGAAAGTAATTCTGGAAGTAGTAGCGCACTCCCAGGTAGAGGGAAAAATTCGGCCGCACGCGGATGTTATCTTCCACAAACGCGCAGATCACCTTCTCGAGGAATGTCACGTGCCCCTGACCGGTCTGCACCAGATAGGTGGCCGGAGTCGATGCCGAGTAATCGGCGGTGCTGGCGAAGGTGTAGGTACCGGCGCGGTTGGTGAAGTCATCGAGGCCGCGGCGGCTGATGTCTGGGATGTCGATGCCGAAGCTGATTTGATGCCGGTTGTTGGCGTAGGTGGCGAAGTCGGTGCCATCGAAATGGTATTCCGTGCGCCGCGAATCGGCCTGCGCCCCGCCCGCCGTGAATAGTCCGGAGACTGCGATCTGCGCGTCAGGGACGACGCTCACCACCGGGGAGTCGAAGTGCCCCACCAGAAATCTCGCCTGATTCAGCCAGTGCGGAGAGAACTGGTGCAGATAGCTGACGTTGACCTCGTGTTCGAGGAAACGCGTGTCGGTGGCGGCGCTGGGCAGCGTTGTGCCCCCGGCGTTCTGGTTTTCAGCCGAGCGGTGCTCGTAGGAGTAGCCGATCCAGAATTGATCTCCGTTCACGAAATCATGAAAGATGCGGCCCGATCCGAAGAAATGATGCGTCGGGTTGGGAACGGTCTGAGCAAACGGGCCAAAGCCCAGGGATTCCGCGGCAGCGATTGCATTCGTATCGATGATGTCCTGCTGATCCAGAATATCTTCGTCGAGAGAGAGCAGGAAACTGGTGCGCTTGCTGTGCCCAACCGGACCGGTCACGGAGCCTTCAAAATATTCGCGGCTTTCCGGGGGCTTCACGACCGCGAACGCATTGCTCGCGTCGAAGACCGAATCGCGAAACATGTAATTCACCGACTCGTGGTAAGTGGGCGACCCACCCTTGGTGATGATTTCCAGGCGTGCGCGTCCGGGCCGCGAAAAGCGCGCCGAGTAAGGATTGTTGTTGATTTTTACTTCCTGTACGGCCGAGGGCGTGACGCCCGGGCCGTTGGCCTCGATGCCGTTGACCACCAGCGTGACGCCGTTCGTGCCCGTGGCGTTGTCGTCGAGAAAGCGCGACATGGTTGTGATGTAGTCCTGGTCGAAGACCGGAACACGATCGAGAGCGTTGCGGTCGATGGCATTCGTATTCTGGTTCTCGGAAGTTTCCGTACTCACGAGCGGGACGTTGATCCCCGTTGCTACCGTGACGTTTTCCGTTTCGACAGAGATCTGCATCACCACGCGGATCGGTGAAGACCGCTTGCCCGTGACCGCGACGGCGATGCGGGCGTCGCGAAATCCTTCCGCATGAAACTGCAGCGTGTATTTTCCGGGAGAAATATTTTGCAGGCGGAACGCGCCCACATCGTCGGTGGTCGCGTGGGCAACGGCGTCAGCCTTGGGACCAAGCAGAGTCACCTCTGCGCCGGTGATCGCCGCGCCCGAAGGATCGAGCAGGACTCCCGAGATCGAATCGGTGGCCGCTCGCTGGTCCGCGGCCGGAGCGGGAGTCGGGCCTGCCTGCTGAGCGCAGACGGCAAACGGCCATACGACACACAGCAGCGCGAATCGAAGCAGCAAGAGACGGTTCAAGAGCGATTGTCCGTAAACGAAGGTGAAGGCAGCTTAGGAGCGGTTCGGCGCCAGCGCACCAGTCGTCAAACATACCGCACGAACCTGAAAGCGCCCTGAAAGTAACGCAGACGGGCATTGAGTCGACGCTTTGCCCGCCGTGAGTTCGGAAAATCTTCCGGCATTTCACGATTCGCCGTTATTTCCCTGTCACCTTCGGCTCCTCTGTGGGCGGCTTGACGAATTTTGCATCGTCCACGGGAACGTTTTGCTTTACTTCGCTCACCTGAATGGTGAACCGCCCGCTCGGCCGGGCCAGCGTCCAGCGGTAGGGAACCTTCACGCCGTTTGAGTCGCGGTAGTCCGCGTAATCGATTTGCGTTGGAAGCAGGCCCAGCGCGGTGTCACCATAACGTACCAGTCGCACCAGCAGACCCGATTGCTCGTCGAAATACAGCTGCATCGGCGGCTTCCCTTCGCGCTGCCCCACCACCACAAAAGCGTCGCGATCGCCGATCCTCTCCGTCCCCTGAGTTTTCATTTCACTGAACATGGACTTTAAATGCGTGGCCAGATGCAGGTCGGCGTCGATCGACGCCGCGTCCAGTTCGCTGCCATGCATCTCGTGCACTCCAGGACGGCCCGGGGATGCCAGCCACCCCTCGCGCCCATTAAATGCGGTGACGCTGTCTCCCTCCGGCAGGTGAGTGAACGAGATCCGTTTGTCCGGGTCCTTCGAATAAATATCAATGGGCAGAGTTTTGCCGCCGAAATCGATCGTGCCCTTCATGACGCGACTCGTCACTTTGTCGATCGCCGGCGCTCCGCCCGCTGCCTGCACATATTTGTCGAGCAGTTGCTCGGGCGCTGGTCCGGCGTTTTCCTTTGCATCAGGCGGCTTCGGCCCGCCCATCGCCATGGGCTCTTTCGGATCTTCCGTCATCACCAGCGGGATCGCCTGCGGGATCGGATTGCCGCGATGGCAGGAATTGCACGTCACCGCGCGATGACCGTCGAAGTTTTCCGCATTGATGGTGATCATCATCGCCATCATCTTCCGCGCAGTCTGCTTGGGCTTCTTATCGTCTTTTTCAAACGCGTTTTGCACATGGCAGAAATCACACTGCACGCCCAGAGACGCCGCCACGAACTGCATGGTCGGTACCAGTTGCTCCGCCGGGATTCCTTTCAGCACCTGGATATTCTTGAACTGCTCCTCGGCTTTTTTCGGTCCGCCCGCGTTGGCCTGCGACTGGCCTGGACCCGCGGAATGCGCGGTCGCGTCCGACTGCGCTCTTGCTCCGGCCATTACGAATCCAAATGCTGCGAGAAGTCCTGCCACCGTCAGAATCGCCACCCGTTTTGCGTTCATTGGTTCTCAGCCTCAGTTAACTCGAGATGTGTGCTGGCAGATCGTTCGCGATCCGCCTCAAAGTGTACCAGCGCGCCTCAGAGGCAGCCCAGCCGAACCCCGAATACCCACGACCCAAGCCCTTCCTGCTACACTACGGCGTCGTGCCGCAAAATGTCCCGCAAAACGTGCCGCAAAATCGCAGCCGAGTCACGCGCTTTGGAACCTTTGAGCTTGATCTCAGCGCGGGCGAACTGCGCAAGAGCGGAGTGAAGCTGCGCCTGCAGGGACAGCCCTTCCAGGTGCTGGCGCTGCTGCTGGAGCGCGCCGGCGACGTGGTCACCCGCGAGGAGTTGCAGCAGAAGCTCTGGCCGTCCGACACCTTCGTCGACTTCGACCACAGCCTGAACACGGCGATCAACAAGGTGCGCGAGGCCCTGGGAGACTCCGCGTCCAGTCCGCGCTACGTTGAAACTCTGGCCCGCCGGGGATACCGATTCATCGCGCCCGTGCAGGCTCCGGAAGAAACTCCGCAACAAATTCCTCATCATATTCCGCCCCAAGCCGACTCTTCGCGACAAACGCCGGCGTCACACGACGCGATCGCAAACCGCGAAGGCCCTGCCTCCGCCCCAGCGGCATCCCCCGGGCCCCCGGTCGCGATCCATCCCGAACTCGAAGTTCCCATCCCGCGCCGGACGGTCACCCGCGGCCTGTTCGGCCTGATTCAGGTGATGTATCTGGCCTTCTATCTAACAGCCCTGTTTCGCATTCATCAAGTGCAGGCCGTCGCGGATTTATTTCTTCCTCTGTGGGGCGCGGACACTCTCGCCATCGCCGTGTTGGTAACCGCCGGCGTCGGAATTCCGCTGCGCTGTTATTTAATGTCGGCGGTGGGCTTTGACTACCAGCGGCTGGGCGAGAAATTCCGCCAGATGTTTCCCTTCGTCCTCGCGCTCGATCAGCTGTGGGCGGTGGCCCCGTTCCTGCTTATCCAGGAGATCGGACTAGGCGCGGCCTTCGCAGTGTGCGCCGCGCTGCTGTATCTGCCGTTCTCCGAGCGAACCCTGATTCGCATGGCATACGTTGAGCCGCGAACTGAGTAGCCGATTAGGCTATTTTCTATGGAACTAACCTCACCGATCACCCGTAACCACGTCTAAGAGGCGGGGCGAAGCTGTGCCCTGCAGGAGGGTTTTATGACACTAGTTTCCGTGAAGCGCCTTTCGCTGGCCATCCTGGCTGCCATCGTGATTGCCGTGCTGGCTGCGAAGCCCGCCCGCGCCGACGAGTGGTCGAAGACGTATAACCTCAGCGGCAAACCCGACCTGCGGATCGAAACCTCCGACGCCAACATCCGCGTCACCACCTGGGACCAGAACACGATTGCAGCCAAGGTCATCACCGAGCGCTACAAGATCGGCGAAGGCGGCATTCGCGTCGAAGAACATCAGACCGGAGACTCGGTCGAGATCGATGTGCACTATCCGCACCACGAACTCTACATCGGCTGGGGCAATCATCGCGTGGAGATCATCATCCAGATGCCGCGCGAGGGCCGGGTGAATCTGCGTACGGGCGATGGAAAGATCGACATCGCCGGATTAAAGGGCGACATGGATCTTCACAGCGGCGACGGCTCAGAAAATTTGGAAGGCATTGACGGCAAGCTGCACGCTTCCACTGGCGACGGACACATTACTGCGCACGGCCGCTTCGACGAACTCGAACTCAAGACCGGCGATGGACACGTTGACGTGCGCGCCGGCGCAGGCTCTTCCCTGGCCGCGGGCTGGCGCCTTGAAACCGGCGATGGCAGCGTTTCGCTCGAAGTCCCCGGCGACCTTGCGGCCGACGTCGACTTGCACACCAGCGACGGCCACATCGATCTCGACCTGCCCGTCACAACCGAGGGTAAGATTCGCGAACACGAAATTCACGGCAAGCTCAACGGCGGCGGCAGTTCGCTCACCATCCGCACCGGCGACGGATCGATTCATCTGCGCAAGGGCTGAGGGCGCAATTGTCAGACATTTGTGCTACAATGTCTGACAGTCGATGTCTCACGGCCATGGCCTCTCAACGCATTACAGTCCGCGTCCCCAAGACTCTCGGAGCACTCCTCCGGGACCGTTCCCGCGCCAAGGGACAGACTCCGTCGGATCTGGTGCGGGTTGCGCTGGAGACCTACCTCGGTCGGGGAGGCGATTCCCGCTCGGCCTACGAACTCGCGGAGGAAGCTGGATTAATCGGCTGTGCGGGTCGCGCGCCGAAAGATTTGAGCACGAACCGCCGTCACTTTGAAGGCTTCGGAAAGAGCAAATGAAGCGGATTCTGGTGGACACTGGTCCGCTAGTCGCTATTCTTTCCCCCGAAGACGAGTATCATGATGCCTGCGTAAACGCGCTCCAGGACATGCCCGGCCCGCTTCTTTCATGCTGGCCGGTGATAACCGAGGCGGCTTGGCTGCTGCGAAAGTCTCCGCGGGCGGTTCAACGACTGTTGCAAAGTATTGACGGCCGTTTTCTTGAGTTGTTGCCCCTGGCGGGAGCGGAGGCCGGCGACATCGCAGCGCTGATGAAACGGTATGAGGACATCCACCCTCAACTTGCCGATGCCGCCTTGGTCTATCTGGCCGGCCGTGAAAAAATTGGAACGATTTTTACTTTGGACAGACGCGATTTCAACATCTACCGATCGGGACGGAGAAGCACTATCCGGATTGTTCCAGAGACATAATAGACTGCGCGCTGCATGAGCAAACCCATTCGCGGAAGGATATCCATGCCCGTCAAATACACCTGCTTTCTCGCCCTCGCACTCCTTGCTTTCATTTCCCTCGCCAACGCGCAACAGCCCGCCGAAGCCAAGCCTGAACCAGCCCTGGACGTCACCTCCATGGACCGCAGCGTCGATCCCTGTGTGGATTTCTTCACCTACTCCTGCGGCGGATGGATCAAGCGCAACCCCATTCCTCCCGACCAGTCGTCGTGGGACACGTATTCCAAAATGCAGGACGAGAATCTCAGCCGCCTGCGCACGATTCTCGACGCCGCTTCTGCGCCCGACCCCAAGCGCGACGCCGTCGATCAGAAAATCGGCGACTACTATGCTTCCTGCACCGATGAGAAAGAGATCGACGCCAAGGGTGCAACGCCGTTGAAACCGGCGCTGGAACGGATTGCGAACATCAAATCCAAAGCTGAGATCGCCGCCGTGGCCGCGGCCATGATCGACGACAACGTCCTCTTCCGTTTCGATTCCATTCAGGATTTTCGCGATGCCTCTCAGGTCATCGCCGACACCGATCAGGGCGGACTCGGCCTGCCCGACCGCGACTATTACACTAAGGACGACCCGAAGTCGGTCGACCTGCGCAAAGGCTACCTCGCACACGTGCAGAAGATGCTCGAGCTCCTCGGCGACAAGCCCGAAACCGCTGCGACCGGAGCGGCAACCGTGATGCGCATCGAGACCGCATTGGCCAAGGGCTCCATGACGCGGGTCGAACGCCGCGATCCCAAAGCCCTGGACCACAAGATGACCGCGGCGGAGCTGGAAAAACTTTCTCCGGAATTTCAGTGGCCGGTTTATTTCGCCAAGGTCGGAATGCCTTCACTCGCGTCGTTGAACGTCTCCTCACCCGGCTTCTTCAAGGTCTTGAACGAAGAACTTGAACACGAGAGTCTGGCCGACTGGAAGACTTATCTCCGCTGGCATCTGCTGCACGCCGATGCCGCCCATCTCTCGGCGCCGTTTCTGAATGAGAACTTTGCTTTCTACGGCAAGACTCTGCGCGGCCAGCAGGAACTCAAGCCACGCTGGAAGCGTTGCACCACGGATGTCGACGACTATCTGGGCGAGGCGCTCGGCCAGGCGTACGTGAAAAAATATTTCAGCCCGGAAGCCAAGCAGCAGGCGCTGAAAATCGTAAAAGAAATTCAGGCGGCGATGGAACAGGACATCACCGGTCTGCCCTGGATGTCGGCTGCCACCAAGGAACAAGCACTGGCCAAGCTGCACGGCATGGCCAACAAGATCGGCTATCCCGACAAGTGGCGCGACTACTCCGCACTGACGATCGCCCGCGGCGATGAACTGGGTAACGTGGAGCGGGCGCGCAAATTCGAATTCGACCGCCAGCTCGCAAAAATCGGCAAGCCCGTGGACCGTGGCGAATGGGGCATGACTCCGCCCACGGTGAACGCCTATTACGATCCGCAGATGAACGACATCAATTTTCCCGCGGGCGTGCTGCAGCCGCCGGCGTTCGATCCCAACTCTGACGCCGCTCCCAATTACGGCGACACCGGCGGCACAGTCGGCCACGAACTCACCCACGGCTTCGACGACGAAGGCCGCCAATTCGACGCTCACGGAAATCTGCGCGACTGGTGGACTCCGGAGGACGGAAAAGAATTCGAAAAGCGGGCGAGCTGCATCTCTGACCAATACTCGAGCTACACCGTCATTGATGACATCAAAATTAACGGCAAGCTCACGCTCGGCGAAGACGTCGCCGACCTGGGTGGATTGCTGCTCGCCTACATGGCGTGGAAGGACGACACGAAAAATCAGAAGCTCGAACCACTCGACGACCTGACGCCCGACCAGCGCTTCTTCGTGGGCTACGGGCAGAGCTGGTGCGGCCAGTCGCGCGACGAGACCAAGCGCATGCGGGCCACGGTTGATCCGCATTCTCCGGAAAAATACCGCACCAACGGCGTGGTCTCGAACATGCCCCAATTTCAGGAAGCGTTCCACTGCAAAGCGGGCTCGCCCATGGTGAAGGAGAATAAGTGCAGAGTGTGGTAGCGCATTCACGATTCGTATCAGGGCATCGCTTTAGCGATGCCGGAGAAGCCACGAAATAATTCCGGCTTTAGCCGCTGCGGTGCGCGATCATCGCTACACGTCAAGTCCCACCGATCGCATCAGCTCAAGCCCATTACTCTTCGTGACTACACCATCCCGCAGCTTGTAGTCGAAAGTCATCCGGCCGTTCGCGAGTTCGTCCTGAAAATGGACGTTCTTCAGATGGCCCTCGACCGCTCCACCGATGTCAGTCAACGCCAGGTCATGCGTGCTTACCAGCCCGATGGCCCCGCGAGTCACCAGCGCGCGCACGATTCCCTCGGCGCCAATGCGGCGATCTTTTGAATTTGTTCCCTGCAATAACTCGTCCAGCAAAAACAGCAGCGCGGGATCGCCGCCGGCCAGATCAAAAATCTGCCGCAGCCGCGTGATCTCCGCATAGAAGCGCGAACTGCCTTCGCGCAGCGAATCGTTGACCCGAATGCTGGCGCCCACGCGCAGCGGCGTGAGCCGCAAGCGGCGCGCCCGGACGGGCGCACCCGCCATGGCCAGCACAACGTTCATCCCGACGGCGCGCAGCAGCGTGCTCTTTCCCGACATATTCGAACCGCTGACCAGCAGAACCCGCGTCTCTCCGCAAATGCTCACATCGTTGCGCACGCACACTGCCGCCGCGACCAGCGGATGCCCGAGGTCTTCCGCCGCGAACGATGCCGCACCTTCAACGAATTCAGGAAATGGATCCGCGGGATGCTCGTAACTGTACGTCGCCAGCGAGAGCAGCGCCTCCATCTGCCCGACAGCGTTCGCCCACGACCGCAATGCGCCGCCGTGCGCCCGGCGCCAGCGTTCCGCCCCGAACGCCACTTGTACGGAATACATCAACGGAGCGTCGATGATGCGCACAAAGATGTTGTGGCGCGAGTTGATCCGGTCGACCAATGTTCGCAGCCGTGCAATCGCCACCGAGCTTCGCACTCCGTTCGACAATAGTTCTCGCTGCAGCGCCTGCAGTGATTGTGCCTTGAACGCGTGCGCCTCCACCCGCGCCAGCACTCCTGAAAGCAAATCCAGATCGCGGAAGGCATGCTCGGTTCCGTGCAGCACTTCCTCCAGCGGTTGTTTCAAGCGGTAGGTAAGAATGGCTTCGATCACAACGACGACGACCAGCAGCGTGGCGAATCCCCACACTGCCCACACCACAGCCGCCGCCACAGCGAGCACCGCCAGCACCGGCGCGAGCCATGAAATCCACAACGGCTTCATCCGGTTCGGCGACTCTGCCCACTTCGCCAGCGCCTCGGGATGCACGCCCACGCCAATGTCTTCGCCCAGCACAGCCAAGTCTTCGCGCAGATCGATCTGGTCGCGCAATTCGGCCACGGCCGCATGACGCTCGCGGACCTTCTCTATAGATGCCGGAGACAGCAGCCACGCCGCCAGCGTGTCTTCTCCCATGCGCGTGCGCGCCGTCGATAGAAGTTGAAACAAACTACCGGTGCCGAACAGATCGAGATCGGCAGCGTACACGTGATGCGGATCGTCGAAACGCTCGTCGCTTTCTCCGGAGCCTGACCAGCGATCCTCCACGCGAGCCAGCGCCTTTTCATAAAACGTGACGGCCCGCTCAGCCAGCTCGCGAGCTCGAAGAATCCGTGAATGATAAACCGCGATGCCGGCAAACGCCGCCACCGGCGCGATCAGCCATAATGCCGACACGGAATGCGATCGGAACGAAGCCCACGCCAGAATCACAGCCAGCACAAACAAAAGCAGCCGCACGTAGCCGAGACGGATGTGAATTTTCTCGTAGCCCGCCACCCGCGACTGGCGCGCGTTTCTGCGCTCAACGTATTCTTCGGAGGGAAGCACTGCCTGAAAATGTAGCAGACCACAGGGGCTGGAGCCCGAATGATTTCTTGCACTGTACGCGGCCCCTTCGACAAGCTCAGGGCAAG
>Ga0210400_10000783_pt1 | contig 33477 bp, 31 predicted proteins | sample IncBWH26MmetaG_FD_155456 | JGI IMG/M metagenome (GOLD analysis project Ga0210400, IMG submission 155456) | Forest soil microbial communities from Barre Woods Harvard Forest LTER site, Petersham, Massachusetts, United States - Inc-BW-H-26-M | ecosystem: Environmental > Terrestrial > Soil >... | reverse complement strand
CCTTGCCGTCGTCGATGGCCGCATTCTCAGCGATGTTCATAGCAAAAGCGGTCTTGCCCATCGAAGGCCGGGCCGCGAGAATGACCAGGTCAGACTTCTGGAAGCCGCTGGTCTTCTCGTCGAGATCGGTGTAGTGCGTGGCGAGACCAGTGATGCGCTGGCCGCGCTGCAACAGCGCATCGACCGAGCCGAACGAGTTGCGGACAATCTCCTTGATACCCTGAAAGCCCTTACCAATGCGCTTCTCGGAGAGCTGGAAGACGGCGGCTTCAGCATCGTTCAGAATTTCATCGGCGGGATCGGCTTGCTCGCTGGCCTTGGCGATAGCGGTGTTGGACACGCTGATCAGCCCGCGCAGGATGGCCTTGTCGCGGACGATTCTGACGTAATGGTCGATGGACGGTCGGTCGGGCACCCCGTCGAGCAGGCCGGAGATGTAGCCGACATCGCCGACGGCTTGCAGATCTTTCTTTTGCTCCAGTTCTTCCACCAGCGTAATGATGTCAATGGGCCGCGAAGATTCGGCCAGGTCCATCATGCGCGAATAAATCCGCCGGTGCGAGTCAATCGAAAAGTCTTCAGGCTTCAGGTGTTCGGCGGCGTCGTTAAAGGCGTGATTATCGAGCAGCACGGCGCCGAGGATGGAGCGCTCGGCTTCGATGTTCGCCGGGAGACGGCCGATGGTGGTTTCGAGAGTCGCCACGATGTTTAAGTGAGTACGATGCATCGTAAACTTTTTCCGCCTGTGGACGTATGAGGAGCGCAAGAGGAAAACCGGGTCGAAAATAAATTATTTTCGACCGGGTCAGCTCCGTACCGTTCCACGTCCCACGTGCTCGGCGGCCCTCCGTATCGCAGTATGCCATGGGGCGAATGAAAAGCAAATACCTTGAGAGAGTCAAGGTGATTGTTGTTTAAGAACGGTCTGCTACAGGCTCAGCTTCAGGAGGATCGCCAGGTAGATCGCGACCCCGACGTTCAGCAGGAGTGCCGCCACCCAAGCCAGCGAGTAGACCGGCACAAGCAGCTGTCCGGCCACGCCAACCAGTACGCATGCTGCAACCACATACGGCCGGGGCAGCAGATCTGCCCACCAAAGGAAGACCAAGAGGGTGACGCTCGCGACGGGTATCAGGAACATCGTTGTCTGGCCGCCTCAATGAGTGTAATCGCGATATTTCGATAGTTAGTCCACGGGCAGGTTCAGAACCACTCGACTAGACGGTTGGGCCGAGCGCTAACGAACGGATTCCCTTCTTCGTCCAAGGAAACGTAACTCCGGCTGTTAGTGGCGTACCGCTGGATTTCGTGAATGATTGTGATCCGTCCAGCACCGCTAGGGATCGCGGGGGCGCAGTTGGAACAATTGTTCTGATTTAGTAAGCGAATGGTAAGTACAAACGCTACGCGAGAGCTTCAATGAAGCAAATGAAAATCTTCTGGTTGTTGGCTGTACTCATTCCCGTGATCGCCGCGGCAGAGTGCGACCCAGGCAAAGACCAGAAGGGGGCGGCAGTTGTCACGCAGCAAACGCCCTCCGCCGGGGCGATGAAAGTGAACCCGAAGGATGGCCTGACATATGTCTGGATCCTAGCGGGCACCTTCAGGATGGGCTGCTCACCGGGCGACAACGAATGCTTTGACGATGAGAAGCCAGCACGCGAAGTGACCATCAGCCAGGGCTTTTGGATCGGGCAAACGTTGGTGACCCAGGCGGCCTACAAGCGCGTAGTGGGTGTGAACCCGAGCCGCTTTAAGGGCGAGCAGTTGCCGGTGGAGACGGTGAGCTGGGATGACGCGCGAAATTATTGCCGGACGGTAGGTATGCTGCGGCTGCCAACGGAGGCAGAATCGGAATATGCGGCGCGAGCGGGTAGCACAGGCGCGCGCTACGGCGATCTGGATGCCATAGCGTGGTACGCCGGCAATAGCGGGCCACAAGCTGTTGACGGCAGTGCGTTGTACCGAAGCGATCCTAAAAATTATGAAGACAACCTGATAGCTAAAGGAAACCAAACGCACCCAGTTGGACAAAAGCAGGCCAACGCATGGCAGCTTTATGACATGCTGGGCAACGTCTGGGAGTGGACCGCGGACTGGTTCGACAAGAACTACTACGCCCACAGCGAAGCGCGTGATTCCAAAGGACCCTCTAGCGCCACCGAGCGAGCCGTGCGCGGCGGCGCTTGGGACGACAATGCCAGAAATAGCCGCGTGTCGAACCGTTACTCGCTCAAGCCGGGCACCCGCAACTTCTACACGGGCTTTCGTTGCGTTGGGCAATGATCCGGTTCGAAATGGTCCCCGCGGCATGCGGAATGACCTACTTATTCAGTCAGCCCAACAGTTGGAATTGATTACCTCACCATGCTGCTGAAAGAATGCTAACGGCACAGACGGCCTGCATAGTTGACGTAAACGATTGCACCAACAATGCACGCTCTCTGCCCGGCTAAGCCTGCGTTTGGGGCTCCCGCGATGACGTGTGTTCGCCATGATTGCGAGGTAAGATATCAGCGCTCACCGGAGGTCCTCATGAGCCGCGTTGTGGTCGCCCTCTTTTTGTTTGCCTCGACTCTCTTTGCCCAAAATGTCGACACCGAACTGCTGCACCACTTTGATTACGACCAAAAAGCTCCGCTCGACGTGCAGGAGGTGCGTGAGTATTTCGCGATCGTCAGCGAACCGAAGATTCTGAAGTTTTATGTTCCGGAGCTGGTACAGCCACCCGCACGCAAGAATTAGATCCCTCTGCCATTGCAGCAAAATGCCCATGCTACTGCCGCGAACGATGCACTCGCGAGCCATGGAAGGGGGTAGGGGTCCTCTTCGACTGCGCCGAGCCATTCGCTTCGCTCATGGCTTGGCTACGCTCAGGATGACATGGAGTTGAGAGCTTGAATTTTAAGAGTTGGGAGGTGCCACTGTCGTTCAACCGGCATAGATGGGTTTGCGGACATCTCTGGTTTTGTTATTGTCGCTGGGTGTGAGGGAATATGGGATTCATTGATGTCTTGTTTGGCCGGCCACTCGCTTCTTCCGAGGACGAAGGCCAGCGGATTACTCCCCTTCAGGGAATTCCTACGTTTGGGCTCGATGCGTTAAGTTCGGCGGCCTATGGCCCGGAAGCGGCATTGACTATTTTGCTGCCGTTGGGCCTGCTCGGGGTCCAGTACATAGTTCCGCTGACGGCGGCAATCATCGTGTTGCTGGTGATTGTGTATTTCAGCTATCGCCAGACGATTGCCGCTTATCCGATGGGCGGAGGATCGTACACGGTCGCGAAAGAGAACCTCGGCGCCGGTACGGGTCTAGTGGCAGGCGCGGCTTTGATGATCGATTACCTGCTGAACGTAGCAGTGGGAATATCGGCGGGGATCGGAGCGCTGGTGTCGGCGGTGCCTTCGTTGCAGCCGCATACTTTGGCAATGTGTCTCACGGTGCTGGCTATATTGACGATGGTCAATCTACGCGGAGTCAAGGAGGCGGGCTCGGCGTTTGTGGCTCCCACATATTTGTTTGTGGGGACGCTCAGCGTGGTGACTGTCATTGGTCTATATAAGGTGGTGGCATCGGGGGGACATCCGATACCGGTGGCGGCGGCGGCGCGACATGCGCCTGCTGCTATGCAATTGGTGGGGACATGGATCCTGCTGAAGGCATTTGCCTCAGGATGCACGGCGTTGACGGGTGTGGAGGCGGTAAGCAACGGAGTGCAGGCGTTTCGGAAGCCGGTGGTTCCAGCGGCTCGGGCTACCTTGACGGCGATCATCGCAATTCTGATCGCGCTACTCGGGGGAATTGCGGTGCTGGTGCGGTATTACGAAATAACAGCCACGGTTCCAGGCCAGCCCGGCTACGACAGCGTGTTGTCGATGTTGACAGCGGCGGTGACGGGAAAGGGGATTTTCTACGATCTGACGATGTTCTCGGTGCTGGTGGTGCTGTGCCTTTCGGCGAATACTTCGTTTGCGGATTTTCCCCGGCTATGCCGGGTAGTGGCTCGCGATGACTATCTTCCGCATTCACTCGCCTTGCGCGGACGGCGCTTGGTTTTCTCGCAAGGCATCTGGGCGCTGGCGATTTTGGCGGGGCTGTTGCTGATTTTGTTTCAGGGCGTGACGGACCGGTTGATTCCTTTGTTTGCGGTGGGGGCGTTCATGGCGTTCACTTTGTCGCAGGCGGGGATGGTGGGCCATTGGCGGCGGACGGCGGCGGGGTTCGAGGCGGCCCACGGGATGCTGATCAATGGGCTCGGAGCTTTGGCCACAGGGATCACCGTGCTGGTAATTGTAGTGGCGAAGTTTGCCGAGGGGGCGTGGGTGGTGGTGCTGTTGTTGCCGGCGCTATTGGTGTTTATGAAGAGCGTGCGGCGTCACTATGAAAAGGTGGCGGCAGAAACGTTGGTGAAAGGCAAGATCGTTCTTAGTCCGCGAAACATATTGCCGCCGATTGTAATTGTTCCGGTGGAGAGATGGAGCGCGGCGACCGCTAAGGCGCTGCGGTTCGCGATGACGCTGTCCCCGGATGTGCAGGCGGTGCATGTGGCGTGCGACGCAGATGAATCTCTGCCGCCGTGGCAGTGGGAGGAAGATCCGCCGGCGGGTATGCGGGTGCCAAAGCTGGTGACATTGCCGTCGCCATATCGGCTGGTGGTGCATCCGATTGTGGACTACGTGTTGAAGGTGGAGAAGGAGAATCCGGGACGGACGGTCGCAGTGGTGATTGCGACGATCGTGGAGCGGCATTGGTATCACTATTTCTTGCACAATCAGCGCGGACAAATGTTCGGGGCGCTGCTGCTGTTGGGCGGCGATAAGCGGATCAATATTGTTAACGTGCCTTGGTATTTGAAGGCGTAGAGGCAGCTATCGGACTCTCCAATTATCCGGCTGCCAGTGCTGGACTGCTTTCTTGATCTCAGCCCAGGCAGCTTTTCGTTCAAGGCCCGGGCGGCAAGAGCTGGGAGCTCCGCAGCAAACCGTTCCAGCCGTGGATCTATTCTTCATTTTCCGATGCAGAAGGTGCCGAAGATCAAATTCAGGATATCGTCGGTTGTAGTCGCGCCGGTGATTTCGTCGAGCGGGCGCAGGGCTCCAAAGAGATCGAGAAGAACCATCTCGTGGGGAACTCGCGCCGATACGGCATTGGTCGCAGCGTCGAGCGAGGCGAGCGCGTCGTTGACTAATTTCTGGTGGCGAACGCTGGTCAGGAAGCCAGTCTCTTGCGTGGTCGTGAAATCCCCGGCAACGTGATTCAAAATGGCGGAGCGCAGGGCGGGTATACCGTCGCCGGTCAGTGCGGAGGTGGGGATGCGAACCGCGGAGCAGGGCACCGACTCACGTAGGGACGGCCGCCCTCGGCCGTCCAGTGTTTCGTCCTCATGCGTGCGCGGCAAATCGGATTTGTTTTCCACCACGATCGCTAGGCGACCTTCTACCTGAGTTAGTAACTCGCGGTCTTCCTCGGAGACGGGCTGAGTTGCGTCGACTACGACGAGCACTAAGTCGGCGTCGGCGAGGGCTTCCATCGACTTTTTGATGCCGATGCTTTCGGCTTCGTCGAGGGCGCGGCGGATGCCGGCAGTGTCCACCAGTTCCACAGGAATTCCACCAATCGCCACGGTTTCGCTGACCAGATCGCGAGTAGTGCCGGGCTGGGCGGTCACAATCGCGCGCTCGCTTTCGACCAGGCGATTGAACAGACTTGATTTTCCTACGTTCGGACGGCCTACGATGGCGAGAGTCATGCCCTGGTGGACGATCTTGCCGTAAGTGAAGGTGGCGGCCAGTTGCGCGAGCGGGGCTTTGACCCGCGCGATGCGATCCAGGATGGTGGCGTCCGGTGCGACGGAGATGTCGTCCTCGGCGAAATCAATGCCGGCCTCGAGCAAAGCGATAAGGTCAATTAATTCTTTCTTAATCGGCTTAAGACGATTGGAGAGCGCGCCTTCGAGTTGCTGGGCGGCCACCTTGGCTTGAAACAGGGTTTGCGAGTCGATCAGGTCGCGGACAGCTTCGGCTTGCGTTAGATCGAGGCGTCCGTTAAGAAAGGCGCGCATGGTGAATTCTCCAGGCTCGGCCAGGCGGGCGCCCCGGGCGAGAGAGAGTTCGACGATATGGCGCAGGACGACGGGCGCACCGTGAGCCGAAATTTCGACAATGTCGTCGGTGGTGTAGGAGTGGGGTTTGGCGAAGTAGGTAACTACGACCTCGTCGATGCGCGAGGAGGATTGCCCCACTGCACGCGTAGGGGCAGGTGCCCGGCCAAGGGCCTGCCCAAAGCTTATCGAAGATGTGTCCGTCCCCACGTGAGTGGTGCAGGGTTCTATTAGATCGCAGCGGGTGGCTCGGCCGGGCTCCAGTTCGCGAGTTAGCCGGAGCATAGGGGCGGTTATGTTGCGCGCTTCAGGCCCAGCCAGGCGGACAACCCCGATGCCGCCGCGACCGGGCGGAGTAGCAATCGCGACGATGGTGTCATCGAGGTTCATCGCTGGCGGTGAAGAGGAGTTAGTGGATCAGGGCCATTGTAGCGAGTACACGCGTTTGCCGGGGACACGCAACGTCATTTATACTTACGGTTTGCCTCAAGCCATCTGATTCGATCAGGAGCAGGACTTTTAGATGCCGAAACGTACATTTCAACCCAACAAGCGCAAGCGCTCGAAGAAGCACGGGTTCCGGACTCGCATGAAGACCAAGAGCGGGGCCGCAGTGCTGTCTCGCCGCCGGGCCAAAGGGCGCAAGCGCGTTTCAGTGGCGCCGGGTTTCCGCGACTAGTTTCCCACAACGGGCAGCAAGGGCCGTAGTTATTACTAATTATTGTGCAGGATTGTGAGCTGGTGAGCGCCGACGCTCCGAAGCGGAGTGGAGAGCAGCCCGCAGCGCAGGCGGGAGGCACCTTTCCGCGTGCGTCGCGGCTGCTGAAACACTCTGACTTCGAGCGCGTCTACAAGCAGGGGCGGCGGCACTTCTCTTCGCACTTGACCGTGTTCTATTTGCGGCAGGCCGAGACCGCCTTGTCGCAGGGAGCTGTACCGGAGAAAGGCGCGCGCGTCGGGTTCACCGTGGGCAAAGTGTTGGGCGGCGCGGTGGTGCGGAACCGGATCAAGCGGCGCCTGCGCGAAGCAGTACGGCTGCGGCGTTCGGTGTTGCAGGGCGCGTGCGCGGTCGATGTGGTAATCAATCCCAAGAAGTCGGTGCTGACGCTGGAATTTTCCGTGGTGCTCGAAGAAGTGGGCCGGGCTCTCGATGTAATCGCGAAAAAACTGGCGGAGAAAGAAAAATGAAGTCTCTGACCCTCGGGCTACTGCGACTCTACAAACGCTGGATTTCGCCGGCGTTTCCGCCGTCGTGCCGCTACGTGCCGACGTGTTCGGAATACGCAATGGAAGCAGTAGAGCGATATGGCGCGTTGCGCGGCGGAGCGATGGCAGCTTGGCGGGTGTTGCGGTGCCATCCGTTCGCTAAAGGCGGGCTGGATCCGGTGGTGAAGGCTGGCGCGGGGAATTCCGCCCGGCGTCTCCACGTTTGGTGTGACTGACGAAGAAATCACGAGCTACTGATTTGGCAGAATTTAACAATCCGCAACAAGAACCCGGAATGGAGCGCAGGCTGCTTGTGGTCTTTGCGCTGACCTTTCTGGTCATCCTGCTGTTCCAGCCGCTATTGAAAAAGTATGGCCCGCAGCCAACCGCGAAACCGGAGAGTTCCCGCGCGGCAGGACAAAATCAGGCACAACCGGCAACGCAACTTCCGTCGCAGCTCGCAGCGGCGAATGTTGCGGCTTCTGCGCAGGCGCCAGCATCGGCTCCGCTGCAGGCGGCGAGCGAATCGGAGACGGTAATCGAAAATACCGTCTTCAAGATCGTGTTCACCAATCGCGGCGCGCGGGTTAAGTCCTGGGTGTTGAAGAAGTACACCGACGACAAGGGCGGTCCCCTGGAACTCGTGAATACCGCGGCGGCTGAGAAGTATGGGTATCCGCTGGAGTTGTGGACGTATGACGAGACGCTGCGAAACAAGCTCAACTCCGCGCTCTATGTGGCGAACAGCAGCGGCGCAACCGCTCCGGCGGAGATCACGTTTGCCTATGACGATGGCGACGTGTCGGTACAGAAGAGCTACAAATTTGATCGCGACAGCTATGTTGTCGGGGTGCGGACTTCGGTCACAGCGAAGGGCGCCCAGGTTACCGCGTTTCCGATGTGGCCGGCCGGCTTGGGCGGCGATACCACCGGCCCACAGTACGCAACCGCTCAGATCGTCTATCAATACGACAGCAAGGTAGAGCGGCTGCCGATCAAGAAAATCAGCGGCGGCGGGACACTGCCGGGACCATTCCACTGGGCGGGAGTGTCAGACCAGTATTTCGCAGCCGTGTTTTTACCGCAGGATCCGCAGAGCGCCGCGATGGTGACGCTGCACAACACCATTGAGATTCCACATAACGCGTCCGATGCGAACAACAAGCAGATGGACAAGGTCGACGTGCTGGGCGCGGCGGTCGGCAGCCTGAAGGGCTCCACTGATGAGCGGCTGTACGTGGGCCCGAAGGCCCTGTCGGATCTGGAATCGGTGGCCGTGCCGGGCATCACAGGCGCGGAACCGGATCTGCGGGCGATCATTGATTTCGGCTGGCTGGGAATCATCGCGCGACCGCTGTTCCTGTGGTTGAAGTGGATCTACAACCACATCGTCCCCAACTGGGGCTGGGCGATCCTGCTGCAGACGCTGGTCATCAACCTGGCGCTGCTCCCGCTGCGGCTTTCGCAGATGAAGTCGATGCTCAAGATGCAGCGCGTGGCGCCCCAGATCAAGTCGATCCAGGAGAAGTACAAGAAATACAGTTTGCGGGATCCGAAGAAAGCCGAGATGAACGAAGAGATTTCGGCGCTGTATAAGAGGGAAGGCGTGAATCCGGCAGGCGGATGTCTGCCGCTACTGATCCAGATGCCCTTTCTGTTTGCCTACTATCGCATGCTCAACGTGGCGATGGATCTGCGTCACGCGCCGTGGATGTGGGTTAAAGATCTGGCGGCGCCCGATCCACACTACATCCTGCCGATTTCGATCGTGGTCACGATGTTTTTCATGCAACGTCTGACACCGCAGGCGGGCATGGATCCGGCACAGCAGAAGATGATGAATATTATGATGCCGGCTATGCTGGGCCTGATGAGCTTTAACCTGCCCGCTGGGCTTGGCTTGTATTGGGCCGCGGGCCAACTGATCGGGATTGTGCAGCAGTCAGTGATGAATCGAACGTCTCTCGGCCGGGAAATGCGGGCGATGATGGAGAAGCGGGCAAGGAAGAAAGAGAAGTAGCCTTCAGCGGTCAGTTTAATCCAGCCCTAAGAGGGCCAGCTGGTTTTTAAAGATTGTCGGTATCGCCAAAGCGATACCCTGATACGAAATCGTTCGTTTCCACGCTTTTGGCTTTTACTGATGGCTGAGAGCTGATGGCAGAGAGCTGACTTATGCCGATCACAGATAAGGTTGCTGCTGCAAAACAGATTGGGGAATTCCTGCAGGTCGTAATTTCTAACGGCGGCTTCAAGCTGAAGTACCGGATCACCGTGGATCCACCGATCGCGCAGAATCGCGAGTGGGAACATCCGGAAATTCTGGTGGAGTTTGCCGGGCCCGACTCGTCTCTGTTGCTGGAACGGGGCGGCGAGTTGCTGCGGTCGTTTGAGCTGCTGGCATCGGAGATTCTGCATCTACAGGGCAACGAGCACGAGAAAATCTGGTTCGACTGCAAGAATTTCCGGGCGATGCGGATCGATGAGCTGCAACTGGCCGCCCGGGTGGCAGCGGAGCATGTGCGCCGGACAAGCGAGCCGTACCGGTTCGGGCCCATGTCGTCGCGCGAGCGGCGCATCGTGCATTTGGCGCTGCGTGAGGAAAAGGATTTGCGCACCGAGAGTGACGGCGAGGGCGGCAGACGGTCCGTGGTGGTGTACCCGGGAAATTACAAAACTACAGCGCCCGCGAAACGGGAACACCGGACGATTTCGTAATTGCACACTTTGCGCGGCAGTTAGTCTCTCGACACTTGACAGCGCAAGAAAATCGCGATTCGGTATTGCGTTCGCGAGGAATTTTTTTTGTTGCAGGACCCCGACGCGGCGTTTTTTTTGTGCTAGTATGCCGTTCGACTCCTAATAAATTTCAACGACAACCCGTACTGCAAAACAGAATCTGCGCTGCAGTAAACGAAGACTCAATTTTTCAAGATTTGATTTTTCCCGGACGCTTTTACGCCGGCGCTTTCGATATTCTGGTAAACAATGTCTCTCACCAGTTCTGCCATCGTCCCGAATCCGTGGGTGCGCATCCTTGACGCCCTGGAAAAGAAAGTCAACCGGCACTCCTACGACACCTGGTTGAAGCCCACGCGGTATAGCCATGCCAGTAATGGAATCCTGTTCGTGCGGATTCCGACCCCCGAGTTTCGTCATGTCGGCGACAAATACGCGGATCTGATTCAGGAAGCGGTCGACGTTCTCGGGCTCGGATACGAGGATGTGAAATTCGTTACCGCCGAGGATGATCCTTCGAACACGCCGATCCGGCACAATGGCGGGCTCTCGGCGCCGGCCCCTGGTCCACAGTCGGTGCCGGGGTTACATCCGGCGCAGGCGCGGTTCGATTGGGACAGCGCCGCGCAACTGAATCCGCGTTATACCTTTGACGCGTTTGTGATCGGCAGTGGCAACCAGTTCGCGCACGCGGCCTGCCAGGCGGTGGCGGAGCGGCCTTCTAAAGCCTACAACCCGCTGTTCCTCTACGGCGGCACCGGGATGGGTAAGACTCACCTGATGCAGGCGATCGGGCACGAAATCAAGCGCCGGACGCCGCAATCCGCGATCTGCTACGTATCCAGCGAGAAGTTCACCAACGAGATGATCAACTCGTTGCGCTACGACAAGATGATCAGCTTCCGCGACAAGTTCCGCACGGTGGACGTGCTGTTGGTTGACGACATCCAGTTCCTGGCCCAAAAAGAGCGCACCCAGGAAGAGTTCTTCCACACGTTTAATGCCCTGCACGAATCGATGAAGCAAATAGTGATTGCCAGCGACCGTCCGCCCAAGGAGTTGGCGGAATTTGAGGATCGCTTGCGCAGCCGCTTCGAGTGGGGCCTGATCGCCGACATTCAGCCCCCTGACCTGGAGACGAAAGTCGCCATCCTGCAAAAAAAGGCGGAGCAGGAACGAGTGACGTTGCCGACGGATGTCGCGTTGTTTATCGCCATGAACATCCGGTCGAATGTACGTGAACTGGAAGGCGCTCTGATCCGGCTGGTGGCGCATTCGTCGCTGATCGGGGCCGAAATTACGCTTCCTTACACCCAGCAGGTATTGAAGAATTTTATTGATTCGCAGGCCCGCAAGGTGACGATCGAATCCATCCAGAAAGCCGTGGCCGAGCAATTCGGTCTGCGCCTGGTGGAAATTAAGGCGAAAAATAATTCGCGTTCCATCGTCTATCCGAGGCAGATTGCAATGTACCTGGCCAAGCACCTCACGGAGGCGTCCCTGCCTGAAATTGGACGCCAATTCGGCGGCAAGCACCACACCACGGTCTTGCATTCCGTGGACAAGATTGAAGGTGTTCGCAAAGACGATAAAGATTTAAACAGGTTGCTCAATAAACTGACCGAGCAATTGGGCGCGTAGATAGCGGTTTCCACGCGATTTTCCACTCTTCAGGCCATTCTTCCTGCCTTCTGACTGTGGAGTGTTTGTGGAAGCTGTGCGAGACGCGTCGGAACTCTTCGAACGGTTGGGAGGTTGCGATGGCCTCCGCCGCGGCGAGGAGCGATTGTTCACATGAAGAGTCGATGTGGAAGTGACTGAACCGTCGGGACCTGCTCCGGTTTTCCACTTCTCAGAAGTGCCTACGGTTACTACTGGTTTTCTAGCTTTTGTATTTGATATAAAAAGAGAACAGAAGTAGAGTCGGGAGACCCAATATGCCGGTGGAAGTCGCCCCTGCGGTAGCCGCAACATCAACGACCATGGAAATTACGGTCAGCAAATTTGAGCTTCTTCGCGAACTGACAGCCACTCAGGGCGTGGTGGAGCGCAAGACCACGATTCCCATCCTCTCTAACTATCTTTTCGAAGCCGCCGGCGACAAATTATCGCTGACCGCGACCGACCTCGACCTGAGCCTGCGCACCTCGTGTAACGCCAAAGTCAAAAAGGAAGGCGCATGCACAATTCCGGCCCGCAAACTTTACGACTACGTGAAGCTGCTGCCGGATGCTGATATCACCATCCGGTTGCTTGAGAACCACTGGGTCAGTATTCGCTGTGGACGATCCAACACAAAAATGGTCGGAATGGCGCGCTCGAATTTCCCGGGGCTGCCGGTGTTTCCGTCGACCGGAACGATCAAAATTCCCGCAGCCGTGCTGCGATCGATGATTTCGAAAACAGGCTTCGCCATCGCCAGCGAGGAGTCGCGCTACACGCTGAATGGCGCCTTGATGGTGCTCAAGCCGGAGTCGATCACCATGGTTGCGACTGATGGCCACCGCCTGGCGCACGTCGAACGCGCAGGAGAGAAGTTTGAAGGCGTTTCCGGCGAAATGAAGACGCTGATTCCGAAGAAGGCGATGGACGAATTGAAATCGCTTCTCGATTCAGATGTCGAGACCATCGACTTCGCCAAGGACGAGTCCACGCTGTTCTTCCGCGTGGGTCCGCGGTTGCTCACATCTCGCCAGCTTACAGGCCAGTTCCCCAACTACGAGGCCGTGCTGCCGAAGGACGTCTCCAAGTCAATCACATTGCAGGGCGAAGAACTGGGAGCAGCAATCGCCCGCGTAGCCCAGTTTGCCGATGAGCGGTCGCGCGCCGTGCGGCTGCGTCTGGAGAAGGGCGAGTTAAAGCTTTCCGCATCGTCAACCGAGACTGGCGAGTCGGAGGATTCCATCGAAATCGCCTATGACGGCGAGCCGATGGCGATCGGATTCAACGCCCAATACCTGATCGACTTCATCAAAGCAACGGGATCAGGCGAGGTGAAGTTGGAACTTAAGGATGCCCAGTCTGCCGGCCAGCTTCGTCCAGCCGAAGGCGAAGACTACAAGTACCGCTACATTGTGATGCCGATGAGGATTTGACCAAGTCTCAAACGTCCAACCACCCGCTACAGAGCCGACGAGGTGATTACTCTCGCGCCTGATGAGCATGCCAACTATGGCGCGAAATCAGACCAAGCCGAACAGTTTAGCAACGTCGACCCTGGCGCTTCTTCTCGCCCTCCTATTGCCCGGCATCGGTATTCTGTCCCTCGTGGGCCCAGCCCTGGCCTTCCAGGTGAACATCCCTCTGCCGCTCCCGTGGGCGGCGGGTCTTCCCGTCTACGACCACGTCGTGATCGTTGTGGAGGAAAACAAAGACTACGAGCAAATTATAGGTAACAGGAACGCCTCGTACATCAATGACGTTCTGAAGAAAGAGGGAGCGAGTCTAACCAAGTGTTATGCCGAAGAGCACCACAGCGAAGGGAACTATTTCTGGCTCTTTTCGGGGAGCAATCAGCACGTCGGATTCACCGACAAAATTCCGAGCCGCGATCTTACAACCGGCAATCTCGGAGAGGGATTGATTCACGCTGGCCGTTCTTTCAAGGGATATTCCGAAGCCTTGCCTGAGATCGGGTCGATGGTCGAAGAGAAAGGCCTTTATGCCCGCAAGCACGTTCCCTGGGTGAGCTTTTCCAATGTGCCTCGCGGCAAGACGGTGGACGATTCCTCAAACCTGCGATTCCCGCAAGACTTTCCCTCGGACTACAATTCGCTGCCCGCCGTTTCTTTTGTTATCCCAAACCTTGTAAATGACATGCACAACGGGTCGACGCAGTCTGCCATCGGGACTGGCGACAAGTGGCTGAGGCAGCACCTCGACGGCTATTACAACTGGGCGAAGCAGCACAACAGTTTACTGATCCTGACTTTCGACGAGAACAATCAATTCACGATGACCGGGGGCATGACCGACCCCGGGGATAAGGATCCGAAGAAAGCTAACCACATCGTCACGATTTTTGCCGGCGCTCACATCAAACCTGGGGATTACGTCGAAGAGAAGGGCGTGACTCACGTTAATGTCCTGCGGACTCTGGAGGCGATGTATAAGCTGGGTCGATCGGGTAGTCAGCAGTTTAATGCCCTGAAAGCCGGCATCGCCGACGACTTCTTGATCAAAGATATCTTCGACGTAACACCTTAAATCGCCCGCGGCCGCGCGTGCGCAAGCCTCTCAACTTTCCCGAACCCTTCCCCAGTCTGGCCGAGCAGGATTGCGCCTTGACCAGGGGCCACTGAGCATTTAAAGTGTCGGCCATTCCGGCATGGAGGGAATCCCAAATGTTATCCGGCTTTAAGCAGTTTATCTTGCGCGGTAATGTGGTGGATCTGGCGGTGGGGGTGGTCATCGGCGCTGCATTCGGCACGATCATTACCGCTCTGGTCAAAGACATCGTCAATCCCATCATTGCGCTCCTCGTGGGCAAGCCGGATTTTACGGGGATCTCTTTCGCAATCCGTGGGACGGTGTTTCCGATAGGTGATTTCATCACCGCGGTTGTCAGCTTTCTGCTGGTAGCAGGTGCGGTTTACTTTTTTGTCGTCACGCCGATCAATGCCCTGGTCGCGCGAACTCGCAAGGATCCCGTGCCGGCCGATCCCACTACAAAGAAGTGCCCCGAATGCCTGAGCGAGATTCCGATCGATGCCCGCCGCTGCAGTCATTGCGCGGAACCGGTGATGGGCAAGGCAGCCTAGTTCGCTTGAGTCTCTCCGTCTTGGCGGAATCCGCCGATTTCCTGTAAAATCAAAGTTTCGGCAACAAGCCTGGAAGGATTTCAGAGTTATGGCACGAGTTTGTGATATCTGCGGCAAGGGGCCGCAGTTCGGAAATACCATCAGCCACGCCCACAATGTAACCAAGCGGCGCTGGAACGTCAATCTACGCCCGGTTCATGCCAGGGTGGGAGCCGCTACCAAGCATATACGCGTCTGTACTTCCTGTCTGCGCAGTGGCAAAGTGGTTAAGGCGTAGCTCTTGCGTAGGGACGGACGCCTTCATCCGTCCAAACCGAGCGCAGCTCGGCAGAAGCTGACTGCTCCACTTTGTCCTCTCCACCCGGCTACTTCACATCTACCAATCGCACGTCGAAGATCAGGGTTGCGTTGGGCGGGATGACGGTCGAATAACCAGCCTTCCCGTAGGCCAGGTCTGGCGGAATGCGCAGTTGGCGTTTGCCACCGACCTTCATGCCGGCGACACCTTCGTCCCAGCCCTTGATGACCTGGCTGGCGCCCAGCATGAACTCAAACGGTTTCCCGGTACCGACCGAGCTGTCGAACTTCTTGCCGTTGGTAAGCCATCCCGTGTAATCGACTTTGACGTGCTGTCCGGTCTGCGCGACCGCGCCCGTGCCAACTTTAATGTCCCAGTACTCGAGACCGCTGGCGGTCTTGGTGGGAATGCCTGTCACCTTCGTGGGACCGCTAGTGGCCGGCTTTGCCGCTGCCTTGCGGGCTGGAGCCTTGTGAACTGGAGTCGTCTGGGCGGCGGCCGGCCTGGTTAGTGCGAGCAGTGGGATGCCAAGGATAACGATGACGATGAGAGTTTTCATGATTCCCCTTTCTTAAGTCTGCAACGTTCTTTAATCTCTTTCTCCAATTCAGCTTTGCTCAAGCCAGCGCAATCATATCAATTTCAATCAGGACATCTTTCGGAAGCCGGGCCACTTCGACGGTGGAACGTGCCGGCGGTGCCTGCGTGAAGTAGCGGCCGTAGACTTCGTTCATGGCGGCGAAATCGCCCATGTTCTTCAGAAAGACCGTGCAGCGCAGAACTTTCTCCAGGCTACTGCCCGAGGCCCGCAAAATAGCAGCGAGGTTCTTGAGCACGCGGTCGGTCTGCGCGCTCACATCGCCGCCGATGATTTGCGCGGTGGCAGGATCGATCGCGATCTGTCCTGAAGTAAAGATCAAGCCCTGGGCTCGAATTGCCTGCGAGTACGGGCCGATGGCTTGCGGAGCCTGCTCGGTGGCGATCACTTCGCGCATGATTCCTCCAATGCGTTCTAAGGAGATGAACGACGAAAAGTGATTAACGCAGATTGCGCCGTCGGAGTCAAACAGCTCGTGTGGTAACGGGGCTCTGCCCCGTCCGGCGGAGCGAAGCTCGGCCGCAGCGGGCGGCTAAAGCGAGCAGCGCCTCTCTAGAACAGCGAGCTCTGCCGCCGGTTCGGAGTGATTCCGAAATGTTCATACGCGAGCTGAGTCGCGACCCGTCCGCGGGGAGTGCGGTTCAGAAAGCCGATCTGGATCAGAAACGGCTCGTAGATTTCTTCGATGGCGTCAGGCTCCTCAGCGAGTGCCGCACCCAGCGTATTCAGGCCCACCGGCCCGCCCTGATACTTCTCGATGATGGTGAGCAGCAGTTTGCGATCAACTTCGTCGAAGCCGTGGCGGTCAACCTCAAGCATGCTGAGCGCGGACTGCGCAGTGGGCAGATCGATAGAGCCGGCGGCACGCACCTGGGCATAATCGCGGACGCGCCGCAGCAGGCGGTTGGCGATACGCGGCGTTCCACGGGAGCGGCTGGCGATTTCGACAGCCCCGGCACGGTCAATGCTCACTCCTAGAATCTCCGCCGAACGCTCAACGATGACGCGCAGGTCGTCATGGGTGTAGAACTCGAGGCGCAGCAGCAGTCCGAAACGCGAGCGCAGGGGCGCAGAGAGCAGTCCCGCGCGAGTAGTGGCGCCAATGAATGTGAAGGGCTTTACGTCCATCGTGTGCGTACGTGCGGACGGGCCCTGACCGATCATGATGTCGAGCTTGTAGTCTTCAAGCGCGGAGTAAAGAATCTCTTCAAGAGCAGGTTGCAGACGGTGGACTTCATCGATGAAAAGAACCTGGCGGTCGCGAAGATTAGTAAGGATCGCGGTCAGGTCGCCCTTAATCTGCAGCGTTGGGCCGGAGGTCTGCTGGAAGGCGGCGCCGAGCTCATTGGCGATAATGTTGGCCAGCGTCGTCTTACCGAGGCCGGGCGGTCCATAGAGCAGCACATGGTCCAGCGCCTCGCCACGAGACTTAGCCGCTTGGATCGCTACATCCAGATTTTCTTTGACTTTGTTCTGGCCGATGAACTCTTGAAGGCGCTGCGGACGAAGCTTAAGCTCGAAAGAGGAATCATCCTCGACCGGCGCGGCAGAGACGAGGCGGTCTTTCATGTGCAGCGCAGGATTGTCTTTGGCGGCGGACACTGAAGGGGATGGTAGCAGTTCTGAGTTCCGGGTTCTAGATGTGGGGCGGACACTCTTGTCCGCCAGACTTGAAACCCTTTTCGGTGTTTAGCTCAGGCGGTTAGCTCGGCTCGGCCTTTCGCGGACAGGAGTGTCCGCGCCACACAAGCTACTGCCCAATCACTCCCACCCGCGCGCCCTTCAGCTTCCCTGCGTCGAACCACGCCACCTTCTGCCCGAACCATGTCTTTGTGCCATTGAGCTTGTACTTCTTGCTTGCCGCTGCGAAGTCGCGCGTAGCAAGCAGGTAGGCGACCGGGGTCTCGCCAAACTTGCCGAGCCGGTCCGAGAGCCAACCTCCGTTCAAAGGAGCTGCCAGAATCACGGGCTCGCCGGGAAAGTATGCGAGTTTGCCGAAATCTTTCTGTGTCTCGGTGAGAGGCTCGGCCCAGCCATAAGCCTTGCGGAACATGGCAATCGCGGCGTCAAGATTGTTGACGCCCAGTACAACGTTCTCGATGCCGCTCACCGGCGCTCCTTTTACGCTGGCCGAAGTCTGGACGCGCCAGTCGCGCGGCGTCTGGTCCTCGATGATGAAGGGCAGCGTGGAGCCTGGTGTTCCGGAGCCAGCGTCGGCGGTCATCCACTCAACTGACATGCCGTCGGGCCGCTTGCGGCTCCCGCGCTCAGGCGGTTTAACGGGAGTCCCCGCCTTCTTCAGCCGATCTACTTCCTGCAGCAAAACGTTCGTCCCCACCGCCCATGCGCAGGTGGCCGCATCCTCGGCCATAAACTTCGCCCAGCCGGAGCCCGCCGTTACACCCGGCTTTATCGGTGCAATCAATTCAATGTAAGACGCGTCATCGAAGCCGATGATCGCCATCTGGGTAATGCCATTGCCGTGGGGACCGCCGAACTCCGGAGTCATGCCCACATCCGTGAAGGCTTGGCGCAGCGTGTCCAGATTCGATCCGCAGATCGACGCGTGGTCAAGCTCCAGCGTCACGCTCTTGCTTTCCTGGGTCATCGCGGGTGGGGTCATTAGTAAGACAAGCAGCATCGCGAAGGACAAGCGGCAACAGATCGGAGAACTCCGCTTGGGCATCCGTGCCTCCCGAGAAATTAGAAAGAGGAATGGTACGCTAGAAAGCTCGCGCTGGTGAATCTGTTTTTTGGAGTTCGCGCAGTGATGCGAGGTGGACGGGCGAGGGCGCCCGTCTCTCCACCGAACTCTCTTCTCTCATTCCTCTTCTTCCTTAACCTCGCCCCGTTCCGCTTTCGCCTTCTCGATAATCTTGTCCTGCAGTTGCTGGGGTACCGTGTCGTAGTGATGCATCTCCATCGAGAAGCTTCCCCGGCCCTGCGTCATGGACGTGAGATCGGCGCCGTATGTGAGCATCTCAGCCATCGGCACCTCGGCCTTCACGATCGTGTTGCCCGCTTTGTTATCCATGCCCTGGATGCGACCGCGCCGGCTGTTGAGGTCGCCCATGATGGTGCCGGCGAACTCGTCGGGGATGGTGATCTCGACCGTCATAATCGGTTCCAGCAGCGTCGGCTTGGCCATTTCCATGGCCTTGCGGAAGGCAATGCGGCCCGCCATCTGGAATGAGAGGTCGTTCGAATCGACGTCGTGGTAAGAGCCGTCGTAGAGAATCGCGCGAAAATTCACCACGGGATAGCCAGCCAGATATCCTCGGGCAGCAGCGTCCTTGATTCCCTTTTCAACGGCGGGAATAAAATTCCTCGGGATCGCGCCACCAAAAATATCGTTGACGAACTCGAACTCGGCGCCGCGGGGCAGCGGCTCCATCTTAATCTTGCAATCGCCATACTGGCCGTGCCCGCCGGTCTGCTTCTTGTGGCGTCCCTGCACATCAGCTTTGCCGCGAATCGTTTCGCGATATGGCACCTTGGGCGCCTTCAGCACCACTTCGGCGTGGTAACGCTTCTTCATCTTCGAGACCACGACTTCGATGTGCTGCTGTCCGGTGCCCGCGATCAGGAATTCTTTCGTCTGCGGGTCGCGGAAGAAGCGCAGCATGGCGTCTTCTTCCATCAGCTTGTGGAGGCCGACGCCAAGCTTGTCTTCGTCGGCGCGGCTCTTCGGCTCGATGGCAAATGTGATTGCCGGTTCGGGCAGTTGCACCATCGGATAGCGGATCGGCGATGACTTATCACCCAGCGTGTCGCCGGTGAGAGTTTCTCTGAGCTTCGCGACCCCCCCGATATCTCCGGCATGCAACTCCGGAACCGGAATCATTTGTTTGCCCTGGACAACGGAAATGTGAGCGAACTTTTCCTGGATATTTCGATTGTAGTTTTGCAGCGATGCGTCGTTCTTCAGCACGCCGGAGAATACCTTGAAGTAGGAAATGCGGCCGGCAAATGCGTCCGACATAGTCTTGAAGACGAATACGGAAGCTGGCTCGGTATCGGTGCCCTTACGTACTGGTGGCTCGCCGTTCCCGCCGACGGGCTGGCCGGTGATGGCATGATGCTCGCTGGCGGCGGGCGTGTAGTCCACGATGAAGTCCATCAGTTCGTCAACGCCGATATTGCCGAGGCCGGATGTGAACAACACGGGGAAAAGTTTGTCTTCGCGGATCGCTTCGTGCAGTGCCGGAACTAGATCTTCTTCCGGGATCGTTCCCTTCTCGAAGAATTCTTCCATCAACTCATCTTTGCCCTCGGCGATCAGCTCGACCAGCCTCTCGTGAGCTTCCTGGGCGACGCCGGCCATGTCGGCGGGAATCGGGCCTTCCTTACCCTTACCGTTTCCGCCCATCTCGTAGGTATAGGCCTTCATGCGGACCAGATCGACAATGCCTCTGAGACTTTTCTCGCTGCCGATGGGGAGTTGCAGCGGGGTGACGGCGCGGCCGAAGGCGTTGGTCAGCGATTCGAGGACGCGGTTGGCATCGGCGCGCTCACGATCCATCCGGTTGACGACGATCATGCGAGGCAGGTCGATTTCATTGCAGTATCCCCAGACACGCTGAGTCACAACCTCGACGCCGGCGACGCCGTCGACGACGACGAGCGCAGCGTCCACCACGGGCAGCACCATCTTAGCCTCGTGGACGAACATGTTGAAGCCGGGAGCGTCGAGCAGGTTGATCTTGACCTTGGCCGCGTCCGCCTTGCCCCACTCGACAAAAGCGAGGCCGGTGCCAATCGACATTTTGCGGGCGATTTCTTCTTCGTCGTAGTCGGTGGAGGCGGAGCCGTCGTCGACGCGTCCGAAGCGCGGCGTGGCGCCAGCGGTATAGAGCATGGCGGACACCAGGGTGGTCTTGCCGGCATGCCCGTGTCCGATAAGGGCAAGGTTGCGGAGATTGGCTCCTTCGTACACTTTCACGGGTTGTCTCCTTCCGCAGGCTTACGGGAAGGGTGATAAGGCCCGGAATGAGGATAAGTACAGGGTACAGGCCAGCCCAACAACGCCTGCGAAACTCCCGATGCTAACACAGCGGATGGGTCTCGAGGAACAGCCGACGCAGCATGATTTACGTAGGGAATTTACGTAGGGACGGCCGCCCCCGGCCGTCCAGGCGAGCGCAGCTCGCAGGGTTTCTTCTCGTCCATTCGTGGACCAAGAAGCGTAGCGGAGCTTTGCTCCCCTTGGACGGCCGGGGCGGCCGTCCTACGCGGGCACTTCAGCGCGATACGGATTCTTGGGCTCCTGATACCAAAGCCAGCGATAATCAGCAGAATTCGCCACCAATCCACGACGAACGGGATTGTCGAGCACGTATTGGACCTTCGCGTCGAGGCTTTCTGACGATCTCAGCACGTGATCGAACGATTCCTGCTGCCAGACTGGACCGTGTCGGCTCAGATGTTTGTTTATCAAATGAGCAGAGGCCCCCTTAACGGCATCGAGGATTTCGGGCATGGTCCATGTTCTCTTTTCCGTTTCATTGACCAGCGGAACGAGGATCAGGTGGACGTGATCGGGCATTACGACAGCTGCGCGCAGATCGTATCGAGTGGCATTGTCGTGAAGGCAGGAGTTGATGACGATGTCGCGAGCCGTCTCCGGAAGTTGCCAGCGCTGGAATGTACAGAAGGTCACGAAGTGCGGCTTATTGTCGCGTTGCAGGTGAGGAAGGCGTCTTCGATAGAAGGTCACCGCGCCTCCAAGCTGCGGAGCTTTGCTCCGCTTGGACGGCCGAGGGCGGCCGTCCCTACGTGAGAGTTGCCTATTGCAAGGTTGCGCTCTTCTCCGCGATCAACTTCTTGATTTTCTCTACGAACTCCGCCGTCCCCATGTCTTCCGTCTTTTCTTTCCCGCGGGTGCGGACGTTTACTTTATTCGCTTCAGCCTCTTTGTCCCCAACCACCAGCAGGAACGGAACCTTCTGCATTGCATGTTCGCGGATTTTCGCGTTCATCTTTTCGTTGCGGGAATCGACTTCCACACGCACGCCTGCAGCCCGCAGTTGCGATGCGACTTTTTCGGCGTATTCCGTATGCCGCTCGGCAATCGGGATCATCGCCACCTGTACGGGAGAGAGCCATACGGGGAAGGCTCCGGCGTAGTGTTCGATGAGGACACCGAAGAAGCGCTCGACCGATCCGTAGAGCGCGCGGTGGACCATTAGCGGCTGCTTGCGGGTACCGTCTTCGGCTACGTATTCGAGATCGAAACGCTGCGGCAGGTTGAAGTCGAACTGCACGGTCGAAAGCTGCCACAGGCGGCCGATGGCATCGACCAGCTTGATGTCAATCTTCGGGCCATAGAATGCGGCTTCGCCGGGGATGGTTTTATATTCAATCTTCAGCAACTGCAAAACTTTTTCGAGCGAGCTAGTCGCCATGTTCCACTGGTCTTCACTTCCAACAAAGCTCTTGCGGTCGTTTGGATCCCAGGTGGAAAGCTCGGTCTGGAATTTGTCAAAGCCGAAGTCTTTCAGCACGTCGCGGGCGAACTCCACGCAATCCGCGATTTCCTTCTCGATCTGGTCGGGAGTGCAGAAGATGTGAGCGTCGTCCTGGGTAAAGCCGCGGACGCGCAGCAGGCCGTGCATGACACCCGAGCGTTCATAGCGGTAGACCGTGCCGAGCTCGCCAAGGCGCACGGGCAGATCGCGATAGGAGCGCAGCGAATCTTTGTAAATGAGAATGTGGCCGGGGCAGTTCATGGGCTTTACGCGGTATTCGGCGTCGTCAAGTTCCATGAAATCGAAAAAGTTCTGGGCGTAATAGCCCTCGTGGCCCGAGGTGAAGAAAAGCTGGCGGCGCATCACGTGCGGCGTATAGACGAGTGAATAGCCGCGCTTGACGTACTGGTCGCGCATCCAGTCTTCCATCTCCTTGCGGATGATCCCACCCTTCGGATGCCAGAAGATCAGGCCCGGTCCGGCGAGTTCCTGGATCGAAAACAGGTCGAGCTGCTTGCCGAGCACGCGATGGTCGCGCTTCTTCGCCTCCTCGATGCCGGTCAGATAGGCGTCGAGATCCTTCTTCGAGAAAAACGACGTGCCGTAGATGCGTTGCAGTTGCTGATTCTTTTCGTCGCCCAGCCAATAAGCGCCGGCGATGTTAAGCAGCTTGAACGCTTTGATTTTTCCGGTCGAGGGCAGGTGGGGGCCGCGGCAGAAATCAAGAAACTTACCAGTCTTGTAAACTGAGATTTTCTCATCGGGCTTAGTGAATTGCTCGATGAAGTGGCACTTCATGAAGTCGCCTTCACCCTTGAACTTCTCCAGACCTTCTTTGCGCGGCAAAAATTCGCGGGCATAGGGCAGATTCTGTTGCACGAGCTCCTGCATCTTCTTTTCGATCTTCTCGAGATCTTCGGGCGTGAACGGAGTTAGGCGATAAAAGTCGTAGAAGAATCCGTTCTCGGTAGGAGGACCGTGGCCAAGCTTCGTCTCAGGGAAGAGTTCAAGCACGGCGGCAGCAAGCAGGTGCGCGGACGAATGCCGATAGACTTCCAGCGCCTCTGGGTCGCGGTCGGTAAGGATGCGCAAGTCGGAGTCTTTCTCGAGCGGGCGGGTAAGGTCGATCAGGTTCCCGTTAGTTTTGGCGACAAGAGCCGCGTCGGCAAGACGCGGGCTGATGGACTTGGCAACGTCGAGCGCAGTAGTGCCCTTTGGGACGTCCTTGACACTGCCGTCGGGAAGCTTGAGATGAATGCTGTCGGACATGGATAGGGTTCTATATTCAACTGAATCGCTTAAGTTTAACATTTGCTTGCTACGTGATTTGTGACGGGGGCCAACTGGTTTTACCAGCCCACCTTCTCCCCTTTATTCTGCGCATCCAGCCACTGCTTCAGCGGAGCGAAGTATTCGAGCAGAGCTCCCGCGTCGGTTTGTCGTTCGCCGGTGAGGACCTCCAGCGCATCGGGCCACGGTTTGCTCTGCCCCATGGCGAGCATCTTGTTAAACTTCGCGCCCGCTTCTTTCGATCCATAGAACGTGCAGCGATTCAGCGGCCCTTTGTAGCCGGACTCGCGGCACAACGCCCGATAGAACTGGAACTCGAGGATGTGCGCCAGAAAATAGCGGGTGTAGGGCACGTTCGCCGCGACATGATACTTCGCTCCCGGATCGAAATCCGCTTCACTACGCGCCACCGGAGGCGCCACGCCCTGATATTTCAGCCGCAACTCCCACCAAGCCTTGTTGTAGTCCCCAGGTGCGATCTCGCCGGAGAACACTTTCCAGCGCCACTGGTCAATCATCAAACCGAAGGGTAGAAAGGCTACGCGATCGAGCGCCTGCTTCAGCAGTTCCGGGATATCGTTGCTCGCCTGCGGCACGTTCTCCAGCAGCCCGACCTTGTGCAGGTATTCGGGCGTTATTGCCAGCGCGATGGCGTCGCCGATCGCTTCGTGGAAGCCGTCATTGGCGCCATTCTTAAACAAGAACGGCTGATCTTTATACGCACGCTGGTAGAAGTTGTGCCCGAGTTCGTGGTGGATGGTCACGAAATCGGTGCCGCGCACCTGAATGCACATCTTCACGCGGAGATCGTCCTGGTTGTCAATATCCCAGGCGCTGGCGTGGCAGACCACATCGCGATCGGCGGGCTTGGTGAACAGCGACCGCTCCCAGAACGTCGGCGGCAGCGGCGCGAAGCCCATCGACGTGAAGAAGCCTTCGCCGTATTTCACCATGCCCTTCGGATCGAGATTTTTCTTCTTAAGTAGCTCGGTGACATTGACGCCGCCGCCCTTGTCCTCCTGCACTCCGAGCAGGTCATAGATATTGCCCCACTCCTGTGCCCAGGGATTACCCAGCAAATGCGCTGGGATCGGACCGTCAGGCGAAACCACGCCAGGCCCGTATTTCTCCGCTAGCTTCCAGCGCACGAACGTGTGCAGCGACAGATAAAGCGGTTTTACCTGGTTCCACAGACGTTCCAGGTCGGCCGAAAATTCTTCCGGCGTCATATCGTATCCGGAGCGCCACAGTGCGCCAACATCCTTGAATCCAATTTCTCTGGCGCCCTCATTGGAGAGCGCGACGAATCGCGAGTAGCGCTGCCGCATGGGCGGCGCAATCGCATGCCATCCCGTCCAAACTTCTTTGAGCGCCTCCGGATCGCGGCTGGTGGTCATCAGCTTCTCAATCGCCGTAATGTCCAGACATTCACCGTTTTTGCGGCAGTACTTGCCCTTGCCGTACTCGGCGTCCAGCGATACGCCGATTTCAGTCATCTCCCGCCGCAGCGCGGGATCTTTCGGCGCCGGCGCAGTAAGTCCGAGCTTCAGCAGCTTGAACTTTCGCGCCATGTCGGGCGGCAGGGCGAGCCCGTCAAAGCGCTTGGCCTGTTCCACCAACTGGGTGGTGGCGGCCGTGAGCTCATCGATAGCGTCGGCCGCAATGGCCTGCGTGTCGTCGGTGATGAAATTCTCCTGCACCCAAGACGCGCGTTGGACCTTAACGCTCAGGTCGGAGAGCTGGGCCTCGGCCTTATTCATGAAATCCTGGGCATCGGCGGCGGTGGGAGCGGAGTTTTGAGCGTAAGCGTTCATGGCAATAAACAAGAATACGAGAGCCAGCGACTTCATGACACCTCCGGGAAGAATAAAAGAGTATGACGGATGACCACGGATAATGTCAGCGCCGGCCAGCGCGAATTCATGTTCTGCTTGTGTAGGGACGGCCGCCCTCGGCCGTCCAAGCCGAGCAAAGCTCGGCAGCTGCCGGTGGCTACGGCAACTCTGAGCTCGCCATGGTGGGATTCTCTTACACACTCAAGGGCGGCCGCGCCCCTACGTGCTTCTTTGTGCGGATTGCAGAGCCTCAATCGCCGCCTTCACTCTCGCCGAAACCGCCTCCGTATCCTGCACCGTCAGCCCCGCCGTAGAGATCGGTTCGCCAACACGCATCTCCAGCGGCTGGCACTTGATGTGGTAGGTATTCATGGGCAGCAGGTTGAATGTATCGACGAGCGCGATCGGCACGATATCGGCCTGCGCCTTGATCGCCAGAAAGAAAGCGCCCGGTAGGAAAGCTTGAATCTGTCCATCTCGCGTACGCCCACCCTCGGGAAAGATTACCAGCGGCATGCCACCGCGCAGACTCCGCAGCGCCGACTTGATGGCGCCAATTGAAGCCGCCGGATTCTGCTGGTTGATGCAGACTTGCCCCGAGCGCTTCAGATGCCAGCCCACAAATGGATACGCGAGCAATTCACTCTTGAAAATAATGCGGAACTGGAATGGCAAATACACATAGAGAATCGGGATGTCGAGCGCCGATGCATGGGTCACCGCATACACGCGAGGCCTGGAGTTGTCGAAGCCATCGCGACTCATGCCCGTGACTCTCACCGGCGAAAGAATGGTCTTCATCACGAGCCGCGACCAGAGGCGCGCGAACCCGTGCTGGATGCGTCCGTTGCGGTCGAAAATCGAACAGATCAGCGAAACCGTGCCCAGAATTATGGTGTAGACCCAAATCAGCGGAGCAAGAATGAAATACGAGCGCAGCCTGCTAAGCCAGCCGTGGCGCTTGCCAAGGTCAGCTCCTGCCCCTCCCTCAGACCACGTAGGGACGGACGCATTCGTCCGTCCAGCCGAGCGCAGCTCGGCGCGCTCCTTTTCCAGCTCCGCAGTGGTAGCGATCTTATTCAAGATTTAGTTTCACGCATTTGTTCGCGGGCGGGGTCGCCCCGCGCCCCACATTTGCTCGCGCCACCCATGTTTAGATGCGGACACCGAGCATTCGCATCGCCTCTCCCACAATGTAAATCGAACCAGTAACGACGACTAGCCCTTCCGCCCCGGCGACCTTCCGTGCCCGCTCGAGAGCCGACGCTACATCCTCGGCATCTTCAATATCAATGCCCGACGCTACACGCGCTGCTGCCCGCCGAATCTCATCCGGGCTCGCCGAGCGTGGATTGTTGGCGCGGGTCACGATCACGTGCGCAGCGATGGGAAACAGAATCTCAGTAATTTCCTGCATCGCCTTGTCCCGCATCACGCCAAACACCATCGTGACCGGTCCGCCGTTTCCCGAATCCGGGTAAGCGCTCGAAAGCGTCGACCGCAACGCCCAGGCTCCCGCCGGATTATGCGCGACATCGAACACGTACTCGGGCTCGTCTCCCGCGCGCGATACCACCTGGAAGCGCCCCGGCCAGTGCGTCTCGTGGATGCCTTGTGCGATGGTCTGTGGCGTGATCTCAACCAGTCCTTGGTTATGCAGTTCCGCCGCCGCCGCAATCGCCAGCGCCAGATTACGCAGCTGATGACGGCCTACAAGCGGGGAGTCGACGACAATTTCCTCTCCCAGAACCGCGAGCGAATACCGCTGTCGCGCACCCCTCGAACCGGTTTCCTGGCTACTGGGCACCAGATACTGGCTACTTCCCGGCGACACCGGCGGCACATACGGCACGGCATTCACCGCGCGCGCCCCCGCGTCCAGGATGGCATTGCCGATCACCTCGTTGGCTTCAGCCAATTGTGGCAGCGTAACCACAACGCCGCCCGGCCGGATGATTCCTGCCTTTTCGCGCGCTATCTCCGCGACCGTTTCGCCCAGATACTTCTGATGATCGAGCGCGACATCGGTAATGACACTGAGGCGCGGCTCAACCACATTGGTAGCGTCCAGACGCCCGCCCATACCAACTTCAAGCACAACCATGTCGGGCCGGCACCGCGCGAAATACTCAAAGCCGATAGCGGTCAGCATCTCAAAAAAGCTCCGATGCCACGGCAGATCGCCTTCCCCAACCAGCCGCTCCGCCGTCCGGTCGACCACGTCATGGAGCATCGCGAAATCATCGTCGCTGATCGCTTCGCCATTGAGTCGAATCCGCTCATTGATACGCACCAGATGCGGCGAAGTATAGAGCCCCGTCTTCAGCCCCGAAACCTGCAGGATGGATGCCAGAGTAGCCGCCGTCGAACCCTTGCCGTTAGTGCCGGCGATCAGCACCGCCGGAAACCGATTTTCCGGATGTCCCAGCGCCGCCAGCAGCACGCGCATGTGCGCGAGATCGAACTTGTGCGTCGGCGTCTGCGCCAACTCATGGCCCAACGCATACATCTGCGCGACTGCGGTTTCGTAGTTAGCCATCAGCCATCAGCTCTCAGCTCTCAGCCGTAAGGTTACCAGTTTCAATCGCCGCTCTGGGGCTACCCAGAACAGCGCACCTAAGGGTGCAAACCATGCATTGAGCAGGGAATAGCGCCACCTGACAGGCACTCCAATTTTTTCTCTGTTAGCGCGTCCTTAGTTGGTTTAGCTGAGGGCCGAGGGCTGAGGGCTGACGGCTGACGGCTGCATCTACGCTGCTTGCGCCATAAACTCCAGCGCCCGCGCAATATAACCCTTCAATTCCTTGCGCGGAACCACGGCATCAAGCATTCCATGTTCCAGAAGAAACTCGGAGCGCTGGAACCCCGGCGGCAGCTTCTGGCGGATCGTCTGCTCAATCACTCGCGGTCCAGCGAAGCCAATCAGCGCGCCAGGTTCGGCGATGTTGAGATCGCCCAGCATGGCAAATGATGCGGTCACGCCGCCCGTAGTGGGATCGGTCAAAACCGAAACATACGGAACCGCCGCCGCGTCCAAACGCGCGAGCGCGGCCGAGATCTTCGCTAGTTGCATCAAGCTGATCACGCCCTCCATCATGCGTGCGCCGCCCGATGCCGAAACAATGATGATCGGTGTCCGCGTTTCAATAGCCTTCTCAATCGCTCGCGTAATGGTCTCGCCCACCACCGCTCCCATGCTCCCCCCGATAAACGAATATTCCATCGAGCTCACGATCACCGGGCGGCCATTCAGCTTGCCATGGGCATTGATGATGGCATCTTTCAGGCCGGTGTCCGCCTTCGCCCGCTTCAGGCGCGAGGAGTACGATTTCAGATCGACAAACTTCAGTGGATCAGTAGAGGAGAGATTGCTGTCGAAAATGTCATATTTGTTGTCGTCGAGAAGCTGAGCCAGGCGCGCGCGGGCGTCGATGCGGAAGTGTTTGTCGCACTTCGGGCAGACGTTGAGATTGTCCTCAAGGTCCTTCTTCCAGATAATCTGCCGGCATTCGTCACACTTCACCCACAGCCCCTCGGTGCGTACCTTCTTCTCGCCCGAAGTATCCAGCTCACCGGATTGTCGCTTGAACCAAGTCATAAAAGTAGTTCTCAGTTCCCGGTTCTCAGTTCTCAGTAAAACCGCTCGGCCGTACTGAGAACTGAGAACCGGAAACTGAGAACTGCCTTTGAGAACTAGTACTCGATTCCTCTCTGCGCCATCACGCCCTTCTCGTAGGCATGTTTCACTTGCCGCATTTCAGTAACCGTATCGGCAAGCTCGACAATCGTCGGATGCGCGTTTCTCCCGGTCAAGATCACGTGCACCATCTCCGGTTTCCGCGCCAGAGACTCCGCCACCTTCGCCGGGTCCAGCATGCCATAGCTAATCGCGTAATTGATCTCGTCGAGCACAACCAGGTCCCATTCGCCGGATTGGATCGCCTTCTCAGCCTCCGCCCAGGCCTCCTCAACCATCCGCACATCTTCAGGGTCTGGCTTCTCGGCGCCGACTTTTACGAAGCCGCGTCCCATCTGCTTCATGACGAACTTGTCACCGAAAGCCTTGACGGCATCGAGTTCCCCATAATGCCACGAGCCCTTCAGAAATTGCAGCATCAGGACGCTCATTCCCTGCCCAACCGCCCGCAGCGCCGTCCCCATGGCCGCAGTGGTCTTCCCCTTGCCCGGCCCGGTATTCACGATGATGAGACCACGGCGTAGATCCGACATGAGGTAGATCCGACATAAGGCCGAATTTCTAATTGTACGCGGACGCGAATGACCATGCCAGATGCCACAAACGCAAAGGCTTGAACCACCAAGGCCACGAAGTACCACGAAGGTGCTTGCGTCTCAAGCATTTCCTTCGTGTACCTTCGTGGCCTTGGTGGTTAACGGTTTCGCACTGCCAAACAAGAAGGCGGACGGTTTTGGCTTCCGTCCGCCTGTAGAGCAGGGGAGTAGATCCTCTACGGCATTTCGACGACCCGTTGCAGCTTCGGGTGACCTTCACCGTTAGCTGCGCCCGGATCCTCGGCGCCCAGCAAGCGCGCCGCGACCCGCAGAGCGTCCATCTCTTTGCGGACCCGCAACAGCTCCTGCTCTTTCATTCGTAGTACGTCGTACGGGTTTTTCATTGGGGGAGGGCCTCACCTACAAATTCAGACTGGTTTCGCCTGTTAAGACATACAGTAAGCCAGTTTCCCGTCGCTGGGAAGCTGCCAGAGGTTCATCGGGGCTGGGAATCGAGTCTCTCGAGAATGGGGCTGACTGGCCCCTGCCCCGTTACCATAAAGTTAATGGCCCAAATGATAGGGATGATTCTTGAGAATGGTGAAAGCACGGTAAAGCTGCTCGACTAGAACCACGCGCGCCAGCTCATGGGGCAGCGTCATCTTTCCCAGCGATAGCATGAGACCGGCCTTGCGCCGCGCTTCTTCACTGAACCCGTCGCTGCCACCAATTGCGAACAGCAGCGGTGTCGCGTTCACCTGCTCGCGGTCGAGAAACGCGGCCAGCTCTTCGGATGAAAACTGCTTTCCCCGCGAATCGAGGAGAACCAGCTTGTACCGCTCTTTATTCGGAGAGCGCTTATGCTGCCGCTCGCCGCTCGCCAGCGATAAAATTGCCGCTTCGTCTTTCAATGCGACGCCCGCAACCCCGGCATAGCGCGAGATTCGTTTCAAATATTCATCGGTCAGAGCCTCTATCGCAGGCCCTTTGGTCTTCCCGATCCATGCCACCTTGATGTTCACAGGCCTTCCACCGCTCAGGCTTTTCCCGACGCCAAGCCCAGGGAACCCAACGGGGCTGGATTCGAAGCGGACACTCAGGCCTTCTTTTTACGCGTATTCTTGGGCGCAGCGGATGCAACTTTGCCAGCCGCGGATTTGGCAGTCGTTGCCCGCCGCGGCTTCGGTCTCGCCATCAATTCCGCTGGCTCCAGCCGCCTGGCCGACTTCCACAGCCGTTCCAGATCGTAGAACTGGCGGGCTTTCTCAGAGAATACGTGGACGACGAAGTCCGCATAATCGAGCAGCACCCACTCCGCCTGCTTGTAGCCCTCGGCGTGCGTTACGCGCATACCCAGCGCCTCCAGGCGCTCGTCCACTGCATCGGCAATCGCCTGGATCTGCCGGGAGTTGCTCCCACTGCACATCACAAAGTAGTCGGTGAACGCTCCCGAATCTTTTTCCAGTTCAAGAACCGTGACGTTGTCAGCTTGTTTGTCTTGGCAGGCGAGGATGGCTTCACTCACTTGGAGTTTGAGGTCGTCCTTTTTCTTCATACGGGCTCATTGATTGTAACCCGCCTCGGCAATACACACGCCCTTGAAGCTCCACAACCCACGTAGTGACGGCCGCCCTCGGCCGTCCAGTCCACCGGAGCTGAAAAGCCAAACGCGCTAGCCAGTTACGTCTCCAATCGCTCCCCCCGGTACAGCCCGTGCTTCCGTACATAATCCGCCACCCGCGGGTCCAGCCATCGTCTAAGCGGCTTGCCCTGTGCCGCCGCCGCCCGAATCACGGTCGCGGATACGCTCTGGTTGACGCCTTCAAGCAAGTGCAGCGTGACCCCGGGAAGAACGAGATCGCCCTTTGCCGGCTGCTTATGAAACGGACGAGTCACCGCCGTCGGAGGTCGTAAATCTTCCGGCAACGATTCGGCCACATCCCGCAAGGAATATCCAGGCCGGCTGGCCACGATGAAATCGCATTCCGCCAGCAGAGCCCGCGCCTCGCGCCATTTTGCGACATCGCGAAACGCGTCAATCCCAATCAGAAAAAAAAGCCGGTCCGATTTCCTGAGAGTTTGTTTCAGGCGTCGAACCGTATCAATCGAATAATTCACCCCGCCTTGCGTAGGGACGGACGCATTTCGGAGCCTGCCCCGAGCGGAGTCGAAGGGTCCAGCGGAGCGAAGCTCCGCGGCGGTAGAAGTTGGCGCCTCCAGTAACGACGGCACGAACCCCTTTTCATCCTGCGTCGCCAGCGCCACCATGGCATAACGGTGGATGAATGGTGTCAGTGGCTGTTTCTGCTTGTGCGGAGGAACATTCGCCGGCACAAACAGCACCTGCCGCAGAGAATAGCGGCTGGCGGCCGCCTGGGCCAGTGTCACGTGTCCGCGATGTATAGGGTCGAAGCTGCCGCCGAAAAGGCCGATATTCATTCCGATATTCCCCGCGATGTGCCGGCGATGCCCCGCTAGTTTCGTCGCTGCCGGTCACTGTTGCAAGTCCTGTTACCAGACCCATTACGAACTATGTTCCCCACACCCGATTTGTACGAGCGAGTTTTGCGGAAAGCATCTGATGAGATTAGGCTGTGGACAAGGCTTTTCGTTTTTTCTCTCGATGTTTGCCCTCCAGGTTGTGCCAGGCCGGTGTGCCTGGGTGGTGTACGGTAGTTGTACCTCTGGCCACTGTGCCGCCAGGAAACTGCGGTGGACTGTCTGGACTGTCGTAACTCGCTCTGCGCGCGCTCCGCGCATAGCATGAACTTATGCGAATGAAACTCCCCCTCATCCGCAGCTTGGCCGTAGCTCCCGCGCGCGCTCCCATCCTGCGCTACGGAGTCGCTCTCCTCAGCACCGTCCTGGCGCTGATTCCTACCTTGTTTTTCTCTGATATCGCCGAGAGCCGCCTCGTCGTGTTCGCCGTCGCCGTAATGGTCAGTGCCTGGTATGGAGGATGGAAGCCCGGACTCGCCGCCACTTCTTTTGCTCTCACCGTCAGCGCCTACTATTCCTTCGCCGGAGATCTGACTCCAAGCGAGTATCACAAGGCCATCGCGCACCTCGCCTTGTTCTTCGCCGTGGCCCTGCTGATCTGCTGGTTCAACGCCGCCCTCCGGGCCACTCAGGAAAGCCTCCGCCGCTCCGAGAGCAACTTTCGCTCGCTGGTGATGAACGCGCCCTATGGCATCTGCCGTTGCGACGCCCTTGGAATCCTCCAGGATGCAAACCCAGCGCTGGTGGCGATGTTTGGCTATGACAGCGCCGCCGATCTCACCGGCCGACATCTCGGGAGCCTCTACTCCGATGCCCAGCAATGGTTTCAAACTGCCGATTATTTTCACGCCCGCAAGGAATTCAATAACCTGACCACGGAGTGCGTCCGCAAGGACGGCGCACCCATCGTGGCGCGTATTTCCGGACGCTCGATTCCAAACGGCAAGGAAGGAGGCAGCTTCGAACTTTTCATGGAAGACATTACCGAAACCCGCGTGCTGGAGCTGCAACTCCGTCAGGCGCAAAAAATGGAAGCGATCGGCCGCCTTGCCGGAGGCATCGCACACGACTTCAACAACCTGCTGATGGTGATCTCCGGCTATTCCGAGTTTCTGCTCGAGCGTCTCGGACCCGATCCCCGGCTCCGCGGGCCGGCGCAGGAAATCTCCAATGCCACCCAGCGCGCCACTTCGCTGACCCGCCAATTGCTGGCCTTCAGCCGCAAACAAATGCTTGCCCCCAAGGTGCTCGACCTGAACGAGGTGGTCGCCGAGAACCTGAAAATGCTCACCCGCATGATCGGCGAGGATATCGATCTCGTCATGGTTCCCGGTCCCGCGATCGGCGCGGTCCGTGCTGACCCCGGCCAGATTGACCAGGTCATCATGAATCTTGCCGTGAACGCTCGCGACGCCATGCCGCAAGGCGGCAAGCTTACCATCGAGACGACCAACG
>Ga0210400_10000782_pt1 | contig 33484 bp, 28 predicted proteins | sample IncBWH26MmetaG_FD_155456 | JGI IMG/M metagenome (GOLD analysis project Ga0210400, IMG submission 155456) | Forest soil microbial communities from Barre Woods Harvard Forest LTER site, Petersham, Massachusetts, United States - Inc-BW-H-26-M | ecosystem: Environmental > Terrestrial > Soil >... | reverse complement strand
GTGAGAGCCCGCGAACTTGGTGTGCATGGTGGCGCTGCGGATCTCCATCACTCCGAGCCCACATATCATGAGCACAAAGATCAGCAGCAGCCAGTCAAAATCTCGGAATGAAACGTAGCGACTCATGTACCTAGTACCTAGTACTCGCCTCCCTATGCACGGTCTTGTCGAACTCGTTCATTGCATTTTCCCGGTACCGGGTATTAGGTACTCGGTACTCGCAGCGGCCAGCGGCCGCTTCACAATATCCACAAAGAAGTGTCCACCATTCAACTTCTGTTCATCCCCGTCCGCATCCGGCGTGGTCCACACCGCGCCAATCTCGGCGTTGCCCGTGCCCTTAGCCATTTTCGTGGGCTGCCGCCGCTGCTTTTCGACATACGCCTGGATCACCTTCGCAGCCACATGCGCCGCTTCGGATCCGTGCTCGCCCTCCTCGAATAACGCGCAGACCACGATCTCCGGATTACGCCTCGGCTCGACGCCGACGAACCAGCCATTGTCTTTGTAGTTGGCTTTTCCAAACGCTCCCAGCTTGGCCTTCAGCGCGTTGCTAATCGTTTGCGCGCTACCGGTCTTACCAGCCATATCGACGCCTTTTATCTGCGACGCTGCCGCAGTTCCGAGTGGACTAACGACCTGCGCCATGGCATCGGTAATGGTCTCCCAGTTCTTCGGGTCGATCGGAATCGTCACCTCCTCCGGCCCACTCTGCGCCGGGATGACCCCGGGGGGCAAATCGGTGGGATTTGTAACATGAGGCCGTACCAGACGTCCGCCGCTTGCGATCGCACCAAACGCGCGCGCCATCTGGATCGGCGTGGCTGCCACGGCACCCTGGCCGATACTTACGGAAATCGTCTCTCCGGCGAACCATTTTTGCTTGAAGTTCTTAATCTTCCACTGTTCCGACGGCATCACGCCGGTGACTTCTTGCGGCAAATCAATTCCGGTTTTCTGCCCCATACCCAAGGCCAGGGCGTATTTGGCAATGCGATCGATTCCCAACTTCTCACCCAGCGTGTAGAAGAACACGTCGCAGGATTGATAAATACCTTTCGCAATATCCACCGGACCGTGCGATTGATGCCGCGCCGCAATCCAGCACTTGAAGTAACGACCATAGAATGTGCCGCCGCCGGCGCAGTTGACGTGCAGATCCTGCGCAATCCCCTCTTGCAAGCCCGCCGTGGCCATGATGATCTTGAACGTCGAACCCGGCGCCAGCTGCGCCTGAATCGCTTTGTTCAGTAGCGGGTGATTTTCATCATTGACCAGCTTGCTCCACTGATCACGCGAAACGCGCACCGCAAAATCGTTCGGATCAAATGTGGGCCGGCTCACCATCGCTAGAATTTCACCCGTCCGCGGGTCCATCGCGACGATGGCGCCGTTCTTTCCTTCCAGCGCCTCCTCGGCGGCAATCTGCAAATCAATGTCAACCGTGAGTTTCAACTGCTTCCCCGGAATCGCATCGGTCTCTCCGAGCAGCCCAACTTCACGCCCGTGGCTGTTGACCAGCGCTCGCCGCGCGCCGTTCGTTCCCATCAACGCGGTGTTGTACTGCCGTTCGACACCCGATACACCCACAACATCCCCAGGGTTATAGAGCTCAAACTGCGGCTGGTTCAGCATGTCTTCCGTGACTTCGCCCACATAGCCGATCAGGTGCGCCATAAATCCATTGCGCGGGTAAAGCCGGCGGTGCGCCACGATCGTGTCCAGTTCCGGCAACTCGTTGCGGTGCGCATCGATGAAAGCCAATTCATCCGGCGTGATGTCTTCCTTGAGGAAGATCGGCTGGTACTGCGGCATGGAAGAAAAATGGCGAATGCGCGCGCGCACTTCATTCGCATCGAGGTGAAGGCCCTGCGCTATCAAGTCGGCGTCGAGGTTTAGATCGCGAGAAGAATCGCGAAGAAGCAGGGCGGAAAACGAAGGATAATTGTCGACGATAACGCGCCCTTCGCGATCCAGGATTTTTCCACGTGGCGCGAGAATGGGCACGTTGCGAATGCGATTTTTTTCCGCAGCGGAGGCGTAGTAACCGCTCTGCATCACCTGCAGCCGCCACAATCCGTACGCCAGAACCAAAAAGATGGCGAGGATCGCGTATTGCGCCCCTGTCAGGCGAATTTCCGATACTTTGTCGTCGCGACCGAACATAAATCAGTTGTCAGCGGCCAGTTGCCAGTCAAGCTACAGAAAACGTGGGGATGGCAAGAACTCCTGCCTCGAATGATCGAATGTAAAGGATCCTCCCACTTCATTGTAATGCGCGCGGCGGCTCCGGAGTTTGCCGAGAGAGTAACGGAAGTCACGGTTAAAATCGGCTGGCTATAGTTCACTGTCCTTGCTCACCGATCCCTGGCCCCTGACCCCTGCTTTCAAGTCCTCTGCTTGAACTTATCCAGCACAAAGTACAACCCCACTCCCACCACTGCATTCGCCAGTCCGGCAAGAATACCTCGGCTCCAGCTCCAATTCAGGGTCAGATTCACCATGCCACGAGCAACCGTGAAATACACCGCCTGGTGCAATAGATAAAAGCCCAGGGTGACGAGCAATCGAGCTCCGGCATTCTCTACATCCAGCTTTGCTCCCAACGACGATGCTCCGTAACCCACAACCGTCTTGGCGATCCCATAGATTCCGATGGGATAGGGTCCCAGCATGTCTTGTGCTAGCCCAATCGCCGCACCCGTGAACAGTCCGGAAATCGGGTTGCGCCGTGCCATGGCAAAGAAAATGGTCACCAGCAGAGGCAAATCGAAGATGGAAAAAATCCGCCGAGGAAGGAATGCTTGCAGAAACAGCGCTAACAGCGGCACGCCCACCGTTACCGGAATGCTGAACCGGTAGACCTCAATCTGCTCCCCCGATGTGTAAGTAATAGGCACGCTAGTGGGGAGTGTCTTCAGTGACCGGAGGCTGCGGCGGAGGTTTCTGCGTACTCGGAGGTTTTGGCTGCGGTTGAGCCGGCTTGGCAGCAGGGGTCGGAGCCTTGGAGGCGGATGGGGAAGGCAAAGCTGCTTCACCGCCGGATTCGCTATTCGCCGCGTCACCCGAGATCGGCTTTTGCGCCACTCTGTTCAGAACCTCAATACTCGGCGGACGTGCTATTCCGCCATCAGGGCGCGTGCCCGGGTTAGCGACTTGGTCCCCCGCCGGGTTGAGCTTGGAGGGAGACGAGGTCACCTTCGGCCCATTTCCGGTCACAGCCTGAGTCGCGGCCGTCGCTGGGGGCTTCGCACCCGCGCCTGATCCCTGCCCCGGTCCGGCTCCGCCTCCACTCGGAACCGCTCCCGGAACTCCAGGTGGCTTCTCGGGTACCGACGGCAGCCGCTGTGCCAGCACATCCGCCGCACGAACCCGGCTTCCGCCATCGGCAGCCGGCGACTGTTCCTGTTTGTCGGTGATGACCAGCACTTCCTCCAGCCGGCTCAAGTCTGCTGAGGGTCTTACCCTGATGCTCAGAAACATCTCCTTACCAGGCCGCACTTCTTTCACCGTGCCAACCGGTAGTCCTTTGGGAAAAATCTGATCACCGCCACTGCTTAAGACCGTCTCCCCGGCCGCCACTTGCTCGTCGCTCATCACTCGTTCGACAATCAGCTCGCCATCCGGAGTTCCACGCAACACGCCCTGCAGGCGCGACTTTTCAAGCAGCACACCCACCCCGCTGCTCTGATCATTGACCATTAACACCAGCGAAGTCGAAGGGTACGCGCGCAACACCTTTCCTACGATGCCCCCTACGGTGATCACCGGCATGTCCGCTTTAATCCCTTGATCCGAGCCCTTATCGATATAAATGGAACGTGAAAGATCGCTTCCGCTCGAGCCGATCACCTGCGCCGCGATAGTCTTGGCGATGATCTGTTCTTTGAATGCCAACAAAGATTGCAAACGGTGAGCCTGCGCGGCATCTTCGCTCAGCCGCACCTGTTCCAAACGCATCTGCTCGATCTGTTCTTTCAATTCGCGGTTTTCCGCCCGCACGCCGCGCAAAAAGAAATAGTTGTGCCACAGATTTCTGCCGCCGTTCTGCACCCACACCAACCCGCTCTCGAGCGGAGTAATCGCATCGACAGCCCAGATGCGGATCAGGCGGGTGTGCTCCGCGTCATTGCTGCGTTTGACCTGAACGGCCAGCCCCAGCACTTGCAGAAACAGAACTCCCACCAGAATGGTCAGGTTGCGGTAACGGCCGAGTACAGATTCCATAACTTCAGGGTCGGGGATCAGGGACTAGGGGTCAGTGAGACTAGCCCCTGACCGCTGGCCACTGACCTTGATTTCTATTCAATCGATATCTTTCGCAGCAGCTTGAAGTCACTGAGCATCTTGCCCGTGCCCAGCACGACGCTGCACAGCGGGTCGTCCGCAATGGAAACCGGCAGTCCGGTTTCTTCGCGAATGCGCTTGTCCAGATTCTTCAACAGAGCGCCGCCGCCAGTCAGCACAATGCCGCGGTCGCTGATGTCAGCAGAGAGCTCCGGCGGTGTACGTTCCAGGGCCACGCGGATCGCGTTCATGATCGTCGATACACATTCGCTCAGGGACTCACGTACTTCGCCATCATCCACCGTAATCGTCTTGGGCACGCCTTCGATCAGGTTGCGGCCTTTAATCTCCATCGTCATCGGCTTGTCGAGCTGGTGGGCGGAGCCAATCTCCATCTTTATTTGTTCCGCTGTGCGCTCGCCGATCAGGAGGTTATACTTCCGCTTCAGATAATTCATGATGGCTTCGTCCATCTGGTTGCCCGCCATCCGCACCGAACGCGAGTAAACGATGCCGCTCAAAGAAATCACCGCGATGTCGGTCGTGCCGCCGCCGATGTCGACCACCATGTTGCCGCTCGGTTCGGTGATCGGCAGCCCAGCTCCGATCGCCGCCACCATGGCCTGCTCAACCAAGTGCACTTCACTGGCCTTGGCGCGATACGCCGAGTCCATGACCGCACGCTTTTCCACCTGCGTAATCTCAGACGGCACTCCAATGACGATGCGCGGATGCACCAGCATCTTCCGGTTGTGCGCCTTCTGGATGAAATAGTTCAACATCTTCTCTGTGACCTTGAAGTCGGCGATCACTCCGTCTTTCATCGGCTTAATGGCGACGATGTTACCGGGCGTGCGGCCCAGCATCTCTTTCGCCTCTTTGCCAACGGCCTCGACTTCGCCGGTGTTCTTGTTGATGGCGACAATGGAGGGCTCGTTCACGACAATGCCTTTGCCGCGAGCGTAGACCAGGGTGTTCGCCGTTCCCAGATCGATGGCCAGATCGCTTGAGAACAAGCTGAAGAGAGATCTCAGGTTGTGAGAGCGTGATGAATGAAATCCGTTTCCGTTTGACATTTCGAGCTCTTCTCGCGATCACCATCGATCGCAGTGTTTTCGGGCGAACCCCGATTTTGCGCCATCCGGCGCGGCCTGCTCCTTGATCCTTATACTTCTAGTCTATGAGCATAGCCGCAAGCCTGCCGGGTCCGAAGGTTCGTCGCACCGTCGTGCGGAACCCTGATTCTGCCAACAGCACTGAATCCTGACAGCTACTGAATAATGATCTTCTTCTGCTGCGTGTTCACGCCGCCCTGCGCCGTCTGCGCCGTCACCGTGATGACGGCCTCGCCAGTCGCCAGTGGCGGCGTAAAATAATGGAAAGTTCCGTCGGAGGTCACCATCGGAACCTCCCGCCCATTCACCATGACTCGCGCACCCACCTGAGTCTTCCCCCCCACTTCAATGACGTGCCCATGCTGAATAAAAGGATCGATTTCCAAGTCAATCGCCTCGGTCTGCTTTCCCTTGGAGATGACGGTGAAGCGGTTTTTCTCGCTCTCCACCGACTCCTTCCCGCTCGACGCTTCGTAGGACTGCACCACCCAGTAGTACGCACCCTCGCCCAGGCTCGTAACAGTTACATCGGCCGTAGTCACTTTCTTATCGACCAGTGTAGAGGAAAAGTAGGGGTTTCTCGATATACGCAGCCGGTAACCACTTGCATTCGTCATTGGCGTCCACGAAAACTCAACATCCTTTGTGGCTTCACCCTCAGTAAATATCGGCGCCATATTCGCTGGAGAAATTGGAGTCGGCGGGCCGGTTCCTTTCGCCTTCTCCATGTGCTGTTCGGCCGCCAGGAAGCTCACTTTTTCCCAGTTGGCCAGCTTCACCGTTTCGCCATTGCGCGTGACTTCGCCCGCACCTTTCTTCATCAAAATTTCGTGCTGATCCTTATTCGGATCGTTGTGTACCTGCGCCGTCGATTCCGGAGCCAGCGACGCCGTAGCGCCCGCCACAATCACCTGCGACTTTGATCCCTGGGAATAAGTTGCCGTTGAAAGATCCACCGTTCCAGTACTCACCGCGACTGCCACATTCGTCTGCTGCTGGTCGTTGGCCGAGTTTTCTTCAATCACAATCAGCGAATCCTGTTTCACGGTATAGCTGGTGCCGTCGTTAAACACCACTTTCGCCATACCTTCCGAACCAGTCTGCACAACATCTCCCTTTTCCAGAGGAATGTTGTAGTCCGCTCCCACCCAGCTATTGCCGTTTCCCTTCTTCACCCGCACCGTTCCATCGAGCGCGGTAAAGTGCGCCTGCTGAGCGGTGGACCCGCCGCTGCCGGGCGCCGGCGCCATGCCTGCAACGCGCTCCAACGCCTTATTTGCCACGCTTCCCACTGCCTTGACGCTATTCTCAGTGAATTGCGGAAAGGTCAGACGCATCGCAACAAAGCACACTGCGGCGCCTGCCAGAATCAGCAGTGCCACACTGCGATACGTAACGGTCTTCCACGCGATGTGGATTCCCGGTTTGCGAGTCTGCGAGGACACGTGGACCAAAAACCTTATTTCAGCTTTATGAGAAGCGGTAATTCCAACGTTACCATAAGCCTATCGGCACCAAAAATGGGTAATCACTAGGGAACGTTACCTTCGTTTTGCTCGCGAAGCGAAGAAGGTCAGGAAGTATTAGATTTTTTCGTCTACGACGAATGCTCTGGATTGCAGTTCACAGCGAGCTTTGACTCGCAAGAGAGTAGAGATATCTGAGGTCAGGTTACGGAACTGAAGACTGTGTAGGGGTCATAAGCCAAGGACCCAGCCCTGCCTTTAATGCCCAAATTTCTTGCCATACCAGTGGCCGATCCCGCTCGTTCTTACTCTTGGCGTACCATGCTGAATAGTGTTCTGCCGCATTCTTTTCCCACTCCGCTCTCGTTTCCGCTGTGGTTGAGGAGAACTGATCACCCGAGTTCGAGTCAGCGAGCGCGTATGCCTCCGCCAGGATGAGATGCACGCTGGGCGTCCATTCATCTTCTGGAAAGGCCTTCAGGAAGGCTTCGCCCTCTTTGATTATCTTGTCGCAATCCGCAGAGTCAGAGTTGAAGTCCCAATGGCATCGATCATCAAGAATGGCCATTCGCCCAAGCTTATTTGCAGCACCCCCCGGTGCCAGCTTTAGAACCTCCTCCCGGAGGTTTCCAGCGTAATAGACAACCCCCAGTCGGGTGCTTTCAGTCTGAATACCCATCTTTTGCAGGTCCTTCTCCAGGGAAGCGCGGTCCCGCACCCTTATCTTCTCTTCCTCGGGGGGTCTATAAGAACCGAAGTCGAAGAATTCGTCACAGTCCTGAAGTCGGCCAAGCACCCGGTCAGCGAGCAGAATTGCGGCGGCATGCTGCTGGGGTGAACTCCGAGCCGCGAGATCGAACCAGTTTCGCAACACTAGAATCAGTTGTCTCTCACATTGAAGCGGGGCCTGCTCCCATGGGTCGCCGACTTGCGGAGCCAGGAACGAGAGCATTTGAAGCGTCGGCTTTGCCGGTAGGTTCGCGAGCATTGCCGCGCGCAAGGCCAGCCAAGGTTGACCCGCCTCAGGGTCTATTTTCTTCGATGACGGCTGGCCGTACTCCGAGGTCCCCCTCTGCCACTCCAGAAGAACCGCAGGTTGATCCTGAGCATCGGCCAGATTCGGATCCCGAACGAACAAGTCATGATTGGAAAGAGGCTGGCCGAATTTCTCAAAAGAATAGGTCGGTTTCCAGTAGGCATTCTTGGCTACTTCGGGAAATCGGCCAGGACCCTCCATGCGTTTCCCGGGCATTAGTTTGGCGATTGTCTCAAGGAAGCTCAGGGAGGTCGGAACTCCCCGGAATTCGTGAAAAATCTTTACCAACCTGCACCTCTGGTTACGAAGCGTTTCGCCAACCTCTGTGGGCAGTGGCGGCAAGGGCTTCCCATAGATGTCCACCACCAGCGGCTGATAGAAGACCGCGACGCGCTGAACATGTATTCCGCCAGCAAGTTCGATCTGAGCCAGCGACCGCAGGCACCAGCGCCCTTCCAGTTTCATATCCTGCTGGAGCCGCGGACTCAGATTCCATAGATTTGCCGGGTCGTAATCGCTGCCCTTCTTCGGGGGATCTTCAACAACTTCGCCCGGATGGCGAGTGGCCCATTCTTTGATCGTCGGGGAATCGAGGCTGTCGGCCTCAGCGACGCTCTTGGAGATGTATCCATCGAGAGTATCGCCCGACGTTTGTGCCCCGCCTAATAGAGGAGCGGCAACCAACATCAGTGCCGCAGCCGTGCGCAGTATCTTCGCCACTCTCGGCATCGATCGAGTACCTCTGGGAAGAGATTCTCTTGAAGTGTAAGGGGAGAGCGCGACCAACGTTAGCTTAAATGCCAGCGCGAATAATCCAAGGTCACCGCCGAAACAAATAGCTAACCTTCACAAAAAACACCTTCCCATCATTGATGAACCCGTTGCTGCGCACCAGGCCGCTCCCAATCGGATCGCATCCGATCGCACCTCCCGGCGCGGGAACACATAGGCCGGGAATCAGGTTCTCCAGATTGCTGTTGTATCCCAAATAGAAAGCGGTGCCGGGATGCACCAGATAAGTCACCAGGAATTGCATGGACAGATCTTTTGTGGTTTGCAACGAGCTGTAAGTTGGATTCGCCAGCAGTCCGTTGTATTGCGCGATGGCGCGAAACGAGAGAGCGCGCGTGAACTGGTAATTCCATCCAGTACGAATAATGTGATTATTGAACGAAGCATGGTGCGCCGCCCCGTTCAGCACCCGGTCGAGAATGTAAGTGTTGTCGATTTCCAGATGCCCCGTGGGCTTGACGCTCATGGTGTGATTGATAAAGGTCTCGCTGCCGGTAGTCGGAAGCTGGCCGGTGGGCGGGACAATCAGCACCGTTCCGTCGCGAATAATTTGGGTGCGCCAGGTAATCAGCCGTGTTGGGCTTCCCGAAATCACCAGGCCCCCAAGGTCTTGCGCATACTTGTGGTTGTTCGGCAGGCCCGTGAAATCAACTGGCCGCAACACGTCAGCCTCATAGGCCACAATCGGTGCAAACAAGAGATTATGCCGGAAATAAAAGACCCAATCGCCGTTATAAGCGTGTTGCAAACCAACGCCGTTGTGATCCCAGATATCGTGTGTGTTGAGCTCGGGACCCTGAAAGACCAGATGCTTCCCTTCCGGCCGCCAGTAAAAATGGAAGTACTGCGCTATGTTTCGAATATCCACTCTGGGTACAAAGCCGGCGTCGGTGTGGAAGTTGGGAGTAATGTCCTGATACTGCAGCTCGTAGGAGAAACGCCGCCCGATTCCGTTCAGCACGCCTTCGTGATTCTGCCCAAAGGTGTAACCGACTGTGGGCGGAGCGATTGAACTGCCTGCACCGCTGGAATTGGCGGTGGTGAGGGCATTGACGACATCGCTGGTGGCGTAAGTGGAAGAGACCACGCTGCGAAACCAGGAAGTCCAATTCTTTCCCAGCCGAATGCTGGCATCGAGTCCGCCGACGCGATTGAAGTTGCCGTTGTATTCCCGGTCGACGTAGATTGCACCGACACTGCTCTGTTCTCCAATGTCGCGACTGACTCGTCCCACCGCAAAATACGCGCGTGTACCGGTCAGCGGACTGTTATCGGGAACCATCAGACCGGGCGAGCGGTCGTCTGCAACAAAGAATCCCAGGTTCCATGGCCCCTGCTTTCCCGTAAGCCGCGCTCCAAAACTCGGCTCAATAATGCGGCGCGTAAACAGCAGCCTGGAAGTCTGATACACGCCGATATTGGTGTCACTGAAGAAATTGGAGTTCTCCAAAAAGAACGGCCGCTTCTCTGGAAAGAAAACCTCAAAGCGCTGGTTGACGGTGTTTTGCGGCTGATCTGATTCGATCTGCGCAAAATCAGGATTGATGGTCGTGTCGAGCACCAGGCTATCGTGAAAAACGAACTTGGAATCCAGCCCGATCTTGCCCTGTAGATCGCGGTTGTCGAAACGCGGCTGAACCGGGTCACGATCATCCAGATTGCGCAGGCTGCTGAGGTATCCGTAAGGATTGAACTGCATATTACGCCCGGGGGAAACGCTCTCCACTCCCGTGATCAACGCCTCCTGATTAAGCCTCCCGGAGATCGTGCTGGAAACGCGCGGCCAATAGTCGTACTCGTCGTTGCGAGCGATATACCGCATTAAAGTCACTCCCCACACCTGCTCGTTTGCGGGATGGAAGCGAATACTGCGGAAGGGGATCGAGATCCAGACGACGTAGCCCTGTTTCGTCAACTTGCTGCTGGAGTCCCACACCGTATCGTAGGAGTAGTCCGCGCCGCTGTCCTCCGACCACAGCGCATCGGATTGCACGCCCCGCGGATTCACATCAAACAGAAATCCGTGACGCTGGTCGTGAAAAGTGTCGAGCGTGAGTTCCACGTAGTCGTCATCGGGAGGAGTGACCGCTTCCCGTCGCGTCAAGTGCCCGCGGATCGCGGCCGGATTGGCGTCCCAACAAACCCATACCATATAGAGGTTCGCCTGGTCATAGCCCAAATAAACTTCTGTACGCTGAGTCCCAGGCTTACCATCGGACGGCTGCTGCTGGATGAAATCCGTGACTTTGGCCAGTTGCGTAGCATTACCCCGCGGCGTCATGTCCTCGAAATCCTCGAGGCGAGGCGCACTCGTTACGCGCGGGATACGAACGCCAGCTGCGGCCGCAGCCGCAATATTAAGGAATGCGCTACAGAGAACAACGATTCCGAGTCGGAGTCCGAGGCGACGAGTGAGCCGGTGGATTGGCATCGATTTCATCAGAACGAAGGAACGAGTTTTCTCAAGAAGGGTTCCCCACCCCGAGCGCTACATTCCCCATTAGACCGGATGGAAGACAAAACGTTATCCGCGTAGTGTCGTAGTTTGTTAAAAGGCCGATTTGAATCGTTACGTAAATGCCTGGCCCCTTGACATCCCGAGACCACCTCATCAACAATCTTTTCGCACCTCTAGCAGCGGTTCGAAATCGTTCCCGGCATACTAATTTCTCAACGAGGTTCGTTCTATGTTGGTCGAAGCGCGCGTGTTCGTTGTCCTCTGTTTGCCGATTTTCTTTGGCACAGTTCTGTCGGCACAAAGCATTACCGTCTCCCAGCCAACGATCTGGGCCACTAAGCCGGACATCACCGCTTTCGAGAAAATCGAAAACGCCCGCCTTGACGCCGGTCGTCGCGCCATCGACACTCTGCTCGCAGTCAAGGGTCAGCGAACTATCGAAAACACTCTCGAGCCCTTCGACGACGCTGTACAACAAAACAACTCCGCCGGATACTTCGCCGGACTCATAGAGCAGGTCCATCCTGAAACCGCTTTCCGGGATCACGCCACGGCCATGCTCACCAAGGCTAGCGCCGCGCAAACCGCCATTGCCCTCAATCACGACGTCTACAACGCACTGGCCGCGCTCGATCTTGCCAAAGCCGACTCCGCCACGCGCTACTACGTGCAGCGCCAACTTCTGGAATTCCGCCTCGCCGGTGTCGACAAGGACGAAGCCACCCGCAACCGCCTCAAGAAGTTGAACGATCAGGCTACGGAAGAGCAGTCCATGTTTGACCGCAATATTTCTGACGGCAAAAAAGAGATTGAGGCCGATCCCTCCGAACTCGACGGCTTGCCGCAAGACTACATCGACCGTCACAAGCCTGGCGCCGACGGCAAGATCAAGATCACCACCGAATATCCGGACGCCCTGCCCGTCTTTAACTTCGCCAAAAGCAATGATCTGCGCCGCCGAATGTCCATTGCTTTCGACACACGCGCTTACCCTAAGAACCAGGAAGTCCTCACCAGCCTGATGAAGACCCGTCATGAGATCGCCACGCTACTCGGCTACTCCAACTGGGCCGACTATAACGCCGCCGACAAGATGATCGCCAAAGGATCGAACACGGCTGACTTCATCAAGCAAGTCAATGATGCTTCCCGTCCGCTGGCCGAGCGCGAGTTCGAAATGCTGCTCGCCGAAAAACACAAAACCGAACCGGGTGCGAAAGAAATCTGGGGTTACGAGCGCGGCTATCTCTCAGAACTGGTTCGCCGAACCAAGTTCGATTTCGACTCTCAATCCGTCCGCCCCTATTTTCCTTTCGTGCAGGTGAAGCAGGGCATCCTCGACGCCGCGGCGGACCTCTTCCACGTCAGCTTTCAGCAAGAACCCAACGTTCCCTCGTGGGATCCCTCGGTCGAAACTTGGATCGTCGTCGATAGCGGCAGGCCGATCGGCCGCTTCTATCTGGACATGCACCCGCGAGAGGGCAAGTACAGCCACGCCGAAATGGTCCCGGTGCTCGATGGAGTCCGCGGCAGGCAACTTCCCGAAGCGATCCTCGTCTGCAACTTCCCCGCTCCCACCGCCTCCGACCCCGGCCTCATGGATTACGGCGACGTCGAAACGTTCTTCCACGAATTTGGCCACCTCATGCACCACATCCTTGGCGGCCAGCAACAGTGGGCCGGCATCAGCGGCATCAGCATGGAATCCGATTTCGTCGAAGCTCCGTCGCAAATGCTCGAAGAATGGATTCGCAGCCCGCAGGTTCTCGCCAAATTCGCCAAGCACTACAAAACCCGCGAGCCGATCCCAGCTGAGCTTGTCGCGCGCATGAACCGCGCCTCCGCCTTCGGGCGCGGCATGTGGGTCGACCGCCAGAATTCGTTCAGCGCCATGTCTTACGACATCTACAAGACCAAACCTGACAATGTCGACCTCGACAAAGTCACCCTCAACGACACGTTGCAATACACGCTCTTCAAACCTGTGCCCGACACCCATATGTGGGCCTCCTTCGGACACCTCGGCGGCTACTCCTCCGCCTACTACACTTATTTGTGGGATAAAGTGATCGCCGAGGATTTCTTCCTGCAATTCGATCATCAGAACCTGCTGGCGGGAGACGCGCCGATGAAGTATCGCCGCGTAGTGCTTGAACCGGGCGGGTCGATGTCGGCCAATGATTTGGTGAAGAACTTCCTCGGCCGTCCCTCAAACATGACGGCCTTACAGCGCTGGATGGCGGAGGAATTTGATTCCGGTGCGGGAGGCCCAAAGTCGGCGGGGCAGTAGAGGCGTTTCACGCATCGCTGATACGGGTGCTCATCTGAATTGACGGTCTAGTGCGGTCGTCTGCATCAGATCAGCCTCCCTGCTACATCGGATCGGTTCTTTTCTGATGTAAGATACGAGACTCTCAAGGAGGAGACCCGTATCGTGTCCAGCCGGGCTCGCACGGAATTCTGGAAGAGCGTCCCAGCCACTTCTGCCACCATCTTCTACGCAGGTGTTTCTTGTCTGTTTTCTGCCGTCGGCTTCATTGGGCTCATGATGACGACCGCCCGGGTGACGCCTATGGAGGCTTTTCTTCATGCGCTACTCTCGGGCGGATGTGCGGTTTTGTATGCACTTGCAGCCGCCAGGCGAAAATTCGCGTACATGCCGCTGATTGCGATTCTCCAGTTCGGCGCCTTCGCGGTCCTGGGCTGGTTCTACCGCAACAGGCCTATCATGGCGGATGCAAAGTCCGGTCTCCCGCAACAACTTCGTCTGCTTGGCATTGCCGGAATCTGCACCCTGGTTGCGGGGTACATCCTGTTCATCGTTTTCTCCTCCCGAGAAGGCATCCGCTATTTTCGTACACACGCTGAAGTTGTTTTGGCTCAGGAAATACATCGTGCTCTGGTGCCTGAGATTCACAAAACGATTGGCGCTTTTGAGATTTATGGGATCTCCATACCGAGCGGTGAGGTGGGAGGCGATCTGGTTGACGTGGCGGAGGCGGGTGCAGCATGGACCGCTTATGTGGCCGATGTTTCCGGGCACGGGGTCGCTCCCGGAGTTCTAATGGCGATGTTCAAGACTGCCGTGCGCAGTCAGATATTGGCAGGCTGCGATGCGTCGCAGCTGCTGGAGGGAGTTCACCGGGCCCTGTTCCCGCTAAAGACCGGTAATATGTTCGTGACGGCAGGGTTTGTTCACTTCCACGCAGATCACCTCACGTTGTCGTTGGCAGGACATCCACCACTATTGCATCGCAAAGCCAGCGCCTCCGAGATTTGCGAATATCTCGCCCAAGACTTGCCTGTCGGTATTCTGCCGGAACAGAACTTCCTTTCGCGGACCCTCGACTGCGCGCCCGGCGACATCCTGTTACTCCTTACGGACGGCCTGACGGAGGTCTTCAATGCGAGCGGCGGCGAAATGGGAGTTGAGCCGATTCAAGGCGCATTGCTAGAAGGCGCAGACTTGCCGCTGCCTGAGCTCTTCACCAAAATCCGCGAGATGGCCCTTCGCTTCGGCAAGCAGCAGGATGACCAGACCATGTTACTCATCCGCGTGCTCGGCGCGTAAAGATGTGTACAGCGGGCTGACCTCGCCCGCTGCCGTTACGTCTTGATCAAGGAACCTTCCAGTTCGATCTTCACCTCGTCACCAATCAGGATTCCACCCGTTTCGAGCGCCGCGTTGTAGGTCAATCCGAAGTCGCTCCGCTTAATCTTCGTAGTGGCGGACGCCCCAATTCTGATATTCCCCCAAGGGTCCTTGCCTTCTGGGGTCGGCCCTTCCACCTTCAAGACCACCGGCTTCGTGACGCCGTGAATGGTCAAGTCACCCGTCACTTGTAGCTCGTCATCGCTTTCTTTCTTGACCGACTTGCTCTTGAATGTGATAGTCGGATATTTCTCAACTTCGAGAAAATCCGCGCTTTTCAGGTGCGTGTCCCGGTCGGGTTCCTGCGTGTTGATGGTTTTGGTGTCAATGGTTACATCCACACTCGAGGCGCTGGCGTTCTCTGGATCGTATACGACCGTGCCCTGCAGCCCGTTAAATCCGCCGCGAACGTTCGTGATCATCATGTGCCGGACAATGAAGTGCGCCTTCGAGTGCGCCGGATCGATTTTGTATGTCGCTTTCAAGGTACCTTGCCTCTTTCTTTCTCTCCCGAAGGGAGGTTATTTATCTTGACATCAAGATAGATTACGCTTGCATCCAAAGGATTCAAAAGCCTCCGGCCCGCCAAGAGATCCGGTGAAGATATCCGGTGTATCTCGATATCGAGTATTATTGACGACCGACTATGATTGCGGTGACCCGGTTATGGTTGCTAAGGAAAAGACATCGACTCCTGGCGCCGCGGCAGCTACCCGCGCATGGCTAATCCTGTGGAAGGCCTCGCGGGCCGTTCAGGAAAACGCGGCTCGAAGTGTCGCAGCGTTGGGCTTGGGCTTATCGGACTTTGCGGTGCTGGAACTTCTGCTCCACAAGGGCCCTCAACCAGTGAACATCATAGGAAAGAGGGTCCTTCTCACCAGCGGCTCTATTACCGCCGCGATTGACCGGCTGGAATCCAAGAAGTTGGTTCGCCGCAAAGCTGATCCCGCTGACCTCCGCTCGCGAGTCGTTGGACTCACGTCCAAAGGCAGGGGCTTGATCGAACGAGCCTTCGGACGTCATGCTAGCGACATGGAGGAAACCATGGCCGTGTTGACGCCGCGCGAACGCGCCCAACTCATCATCCTGCTCAAGAAGCTTGGCTTGTGGGCAGCCGCGCGGTTGGAACATACCAGCGCCGATCACAGGCTGCAGGGCAGGAACTCCGCATGAAGGCTCGTCCATATTCTTCAATAGGTGAACGACTGCAGCTCTGTGACCCCGGAATCCGGGCCATCCACATACCCCGTCCGGTTAGCCGGATTCAATGCGATATGCGTGCCGATGACATTGGACGCATTCGAAAAGCTGAAGCCATTCAGTGACTCGACGAGATTCCCTTTCGTGTCATACACCTGAATGCTGCTTCCCGCCGCTGTGCTCGACGTCGACTGCGCCACAAAGAACAGCTTGTTCAGCGGATCGTATTCAACATCCGAGCCGCTTTGCAGCTGACCATTCGCACTCGGCAGAACCACTGCGAATCCCTGCTTCGTTTTCAGATCGTAGAATTCCACTCTAAAATCAAGCTCCGTCGTCGTGCAAGCGATCCCATCCTCGGAGTCCACTGCGAGTCCGTTGATCGAACCCTGCCGAAATGGCGGCGGTCCTGGGATCCCCGTGAATTCGCTCACCGTCCCCGTGGTCGCATCCACCAGAGCAAGCTTCGGCGGCGGCCCGCCCACCGCTCCGTCAGAGGCTGCCACTACGATCTGATTCGTCAAGCTGTCATAAGCCACCTGTGGGCCGTTGTCGAATCCGAACACTGTGTCCGCAAGCTTAACCAGCGGTTCAAACGTATTTGCCCCGATGTTCGATGTAAACACAAAAGAAGTAAAGGTCTTAGCGTCGTTGTGAAAGGCCATCACGGCCGTGTTCGGTGAACCCTGATTACGGCTGACTCCGATGATGATGTCATCGGCCGCCAGGGGCGGTGTCCACCTGCTTGTGACTTTGTTCAAATCGAGCGGATTCAACTCCGCATAAATCCGCTTTGACACAAAGATGTTTTGCACATGCTCGCGCTCGACGAGTCCTACGCTGCTGCCCACGACTCCCAGCGTCAGAAAATCGTCCTTCGACGCGATTTTCGACACTACATTCAGAATTTTGCCGCTCGCTTGATCAAAGGTTTCTACGGCCGCCAGCACCTGCCCGCCCGCAATGTCCTTCGCCTCCGTGAGCACCCCTTCGGTGCCGTTCTGATCGATATCGAAACCGAAGATCTGTCCGCCAAACTTGCTATGTACAAGCGTGCTCCCAGCGCCCACGGGGGTGCGCATTCCCTCACCCTGACTGTTAGACGACTGCGACTCAGACTGGATTGGCTGGCCTAGCCACGACAAGCAGACCACAGCAAACGCTCCTACCCGGCACGACAGACGGAGATAATTGCATTTCATGACTGGTGTGGCTCCCTCGTGAACGCACGCCTTGAGATCGGCCCGCGTCCACAAGAGGCTACCAGCCGCCCCCGCCACGAATGTCAGAAGGTTGTAAATTCTGGGTGGTTCACCGAGTCGTGCCCGTGATTACCTTTTGATAACGCCCCCCTTCCCCCTTCCCCCCTCGGTCTATTGGAATCACCGATTTAGCGCGAAATTCCCGCCAGATCCGATGGTTTAAAGGACTTAGAGTCATAATCTAGGCAACAAGGACTTTAGCTGGGGCAACCGAACGGCAAAGCGCGATGCCACACTGCTCTGCTAATTAGGATCGGGTTGGGCGCCTGTGGATCGCAAGGTTAGATGTCACACGAGGCCGATTTTTTCGTGCGCTGGACCCGAGCCCCGCCGCTAATCTCAAGGTTTTCGATCGCCGCGAAGCCAGTCTTTCCCGTATCTTGAGGGCATGGATGTGCGTCTCAATAATCCAGAGATTCAGGCCAAGATCGACCGTTGGGTGACGGAAACCGGGCGCGGCCCCGACGAGTTGATTGAGGACGCCGTGGCCGGGTACTTCGAAGAGCTAGCCCAAACCCGGGAGATGCTAAACAGCCGGTATGACGACTTGAAGAGCGGCAGAGTGAAGCCTGTCTCCGCCGACGAAGTTGCCGCCCACTTCCGCGAAAAGGGCGCGTCCCGCCGTCCCCAGCCGAGTTCCCCGCTTAACTGATGCGCCCCTAAACATGGGTAACCTATTTCTCGCGTGTTTTGCGAGAAGTGGGGGTCTTGGTTTCCGTTTCACGTTTCCGGTTTCTTCTTGCGGTAGCGACGCAATCTCCGTTACCCTAAAAGTCGATGGAACTACATTTCACCCCTGAGCAGGAAGCGCAGCTTGCGCAGATCGCCAGCCAGGAAGGCACCGACGCCGAGCGGCTGGTGAAGGAAGCCGCCTTGCGCCTGCTTCAGGAAGATGCCCGCTTTCGCGCCGCCGTGCGGGAGGGTATTGCCCAAGCCGACCGCGGCGAGTTCATTGAACAAGAGGAAATGGACACCCGCCTGGAGCAGATGTTGCGCTCATAGAAATGCGTATCCGCTGGACACCAGCTGCCGCCGCAGACTTGCAGCGCATCAGCGATTACCTCAGAGACCACCATCCACACTACCGGCTGGCAACTGTCCGCAAAGTCTATGCCGCAATCCAGTCGCTGACAGCGTGGCCGCATGTTGGCCGTGCCGGACGCGAGGAAGGAACCCGAGAACTCCTAATTCCCGCCCCTTCCCTACATCGGCGTGTATCGCGTGAAAGAGCATAGCATCGAAGTCGTGCGGATTTATCACGGCGCTCAGGATCGGGGATGACTATTACCGCGTTCGCGATGCTGGTTGAACGAGAGTGGGTCAGAACCAAGAATGCATGGATTAGCCGGCGTTGTCGTCGCAGTTCTTCCAGGGTCGGGGCTAGGGGGCTGGTCAAATCGGACCGCGTTACCACGCAACACGGATTTTTACCCTTCACCCATATGTTGACCTCTTCCAGTTCTTCCTTTGTTGCCCACGGCGATAAGCGAACCTCCGTCACTAGCGCCTTCAGATCAATGCGGCGCCGTTTGCACTCGTGAACCCATTCGTGCAGTGGATTTAATTCATCCAACGGCTCGCGATTCGGGAAATTATCAAGGCTGTAATGCCGATTGGCTCCCCCGACAGGATCGTAGCATTGAAGGACGACGCGAAGTTCTCGCTCCTTCTCAAAAAGACGACGCTTTGTGTATAGAAACCGGATGAGGTTGTAGCCCGTCATGTCTTTCTCGCCGTAGTGGACGACGCCCACTAAAATGTCGTCGAGCATGGGGGCGAGCGCGGATTTCAGAAGATCGAAGCGGGAGAAGATCGCGACGCCATTCCCGTAAACCTTCCACATGTCGAGCGTCTCGCCCTCGAAAAGCTGCCAGCAGTTGATAAAGTATGCCTCACTGTTCTGACGGGCGAATGCCAGATCGTTGTTCAAGGCCAATTCATCACGCAGGTCGTATCTGCGCAGACCGAGGGCCGCTCTGACGTATTCATCGGAAGGCAATGCTTCGTTAGGGTCAGTCTCCTTGAAGAGGTCGGTCCGGCGGAAGTAAAGTTCCTCGTTTGCGAAAAGATCCCTGAATTTCCGGAAGTCCAGGAATCGGCAAATGCGGGTGTCAGCCGGCGGTTGTTTACAAGCGGAATGTTGGCCGATGGGCATCCGATGCTTTCATTTTAGGTCATCCCCGCCTCTGTGCAGACCGGCACCGTCCTCGGAATGACAAACCGTGAGACTAAGACCACAGCGCCATCCTTGCCGCACCTTCCCCACCCCCTGTAGCATCAATATCCAGGCATTCATAGAGGAGAACTCATGGCTACCGATACTCTCGCCACCCCCGCGACTCTGGGCAGCACCAATCCGACTAAGGTCTATAAGAACTTCATCGATGGCGAGTGGGTCGACTCGTCCACCGGGGAGACTTTCGAAAACCGCAACCCAGCCGACACTCGCGATTTGGTCGGCATTTTCCAGAAATCCGGCAAGGACGACGTGAATGCCGCGGTCGACGCCGCCAAGCGCGCCTTCGCCAAGTGGCGCCTGGTACCCGCTCCACGCCGCGCCGAAATGGTTTTCCGCGCCGCCGAAATTCTCATCGGACGCAAAGAAGAGCACTCCCGCGAGATGACCCGCGAGATGGGCAAAGTGCTGAAAGAAACTCGCGGCGATGTGCAGGAAGCCATCGACGCCGCCTACTACAACGCTGGCGAAGGCCGCCGCATGTTCGGCCCCACCGTGCCGTCAGAGCTGCCTAACAAGTTCGCCATGGCCGTGCGCCAGCCCATCGGCGTCTGCGGCATGATCACGCCGTGGAATTTCCCCATGGCAATTTCCTCCTGGAAGCTGCTGCCCGCCGTGGTCTGCGGCAATACATGCGTGATCAAGCCCGCGCAGGACACCCCGCTCTCGACTTTTAATCTCGTGCGCGCCTTCACCGACGCCGGCATTCCCAAAGGCGTGGTCAACATCGTCACCGGATACGGGCCCGAGGTTGGCACGCCGCTTGCCGACCACCCCGACGTGCGCGCGGTCTCGCTGACCGGATCATCCGCCGTAGGCCGCATCATCGGCGGAATCGCCGCGAAGAGTTTCAAACATTGCTCGCTCGAACTCGGCGGCAAGAATCCCATGATCGTGCTCGACGACGCAAATCTCGATCTCGCAATCGAAGGCGGCCTCTGGGGCGGATTCGGCACCACCGGCCAGCGTTGCACCGCGACCAGCCGCATCATCGTGCAGAAAGGCGTTTACCGCGAGTTCGTCGAGCGCTACGTCGCGCGCGCAAAGAAACTGAAAGTTGGCAATGGACTTGATGAAACCGTCGAGATGGGTCCGGCTGTCAACGAGAAGCAACTACAAACCGACCTCAACTACGTTGACATCGGCAAGAACGAGGGCGCGAAGATCATGTGCGGCGGCAATCGCCTTGATCAGGGCGAATACCAGCACGGCTATTTCATGGAGCCGACCGTCTTCAGCGATGTCGATCCCAAGATGCGAATTGCGCAGGAAGAAATCTTCGGCCCCGTCGTGTCGATCATCCCCTGCGACGACCTTGAGGACGCTATCGAAATCTCCAACGGTATCGAGTACGGACTTTCCTCGGCGCTCTACACCAAGGATGTGAACAAGGCCTTCGCCGCCATCCGCGACCTCGAAACCGGCATCACCTATATCAATGCACCGACGATCGGCGCCGAAGTTCATCTCCCCTTCGGCGGCACCAAGGCCACTGGCAACGGCCACCGAGAAGGCGGTATCGGCGCGATTGATTTCTATACGGAGTGGAAGTCGGTCTACGTAGATTATTCAGACACCCTGCAGAAGGCGCAGATCGATAGAGCGGAGTAAAAAGCTCTAACCACAGAGGACACGGAGGAACACAGGCTGAAGCAAGTCAGATAGAATTACCCCGTACTCCCCTGTGACCTCTGTGGTAAAGGTTCGTTCTTAACTCGATGCCCACCACGCAAGCCCGCGAAGTAACCGCCGCCAGGCGTCTCGACAATGTCCGCTACGCTATTCGCGACCTCGCCTGCGTAGCCGACGAAGTCATTCAGCAGGGACACAAAGTTCTCCCCCTCAACGTCGGCGACCCGCTAAACTTCGACTTCCATACTCCCCCGCACATCATCGAAGCCGCTTACAAGGCCATGCGCGACGGCAAGAACGGATACGCTCCCTCGCCCGGAATTCCCGAAGCACTTGAAGCAATTCGCGGCGAGGCCGCGCGCAAAGGCATCTCGACCGTCCGCGACGTCTTCGTCACCTCCGGCGTAAGCGAGACAGTCGATCTCTGCATCAGCGCCCTGGTGAATCCGGGCGAGGACATTCTCACGCCGAAGCCCGACTACCCGCTCTACTCGGCCGTTCTGTGCAAGCTGGGCATCGCAGTCAACGCCTACGACCTGAACGAAGACGACGCTTGGCAGCCTGAACTTGCCGACATCGAACGCAAGCTCACGCCACGGACCCGCGCGATTGTTCTGATCAATCCGAATAATCCGACGGGATCTCTCTGCTCGCGGCAGATGCTCGAGCAAATCGCCGACCTTGCCCGCAGGCACAGTCTCGTAGTCTTCTCCGATGAAATCTACGACAAACTGATTCTCGATTACGATTCGCAAGGAAACGCCACTCCGCACATTGCCTTCGCCGCGGTCGGGCCCGACGTGCCTTGCATCACCTTCGGCGGCATGTCGAAAAACTATCTCGTCCCCGGATGGCGCATTGGATGGGGCATCGTCTCCGGTGACGCAGCGGCCATCAAGCCCTATTCCGAAGGCATTCACCGCCTGCTGCGTGCGCGGCTCTGCGCCAATCATCCGGAACAATATGCCATCAAGCCCGCGCTCGAAGGCCCGCAGGATCACCTCATAGACGTGCGGCGTAAACTGCGCTCCCGCCGCGACCTCACGCAGAAGTGGTGCGAGTCCACGCCGCGCGTCAGTTGCGTCGCTCCCCGCGGCGCTTTTTATGCGTACCCCAAAATCGATATTTCAGAAAGCGACGAAGTCTTCGTCAAAGAACTCATCCGCGAGAAGCATGTCATGGTCGTCCACGGTTCCGGCTTCGGCCAAAAGCCGGGCACGCAACACTTCAGAATCGTGTTCTTGCCGGATGAAAAAACTCTAGCCAACGCTTACTCTGCGATTGCGGAATTCATCCAGCAACGCTACGGAACGGCCTGATTCACCGCCAAGGCGAATTACCATACCGAGAGGAAGAATGATGTTGAAGGTCCGGGGGTTCACTGTACCGCGAACATTGGAAGAGATAGTTTCTCCCGAAAATACGGCACTGCTTATTTACGATATGCAGTCGGGGATCGCCCACCAGATTGCGAATGGCGATGAAATCATCGGCCGAGTCCGCCTGATTCTCGAGTCGGCACGGCGAATCGGTATGCGCACATTTTTTACCCGCCACGTGTCACTGCCCAAGAACCTCATGGGCGCGTTCCAGTTCCGGACTGCCCTGGCCTGGCAACGTGCCGACTCTCCCGACAAGATTCAGCCCATCTTTCTCCGCGACAGCCCGGCATTTCAAATCATTCCAGAGTTACAGCCCCTGTCCAGCGAGGCCATCTTCGACAAGATCAGCATGTCAGCATTTGCCGGCACTCCTCTGGAGATGGCTCTTCGAGACTGCGGGATTCGCAGTTTCATCGTTGCCGGCATCGCGCTCGAAATCGGGATCGATCCCACTTGCCGGCACGGGGCCGACCTCGGTCTGGTGCCGATTCTCGTTCAAGACGCATGCGGTTTTGGAAATTCGCAGGCTGCCGCTCACAGTCTGGCGTCATTGACCCATATGGGGGATTCGCTATTGACCGACACGAACACAACAGCGAATGTCGCGATACACGCAACCCTGTCCTCTGCTCTGCGCGAGCGTAACAGAGCCCAGGATACCCTGGGGGCACAGCACCGGGATCAGGCCGACACTGTTCTCTTCTGCGCGGCGATGCTAATGGTGGAGGTGTTGCGTTCGCAGAATACCTTGTTTTCGCTCGGTCTCAGCGATGATCTCCAATCTAGTGAGGAGGCAATCGCCAGGGCGTGGAAAGATTCCATCGACGCAAGAAACACACGCTCTTAGCCCATCGCCCACCTGCTAAAATCAATCTGACTTTATGTTTGAAAACTTACAGGAAAAACTACAGCGCGCCTTTAAGTCGCTTCGTGGGCAGGCCCGGCTGAGCGAAGAAAATATTGGCGAGGCATTGCGCGAAATCCGGCTGGCGCTCCTCGAAGCCGACGTCAACTTCAAAGTGGTCAAGGAGTTGATTGACCGCATCCAGGCCAAGGCTGTCGGTCAGGAAGTGCTGGCGGCGCTTTCTCCGGGCGAGCAGGTCATCAAGATCGTGCGCGACGAACTGGTCGAGACTCTCGGCAAGGATACGGCACGTATGAAGTTCGCTTCGCAGCCGCCAACCGTTGTGCTGATGGCCGGGCTGCAGGGATCGGGCAAAACTACCAGCTCAGGCAAGCTGGCCCACTGGTTCAAAGCAGGCGGGCATCGTCCGCTGCTGGTTTCGGTGGACGTATACCGTCCGGCGGCGCGCGAGCAATTGAAAATTGTGGCGCAGGCCGTGAAGGCGCAAATTTACGAAGGCTCGGTGGGCGACGCGACCACTCCCGAGCAGCTTACCCAAGCCGTTGAGCGGCTCGTAAAAGAAGCGCGGCGCGAGGCCGTCGTCTCCGGCTGCGACGTGCTGATCGTCGACACCGCGGGGCGCCTGCACATCGACGACGAACTCATGAATGAGATGCAGTCGCTGAAAAAGCTGCTGAACCCGTCAGAGATTTTGTTTGTCGCCGATGCTATGACGGGACAGGATGCCGTGCGGTCGGCCGACGAGTTCCATAAGAAGCTGTCGCTGACTGGCGTTGTCCTTACCAAGATGGACGGCGATGCCCGCGGTGGCGCGGCGCTTTCCATCCGGCAAGTCACGGGACAGCCGATTAAGTTTATTGGTGTTGGCGAAAAGTATGATGCGCTCGAGCCATTTCATCCCGACCGCATCGTGTCGCGAATCCTGGGGATGGGTGACATTCTGTCGCTGATTGAGCGTGCTGAGCAGCAGATCGACAAGAAGAAGGCCGAGGAGATGGCCAGCAAGGCGCTCAGCGGCGACGGCTTCTCGCTGGAAGATTTTCGCGACCAACTGCGGCAGGTAAAGAAAATGGGATCGATGAAGAGCCTGATCGGCATGCTGCCGAGCATCGGGCCATTCTCCCGCCTGCAGAAAGCCGCCGATAATGTCGACGAAAAACAGATCAACCGCGTCGAGGCCATCATCAACTCGATGACCATGCATGAGCGTAACCATCATGAAGTCATCAATGGCAGCCGCCGCAAGCGCATCTCCCGCGGCTCGGGAACGACCGTGCAGGAAGTGAATAACCTGCTTCGCCAATACGCGCAGATGAAGAAGATGTTCAAGCAAATGGGCAAGCCCAGCTTCGCGCGGAGAATGGCGGGGATGAAGCTGCCAGGAATGTAGGAAATCAGTGGTCAGTGGTCAGTTGCCAGCGAGAGCGGTTCTACATGGATGCCTTATTCGAGTACATCCTTAGGGCTATCGTTTGGAGTTCAAAGCCCTTGCGTGTGAGCTGAAGGCGTGCCGCACAAGCCGTGGCTCCTTGTAAATGCGACCGTGACAGCGCCCCCCATAAGCTCTTCTGGACTTGGCTGCCCAGCCGTGGAGATCGTTTATTCATACCGAGTCCAAGGCGAGCTGTATACCGGCATCCACGAAGAGTCGTTCTTGTTGACCGACTCGGTACTGGATTACGTCGATCGATTCGGAGAAGGCAAAAACCTTATAGTGCGCGTCAAGCCGGAGAACCCCGAAGTGTCAAGCGTGCGCGAACATGACCAAGGGGCGTTTACTCAGTCTCAGCTTGAACAACTAACCTCATGAAATGGCGCTCCCTAGAAGAAGTGATTCCCGAAACCGATATTCGGTCTCTGCGCGAAATCTTCGTCGAGCGCAAGGAATTGATCGCGAAGTACGTTCCGGCGGAGACGCAAGCAATTCATGCTCGGGCGGTCGCGGAGATGAAGCGGAAAAGATTAGCCGCGAACATTCTTCCCGCCGGCTCCAAGGCTCCCGCATTCCGGCTACCAGATCACAACGGTAAGACCCTCTCCTCCGCCGAACTGCTCGCCATGGGACCTCTCGTCCTATGCTTCATTCGCGGACGCTGGTGTCCGTTCTGCGTAGGGCAGATGGAAGCGATGAACCTTGTTCTGCCGGAAATCAAAGAATCTGGTGCAATGCTTGCCGTTATTTCCCCACAGACCGTGCAGCAATCTTTCTTCATGCGCGACCAGCACAAGCTGCGCTTCTCGCTGCTTTCCGATCCGCGCAATGGAGTGGCGCGGCAGTTTCGCCTGACGTATCGCGTTCCCGGAGAACAGGAAGCAGTCTTTCGAAAAGCATTCGTCAATCTGCCCTTCGTCAACGGAGACGACAGTTGGGAACTTCCGATTCCTGCGACCTACGTCATCGATCACGACGGCACGGTGCTCTACGCCTCCGCGAACGAGGATTACACGGAGCGTCCTGAACCAGAGGATATCGTCCGCTTCCTGCAGACCTTGCTCTGATCCGCAACCCTCTTCAGCTTTCGGTACACTTGGAACATGCGGAAGTCCAGAGACTGGCAACTGACAACCAGCAACTGGCAACTGTTCCTATGAACTACATCTACGGCATCAATGCGGTCACCGAGGCGCTCAAGGCCCGCGGGCGGGCTTTTCAGTGGGTCGGCATGGCGAAGGAGCGGAACGATATCCGCTTGCAGCGCATGATTGAAGACTGCCGCAAGCTAGGCGTGCCTGTGAAATTCCTAACGCGCGTGGAACTCGACCAGATGGCTGGGAGGGCAGCTCATCAAGGTGTAGTGGCCGTCACCTCCGCCAAGCAATACAGTAATCTCGAGGACGTGGTCGGGGCAAAGCGCGGACAGTATTCTTTCGTCATCGTTCTCGATGGAGTGGAAGATCCGCACAATCTGGGGGCGTTGATGCGCACTGCCGACGCCGCGGGAGCCGACGGTGTTGTCATTCCAGAACGCCGCGCCGCGCCCGTCACTGGCACTGTGACAAAAACTTCAGCCGGCGCCAGCGAGTACCTGCCCATCGCGCGAGTCACGAATATCGCCCGCACTGTGGAAGAATTAAAAGATCAAAACATATGGACGGTCGGGCTCGACGAGCGCGGCCCGCAGACCTATGACGCGCTCGACTACAACATGGATTGCGCGCTCGTTCTGGGTGCGGAGGGCAAGGGCTTGCACGATCTAGTGAAGCGGAAGTGCGACTTTCTGGTTTCGATTCCCATGCTTGGAAAGGTTCCTTCGCTTAACGTGTCGGTCGCGGGAGCGGTGGTGATGTATGAGATCGTGCGCCAGCGACGCCGGAAAGAGCGATCGGAGAGCAAAGAGGCGTCTGCGAGTACGAAATGAAGTCCAGTCTGCGGTTCGTTTTACTCTGCATTCCATTTCTTGTGTGCGCCGGCGTCCACGTCTACTCGCTCGATCGCGAAGCGTTCAGCATCACGAAATATGATCTCGATGTTCGCATCGAACCTCAACAGCATCGACTGGGGGCGCGGGGCAAAATCACTCTGCAAAATGACTCGCCAACTCCGCAAAAGATCGCGGTCCTCCAGGTTTCGTCCGCACTCGACTGGCGATCCATCAAGGCCGGCGAAAAATCGCTGCAATTTGTCTCGCAAGATTACGCCTCCGACATCGATCACACGGGAGCGCTTTCGGAAGTTATCGTGACCTTGCCACAGGCAATCCAACCGAAGAGCACCGTCGATCTCGAGGTCGCTTACGAGGGTGTGATCGTACTGGATGCGACGCGGCTCACCGCGATCGGCATACCAGAATCCACCGCTCGCGAGACCGATTGGGACCAGGTCAGTTCGAATTTTACGGCGCTGCGCGGAGTGGGATACGTAACGTGGTATCCCATAGCGACGGAGGCGGCGAGTCTGACCGAAGGTAGCGATCTATTCGAAATCGTGGCGCGATGGAAAGCGCGGGAGGCTGGCGCGGCGATGCGGCTGCAGATCACGCTACCGCGCGATGAAGGCGAACCTCCGGAACTCTTGGTGAACGCCACGTCCTGCCCAGTCGCGCACGAGGTGGGGCAGGAATTCCTCGCGGACTGCACATACCGGTCCCTGGGATCGGCGGTGCCAACGCTGGTGATTTCGAATTATGAGGTTATCGATCGTCCTTCCGTCTCTGTACACTTCATGCGCGGGCACGACTTGGCCGCAGTCACTTATGCCGACGCTGCGGAAAAAGTCGCAGCCTTTCTCGCGGAGTGGTTCGGGCCTGCCCGCGCCAAGGCTGAGACCGCTGATCTCAATGATCCCAACGCCGCACCTTTTGAGAGCGGTTCCCTGCTGCTTACGCCGTTGAGCAACAGCGATCCCAAGCTGTCAGGGCTTGTCGCGGCGCACCAGCTAACGCACGCAGCATTCTTCTCCTCGCGCCCCTGGATTAACGAAGGCCTCGCCCATTTCGCACAGGCGCTTTATCTCGAACATCAAAGTGGGCGCCAGGCGGCGCTCGACTACATGAAATTGCACAGTTCCGCGTTCAGCGCAGCAAAAATCGAAAACCCAGGCCAAGCAGCCGCGTCGAAGCCTGGCGACGACGCGAACCGGTCTTTAATCAACACGTATGACGAAGGACTCTATCGCAGCAAGGCGATGTGCGTCTGGTGGATGCTGCGGGACATGATCGGCGATTCAGCGTTGAAGAAAGCTCTCGCGTCGTATCACGCTGCAGACGACAACGAACCTTCTTACATGCAGCGATTGATTCAAGCGCAAACCAAGCAGGACCTGGAATGGTTCTTCGACGATTGGATTTATCGCGATCGCGGACTGCCGGAGATCAAAGTAGCATCAGCATTCGCGCGCAAGACCCTGCCGGAAGGTTACATGCTCGCCATCACAATCGATAACCTCGGCGGCGCGGGAGCCGAAGTCCCGCTTACCGTAAAGTTTACCGGAGGAGAGGTCACGAAACGCCTCGTGGTGCGGGGCAAGAGCAGTGCCACAATTCGCGTAGAGGTCCCGCAGCCGCCTCAGGAAGTTGTGGTGAACGGTGGCAGCGTGCCAGAGAAAGACCCAGCCAACAATGTATTTAAGATCGAGGCCGATTCTGCGAAGCCGATACCGTGAAGCTGGCCAGCGCGGCCAACTTTGCTACCGCAGCACCGGAATCGATCGATTGGATCGCAAAGGGTACCGCCTCCGCCAGATGGTCGGCGCGGCCTGCCGCGACTAGCGCGGCTGCAGAATTCAGCAAGACTACATCGCGGCGTGGAGACTTTCTTCCGCTCAACACTTCGCGAACGATTACGGCATTGTCGGCGGCATCCCCGCCCGAAATGTCTTGCAGCGTGGCGCGCTGAATGCCGAATTCCTCAGGATCAACCTCATACGTTCGCACCGAGCCGTCGCGCGCTTCGGCGATACGGGTTGGCCCAGTGACCGTAATCTCGTCGAGTCCATCCAGTCCATGCACCACAAGAGCGCGGTGCAGCCCCAACATGCTGAGCGCCTCGGCCAGCTTTTCGACCATATCGAGCGCGTACACGCCAACTACTTGTCCCGAAGCGTTCGCCGGATTAGTAAGCGGCCCGAGCAGGTTGAACATGGTGCGCAGGCGCAGCTCCCGCCGTACCTTCTGCACTTGCTTCATCGACGAATGCAGATCGGGTGCGTACAGGAAGCAGATACCGACGTCGTGCAAGCATTGAGCGCTGCGCTCGGGCGTTAGTTGAATGTTCACGCCGAGGGCTTCCATTACGTCAGCCGACCCGCATTTCGAGGTCAGACTGCGATTGCCGTGTTTGGCCACGCGCACGCCCGCTCCTGCGGTTACGAAGGCCGCGGCAGTTGAAATGTTGAAGGTTCCGCTGGCGTCACCCCCCGTACCGCAGGTGTCGACAAGCGCATCGCGGCCGGTACCGCTTAAGTCGAGCGCTTGCGACTTCTCGGATATATTCCCGGCGAGAGAAATGGGGAATGGCGTTGCTGCGGAGCGGATCGCTTCTGCGAATCCGACGATCTCCTCAACGGTTTCACCCTTCATGCGCAATGCGACCAAGAGCGCGGCAATCTGCGCGTCGGAGCAATTTCCCGACAGAACTTCCGACATCACCTCGCGCGCTTCCCTGCGAGTCAGCGACTGGCCGTGATGCGTAATGTTATGCAGGACGTCGAGGATCATCGATTTTGAGGCACGTTGCCGGTCCCTCAGAATTGTAAGCCCTCGGCTCGTCTGACGAGGACACCTATCGACCGCTGACGGGACCCTGCAGTCTGGGCACGAAATACTCTCGCCAGGCATCGGGGAGGGCGGGCGTGGCGATCGCTTTTTGCAGCAGATCGCGATTGTACTTGTCTTTAAGAAAAAGCTCATTCATCTCGGCGATCGTAATTCCCTGTTGCTCCCGCCAAACGAGTTCGAAAGCATCCCCCGCTTCCACCTCGCCTTCCTGCTCTACCGAGAAATAAAATCCGCTACGCCCGCTGACGAGGAATTTTTCAATCATGTCGTCTTTCTGAAATTTCGCGGCTAGTTTGTAGCAAGGCATGCGAGGTTGGCGAACCATGATGCTCGCTGAACCAATGCGGAGGCGATCGCCAATGTGGAGTTCGTCCTCGCTCAGCCCTTCCGTCGTAAAATTCTCGCCGAAACCACCCGAAGGCAAGTTCGCGTCGGGTAATTCCCTTCGCCAGTATTCATAGTGTTCAAAGGGATAACCGTATACCGCTTTGTAAGGACCGCCGTGGACGCTGAGATCTGCCTGCCGATCGCCCTCGAGATTTAAAGTACGCAGCGTGATCCGGCCACTCACTGGCTTCTTAAAAATACCCGTGTTGATGGTCGCACCTCTATAGACCATCAGGTGCGGCCGCGCGACGTTCAGGGAAAGTAACTTCACGATTCTCTCCAACGATCCGAATCCGGTTTCCGTTCTCTGCGATCCCGATTTAGGCTTAGATGTCCTGCCCCACAATAAAGAAGCGGATCAGCGGTTGCTCTAACCCGCCGCCGTTCTATAAAATTAGAAGTTTGCTGCCCACAATCGAAGCCGCAAGCGAATTCCTTCCGATTCTCAGCTGACGAGCGATTATGAAAATCCATGAGTATCAGGCAAAAGCGATTCTTAAGAAATATGGTGTGACCGTGCCGCGCGGGAAGATGGCAACCTCGCAGGAGGAAGCCGACTCGGCAGCGAAAGAGTTGTTCAGTGCCGGAGCAACGGGAGTGGTGGTCAAAGCACAAATCCATGCGGGTGGGCGCGGCAAAGGCGGAGGTGTAAAGATCGCGAAATCCGTCGCCGAAGCGGGCGAACTCGCGAGCCGGATGCTGGGCATGAAGCTCATCACCCACCAGACGGGGCCCGAAGGCCGTACCGTGCGGCGGTTGCTGATCGAGGAAACCTTGCCGATCGAAAAAGAACTTTACCTTGGCATTCTCGTGGATCGCGCGGAAGGCAAGCCCGTGTTCATGGCTTCGGCCGCCGGCGGAATGGACATCGAGCAGGTCGCCGCGGAAAATCCCGATGCGATCTTGAAACAGCACATTGATCCAGGCATGGGCCTCGAAGCCTTTCAGGCGCGAAAAATGGCGTTCCGGCTTGGACTAAAGCCTTCGCAAATTAATCCGGCCGTGCAATTTCTCACAAATCTCTACAAAGCCTTTATCGATACCGATTCCTCTCTGCTGGAAATCAATCCATTCGTCTCCACGACCGATGGTCGGCTGTTCGCGCTCGACGCCAAGCTGACCTTCGACGACAATGCACTGTTCCGCCATCCTGACATTCGCGAATTGCGCGACATCACGGAAGAGGACCCTCTGGAGGTTGAAGCCTCGAAGTACAGTCTGAACTACATCAAGCTCGATGGCAGCGTCGGTTGCATGGTAAACGGCGCGGGGCTGGCAATGGCCACGATGGACATAATTAAATACGCCGGCGGAATGCCGGCGAACTTCCTCGATGTAGGTGGAGGAGCCAACGCGGAGCAGGTGGCGCACGCGTTCGAAATTCTTTTGAGCGACAAGAGTGTGAAAGCCGTGCTGATCAACATTTTTGGCGGCATCCTGCGCGTCGATACGCTCGCGACTGGTGTCGTTGAAGCGGCCAAGAAAACCAACATCAAACTGCCCGTCGTCTTGCGCCTCGAAGGCACGAACGTAGACGAAGGCAAGAGGATTCTCATGGAGTCGGGATTTAATTTCGTGGTGTGCGACACCATGAAAGATGCCGCCGACAAGGTTGTCGCAGCAGCGCGGGGTTAGAGGAAATGTTTTCCACACCTTGTCATCCCGAGCGCAGCGAGAGACCTTGATGTTCGCCAAAGGCAGCACTGATTTTGGCGCAGGCAAGAACCAAGGTCCCTCGCTGCGCTCGGGATGACAAGACAAGATCGGACGAAAAGGCAAGGTAAGAGGAACCGCATTTATGGCAATCCTGGTTAATAAGAAAACGCGATTAATTGTGCAAGGCCTCACAGGACGGGAAGGCACGTTCCACGCCAAAGCGTGCGCGGCTTACGGAACACAAGTGATGGGCGGAGTAACGCCCGGCAAAGGCGGCACCAAGCATGAGGGCTGGCCCATTTTCAACACGGTGCATGAAGCCGTCGAGAAAACCGGCGCTGACGCCACCGTGATTTTCGTTCCACCGCCATTTGCCGCTGATGCCATTATGGAGGCCGCTGACGCCGAGCTCGACCTTATCGTCTGCATCACGGAAGGCATCCCTACTCTCGACATGGTAAAGGCTTGGGAGTTCCTGCAGAACCGCCGCTCGCGGCTGATCGGCCCGAACTGTCCCGGCATTATTTCTCCGGGCAAATGCAAGATTGGAATCATGCCGGGCTCCATTCACAAAGAAGGCTCGGTCGGCATCGTGTCGCGCTCGGGCACGCTAACCTATGAAGCGGTACATCAACTCACGCAGCGGGGCGTTGGACAATCAACGGCGATCGGCATTGGCGGCGACCCTATTATCGGAACCTCCTTCCTCGACGCTTTGGACTTATTCAACCGCGATCCCGAGACCGAAGCCGTGATCATGATTGGCGAAATCGGCGGCGATGCCGAGGAAACCGCGGCGCAATTTGTGAAGACGAACATGAAGAAGCCGGTCGTTGGATTCATTGCCGGACAAACTGCGCCGCCGGGCCGCCGGATGGGCCACGCGGGAGCGATCATCTCCGGCGGCAAAGGGACTGCAGCTGAGAAAATCAAAGCGATGGAAGCGGCCGGAATCCGTGTTGCAAAATCACCCGCGGATATTGGGGAAACTCTTGTGGCGGCGCTGGGAGTGAAAGTTTAATTTGAGCGATGAGTTGTCATCCCGAGCAACGCAAGGGATCTCGGTTCTTTGCCTGCCCTAACGGACTTGCTGACGCATGCAAACACCGGGATCCCTCGCTCTGCTCGGGATGACAGTCCGCGAATTGAATGGGAGTAGAAAGTCAAAGCACTTCAATAACGACCAAGGACTAACGACTAACGACAACCACTATGAAAACTTTGCAACGCACTCTTACCATCGTGAAACCTGACGCCGTCGCCAAGAACGGAATCGGCGACATCATCGAACAGTTTGAGAAGAACGGGTTCCGCATTCTTGCCATGAAGATGCTGGAGATTTCCAAGCATCAGGCCGAGCAGTTTTATGCCGTTCATGCGAGCCGGCCATTTTATGGATCGCTCACCGATTTCATGTCGAGCGGGCCGATAGTTACGCTGGCTCTGGAAAAAGAAAACGCTATCGCCGACCTGCGCAAGTTGATGGGTGCTACCAATCCGGCCAACGCCGAGGAAGGCACCATCCGCAAGAAGTGGGCTTCGAGCATCGAGCACAATGCGATTCACGGGTCCGATGCCGAAGATACAGCTCGTTTCGAATTGAGTTTCTTTTTCGCGGGATATGAACTCGCCCAGTAGCTTTAGGCCTGGTTGTGACCACGACAAACCGATCTACCGGGAACTGTCCTTATGCCAATGGTTCAAATCACTATGCTGCAGGGCCGCACAGCCGAACAGAAGCGGAAGATTGCAAAACGTGTAACCGATGCGCTGGTCGAAGAAGCAGGAGCACGCCGGGAAGCCATTACCATTGCTTTCTGTGAAGTCTCGAAGGAAAGCTACG
>Ga0210400_10000781_pt1 | contig 33533 bp, 40 predicted proteins | sample IncBWH26MmetaG_FD_155456 | JGI IMG/M metagenome (GOLD analysis project Ga0210400, IMG submission 155456) | Forest soil microbial communities from Barre Woods Harvard Forest LTER site, Petersham, Massachusetts, United States - Inc-BW-H-26-M | ecosystem: Environmental > Terrestrial > Soil >... | reverse complement strand
GTATAATCTATTCTTAACATCGACGATAAAACATATGAACAAAGAAATTTGTAGTCACATCAAAGATTCAAAAGATGATGCAAAGCCGCTTACTCCGGAAGGTTGCCAGGAGTGCTTGGAAACAGGCGACCGCTGGGTGCATTTGCGCCTCTGTTTAACTTGCGGACACGTGGGCTGTTGCGACAGCTCAAAAAATAAGCATGCCACCAAGCACTTTCATGAAACTGACCACCCTGTCATGAAGTCATTTGAGCCTGGCGAACATTGGAAGTGGTGCTACATTGACGAACTTATGGCAAAGGTTTAGTAATGTAATGGGTAATAAATTGGCAATGGCAAAAAAAGAAATTTCCGGTGGAGTGGTGCATGTATTACCAGCAGACTTGCGAAAAATTCTTACTTCTGATTCAGCGGTGCGAACTGCATGGGAAGATATTACACCGCTCGCACGCAATGAGTGGATCTGTTGGGTTATTTCCAATAAAAAACCAGAGACAAGAAAAGATCATATTGAAAGAACACGCACGGAGCTTAAAGAAGGAAAGCGCAGGCCTTGCTGTTGGGCTGGTTGCAGGCATCGTTGAAATAAGCAGGGAAATGCGTGGCGACTATTTCTGTGTGATATTTGTGATCGAAAAGCAATGTCCTTGATGTAGAATAAAAATTTTCATTGAATTTTAATTACACAAAGCATACTATCACTAAGAGCATGGAACCTAAAAAAACGCTAAAAATCCACAGCATGGTTATTATTGCAATGTTGGTGTTGCAGTACCTGCTTGGTATAGCAACTAACCTTTTTGTAAAATTTCCAAATTCCGGGACATCAAGTCAATTTTGGGAATTTACCTGGTCACAATCGGTACTGGCTTGCCATATTGTGTTGGGGATACTGTTACTGGTCAGTTCTTTGGTTCTTCTTATTCGCTCTATTGTATACAAGAACAAGCAATGGATTATAATATCTTTGACTGGGTGCATTGCTATTACGATTGCAGGAATTACTGGTGCTCTATTCATTCCTTCCCAAAAAGATTTGTATTCTTTCATTATGTCCATTGCCTTCATTCTTGCGCTCCTCACATATTTTTTTGGTTTGTATATCTCTAAAAATAATTAATATTAAACAAACAAAAAAACCATGAAGAACAAAATGAATCCCGTAGTTCACTTTGAAATGGGCTATAATGATCGTGATCGCATGACAACATTTTATTCCAACGTTTTCGGTTGGAAGGCCAACATTATGGGATCGGAAATGGGAAACTATGTAGTTGTGCAGACAACCGAAACCGATGATAAGGGAATGATTAAAACTCCTGGTAATATTAATGGTGGCTTATACCAAAAAACCGAAGATCCGTTATCTCATGCTCCGTCAGTAGTGATCGCGGTTGATGATATCCATGAATCTATGAAAAAAGTTGAGGCAGCGGGCGGCAAGATTTTAGGTTCCATGGATCAGTCGGGTAAGCACACCAACGAGCCGCAGGACATTCCTGGCGTCGGTCTTTGGATTTCTTTCCAAGACAGTGAAGGTAACCGAGTGAGCATGCTGCAGCCTAAGGTAATGTAGTTTTGTCGAATTACGTTAACCACTTTTAAAAAGTGATTTTTGATTGTGGTAGGCTAAGATGTTTTGTTTGGCAGAGACTTGATTTATTAATAACTTATTAATATACTATTAATAAGTTATGTATTATCAATCGACACTTAAAAAAATATTCTTTTTAACCGTTTTTATTTTTTTTCTGCCGGTTTTTTACTTTTCGTTTAATGTGACGCAAACTGATACCAGAAATATTGGCGTGGCTACAACCAACCATATTCCTCATGTTATTTCGATTGTCTCTACAGTTCCTGTTGCTTTTGCTGCTCCCATGAATTCTATTAATACAGCACCGCTTAAGGTTGGTAAACCCGTTCAGCTCATGATTCCTAGCATTAATGTTAATGCTAAAATTGAGCACATCGGCCTTACTGCTACCGGAAATGTGGGAGTGCCAGCGGAAGCTCGTGATGTGTCGTGGTTTGATGTAGGGCCTCGTCCAGGCCAAAAGGGCAGCGCGGTTATTTCCGGGCACTTTGGGCGCTGGAAAAATGGCACCGATTCTGTTTTCAACCTTTTGCCAAACTTAAAACCCGGAGATACTATTTACGTTAAAGACGATAACGGCGCAACCATTCCGTTTGTGGTCAAAAAAATGCTGGTGTATAATAAGGATCAAACAGTTCCTGAAATTTTTAACAAAACCGATCATGCATACCTTAATATTATTACCTGCCACGGCAATTACATTGAAAACCAACACACTTACTCCCAGCGATTAGTTGTTTTCGCCCAGCTGAAGATATCATAGTAGCTCTCTATTTTATTTTAACGTAAAAAAGTCGCCATATCGGCGATTTTTTTTAATATTTTTTTAACACAAAAAATATTATGATTCATGCATCCAAAGAATTTCAAAGGGATATCGTCATTAATATATATAAAGGTCGAGCCATAATTATTCAAATTATTCAGTTGAAATTAATATTAACTTAATAAATTCTATGAACAAAAAAATAATAAATATTCGTTCTGTGGCAGTGTTGTTAGCATCCACGTTAACTTTGGCGGGTGCCTTAACATCAATAGCCATGGCTGACAATCCAGTACCAGTTACCACTAGTATATCTCCTTCGGCGGTAGCCGCGGGAAGTGCGGGCATTGATCTAACGGTCAACGGCAGTAATTTTATACCTAGCTCAATGGTAAATGTTAATGGGTCGGCAAGGCCAACAATCTATGTTTCTTCTGCGCAATTAACAGCAACAATACCTGCATCAGATCTTACAAACGCCGGATCATTTAATATCACAGTAACTAATCCAAGTCCAGGCGGAGGAACTTCCAACGCCCAGGTATTTACGGTGGGTAACGTAGTTCCAACAACTACTTCTATCTCTCCGCCATCAGCAGTTTTAGGGAGCGCAGGATTTACCCTCACTGTTAATGGTACTAATTTTCTTACTAGTTCGATGGTAAACTTTAATGGATCAGCTAGGTCAACTGGCTATGTGTCTTCAACACAGTTAACCGCCACCATTAATGCTTCAGATCTTACTAGTCCAGGAACCTTTAATGTCACCGTGACAAATCCGGTGCCGGGAGGAGGAACTTCTAATGCTCAACCATTTGTAGTAACAGGAAATAATCCTGTTCCAACATTGACCAGCATTTCTCCTTCTTCGACGATGGTAGGAGGCGGCAGTTTTGTCATGACGTTGCAGGGTGCTAACTTCAGTCCAAGTTCAAGTGTTACATTTAATGGAATCACCAAACCGACCACGTTTGTTTCTTCAAACCAGTTAACAGCAGTAATTCCTGCTTCCGATATAGCAGCCACAGGAACCGACGCTGTCATGGTTACTAATCCCGGTCCCGGTGGCGGAACTTCCAACGCAATAATCTTTACGATTAAACCCACTTCAATAACGCCCGGATTGCCTAATACCGGATTCGGCCCAAGCGCTCAACCCACAGGTCAGAATACGGGCTTCATAGCAGCGATAGGCACAGCTCTTGTTGGTATTTTCTCAATAGCTATTATGACAGGAAAGCGAGTATGGGCAACGAAATAGCAAGAATATAAGAGCCGGGCATGTTTTGCCCGGCTCTTAATCTTCTCATTATGTCCGGAAAAACCGCATCAACAAAATTTTTTATTATTTCTACATTGCTGGTACTTTTTGTAGTGCTTGGTTTATATGTTGGGTTTAATTTATACGGAAAAAATAGTATAAATAACCTATCGACAATAAGTAATGAGAATAAATCTATTGCCGGTATTGGCAATAGCATTGGGCCAGGATTACCCATACGTCTTACCATCCCAAGTATTAATGTTGATGCGCAAGTTATTAATGTTGGTCTTGCAAAAGATGGGTCGGTGGGGGTGCCAGAAGGACCTTACCAAGTGGCGTGGTTTAAGCTTGGACCCAGGCCAGGAGAAAAAGGCAGTGCGATTATTACCGGTCATTTTGGACCATGGAAAAGTGGCGCCCATTCGGTTTTTGATAATTTGCACGAGTTAAAGCCGGGCGACAAAATATATATTAAAGAAGATAGTGGAGCTTCTCTTACTTTTATGGTAAAAGAAAGTCGTGTGTATAACCCAAACGAATCGCTCCCAGAAGTTTTTAATAAAAATGACGGTACGTATCTTAATCTTATTACATGCAACGGTGATTGGGTTGCCACCCAAAAAACCTATACCAAACGATTGGTAATATTTACACAAATGGTTACGTAGTGTAACACAAGCAATCTTAGATAATTTTAAAAAATATGCAGAAGATCAGGCTCCATTTTTGGTTTGACAAAGAGGCAAAAGAAGCCACAGCGTTTTACGTATCCCTTTTCAAAGATTCAAAAATTAACAATGTCACCACCATTACCGGTACTCCCTCCGGCGATTGCGATATTGTCACCTTTAAACTTGCTGGTCAGGATTTTATGGCAATTTCCGCGGGACCGTATTTCAAAATTAATCCGTCAATATCATTGTTTGTGGTGTTTGATAATGAAAAAGAAATTGAAACAGTGTGGAATATGTTAATTGACGGAGGCAAAGCGCTGATGCCTTATCAAACCTACCCATGGGCACAAAAATATGGGTGGTTGCAAGACAAATATGGGCTTTCCTGGCAACTTTCTTTCAGCGAGCATCATAAATTAGAACAAAAAATCACGCCGCTGGTAATGTTTACCAACAATGTGGCCGGCAAAACAAAAGAGGCAGTTGAATTCTATACCAATATTTTTCCAAATTCAAAAATAGAAATGATGGTGCCCTATGAAAAAGGCGAGGGCGATAAAGAGGGATTTATTAAACACTCTCGTTTTGTATTGAATGGTCAACATATTATGGCCATGGACAGTTCCGGGCAACATGATTTTAACTTTAATGAAGCGATATCATTTGTGGTTAATTGCGAAACCCAAAAAGAAATTGATTATTATTGGGAGAAGCTATCCGCGGTGCCAGAGGCAGAACAATGCGGCTGGTTGAAAGATAAATATGGAATTTCATGGCAAATTATTCCAACTGCCATGAACGAAATGATGACCAGTGGCAACAAAGGAAAGGTTGACCGAGTCACCCAGGCGTTTTTAAAAATGAAAAAGTTTGATATCGCAAAACTAAAAGAAGCGTATGGGGGATAATAAGAAAAAAATATTAAAATATAAATTCTATGAAAGCAATAAATCCATATCTTAGATTCAACGATGAATCACAAGAAGCGTTCAATTTTTATAAATCAGTGTTTGGCGGTGAATTTACTACCGTTCAGCGTTTTAAGGACATTCCCGAACAAGATAAAAAGCATGGAAATATACAAGAAAGCGAAGGCGAAAAAATTATGCACATCGCCCTGCCAATAGGAAACAACGTTGTTTTAATGGCCAGTGATGCGCCAAAATCTATCGATACAGTAAAGGTGGGAGATAATTTTTCCATTTCCATTGAAGCTGAAAGCAAGGAAGAGGCAGACAGATTATTTAAAGGTCTTTCTGCCGGCGGCAAAGTGGCAATGGGTATGATGGATATGTTTTGGGGATCGTACTATGGAATGTTTCAGGATAAATTTGGCGTAGGATGGATGATCAATTATACTTATCCTAATCCTCGGCAATAAAAAACCTATTTTGAAGGCCAAATAACCACAAATTTTGAGGTGCCTAGCCCTTCCATGAAGGGCTTTTTTGTGCCCAAATTGTTTTGCCAAAAAGTATTATTGCCCAACAGGTCAATAATCCAAGGGAAGTGGCCATCCTGAGAAATAATAACCCCGCCCGGTGACATTAAGGGATATAAAAAGTGAAGACAGTCTTTGGTTGATTGCAAAAGGTCAACGTTTAAGCAAGCAGCGGCAACTGGTTCTTTAAGTTGCGCCAAAGTATCTTGAAGCCAGCCTTTGTAAAACGTGCAGCGGCTGATGTCGCCGTAATTTTTCACATTATTTTTTACAGTATCCAGTGAAACAGCGTGGCTCCCTTTTGGAAAATGATGTTCCCGGCCAAAAATACTTTTTCCGCCTTCTTCAGTGTTTTCTGGCATGCCTTCAAAAGAGTCAAAAATCATGAGCTGGCGGTTGCATAACTTAGCAACTAAACTAAGTTTTGCGCTGCTCCCGCCATAAAAACTTCCTGCCTCAACAATGACTCCTGGCACCTTATCACCTAAATTTAATATCAGTTTTGCAATGGTAAGCAATTCGTGTTCGGTATGCGGGCAATTAACCCTATACGAAATATTATAAAAAGTAAAAATTAGGTTTAAACGTTCATAAAAGGTAGTTGGAGAGGCCGTAGTATGCAATAAAAAAGCCACGGCGGCAGGTATATCTTTTGGCGCATAGTATATTTTTCGCCAAATGTACAACAACGTCCAATTCTTTTTAATGGCTTGTTTTAAACTCATATTTTTTCATGATTCAAAGTTCTAACAATAACAAAAGGGGTCATTTTATTGCTCGTGTGCTGGCCCAGCGGATTATCTAACAATATAAGGCGTACCGTTTTTTTATCAAGACCAACGCCCCTGCTCACGCCCAGTACTTGCACATCAATATAATTGGCATCGGCGGTAACCGTGGGAATACCGGTTTTATCTTCTAATTCTTGGCAGTCGCGCTGGGGAAATGGAGGCGGCAGCACAAACCATTCGTTGTAAGGCGGCGCATCGTTGGGAACACCGTCAATTTCTGAAATGCGGTGGCCAGCCACAATCCAAAATATTCCGCGCAAGCCAACGGCTTTACCTAAAACTCCCAACACCATGGCGGGAATAATGCGCCAAACGCCAGCCTCTTCAATGGCAATTTGAATTTTTTCTGGTACATCCCATGCCATCATATTTTTATGTTTTTTAATGCCTTTTTGAATGAATCTAGCCAGCCATGTCACTTTTACGGTTGAAGTATGGCGCACTAAATTTTGCGAAATGGAAAATATTTTTTCTGAAACCGCTACCCAGTCACCCTTTTGGTAAAATGGCGCCACGTATTCCTTTAAAACGGTTTCTAAATTTTCGCCAAATTCTATGAGCCGAGGCACTTTAATGGCAAACCGTTCATAGGTAATTCCATGAACAACGATTTTTTTGCCGGGTTGAAGTTCTGATGGCAACGAATAATGAGGAATATTTTTTCCCATGATTATTAATAATCTTTGAATTACGAAATTCCATGAAAGTATTTCATAATTCAAAGTTAATAATAAACAAAAAAATACATATTCGCAAGTTGTAATAAAAAAGCGCCTTCCTTGGTGGAAAAGCGCATGAACATATTTGTAATATTGGCTACGCAAACGCATAGGCGGAATCGGGGCAGGGAAGTACCGCCGTAATTGGTTCTTTAATAAGCCCTTCTTGAATTTGGTGCCACATCCACTTGTCAAAGCCAACCACGCCGGCTCCCGTGCTAGTGCCCACCATAATGTCTGCAGCCAATAGGGCACGAGTGCATGTTACCGCTTCTTCTCTGGTCACGCTAACAAGGTGTTGGATATTTTTTTGCCACGGCAAGCTAACTTCTTCTTGTCTTTTTTTATCACGCATGCCAGAAACTTTTTCACCGTTTACCAGGTTGACCCCTACCATCGTGGCATCAATGTTGTGCTCTTGGATGTATGCGTTAAAACCAATGGCAGTTCCTCCAGTGCCCAGAGGGAGCACAGCTGCGTTAAATTTTACCTGCTCATAAACAAATGGGGCCAGGTAAATTTCCACGCCTTTAGTCATAGCCGGATTGGCGTACTGGTTAAGGTACACCACCAAAGGATCTTTTGCGTACTGCTCGGCTAAAGCAAGGGCGCCCGAGGCAACTTTTATTATCTTTGCTCCGAGGCTCAGTAAGCGGGACGCTTTTTTAGAGTCGATGCTTTCAGGCACAATGGCGGTCAACCTGAAATTGCCAAAGTCGGGCAAAAGTAACGCCGTGCCGATAGCAAAATTTGCCGAACTACAGACCAGAACTTCGGTGGTTTTCTTCAGCCTGCCCGTTTCTTGCGCATCGAACAAAAGGCTGGCGGCCGCAAGCGCCTTAATGCTAATGCCGCGCCAGAATAAGTCGGTGCGGATGAGCCACACTTGGGATTCTCCCCAAAACCGGTTAAGGTGCACGGGTAATCTGGTTAAGGTGATCTTACCCAGTTTTTTTGCGAGGTAATCGTACAATCCTATCATGACACACTCCTAATTGGAAAAGGGCTGATCAGATCCGTTTTAAAAAACCCTGTTTACATCCTATCAAATAAGGTGCATTTGTCAAAATAATAACTTTCAATTACGAAATGCTTGCGCGGGATTTTGCCTAAATTTCAGAGCGAAAATTTGATAGAATTTTTAGGCTTACGCAACGCGTCCGCCTAAAAATTATAGCGAATTTGTAGCTGAAATTTAGGCAAAATCACCGAAAAGTTATTTCAAACGAGCATTTCGTAATTGAAAGTTATTATTGATGTGGTATAATGGCGGCATGGAGTTAAAAAACAAGACGATCATTATTACGGGTGCGGCCAGAATTGGCCAACACGTTGCCGAAGAATTAAAAAATCGCGGCGCCAATTTGGTGATTACCTATTTTAAAGACCCAAAAGAAGCCGGGCCATTTGGATTCGGCGTGCAAGCCGATGTTTCAAAAAAAGAAGATATTGTGCGACTTGTCAAAGAAACGATTGATAAGTTTGGCAGCATTGACGGTGTTATTCACATGGCCGCCATTTACGAAAAATCACTGTGGCATGAACTAGATGAAAAACACTGGGAAAAAAATATGAATGTCATCGCCAAGAGTGCTTTTTTAATGGGAAAAATTGCAGGTGATCAAATGCTGAAAAATAGTGGGGAACTAAAAGGTAAAATTATTTTCTTTTCCGATTGGTCGGTATTAACCCGTCCCTATAAAGAATATTTAGCATATAACGCCGCAAAATCAGCGGTAGTGGGACTTACTAAATCGTTTGCAAAAGAATTGGCTCCTCATGTATTGGTCAATGCCGTGGCCCCAGGCCCCATGTTGCGCCCGCCAGACTTAACCGACCAGGAAAATGAAGAAGTGTTAGCGGGCACTTTATTAAAACGATGGGGTGGACCAAAAGAAATTACCAAAGGGATTTGCTATTTGCTGGAAGCGGATTTTGTAACTGGCACAGTATTAACTATTGACGGCGGCCGAACTATCACATAACTATAGATTTCTTGCACCGTTTGCAAAAAATATTTCGTATCAGTACAATATAAAAGGTAAAGGTCGGCTATTTATTAATTAATTAATTTATTTTAGAACAAATGAAAAAGGCAATTATTATCGCTGCATTATCAGTTGGGTTGTTGGCAGTAAGCACTATGGCATTTGCAGAAACCACCGGAGTAACCGTAACTCCAGCTACCACTAGCGCCGATATGACCACTAAAATTCAGTGCGTTGGTAAAGCTGTAGCTGATCGCGAATCTGCCATTGATTCTGCTATGACCACATTTACTGGTGCTACCAATGCTGCTTATAGCGCACGAGCCACTGCATTGCAATCAGCTTACAGTCAGACTACCGCAGTTGCAGTAAGAGCTGCTGTAAAAACTGCTTGGAACGCTTTTACTTCATCTATGAAAACTGCGCGCAAGGCATGGCAAACAGCTAGAATGTCGGCTTGGTCTACGTTTAGAACTGCCGCCAAGGTTTGCAAGGCGCCTGGATCGGTAAGTGACAGCGGACACTCGGTATCTGAAGCTTCGGGAAACTAAATATGCAAATAGCGTTAGCAAAAACGCATATATACAAAAAACCGTCCCAATAGCATTGGGACGGTTTTTTATTAGGTTAAAATCCTAACACTTCATTTACGATAATTATTGTTACTTTTCTGCCAGCAAACGGAGCCGCCCTTTTATTTAATTATTTTACCGTCATCTAACCTAATAATTTTTTGAGCCATTTTTGCGTATTGCTCTTCGTGAGTAACCATAATAATGGTTTGGCCCTCTTTGTGTAATTCCTGAAAAATATCAAGAATTGCTTTTGAAGATTCGTTATCCAAATTAGCGGTGGGCTCGTCGGCAAAGAGTATTTTAGGCTTATGAGCAATGGCGCGAGCGATGCTGACACGTTGCTGTTCTCCTCCCGACAAATGGCTAGGTATGTTATCAAGCCGATGTGCCAGACCCACTTTGGTTAATGCCTCTTTTGCTGTAGCATAAGCTTTCTTTTTTTCGCGCTTTTGCATTAGCAAGGGCAGCACCACATTTTCAAGCGCGGTCAGTTCGGGCAATAAGGCGTAATCTTGAAACACATAACCGCATTTTTGGAGACGAAACAGAATTTTTTCTGCTGGCATCATATCTTTAGTATTTTTGCCATCAATGGTAATCTCGCCTGATGTGGGATCATCCAACAGCGACATTTGGTATAAAAACGTGCTTTTACCAGACCCGCTTCGGCCCATAATTACCACAAACTCACCATTTTCGGCCTTAAAATCAATGCCTTTAAGCACTTTGGTTTCAGCATCGCCATCTCTAAATGTTTTAACTAAGTTTTTTGTTTGGATCATATTAGTTTCTTCCCAAGATACTATCTAGAGTATTTTTTCTTACAATCATACGGGCGGGAATATAGCCGGCAACGACCGTGGCAAATACCAGTAAAAATACCCGTATCATGGTTTCGCCAAAGGGGGCTACTAAAATGCCATCGGAAAAAGGGAAGTTAATGGGGTGGGCTATAAAAAATGGAACTAAAAATCCGTATACAATAGCAAGGCCAATCATTGATCCCAAAAAAGCATAAAAAATGGATTGCAGCATGTACGAAATTTCAATGGCTTGGCCGTTAATCCCAATGCCCTTTAAAATGCCAATGAATTTTCGGCGGGTAATGGCATTAATAAAGATCACAATAAAAATAGTAATTGAAGCAACCACTAAGCCAATAGAGCTTAAAAAGTTCCCCAGTGTGGCAAACGTAGTAACAATATCTTTTAAAAATTGGGGCTGGGCATCGGCGTAGCTTTGCACCTTAGCCACATTTCCAACACCATTTAACAGTAAGGTATTTTTTACTGTTAAAGGGTTGACGCCGGGCTTTAACTTTATGGCAATTTCGCCCACGTTGCCGTCGTCGCGGCCAATTAAACTGCGGGCTTGCGAGTCAACCATGTAAATTCCTCGGCGCACGTTGTCAACTTTGCTGATTAAAATTCCTTTTACGGTAACTTCTTTTTCTACACCAGCAAGATCAATTCTAATTTTAGTGCCCACATTCACATTTTCCAGCGCTGAAAATCCCGGGCTATCAATGGGCACATACTGTTTTAGTAAAAAGTATCCAATGAGAACTTGGTCGTAATCGTTGGCATTTAAATAATCGCCCGACATCATGTGCGAAGCAAGTCCTGTCACGTTATTTTCCTGAACCGGATCTATACCATACAGTTGGGCTGCGGCAATATTGGGCTTGTCAGTTTGTTTTTTGGTTTGGTAGTTTGCTTCTAAAGTTACTCCTTGGGTATAGCGCGGGCTTAATGACTCAACCTGCGGCAAACTTTTAACCAAATTAATAACATTAGGGCTATTTTCAATATACTGTTTATTGAGCAGAGTAGATATGATAACATCGCCGGTGTACTGGGCGTGCCATGCCGATATCGACCCTTCAATTAATCCCACTAAAATTCCTGAAACCACCACTAAGTTTAAAAACGTTAGCACCATAACAAACACAATGAGACCGGTAGTCCAAAGGTTTGACCGCCTAATTTGGCGGATGGCAAGAAAAAATCCGATTTTAGCATTGAGTGCAAGTTTTTCAAACATACTATTGCAAAATCACCACGTCGCCGTCTTTTAAACCAGAAGTAATTTCTATGGTTCCATTTGAGGCAACGCTTCCCGTTTCAACTTTTTGCGAAACAGTTTTATCTCCTGTTTTTACTTCTACAAATTTTTGACCATTTTCCATAGTTACAATTCCTTGGGGAACAGCAATAACATTACTCTTTTTTAACGTGGTCACGATAACCGTTCCCGTCATGCCCGATTTTATGCGCGGATCGTTATTATCTGCAAAGGCCAGAGTAACTTTGTAGGTTGAAACGCCATCTTTAATGGTTTCGGCGGGATCAATGGAAATTACCTTAGTATTAAACACGGTATCTCCATAGGCGTCTAAGGTTGCAGTGGCATCCTGGCCAACGGCAAGATAAGAGATATTTATTTCTGGCACATAACTTTCTATCTGAAAATTATTAGCACTTATCACAGAAATCGCCACATCGTTGGCAGAAAATACGCTGCCCACTTTGGCATTTACGGCGGTAACCACACCTTGAATAGGGGAATAAATGCGCTTTTTCCCAATTTGAGCAACAACATTTTCTTCGCTGGCTTTTGCTTGATCAATTTGGGCTTGAAATACCGCAATATCTGAAGCCCGGGCAGGAGCTTTTTGAGCCGCCAGTTCATCGTTAGCATGAACTAATGCCAAGGTATCTGAAGCAATGGTTGATTGAATAACAGTTAAGTTACTAATAGCAGTATTGGTGCTGGTTTTTTGGGTATCTAATGATGTTTTATCGCCAGCAGAAACTTTTGAGTAATATACTCCATTTTCGCATTGCTCGCGAATTACCGTTACACTGTCATAAGTGGTAGTTGCGTCGCTTATAAGGCGGGAAATAGCAGTATCAGTATCAGTATCAGTATCAGTAGCATTAGTGTCATTGGCGGCAGCTTGAGCCGTATCGATATATTTTTTGGCATCATCTAAGCTATTACTTATAGCATCTTTCTGTTCCTGCACAATAATACCTTCTGGGTCGCTTTGAGTAAAGTAGGTATTTTTGATAAAGGTCACCGTGGTATAAGCTTGATATATTGATCCATAAGCGCTTTCTAATGCGGTTAAGGCGCTGGCATAAGCATTGCTAAGAGTTTGTTGAGCGGCGGTTACGGAATCTTGGGCGGTTTGGATATCTTGAGGCGAAGATCCAGCCAATAGTTGGTTTAATTTTGCTTGCTCTAAATCAGTGCCCGAACGCATTTGGGAAAGTTGCGCCTGTAATTCAGCCGTATTTTGACTAGCCAGTAATTTGCCCTGGGCAACATGATCTCCCACATTTACGTAAACTCCTGAAACCTGGTCGGTTTGGGCGAAAGAAAGGTCAAGATTTTGCTTGGCAACCACCGTGCCGGAAGCGGAAACTTGCTGCAAAAAATCACCGGGATGCACCGTTAATGTTTGTTGGGTATTTTTTTTATTAAAAAATAAAAAATAACTGGCTATCAAAATAACCAAAATAATACCAGTCCAGATAATTCGTTTTTTAGAAAAAAGATTTTTTATGTTCATAATAAAGCCCTCCTGATCAAAGATTTTCCTGCTGCAATACCGAGATTTCACCTTAAATTTTCGCTCTGAAATATTGGTATTTCGTTACGGAAACCTTTAATCAGTGAGGCTTAAGCTTTTTAATATTTTTTTATGTAAGGCGTTATACGTTTTTAATTCTTTATTACTTAATGCTTCAAATACTTTTTCCATTGCTTTCATATGGGTTGCTTTCATTTTTGCAATACTTTTTTTGCCTTTCCTAGAGAGCACAATCTGTGAAGACCTTCTATCAAGTTTATTTATTTTTCTCTGCACGTATCCGTTTTTTACCAGTCCGTCAACTAATTGGGTGGTGGCACTGGCAGTAATGCTTAACATTTTCGCAATGTCGTTAATGCCCATGGTTTGATTTTTTTCTATCATCGCCAATACGCACCACTGTGAATAGGTGATATTGCTATGTTTTCCCTGCTGGGCAACTTCTCCATGCATACGATTTTTCATAGCTTGAATGTTAGCCATGATTTCAGAAAGTAACTTTTTTCTATTTTCCATGTTATTTAAGTATCTTAACTTATTTTTTGTGGCGTGTCAAATTCAAGGACAGTTGACAAAACTACCGTAATAGATAATATTAAATTGGTTTTCAATCCAACAACAAAGGGGAGTGTCATGAAAATGGTAAAACTTTTTTCTTCTTCTCTCGGTCTCGGGTCGCGCGGGCCGGCGGTGGTTGCTTTACAACTTTGGCTCTTGGGCAAAAATGGAAACCACCAACTTATTCCTGATGGATATTACGGAGAACAAACTGCCATAGAGGTAAGAAAAATTCAAAATTTGTTTGGGGTTGAGCCTGATGGCTGTTTTAATTCCAAAACCCGTGAGGCCATTAGAATGGTCATGGGTGTTAACTTTGATAGCCTGCCCGTGGATATTTTTCAAGGGGAAACCTTTTTTGCTTAAATCCAAAGGGTGTCTAGGTCTTCGCAATGCGCGCGAAGGCTCTTTTTTTGCATGCGAACGAATAAAAATTGACATTTAATAAACTTTATTATATAATCAATTTATGAATAAACCTCACTTAGAATCAAATAACATTCAAACAGAAACCATACCAACCATAGGCAAAACCGAAGGGTTTGCCGCACTTGGCATTGCTGAAAATATATTAAAAATCTTAGAGCAACTTAATTTTAAAACACCCACACCGATTCAGCACAAAGCCATACCGGTTGCCATAGAAGGAAAAGACATTGTGGGAATTGCCCAAACCGGCACCGGAAAATCATTGGCCTTTGGCATTCCATTAATTCAACGGCTCATGCAACTGCCAAAGAGTAGGGGATTAATTATTCTGCCCACTCGTGAATTAGCGGTGCAAATTAATGAAACCTTGTTAAAAATTGGACGGGGATTTGGATTGCAAACCGCCGTGTTAATTGGGGGAGCCAGCATGTATCAGCAGGTAAATCAAATTAGGCATAATCCCCACATTATTATTGGTACCCCAGGCAGAATTAACGACCATATCAAGCAAAAAACTTTGCACCTCAATGATGTTGCAATTTTAGTGTTAGATGAGGCTGACTGCATGTTTGACATGGGTTTTGCCCCGCAAATAAAACAAATTTTACTTTCGGTGCCAAAAAATCGCCAAACCATGCTCTTTTCAGCCACCATGCCCGACAGCATTATCAAAATTGCCACGCAACACATGAAGCTTCCCGTGCGCGTTGAAATTGCCAGGCAAGGAACAGCCGCCGAAAAAGTGGAACACGAATTATTTTTTGTCAGGAAAGATTACAAGTCGCACTTACTGGAAAAGTTATTAAAAGAATACAAGGGCAGTGTGCTGATATTTTCCCGCACCAAACACGGCGCAAAAAGAATCTGCCAAAATTTATATAACAAAGGATTTGCAACAGCAGAAATTCATTCTAACAGGTCGCTGGCTCAGCGGCGCCAAGCCTTAGATGGATTTAAGTCGGGCAAGTACCGGATTTTAGTGGCCACCGATATTGCTTCTCGTGGCATTGACGTAAAAGGCATTGAATTGGTGATAAATTTTGATTTGCCAGAGAGTCCGGGCGACTATGTTCACAGAATTGGCAGAACCGGCCGAGCGGGCATGCCAGGCAAAGCTATTTCGCTGGTAACTCCAGAGCAAAAAAGCAAAGTAAGGGAAATTGAGCGGCTTATCAGGTCAACCATTCCCATTTCACAATTGCCGGATTTACCAAATCAATTTATTGCCAATACACCTCAACAACAAGCTGTTTATCAAAAAAATTCGGCAATGGAAAACCAAGGGTTTCAATCTAAAACAAACTACCAAGTGAAACAGAGGTATCAGCAGAAACCCTACAAAAAAAGATTTAACCGGTAAGAGTCTATTATTGTGCGACACTTCGTTTTGGTTTAGTGTATGCAAAAAACACCAATGTGGTGCTTTTTGTTTTTATATTAAATTAAGATTTTATTCATTTGACAAAAGTAATATAAATGTATAGTATAATTGCATCACAATCAAAAATATCCTGGCGATTAAAAGAGGTGATTTATGACAACCGAAAGTTCAGCGATGGACTATTGGTTTTCAATAGTCCACCTGCAGGATTCTGGCGAGCAGTTCATTGAAAACATGTTTGATAGTTTGGGCGATGAGTACCCGTCCATTTTCTCCGTTGTTGGAGAGCGGACATGTGCCTTGCAATGCGCTCACTGTATTTTTCAAGCCGAGAAATCCAGTCAAGCGCTTTCGCTTTCCAATTCGCTGACAGTGGCTGTCAAAACCATCATTAGCCAGATGGGAGCGAACCCGATTTTCGTCCACGAAGGGCGGATGTTCCGGCCAGCGCATCTTGAATGGCTGACTGCGGTTCGCGATTTACGCCCCGATGCTGTCGTCGGCATGATTGACACTGGTGCATATCTTGACTACGCAACGGAAATCAAACAGTCCGACTTCAAGTTTGACTGGCTTGATATTTCCATTGATGGCACCGAGGAGGTGCACGCACAGCAACGGAAAAACGCGCGCTCGTTCAGTTTGGCAATGGAGGGCATTGGAAATGCGAGCAGGTTCATTCGTGAAACTGGTCGCATTACTTCGCTTTTCACGCTAACCAAGATTAACTACGCGTCGGTTCTCGCCACTTGTAAAATTCTTCCCAAAGAATTGACCGAGTGGCACATCACCACTATCTCACCGGTTCGACCGGAGATTAGCGGTCTGTCCGTCAACGACGACGAGTTCAAAGAAGCGTGGTCGCAAATCGTTTCTGCAAACCACATTCGGCCAGTCTTTTTCCGCATCTACGTCGTGGAAGATATTCTCAAGCTCGCCAAAGCGGTGGGCAAAGAGAAGTTTCTTTCTGCAATGGACGATGCCCAGGTTTTTTCCTGTGGTGTGTCACTCACGATTGATGGAGTATCGGTCTTGTACTATCCAAAATCCGTCGGGCCAAACGAGGTCTTCGTACTGGATGCGGATGCACACTACCGGATGCCCTATTCTCTCGCGTACTCTCTCGAGGAGTTGCGAAGCGGAGTGTCTCGCTTCGGCCAAGACATTCGGGAGTACACCATCGGAAAAGTTGACGATCAAAGCCAATTTGGCGTACTGTATGCCAATGGCGTTGATTGTTGGCGAACCACTTTCGGCGCCAAGGCGTTGAAAAGTGAGGTCGCTATGTTTCAGGAGATCCACAAACTGCAAGAAAGGAGGTGATTTCATGGCAGGCGCGAATACTGGTTCGGCTGGAAAACCCAATCAAACCCATGCGCCAATCAAAGCGTCCGGTGTCAACACCGGTTCTGCTGGAAAGCCGGCGAGTACTCGTCCGGCCAAGCCGCCAAAAACCAAAAAGTAGCCTTTACGGCTACTATCGTCCAGGCTCGTTATTCTTAGGAGTAGCGGGCTTTTTTATTTGATGAGAATAACATAAAATAAAGAATGACATATTTTGAATTATTTTTTGTGGCGTTTTTTCTGAATCTGCTTTATGAATTGCTTCACAGTGTTTTGTATACGACTTGTTTGGAAGCACCGCTGAAAAAGTATGTTTACTTAATGCTAAAGGCAGCTATATTCGACGGAATCGTTATAATGATTATGTATTATGCGACAAATTTAATATCTCACGAAGGTTGGCTTATCGCATTTTTAATCGCAAGTTTGCTTTTTGCCTATTTATGGGAAATATATTCTCTAAAAGTAGGGAAGTGGCGATACGCAAAAACCATGCCGGTAATTTTGGGGGTCGGGGTAACTCCTTTACTGCAATTACCCCTGACTGGATTTTTATCCCTTTGCATCGTAATTCATTTTTTTGTATAATCAAACTAATTCTGAATTTCAGTATTTTTAAAACGTATTTCGAAATTACGTCATTCGAAATTTATTCAAAATTCGATTTTCGAAATTCGAAATTATAAAAATCATGGAGGAAAATAATCAAAATGCTCAACAGCAAAAAAGTTATGGCTACGGAAAAAAACCATTGTGGTGGTGGATTGTACTGTATGTTGTCATAGGTGCCATTGTTTACGGCGCAGTATATTATTTCTTTTTTTATAATAAAGGCGGGTATAACTATTCGGCGCAACATCAAAATCAATCATCAACAACAAATTCTAATAATTATATGATTCAAAATATGAAAGTTGAAATATTAAAAGCAGGCAGCGGCCCCCAAGCAAAACCGGGAGACAAAGTTATTGTAAATTATACTGGCACATTACAAGATGGCACTAAATTTGATTCTAGCCTTAACCCGGGGCGAACGCCTTTTCCTTTTACCATTGGCGATAATAATATTATCCCGGGTTGGAATTTGGGCGTTGCGGGCATGAAAGTGGGCGAAAAAAGGAGACTAACTATTCCGCCGGAATTAGGTTATGGAACTGCCGGATCTCCGCCGATAATACCTCCAAATGCCACCTTGATATTTGAAATTGACTTGTTGAAAATAAATTAAACCTACTGATTAATGTGTTTTGCAACTTTTATTATTAAACGTTCGTAGTAGGTAGTGTTAATATAGAGTATGGATATAAAAAAAATATTGCTTCCGGTAGCATTAGTTCTTGTATTTGGCGGGTATATTGTATATGCCCGATTTTTTAGTAGTTCAACCACTCAAACGCCAATAATAAATAATGATCAAAACTCTCCTTCGCAAGATACTACCAATTCAAATCAAAATCAGAATAATCCACCACCACAAACCGGCTATAAAAACGGCAAATATACCGGGGACATTGCTAATACGGTGTATGGTGATATCCAAGTGCAAGCAATCATAAGCGGGGGGAAAATAACCGATATACAACTTTTGGCTTATCCAAATCATGTGGGCCACTCTGTGGAAGTAAGTGATATGTCGTTGCCAATCCTAAAATCAGAGGCGATACAAGTTCAAAGTGCGAATGTAAACGTGGTCTCTGGGGCAACTCAAACCAGCGAAGGATTCTCTCAATCATTAGCTTCGGCACTTTCAAAAGCAGTGTAATTCAAAATAAGTTATGGTGAAAGAAACCAGGATTTTAATGGGTATGCCGGTTACCGTTGAGATTGCCGATGCATTTGATGCAAAAACTGCCATTGATGCAGTTTTTAATTACTTTACCTATATTGATGACACGTTCAGCACCTTCAAAGAAACAAGTGAAATTACTAAAATAAATAATGGTTTGGTTGAAAAAAAAGATTTCAGTCAAGATATGAAAACGGTTTTTGAACTGGCGGAAAAAACTAAACAAGAAACTAACGGATATTTTAATATAGTAAACAATAAAGGAGTATGCGACCCGTCGGGGATTGTAAAAGGATGGGCAATACAACATGCCGCTCAACTATTATGCGACAAAGGGTTTAAAAATCACTATGTGGAAGCGGGTGGCGACATTCAAGTGTTTGGTTTACCTACCCAAGTCCTAGCGCAAGCGGGAAAAAATGAAAACCATCTGAGTTGGAGCGTTGGCATAAAAAATCCTTTTAATACTCAAGAAATAATAAAAGTAGTATATTTAAAGAATAATGAGGGTATTGCCACGTCGGGAACTTATGAAAGGGGGGCGCATATTTATAATCCAAAAAATCGAAAAGAAACATTGGCTGAAATTATGAGCATTACCGTGATTGCTAAAAATGTGTACGAAGCCGATCGCATTGCAACCGCCGCCTTCGCTATGCAGCGTAAAGGCATCCGTTTTATTGAAGATTTACCGGGTTTTGAGGCCTATGTGATAGACAACCAGGGGATTGCCACCATGACCAACGGATTTGAAAAATACACTATACCATGATACTTACTTTTATCGACAACTATCTCAATAAAATTACCATGTATCGGCTCACATGGTATTGTTTGCTTATTTTGTTGGTTGTGGCGTTTTTTTTGAGCACAATCGGATTATTGCCTTACCACCCGTTTAATTTGGCGGTTTCTGCGTTAATACTATTTTTAGTATGCAACGGGGCAAATTATGTTTTTGCTTATGTTTATAAAGCACCATCTAACATAGAATCGGTTTATATTACAGCTTTTATTTTGGCCCTCATTATTGCGCCCGTAACTACCGTAAACCAAATTTGGTTTTTAGTATGGGCGGCAATATTAGCTATTGCTTCAAAATACATCTTAGCAATTAACAAAAAGCATCTTTTTAATCCGGCCGCTGTTGCCGTAGCAATTACGGCTCTTAGCCTGCACCAATACGCCAGCTGGTGGGTGGGAACGTTGCCCATGTTGCCATTTGTGGCCACATGCGGATTTTTAATTGTCAGAAAAATAAAACGGGCAGACTTAGTAATAACCTTTTTACTGGTTGCAATAGGAATGATTGTGGGAAATGCAGCATTAACCCACCAGCATATCTTTTTTATCACCAAAGCCATGCTTATTGACTCTCCGTTATTCTTTTTTGCCTTTATTATGCTTACCGAGCCTACCAGCACCCCGCCCACCCAAAAAAAACGGGCTGTCTACGGCGCATTGGTGGGAATTCTTTACGCGCCATTTGTAAATATTTTTGGGTTTTACTTTTCTCCGGAATTGGCTTTGGTCACTGGCAACATTTTTTCTTATTTAGTGAGCCCAAAACAAAAACTAATCTTAACCCTTAAGGAAAAAGTGGCCATTACCACCAATACGTACGACTTTATTTTTCACTCCAATAAAAAAATGGTATTTTCTCCCGGTCAATACATGGAATGGACCTTGGCCCACGAAAAACAAGACAGTAGGGGAATACGAAGATATTTTACTATTGCCAGTTCGCCCACAGAAGATACTATTCACATAGGGGTGAAATTTTACGACAAGCCAAGTTCCTATAAAAAATCGTTAGAATCATTAAAAAAAGATGGCGTGGTGGTAGCCTCGCAATTGGCGGGCGACTTTACACTGCCAAAAGATAAAAACAAAAAATTAGTATTTTTAGCCGGTGGAATTGGAGTGACTCCATTTCGCAGTATGGTAAAATATCTTTTAGATACCAATGAAAAAAGAAATATCGTTATGTTTTACGCCGCTAAAAACTTTGCCGACATTGCTTACAAAGAAATTTTTGACGAGGCTCAGCAAACCCTTGGCATAAAAATTCATTACATACTACAAGATCGGCAAGGGATGGTGACCCGACAGATGATTGAAGAAAAAGTACCAGATTTTAAGGAAAGAATGTTTTTTATTTCAGGACCGCGCAGTATGATTACTTCTTTTGAAAAAACGCTCAAGGAAATGGAAATTCAAAAATCAGCCGTTAAAACCGATTTTTTCCCTGGTTTCGCGTAACTATTGACATTGTGCCTTAATAGTGATAAAAAGAAGGTAGTGACTAACACCCTTTTTCCCTTTTTGGAGTCTAATCCATGACGCTGAACGAAAAGAATCACGCTGGCCACGCCCTGGTATTTGGCCTTGGTGGAATCGGAGGCATTGGATGCCTGGTTGCCGGATCCTGGCAAGCAGCGGTAATATGTTTTACTCTTGCCGCCGGCGCAGTGGGATTGGCCTACGTTGATAAAAAAATCAAGGAGTGGTACGAGAGATAGCAGTAATCAACGTCGCCAAAATTCTCAGGGGAGGCATTATGAAGCAGTGCTTGAAAAGCGGAATTTTCGGAGCAGCGCTATTCTTTGCCCTTGCAATTGGGGCGACAGTATGGAACCTCTTCTTGAGCGAGTGGTACTTTGCCGCAGTATGCGGCTCAGCCAGTTTTATATCAGGGACAGGTCTTTGGCACCTATGGCATGGATTGCCAAAGGAGCATTAAGCAGCCATCCCAAAACCTTCGATAGGCCCCACGGTTAATCCTTGGGGCATTTTTGTTGATGTTTGACATTATCACATTTTTCATGTAAAATAGATTTTATGAATATTAGAAACATTGCCATTATTGCACACGTAGATCACGGAAAAACCACACTGGTGGATGCTTTTTTGCGTCAGTCAAAAACGCACATGAAAAAGGAAGTAGCCGCGCAGGAAATGATTATGGACAGCAACGAATTGGAACGCGAACGCGGCATCACTATTTTTTCAAAAAACGCAGCGGTGATGTACCAAGATACCAAAATAAATATTATCGATACGCCTGGCCACGCCGACTTTGGCGGGGAAGTAGAACGTGTGCTCAATATGGCAGACGGCTGTTTGCTATTAGTGGACGCCAAAGAAGGCCCCATGCCCCAAACCCGTTTTGTGCTGAAAAAAGCGTTGGAAATGGGCCACAAAATTATTGTGGTTATTAATAAAATAGACAAAGATGGCTCGCGACCCAAGTTTGCTTTGGAAGCCACCATGGAATTATTTTTAGAATTGGGAGTGGGTGATCACTCGCTGGATTTTCCGGTTTTGTACGCCTCAGGCCGAGCGGGTAAAGCCGGATTAGAGCCGGATTTGGCGAAAATGACTGATATTACCCCAATCTTTGAAGCTATTATGCGACATATTCCTGCACCCATTGTTGACTCACAAAAACCGTTGCAAATGTTGGTAACATCAATAACGCCCGATGATTTTAAGGGCCGTCTTGCCATTGGCAGAATTTACAATGGTGTTGTAAAAACCGGACAAGAAATAACTCACATTAATAGGCAAGGAGAATCTAAGAAATATAAACTAATCTCTTTAATGACATTTGCCGGACTTGGAAAAATTGAAGCCCAGATTGTTGAGGCAGGGGATATTGCTGCCATTGCCGGCATTCCGGATGTTACCATTGGTGAAACTATTGCCGATGCTGAAAATCCAAATGCTTTACCGCTCATTACCATTGAAGAACCCACCATAAAAATGACATTTATGGTTAACGATTCACCCTTTGCCGGAAAGGAAGGGGAGTTTTGTACTTCGCGACAAATCAGAGAACGGTTATTTAAAGAATTAGAAACCGATGTAGCTTTGCGAGTCCAAGAAATTGGCACAAGCTGGATTGTATCTGGCCGCGGCGAGCTGCACTTGGCAATTTTAATTGAAAGAATGCGACGTGAAGGTTATGAATTTGCTGTTTCTCGACCTCAAGTGATTGTAAAAGAAATTGTCGGCAAAAAAATGGCGCCCTATGAAAAAGTATTTATTGAAACGCCCGAGCAATATCAGGGAGCGGTTATGCAAAAACTGGGAAGCCGCAAAGGCGAAGTAAAAGAAATAAAACTGCATAATGGCATTGCCTTTTTAGAATTTATCATTCCCACGAAAGGGCTCTTTGGCTACCGCAGCGAATTTTTAACCGACACCAAAGGATTGGGGATCATGAACACCAGTTTTTACCAATACCAAGAAGACCCGGGAAACTGGAAAGAGCGAAGCAACGGTTCGTTGGTTGCCCATGAATCTGGCGCTACCAACTATTACGGATTAATCAACGTGCAAGACCGGGGCGTATTGTTTTTGGACCACGGCATTGAAATTTACGAAGGCCAAGTGGTCGGGCAAAATTCCAGAACCGAAGATATACGGGTTAATGTGTGTAAAACAAAACAACTTTCTAACATGAGATCAAAAGGCGAGGGGAGCGACGAGCATTTTAACACGCCTAAAACGATGGACTTAGAAGACGCTCTAGAATACATTGGCGATGACGAATTGGTGGAAATTACACCCAAAAATGTAAGAATACGAAAATTGTATTTAACCGAAATGGCTGAAAAACAGGCAAGGCGGAAAACTTCTTAGGAAAATTCTAAACTATTGAGCCTTCGCCATCCCACCAGTGACTAAGATTAGTAACTCAAACATCAAGATATTTTATTTTCTCGTTAAAAATATTATGTGAATGGTGAAGGCTTGACATTATTGTTTTCTTATCCTATAAACAAGATAGCTTTTTCCCAAACTGAATCATCACTTCTCTGAGGGAATCACCCGTGAATACATTAAAACTGTTGGTCACACCCTTTACGTTGGCATATGCCATCGTGGTATTGTCCGCCATCGCCTTTTGGCGGACATTTTTCGGAAAACGATTAGACATATTCGATTTTTCCGAAGAAATGGAGGGGTTTGAAAGGTTCGAGTAGGATCCACTATCCTACCAACAACTAAGAGAGACTGTTTACAGTCTCTCCATTTTTTTATAAACGTGGTAACATGAAATAAACTAAATGTTATTATCATTGCGAGGCGATAGGAAACAATCTGATATAATGCAAGATTGTTTCACTTCGTTTACAATGAAAAAAATCACATGGAAACAGTAAATTTTTTGGCAGAGTTGTGGGGGTTTTTGCTCATTATCATCGGATTAAGTTTCTTGATAAATCCAAAACATGTAAAAACAATCTTCCACTTAATAGAAGATGAAAAAAATGTGCTGTTGATTGGGCTTATCAATGCCGTTGCAGGAATATTATTGATATTAACTTACAACATATGGGATTCCACCTGGCACGTGCTGATAAGCTTGCTAGGTTGGCTGGTGCTCGTACGCGGTGCTTTTATTTTATTTTTACCAAACCAAACTCAAAAAATCGTGGAAAAAGTAAGAAGCAAAATGAATTTAGTACCGATTATATTGGTAGTGTGCGTTTTACTTGGTTGCGTATTGATTTACTTGGGTCAAAATTTTTAAATGCAAAAAGAAGTTATTATATTTGGCGGTGGCTGTTTTTGGTGTACGGAGGCCGTTTTTAGAATGCTCAAAGGCGTAATTTCGGTTGAACCAGGATATGCCGGCGGAGATGTGAAAAATCCAACCTATGAACAAGTTTGCGATGGGACTACTGGACACGCCGAAGTGATTAAAATTGAATATGATGCGGAGACAATTCCTTTAGAAACTTTACTGACGGTCTTTTTTGCCACCCACGATCCAACCACTAAAGATCGGCAGGGGAACGATGTTGGCACGCAATATCGATCAATTATTTTGTATGAAAACGAATCGCAAAAATCTTTGGTAGAAACATTTATCAGAGAATTAAACAATTCAAGCAAAATGGGAGCTCCCATTGTTACGGAAATAAAAAAACTAGACCAATTTTATTCAGCCGAAAATTACCACAAAAACTATTACGAAAATAATAAAAACCAGGGATATTGCCAGGTGGTAATAAATCCAAAACTTAAAAAAGTGCAAGAAAAATTCACCCAATTGTTAAAATAACTCTGAAATCAGAATTTTGAATTCTCCAAACATGTTTCAAAATTAACTCATTAAAAATTCATTCAAAATTAGAAATTAAAAATTATGGACGAACAAGAGCTCAAGAAAAAATTAACACCCGAACAGTATAAAGTTTTAAGGCAAAAGGGAACTGAAACGCCATTTACCGGTAAATATGTACATAAAGGCACTGATGGCACATATATGTGCATGGTGTGTAATAATCCGCTATTTACCTCTGATGCCCAGTTTGATTCCGGCACCGGCTGGCCCAGTTTTGATAAAGCTATTGAGGGATCGGTGAAATATCAGCAGGAAGCCGATGGCCGTACGGAAATCATCTGCGCCAATTGCGGCTCGCACTTAGGGCATGTATTCGATGACGGCCCAACACCAACGGGTAAACGCTATTGCATAAATTCTGTTTGCTTGGATCTAAAACCAAAAAAATAATGCAAGAAGAAAATCTTGGCACGAAAAAGAATGTAATTTTGGTAGGATTTTTAAGTTTTTTTGGTGGTATTAGCCAGGATATTTTTGTTCCCATACTGCCAATTTATTTAACCTCCGTTTTAGGCTTTGACAAAGCAATTGTGGGTATTGCCGAGGGTGTGGTTTCGGCGGCATCATATATTTTTAAAATTTTAGCTGGCTGGTTTTCTGACAAATTCGGCAAACAAAAACCCATTATCTTTTTGGGTTATTTTTTATCTATGATAAGCCGACTGTTACTGGTTTTCTTCGGTACTATCGGCGGAGTGATTGGTCTGCGATTGCTGGATGGCGCGGGCAAAGGGATTAAAGATCCGCCAAAAGACGTACTGGTAGCGGGATCATCAAAAAAAGAAACTCGGGGTAAAAGTTTTGGCATTGCCAGAATGCTTGATACGTTGGGATCGGTAGCGGGACCCTTGGTTCTTTTTTTACTTCTATATATTTTCAAAAGCAGTCCGTATGTGTACCACTATGTGCTCATTTTTTGCGCGGTACCATTAATTATTACGCTCTTGTTAGCTTTTAAACTGCGCGAATTACCTAAGCGAGCCGTCAAAAAAGAATCTCTGGTGGCAGGAACCGGTAAACTACCCAAATCTTTCTATATTTTTTTAGCCATTATTATTATTTTTACTATAGGGAATTCCTCCGATGCCTTTTTAATTTTGCGGGCAAAAAATCTTGGCATTACATTATTAGAAATTCCTTTGGTCATTGCCTTATTTAATTTAGTGTACGCACTGGCGGCGGTGCCGTTCGGATCACTATCTGATAAAATTGGCAGGATAAAAACGTTAACTATTGGCTGGGCTGCGTTTGCCTTAGTGTATTTGGGATTTGCGATTACCACGCATGCAGGTTTTATTTGGCTATTGTATGGGTTTTATGGAATTTATTATGCGACAAATGAAGGGGTTTCACGAGCCATGCTTGCCGACATTGTACCTTCTGAAAACCGCGGTAAAGCATTTGGCATTTACGGAATGACAATCGGACTTGCTGCCCTGCCAGCCAGTTTTTTAGCTGGCATACTGTGGGATAAATTTGGCGCGGCTGTTCCATTTTATTTTGGCTCAACAATGGCATTGGCGGCATTGGTGCTGTTGATAATATTCTCAAAAAAGCTGACCTCTAGCCGGTTAGCTACCTAAATCAACCTGTCAAAATACCAAATGGAAAGGAAAACCTTCTACTTTTTTTGTAGTTATTTCTGTCACTCTTGACAAGGGATTGCTAATTTACTAAACTTGCATTATGAGCATTACTTCCCGACAAGAAAAAATTTTGCATTCCCTGGTAAAAGAATATATTGATGCAGCTGAACCCGTGAGCAGTAACCTTTTACAAAAAAAGTGCAATTTAGATATTTCTCCCGCAACCATTAGAAATGAATTACAAGAATTAACCGAATTAGGGTACATCACCCAGCCTCACACTTCAGCCGGCCGCGTGCCAACCGAAAAAGGTTACAAATTTTTTGTGGAAATATTGATTACAAAAAGGGAAGCCCCGCAGTTTATTTCACACGAAGTTCATCAAGCACGGCAGAAAATAGAAAAAGAGTTGCAGTTGGCCCAGGAATTAATAAAATCACTAACGGAAATTTCAACCACATTAAGTTACACTCGACTGGAAGATAAAAATACAATATTTGAGATGCTAAAAATTATCGGCCCGTCACAAAGCACCTACGAAAAAAATATTGACGTAATGCGAGAATTATTAAAGGAATTAGAGAACTTTTAAAAATATAATAAAAAAAGAGCACTCGCGTAGCAATCTGCTCCCTAAAATATTTAAGGGCGGATCGCGATACGATTGCGATCCGCCCTTTGCGTCAACCTAGAAGGTCAACGCCTACCTCTTCTTTGTCCGTTCCGCCGGGTCGCAGGAGTCATTAGGACTTCGTGCTGACGGAGGCGTCCGGGACCGTGGCCGATTCGAGCTGGTTCTGATTGCCCGAATCACTGGAACCACCACCGGCGTTGGCACTGTCATTGGTGTCCAACTTTTGATCACTGATCGATTCGGTGGGATTGTTCATACTAGCACTCCTTTCTTGCGAATAGAAGCTCGTATCGCCTTCAAACCAGATAAGGCCTAAAGAAATAGGCAAAACTTGCTTCTTGGTGCTATGGGTGGAATCTTAGCACAAATGCCAATCCGTGTCAATAGCTAATTAACAGATCGTGCTGACCATACAAAAAAATAAATATACGTAATTATGGAAGAGAATAACAACCAAAATCAGGCAGAAACACCTCAACATGAGCTTTCTGAGTTGGAAATTTGCAAACAAAAGTGTGACGAATATTTGAATAACTGGAAACGCGAGCGGGCAGATTTTATTAACTATAAAAATGGTGAAATAGAACGGATCGGCTTGCTGTCGCAATATACCAAAGAAGAAACAATTCTAAAAATGCTGCCGGTTTTAGATAGTATTTACTTGGCGGAAAAGCAAGTTCCCGACGAATTAAAAAACCATAATTGGATTGAAGGATTTTTGCAAACCAAAAAACAAATTGACACTTTTTTAGATCGTGAGGAGATTGAAAAAATAGAAGCTATAGATAAACCATTTGATCCAAATACTATGGAAGCCGTTGAAGAAGCAGAACATAAAGAGTTGCAACCAAATGTCGTGATTGAAGAAATACAAAAAGGATATATGATGGCGGGAAAAGTCTTGCGGCCGGCGAGAGTAAAAATTAGCAAGTAATTATGGAGGAAGAACGAAGCAATATTATTAAAGCCATCACCACGCCTCTTGGATTTTTTGCTTTATCATTGTTAATCGTTGAAGGATTTTTAGGGATAGTTCTTGGATTTACGAAAAATCAAAGCCAATGGTTTTATTTATTAGGAATGATTATTGGGGCAGGGTTATTCGTAGGAGTGGTAAGGGGTGTATGGTTATTAGTAAAACATGATCCAGAAAATATTGTTTTGGCAGGCAAAGACTATATTGAAAGGGAAAAAATACAAGCAGAAGGCAATAGAACGACTTTGTTTAAGAAGAGTGAAGAAAATACTACTAAAAACATAAAGTTCCAAAACTACTATGACGAAGACGAACCAAGCACAGAAGAAATCGATAGGGCTGGAGATATGTGGATATCAAGTGAAATAGATAGAATGAGGGGTAAATAAAATATCAAAAATCAAGATTATGTCACAAAACCTACAACAAAAAATAAAAGAGGTAAAACAATCAATCGTGGCAATAGGATTTAATCCGAGTCCAACTCAAATAACTATTTTAGGAAGCGGATTTATTTCAAATGGAAAAATTATCAGTTGTACACACCTTTTAAATAGTCTTTCTGAAGAACAAGTAAGAAGCCTGAAAGCAAGTGTATTAGTTGAACAAGTAGGAAAAGATTTGGAAAAGTATAAATGGATGCCAATTAAGGGATATAAAAAAGATGTTAAAGACGATTTGGCAGTGTTTGAATTTTCACAAGAAACACCAGAAAATATAGAAAGCATAGGGTTAACATTGGGAGATTCCGAAAAAGTAGAAATTGGGCAAGAAACGTATTTTATTGGTTTTCCTTATGCCGCGCAATTGATTAATGATGGATTTGGAATTACGCTAGTGGTAAATCAAGGGATGGTTAGCAATATAAAACGGGATGGTACAGATGTGGCGCTTAAACGAAATTGGTTTATCATAGATGCCATTTCAAATCCGGGAAACTCGGGATGCCCGGTAATTAATGCAGAAACGAACGAAGTGATAGGAGTGATGAGCATTTCTTTTAGGACTGCTTCACAAACAGTAAAAGAATTAGATATCCGCGAACCCATGCACATTGCCGGAGCCAAACCGATTAATTTAGTAAAAGAATTATTGAAATAAAAAAGATATAAACTGTAAAAAATGTGAAAATTTTAATCAAACTTATAGAAATAATTGAACAATAAAAAACAATTAAATAATTTTAAAAAATATGAGTTTAGCAATAAATACGACCACGCCAGAAGGAATCGTTCTAGCAGCCGATAGTCGACAGTCTTACAGAAATCAAAAAGGAGTTTCAAGAGTTGGTTCGGACTCTGCGTCAAAACTTTTTTTGATAAATAATAGAATCGGTGTAGCCATAACAGGAATCGCTTTCATTGTAGAAAATGGAATACCTAAAAACATTAGCAAATTCATTGAGCAATTCAAAAGGGAAGTGGCTGTCGAGAAATTATCAGTGAAAGAAGTCGCTGAAAAGTTGCACTTTTTATTCAATAAGAAGCTCAATTGGCAAGAGCAGTTAGATAAATTACCCGAGCAAATAAAAGCAAATCTAATGATGCAGGGATTTAAGGATATTGAAATTACTAAAGAACAATACAATATAAAATTTAAAATGAAGGACCAAGCCGGAAACCAGAAAAATGGAGTTGCTGGGGTAGATGGATTAGTTATGTTTGTCGCTGGCTATGACGAAGATGGGTCTCACGAAGTATATAACTTATATATTCCGGGTGATTTAGTAAAACGACGAGATAGCAATCAAAAAGGAATGGAATATGGTGCTAATTGGCTTGGTCAGACTGATGTTGTAACGAGAATTATTAAAGGTTGGGATCCAAGAATTTTTAATGCACCATTTGTTAGTGAATCAATTCAACAAAAGGGTCAACCAGAAATTGAAAAGCAACTAAATGGTTTGGAGTATTCTATTAATTGGGGAGCAATGCCATTGCAAGATGCTGTGGATTTTTCAGTATTAGTAATCCAAACAACTTCTGCAATTCAAAGATTTTCCGATGGAGTACAATTAGACCCAGGAGATATTCCCGGAGTTGGGGGACCGATAGACGTTTTAGTTATCACACCAGATGGACCAAAGTGGATACAAAAAAAGGAGTTAAATATATAAAGCTATATGGTGGAAGTAGAGCAAAAAGTATTTAATTTCTGGTCGTTAATTTTACAAGCTTTAACAGCTGCGGGGTTAATTTATTTTGCTTGGCGCCAACATCAAATTAATAAACGGATGCAGGAATTAGCAGACTATGTAGCAGTATTTATAACTCCAATGCCAAATTCTACACTACAAATTAAAAATGTTGGACGATCTAATCTTTATTTACACAAATGGGAAATCGGATCCTTAAGTGAAACGTATGTAAAACCTTGGATACTTCCCACTGGAGAAGGATCACAAATCCTAATTGCTACACAACCACAAGCAGGGCAACATTTATCAAAATTTTATTTTACTGATGAAAAAGATATAAAGTATTTGTCTATAGGAGAAGTTGTAATGGAGCCTGTTGAGTTTCAATTACCCCCATCCACTACACCACCTCAAACACAGGCGGACATCCCTCAAAATCAAGTTATCGGTGCCCAATCAGTCAATATACAAATAAAACTCAGAATGCGAGCATGGGCATATAAAACAGAAAAATATGATTGGACTATATAAAAATATTAAATAATCAAAAAACATATGTCAAAAATATTAGGAATCGATCTTGGTACAACTAACTCGGCTATGGCGGTTGTTGAAAATGGCGAGCCGAAGATTATTGAAAACAAGGAAGGGGCGAGAACGACTCCTTCCATTGTGGCTATTACCAAAGCTGGCGAGCGGGTGGTGGGCGTTTTGGCTAAGCGCCAGGCAGTGACCAATCCTCACAATACTATTTTTTCTGTTAAAAGATTAATTGGGCGTAAATTTTCTGATTCTGAAGTGCAAAAAGACAAAAAGAATTTGCCCTATGAAATTAAGGAATCAGCCGATGGCGGTGTGGATGTGAAAATGGGTGACAAATGGTTAAATCCCGCAGAAATTTCGGCCATGATTTTGCAAAAACTAAAAGCCGATGCCGAAGCCAAGCTTGGTGAAACCATTACCGAAGCCATCATTACCGTCCCTGCATACTTTGACGATGCCCAACGAAAAGCCACCAAAGTGGCTGGAGAAGTAGCTGGATTTGATGTTAAGCGCGTTATCAACGAGCCAACCGCGGCGGCTTTGGCTTACGGTTTGAACAAAAAGAAAGATGAAAAAATTATTGTCTATGACTTTGGCGGCGGAACCTTTGATATTTCCATTTTGGATGTAGGAGCCGATACCGTTGAAGTGAAAGCCACCGGAGGCGACACCCATTTGGGTGGGGACGACTTTGATCAGCGATTAATGGATTGGATTGTGGCAGAATTTAAAAAAGACAACGGCATTGACTTGCAAAAAGACAATTTAGCTTTGCAGAGAATTAAAGAAGCGGCTGAAAAAGCAAAAATTGAATTATCCTCATCAATGGAAACGGAAATTAATTTGCCGTTTATAACTTCTGGCAATGATGGGCCAAAACATTTGTTGTATAAAATTACCCGGGCTCAGTTTGAAAATATGGTCAGCGACTATATTGAAAAATCTATTAGTTTGGTGAAACAAACCTTAAAAGAAGCCGGGCTTGAGGCAAATCAAATTAACGAAGTGGTACTGGTGGGCGGGCAAACTCGCATGCCAAAAATGATTGCTGAAGTAAAAGCGCTATTTGGAAAAGAGCCCAATAAAGAAGTTAATCCCGATGAAGTGGTAGCCATTGGAGCGGCCATTCAGGGCGGAATTATGCAAGGCAACGTGCGCGATGTATTGCTGCTGGACGTGACACCTTTGAGCTTAGGAATTGAAACGATGGGCGGGGTTTCAACGGTGTTAATTTCTAAAAACACTACGGTACCAACGGCCAAAACCCAAACCTTTTCAACCGCCGCCGATAGCCAACCGAGCGTGGAGATTCATGTGCTGCAAGGCGAAAGACCAATGGCGCAAGACAACAAAACGCTGGGCAGGTTTATGCTTGATGGCATTCCGCCAGCTCCACGCGGCACGCCGCAAATTGAAGTAAGTTTTGACATTGATGCTAATGGAATTTTGAATGTGTCGGCCAAAGATAAAGCAACAAGCAAAAGCCAGTCAATTAAAATTGAAGGATCGTCAGGATTATCAAAAGAAGAAGTGGAAAAAATGAAAAAAGACGCGGAGTTACATGCATCAGAAGATAAGAAAAAGCAAGAGGGGATTGAAATAAAGAATTTAGCCGACAGCATGGTCTACACCGCTGAAAAAACATTGGCTGATGCAAAAGATAAGGTAAGTGCCGACATGAAAAAAGCTGCCGAAGAAAAAATTGCAGCGTTGAAGGAATTACAGAAAACTGATAACATTGACGATATAAAAGCCAAAACGAAAGAGTTGTCGGAATTAATGCAAAAAATCGGTGCAGAATTATATAAAGCTGGTGGTCCGCAATCTACGCCACCAAACCCAGACAACGAAGTCAACGAAAAATCGGAAGACGAAAAACCACAAGCCGACGAAGGAGAATTCAAAGAAAAAAAATAGGCGCCGGGTCGAGTTGACTCGCGGCGCCCTTGTACGGAAACTACAAGTGGCTCCATTTCACGTTTGGAAACGGATCGTTCCTTGCCTCGTGTCTGCGTTGTAGTGGACAAATGCCCGTTCTTCTCCGCAATCAACACATAGATTGTATTGATTGTTTCCCGTGACTACGATCGAAGTGATGTGGCAGAGGGAGAGAACAACCAACCCTCCTCGAGAATAGTGAGAGAAACCAACGCTTTTTCTAGATACGCGTCCAAGGACAATCTCTCTCTCTTCCGGACCCTGAAGAATTTTCAACGAGTCGCTCATGTCAATGTCCTCCCAAAAAGTTGTAACTCTACTTTACTTAACAATAGCATATAATAAATACAATTGTCAATACTATGGATTATTATGAAATTCTTGGCGTTACTAAACAAGCCAGCCAAGACGAAATAAAAAAAGCTTTCCACAAGTTAGCTCATAAATACCACCCTGACAAAGGCGGGGATGAAAAGAAATTCAAAGAGATAAATGAAGCTTATCAGGTGCTTTCGGATGCAAAAAAACGCCAGCAATACGACCAGTTTGGCAAAGGGTTTGACCAAATGGGTGGCGCTGGAGCGGGCGGACAAGGACAAAACTGGGACTTTAACTGGAGCTGGCAAAACCAACCTCAAGATTTTGATTTTGAAGACGTGGGCGATATCT
>Ga0210400_10000779_pt1 | contig 33607 bp, 36 predicted proteins | sample IncBWH26MmetaG_FD_155456 | JGI IMG/M metagenome (GOLD analysis project Ga0210400, IMG submission 155456) | Forest soil microbial communities from Barre Woods Harvard Forest LTER site, Petersham, Massachusetts, United States - Inc-BW-H-26-M | ecosystem: Environmental > Terrestrial > Soil >... | reverse complement strand
CGTCCGGACGAATGAGCCTCGCATGCCGGCACTGCTAACCGGTAGCGGCCGGCCTGGGTTCTATTTTCGTGTTTTGCAGGAAGGCGACGTCGGCGCCGGTGACGAAATCACCAAAGTCGGAGAGGCGAGTGAGCGTATGACCGTCGCTGAAATCAACGCGCTTCTCTATTCTTCAAATCACCCCCGCGAACTGCTTGAGCGCGCTCTGCGAATCGAAGCGCTACCCTCCGGATGGCGCTGGTCCTTTGAAGCCCTGCTGAAGAGCCAAACAACGGGATTGGCGAGCGGAAACGCAGGCCTCGCGCCCGCCACCGCGGCACATCCGGCTGCGCCGGGATTTCGCCCGCTCCAAATTTCGGCAATCGATCGCGAGTCCACGGACGTTCTCTCGTTTTCCATGCTGAGCAATGACGGCCAACCGTTGTCGATGGCTTTGCCAGGTCAATATGTGGTTCTGCGTCTCCAGCCTGACGCGAATCGCTCTCCACTTTTTCGCAGCTACTCACTTTCCGGTCCCGCCTCAACAGAGCGCTACCGCATCAGCGTAAAGATCGAGCCGCATGGCGCAGCAGGAGCCTATCTGAAAGAGCAAGTACGTGTGGGAGATGTTCTCGACGTCAGTTCTCCCCGCGGAACTTTCATTCTGGAAATAGGAGATCAACCCGCGGTATTGCTCAGCGCGGGAATTGGCGCGACTCCGGTCTTGGCCATGTTGCACACGCTCGCAGCCAATCATTCAACATGCGAAATCTTCTGGCTCCATTCGGCTCGCGTCGCGAGCATCATCCATTCGCCGGTGAAGTCCGCAGTCTGATAGGCAAGCTCCCGAATGCTCACGCGTATGTCTGCTACAGCGGACCGGGCGTGGACGACAAAATGGGAGAACATTTCGACTTTGCCGGTCGGTTGTCCCGCTCCCTCTTCGATAAAATCGGCATCCCGCGAGACGCCGACGCTTATCTATGCGGCCCATCCCAGTTCATGGCGGACATGAAAGAAACCCTCGCAGCGTTCGGTGTCACACCGCAGCGGATTCACGCCGAAAGTTTCAGCGGCGACAATTTCAAGACCCCTGGAGGTATCCGCGCCACGCACAAGGCTCCCCATCCGCCCGCGGACGAAGGCAACACCGGCCCTCTCGTGTCGTTCGCCCGCAGCGGCATCGCCGCACATTGGAACGCCTCAAAATATCGAAGCATCTTGGAGTTGGCCGAAGCGTGCGACGTCCCCGCTCTTTGGTCCTGCCGCACCGGCGTTTGTCACAACTGTGAGAGCGGTTTGGTTTCCGGGACAGTCGTCTACGGACCCGAGCCACTCGAAAAGCCGGCCACCGGCAACCTTCTCATTTGCTGCTCGCAACCGGTCCGCGATGTCGTCATCGATTTGTGAAGCTTGACCAAGCAGGGTTTTTGTGAATTCGTGTGGTCGCGGATCTCTTCATGCTCGGTGGAGCCCTTCTTGCCGCGGTTTTCCAAACCGCACCCCGACCGCTTTCTCAGGTGCTCTAGCGTGTTCTGAGGCGCTGTGAGGTGTTGTGAGATTACCTGATTTGCGGCGGTTTGCTAATTCATCCTGCCCTGTTTGTACTCACCGCTTTTCATTTGTTCTGAATAACTTAGGACGCCGTCATTTGCACGAGATGCGCTCATTTGCAGGCTATAGCGCACCGAGAGTGCACCAAGATTTGGCTCCGGTGCGCTCACGTTCCTTTCATACCCGACTACTAGGCTTTCGATCTAATAACGCCGGACGTTGCTGTACTTTAAAAAATTGTGTTGCTGCTCGCGGACAGAATCCGAAAGAGATTGTGACGAACGGTTCATGCTGTCCGTCAAAACCGCAATTTGGTTGCGCAACTGCCTGTTTTCAGCTTCAAGTCGGGAGATTCGTTTCTTCAGGGCAACGACTTCCTCTCGGTCGTCGGCACTGCCCGCTGAATCATCCTGCTCCCGCTTCCGCGTTGCGGCGGATCTCCCTTTCACGACTTTAGCCTCTTGGCGCTCCCGTTTCTCCATTACTGCCTCCTATCTTCAACAAAACGGAATCCCTTCGGTCCTCCCTAGCAAGCCGCTGGTTTCTCGATCACTATTCGTCCCGCATGGTTAGTAAGAATTTCTCCTCGACCGCCGGATCAATCCTCTCCGCTTCAGACAGCGCCCACTGGCACCAACGTTTCAACTCTTCGCCAGGGCAAGCCGCATTGTCCGTTTGGATCGCACGAATCGCTTCAACGTACTTCCTGATTGCTCCGGCTTGCTGAAATGCAGCAGCGCTCTTGAGCAGACGATCGATGCGGGCTTGTTCGAGCCCCTTCTGTCGTTCCCGTTCTGCCCGCTCCGCTTGGCGCTTCCTTTCCCGTTCTTCCTCTTCCAGTTCGGCCTTACGTTGCACCCGCCATTCATAACGCCGCCCGCCAAAGACTCGAAAGTGAATCACCCCGTAGCGCTCTCGAAAACACAGGCCGCCCAGGCTCTCGGCGTGAGCGTGCGGACGATCGACAACTGCATCGCTCAGCAGGGAATCCGTGTGCTGCGGATCGGCCGGCGAGTCTTGGTTCCAATGAACAGTATTGAAGCGGCCCTGAAACGCGGTGCCCTTGAGACACATTCCGACAATCGAACCCCTGACCGGCCACATGACCATTCAGGGGTCCACAAAACCTGACTGTTTCCCGTAAAAGCTGTGGAGCAGGACCTCAGGTTCACACGTTGGGTCAATTTCGTTCGCGTACTCCGAACACCATTCGAGCAACGCCCGCATGCGGGTTGGAATGGACGGATTATTCGGGAGATGCCTTGAACGTGAAACGTGCGGTATGGAGAACTATAGTCAACCAGCCGAAGACACGCGCAAGCGCGAAGCCCGTGCCCGTCATCCGACAGTTGGCCGAGATTCTGGATGCGTATCGAAGCTCCATGGGTAATCCGCAATCGGGTGTGATGTTTCATTCGGGCTCGGGCCAACACATGGACTTCGACAAGCTGGCTCGCCGAGTACGTCCGGTCGTCGAAAGCCTCAAAATCGACTGCTACGGTTGGCACGGGTTCCGTCGTGGCATCGCGTCGAACTTGTATGAACTGGGTGCGGACGAGAAGATCGTCCAGCGCGTCCTGCGTCATGCAAAATCGCACGTCACGAAGGATCGCTACATCAAGGCGTTCGACCCGGCCGTCGTCGCAGTGATGAAGAAGCTGGAGGCTACGGTAGACCTGGTGAACCAGAGTGCACTGAGAGTGCACCAAATTTAGTGGGGCAGTGTGGTAAGCTATTCAAAGTAAACGCCGGAGAGGTGGCCGAGAGGCTGAAGGCGGCGGTTTGCTAAACCGTTGTAGGGGCCAAAACTCCTACCGGGGGTTCGAATCCCCCCCTCTCCGCCAGATTCCCCTAACTGCATCCAGCGTCGAGACTTGCTGACCTTCTGCCAGAAAAACTTCTACATAATTCGCGTACTTCCGAGCCTCTCGGGTTGCACAGTGGTTGCACACATTGTTTCCAGGGTCTTCATGGCATTCGCTGCGTCCACACTCACCGTCTTCACGTAGATGTTCATCGTCGTGGTGACATTTGCGTGCCGCAGAATTTGCTGAATCACCTTGTCGGAAACTCCGAGTCTGTGCAGATTGGTTGCAAGCCCGCGCCGGAATGCGTGCCAGCCGTGCCAAGCGAGATTCGCTTTTTGTAGTGCTGGCCGGATCACATCCACCGCGAGCGCTTCGAGATTCATCGGGTTGCCGAGTTCATTCGAAAAAATGAACCCTTTGTGTGGCCTGCCACACCTTTCCCAGTGCTGGTCGAGAAGGAGCTTCAGTTGGGCTATGACCGGAATGGCGCCCTTGCTTTTCGGGCGCTTCGGTTCGTCCACGTGGCTTCGCCAGACGGATTTTTCAACCCGTATTTCGGAACCGTCGTAGTTCTCCCAGGTGAATCCTCTGATCTCTCCCTTGCGCGCGCCGGTGAAGGCCGCCGTGGCGACTACCGTCGCGGTCGGCTCCGGAAGAATGGCCAGCATCTGGGCTTCTTCTTCGAGCGAGTACGCGTAGGTTTCTCCAGCTGGCCGCGCTTTGGGAATTTCGACATCATGCATTGGGTTAGCGTTTTCAAGCACGCCTTGGCGACGCGCATAACGAAACGCCCCGCTCAGGAAGTGCTTGATGTGACCTAGCGTTGTCCGGCTAAGGTTTTCCCGGCGAGCGATGTCTTTCAGCATTTGCTCGGCTTCGAAAGTCCTCACCTCACGCAACGCTACGTCGCCATTCGGCTGCACATAGTGCAGCCAAAGGTTTCTGTATCCGCAATATGTGGAACGGCGCTTTTGTTGCTCCACATAAGGCAGGTAGCAGTCCTCGATGAATCGATTGAGGCTCATTGTACTTTCTGGCCTGACGTCGCCGCGATTGACTGACCGAATGAATTCTTCGGCCAATTCTTCGGCAGCGTCTCTGGTTCGATACTGGCCTGAGGCTTCCACGAGCTTGTGGCATTTCTGGATACGCTGAACCGAACCGTTCTCCAGTTGCACATCCTCGCGGTAGCGGACATACCAATTCGAGCCTTTCTTGAATACGTATCCTGCTTGGTGGTGGCGGGTTCTTGCCATATTCCTCCTTTAACGAACCCGTTCCACACGCGTGTTGTTCCCCACCACTATACGACGATGTATCCACAGTTCAAGCGCGGGACTGCCCCAAAGAAAGCGAATGTATTTGCCGAAATTCACGTGCGGAAGGGGGTCTTGAGACCTGGCGCGAACCTGCTCCCGAATCCATGAGGTAGGGACCGCGAGGCGACGGCTCAGTTCTCGACTGTCAATGAATTCGTACCGAGTCGGACCTGGTTCATCCGGTGATGATGAACCTCCATGTGAAGGTGCTCCGTCCCGAGTCTGGCCACGCGGATGTGGGAAAGTGTCACCGGGGCTCCCCAGGGTTTGGATGTCGATGGTTTGATCATTGTTTGGCATTGGATCTCCGGTCAGTCAACAGACTTGAAAATGACACCCGCCTCGTGATGAATCTCAAATTTAGGTTATTGAGTCCGATTGGGAGCGTCATGCTCGTCTGATCGGGTGCTTGATCCGAGTTCAGTCTGGGCTTTGGTCACGGTGCGACGTGCATAATCGACTGGATCATATTTGTCTCCGCTACGGTAATCCGCGATCCGGCGAATGATTTCCTCGGGGTCGTCGCCGCGGGCGAGGGCGCGTTTCGCGTAGGCCCAATCGCGTTCGGATTGGCTTTTGTGGCCACTGGGTATCGTTCGCTGCCGTTGTTGGTACTCGCCAAAGTGGCGAGGTGCTTCGGGCGAATCTTCGTCGATCGTGAAGTCGCGGAACCGGTAGAGCGCATCGCTTTCCTGGCGCGCTTGGACGACGAATTCCTCAGGGAGTTTTCGGTTGGCGAATCCCGGCAACCGCAGCACGCGCGTCGAGTCGGTTGCCGCCAGATCTCCGCCGAACTTATTTGCGAGGCTATGAAGGAGAGACTCTGCCTCATCCTGACCGAACCCACTCACTTTCCACACGACCTGGTGCTTGGCCGGCGAGGTATCGAGGACAAAATTCGGCGCTGGGACCTCGGGTGAATTCCGTATTGCGTCGAGAGCCTCATCACCCTTTTTGTCAAGGTCGAGATAGACGTGGCGTATATCCTTTATATTTTCCTTGGTCCGGCTGTACGCGCCATCCTTAATCGGATTCATTCCCACGTATATGTCGGAACCGGCAGCGCTCTGATTTGCCAACCAAGATTGAAAGCCAGGGCTGGCTATCGCTTCCGCCTTGGCGATGGTTTGAACCGTGTGGCCTGTGGAGCGATTCCGCACGAGGATCGCAACGTTGTCCGCTGGGCCAAAAAGCTCACGCACATACTCTGAGGCATTGAGAGATCGCGGTGTGAATGTGCGGTCAGTGCTCATGGGTGATCCTGCTTCGCCAAGAATATGGCGCCGTAGTCGAACAGGTCCGAGTCTGGGTCGTAGCTGTTGACTAGGAGAACCTGGGAAATGTATCTGCGCCCAGGCCGGCGCTCGACGTGGATGACGACGTTGAGCGAATCGGCAATGTTCGTCTTGATGGATCTGTAAGGCAATTCGACGCCGCTTTGCAAAACACAACTCGTGAAGCGCGCGAGACCTTGTTGGGCGGAATTTGCGTGGATCGTGCATAACGTCCCAGAGTGACCGGTGTTTAGGAGTTGCAAGAGATCAAAGGCTTCTCCGCCTCGAACCTCTCCCAGAATTATCCGGTCGGGGCGATGGCGGAGGGCCGCCTTCAGGAGATCGCGGATGGCTACTGCCGGAAGGCCATTCTGTTCCCGGCGTGCTTCAAACCGGACAAGATTTTGCTGCGGCAATTGAAGTTCGGCCGTGTCTTCGATAACGAGCACTCGTTCGTCCTGCGGAATGAATTTCCCCAGGATCGAGAGTAGGGTCGACTTTCCAGTGCCCGTTCCGCCACAAATAAGTATGTTCTTGCGTGCAAGTACGTAGTCTTCGAGGTGGTTGGCCAGCGCACGGTCGAGAGTCCCTTCGCGAATCAGATCCTCCATGTCGAAGAGGCGGGTGTTGAACTTGCGGATCGTAAGCGTTACGCCGCCAAGACTGCAGGGCGGGATAACCGCGGCGACCCGACTGCCGTCTGGTAGCCGCGAATCGAGAATGGGCTTGGATTCCGAGATGTCGTCCCCGAGACGCCTGGCGATATTTTTGACAGCGACCATGAGGGATCGCTCGCCAATGCATACGTCCGGCACCGGTTGCAGGAAGCCCTGTTTTTCGATGAACACCCGGTCGGGACCGTTCACCATCACCTCGCTGATCGTATCGTCGAGGATGAGGTGCTCGATGGGCTTCAGAAACGGCAAGATCACCTCGAATCCGTTCATTAGAGTTTTCCTTTCGCGAGCTGGACGAAATACGACTCGTTCAGGTCGTTGTAATACGGTTTCAAGTAGCAATACATGGGGGGAATCGGGTTGAGCCCGTCATAGGCGAAGGTGATGGACTGTGCGTTGCGCAGCTCCATGAAGGTCTTCATGTCGAAGCGGTAGTCGCTCTGGGTGTTGTAGCTCTTTGAAGCCATGATGTTGGCTTTGTGGGAGAGGGCCTTGCCCGTGAGCCAACTGACTTTGGTGTCGTGTCCGCTTTCGGACAGGCTGTAGGCAACTTTGAGTTGGTCTTCGCGTCCACAGAGATGGCTCGCTGTGCTCGCGGAGAAATCATCCGACAACGTAAGAAAAATCTTTGTGCGGAAGGTCTGGAGGAGGGTCCGCCAGCTATCGGCAGGCAGCGCGGATTTCAGCGAGCTGATGCTCTGAGTGGCGATGATCGGAATACACTTCGGCTGTCGGGAGAGGCTGAAAAATTTCTCGTCCCCTGTCGGATCGCTCTCGCCAACGGTGGCGAAGTGTTGGTACTCATCGCAGAGGAAAAGCACTTGGCGGAAATGGCGTTCGGGATGGGCTTCCATTTCGGGGACGCGATTGAGGACGGCACGCTCGAAATCGAGCTTCATCATCACACCCACAGCCTTTGCGAGGCCGGCGTTCATGCCGATGGGAAAATTGAGTGCGCAAAGAACCCCCCGCTCAATCAGCCAGCTAAACGAAGGCAAGGGCTTGCCGAACTGGTTGTTGGCATTTTTCTGGGGGTCGTAGCACTCCTTTTTCGGGCAGAAGACCCTTTTCACTTTGGTGTTGTCATCGAAGAGCGAAAGGAACACGGACACACCCTCGACGATAGAGGTGCGGAGCTTGGGCTCGATCCGTTTCCAATCGTCATTGAACCAACGCTGTACGGCTTCGAACTGCGCTAGTTTTTCGGGATTGGCGCGGTCCGGGTCATGGACTGTACGGGCCTCAAACGGAATGCCGCGCATCCTTAATATGTCCCGCAATTCGGACGTAGCGGGTGCGAGGAAGCGATCTTCCTTCTCGTCATGCACGAAACCGAGGCCCGCGAGGTCGGCGGTACGTTCCCCATAGATCTGGGGCGCTACGGCTACGTAGTGGTGACCGAGAATGATATCCTCGGCCTCCGTGATCCGTTCTTGAAGCAGCGACGGAGAAATTGCGCATTGGTAGACGTCAAAGAAAGTGACGTAGTCGTAGGCGGCCTTATGAAGAAGGATGATGAACTTGACGAGATTGGTGTACGCCTGTTGCCAGAACGGTTCCTTGCCGCGGCCGAACAGGTTGTTCAGGAGCGAAGCAATGTTGTAAGCCAGGGCGTAAGCGTCCAGGTTGCTGTGAAGAGGGTTGTAGCAGTACTCGGAATCGAGGCCGATTTCGATGTAATCCACGGCTCGACCGTGCCGGGTGAGAATCTCTTTGACCTTGCGGCAGAAGTCCCCTTTGACTTCGAGGGTTAAGCCGCCGATGCGCTTCTCTTTGTCGTCGGCTTTGTAGGCCAGAATTTGATCAGCGAAGGGATACATTGCGCATGAACTTTTTCCACTGCCTATGGCTCCCAAGATCGCGATTCCGGTGAACAAACCGCGCTCGGGAATTGTTAACCAATAGGGAGCTTTGGCAGGCACCGGCTTGCGGGGGTTATGCACTTCGCCGACGACAAGAAAGAGGTCGTCTCTCTTACTGGGATCGGGATACTTCGGGAGGCGACCGGGCGAGATGTGCTCTCGGGCCTTGAGCGTGAAGATGTAGAGACCCGAGAGCAGCGTCAAACAGACCAAGTAGGGTGTGGTGAACAGGAGCGTGTAATAGAGGTATTTGAAGCTCAGGAAGGCGTGCGGAGCGCGTATGGCAATGACACGCAAAAAGATCTGCTCCTCGGGGAACGGATGCGCGCAAAACAGGAAGGCTCCAATGGCCATCGCGAGGATGGCCGAGAGGAAGGCGCGCGATTCGAGTGCTCGATGCATTAGGCCCTCGCTCGCGCTTCGGTGGGTTGGACTTTGTCGGTGCTGGATTGGGCTGTGCGGCGCGCTTCACGCCACTTGCGGTAGTCCTGATCCCGCCAGAGCACTTTCTTGAGCACGGCATTGATGACGTGGTCGGCGTTGCTCTCGATGAACCGAGCGTAGTCTTCGAGCAGTTCATTGACCGGCTCTTCGAGTTTTACTTCCCGAGTCATGATTCCTGGTGCTTTCTTAACGATCGGCATATTGCTCCTCCTCTGTGATTTGTCTTTCTTCCGAACTCCCCGTCACCGTGGAAAAAAAGGCCGGCACGCATTACCGTGCCGGAGGGCGGGAGCGACCTCACGAACTTTTTGGGCGGCTGAAAGCCGAAAAAGTGGGGTCGCTCCCGCCCGATTTGAATTTTTTTTCCACGGTGACTCTCCCTTTCCTCGGTTTCGTATTGCTCCGGTTTCCAAGGGCTTCGCATCACGTGCGGGTGAAGAAGTGTCAATTTCAAGAGTGCAGAGCGTAATTCTTACCTTCTTCACTCGGTGCTCCCTGAATCCACAACAGGTGCAATCCGTTGCAGCAGAAACGTGTCAAAGCCGACGGTGTGCGTCCTGTCATTCGTTCCTACCTCCTGGCGAACGCCGACTTCACTGACTCGGCCGTTTTTCCATCCGCGATAAAGCCCTTCGAATCGTTCGCCGGTAAACCTGGCCCGCGCGTGGTTGCGGAAGATGAGATCGGCGTCTGTCACCGCCGCGTATCGTTTTTCATCCCACGCCTTGCGCACGCGGAAGTACCGAAGCAGGTCGCTCGCGATATCCGATTGGAGTGGAAGTTTCACGAGGGAATGAAAGATTTCCGTGGCCTTCTGGAAGTGAGAATCCGTGCGGGAAGCATAGACAAGCCGGAACTCGGATAGCTGACGAAAGAGAGGCAGGTAGTGTTCCAGATGACGAATGAAGTCGGTGAAGGTCACCGCACCTTCATGGATGTAGGTAAACGTCACCACAGGCGAGGGAGGAACGAAGAACATCGGAAATTTATCTACGAAATACCGGACGGAGGTGCTGGGGGTCTTGTGACCGAGGTAAAGCCTGGCCGGAAGGTAGTGCTTCGGGATGTTCAGAGCACCACAGAAGAAGCGCACTTTTTCGGGCTCGGTTTCGAGGTACTGATACCCCTGGTTGAGGAGAACAAAATCGAGGATAGCGATGCGCCGTTTGATGAATTCGAACTCGTGCTCGCGACGGTTACGAAGGTTTTCCTTTTCGATCTGTCGATAGAGCCGCCGCGCGAAGAGGTGATAAACCACACCGCTCTTGGGAAAGCACTCCATGCGAGCATGTCGTTTGGTTTCGAGCTTCCTCCAGAAAGTCGTGGTCCTTTTGCCCCAATGAGCGCCGGTGAACGCAAGGAACTGGCGGGCGGTGAAATAACCGGAGTGGGTGGCGACGATGTAGAGAAACCGAGTTTCCACTTCGCTGTAGCCGAGCGCTTTCAGAGCGTCGAGATGAGCAGGTGCGATGTTCATAGCGAAAGGATCCCTGCGGTGAGTTCGCGTTCATCCAGAATGCGGCGCAGACGCGAAGCGTCTTCCGGGCGGCTGTACATGGAGAAACCCGCGGCAACCTTTTCCGCCAAAGCTCTGGGGCGGTACTCGCGTGTTGCCAGTTCGAGGTCCACGTGGCGGACGTCAAGCTCGGCGGTCTCATACTCGACGCGCATATCGGGGACAGGAATCGTTCCGTTGACGAGCTGAAGGCCGTGCCTTGCGGCGACCTCGTTCTTGCAATCTGAGTTGTCTTTGTCGGGGCCAAGCAGTGCGAGGTCGCGATTCAGGCTGCGCTTGAGTTCATAGTCCAGGAGGACGCGGAGCGGCCTGCCTCCGGCCCCTACAATTCGAGCGGCCTCTTTCTGATAGAGGCGATAAAGATCGGCATCGTGTTTGACTTCGCGCGGTTTGACCAAACCGTGGTAGATAGGCTGGTTGTCGGGGAGTTGGTTTGTCCTCTTGAGAAGGCGATGTCCGGCCTTTGTAAGCGTGACGACTCGGAAGGTCTTTTTCTGCGAGATTGCAACGGTTTTGTCCGTGAGTAGGAACTGCCGTGCGAGGCCACGGATGTCCTTCTCCATATGTCCGCGATTACCGTCATAGGCATACTTCGCGAGGTCCGACACGGGAATCACGCGGAACCTGCCGATTTCCTTCAGGGAATGCATCTCGGAATCGCGAAGGCGATACGCGCGGTCACGGACGTAATAGGTGCGCGGGGAGTCGCTGCGTTCGTCACGGGTGGGACGTTGTTCGCGGAGCTCGCTACCCTCGGATCGCGGAAGGGATTCCGGCCCGTCGTTCCTGTCGTTTCGCGTATCGGGGGGCGTGGATGTGCGCTGGCGGACCGAGGGGCGCGGCGACGAGTCGCGCGTGTCCTGCGGATCGTGGGAAAAGGCATCGCGCGACACTAGTTGAAGTCCTCTTCGTTCGGTGGAACGGGCAGATCCGCATGGATGACATTGAACTGTTTGTCGAGGTGCGAGAGCTTGCGCCCGGTGTTCTTGAGGAAGAAACGCCGACCGATGGCGAGCGCGGCGCCAAACAAATTCACCGACAGTAGGGCGAGGAAGATGAGAATGGTGTTCCCATAGGCGTGAAAAAGAACGGCCTTGTAGCGGGCCATGAACTTCAGCTGGTCAAGCAGCCAAAATCCGTAGCCCAAGAGGATGACGATCGTGAATAGGACTGCGTTGGCAATCATTTCAGTCCTCTCTGGGTAACCGAAAAGCTGGACCCGATCTCTGTTGAAACTCAGTGGGGAGCGGGCGGGAAGCCGTTAAGCGCCGGAGGCCCTCCAGAAGCGCGCCGGTTGTTCCGGTGGCAAGGTCCAAGGGGAAAGGCTGTGGCGTAAACGAGGGCGAAAGTCGATGAGGAAAGAAGGAAGTGGCGCGCGGAGGTTGGGCCGAGGATGCGAGGCGTCCGCCCGCGACCTCTTGGGTTTGTTTCTGGACTCGGATTCTCATTTGAACGCCTGGTCTTCCCGGAAGTAAGTAACGCTCAGTCCTAATGGGTTGATCGGGATGAGTTCGTTGGGGACATGGGATTTGAAAAGGAACACAAAGTTCGCGGTGTATAGATCGCGCTTCAGCTCGCTATGGTCGGCGGGCGAGTAATAGACCATGTAGAAGTCCACGCGCGCGCGAAAGGGCGGGGTTTGCATCTCTTCGAGCGCGACTTTCTTCACGTCCACGTCGATTTCGGGCGCGGCCGTGTTCGTGATGAACTTCTTGATGATGTCGTCCTTCCGGTAGGCGTCGAGGATGCCGTTGGCCAGCTTGCCGTCAAGGAAGTAGAGCGACTTCGCAAAGTCATCCTGAATCGTGTAGCGGTTGCGGCGGTAATACAGGGTGCAAAACTGGGAGAGAAAATACTTCGCCTCGGCGTCCTGAGGTTTGTATTCGAGGTTGTGGTAGTTGATGGCTTCGGCGCGGCCGAGGTCGTCAATGCGGATCACCAGTGGACGGAAGTTCTGGAAGGTGCGAATGGTCCTGAGATCGATGAGGGCCAGAGCGACACAAACAATGGATAAAAGGGCGAGCGCAATCTTGAGATAGGTATTCGTCACCATGGGGTCACCGCACGATTCGAGATAGAGGCGTTTTGCATCGTAGAAACTTTCGTCGTTGTTCATCCGAAGACCCTTTCCACAATCGCTGCAGAGGATCCACCAGCCGTGCCGCTGAAGATGTGGTTGGTCAGGGCAGGCACTTTCAAGAGGGTGTAGATCGAAGCGAGAAACGTAATGAAGAGGACGGGAAACCAGGCGATGATCTGGACTGTGGAGAGGGTGCCGGCAGGTGGGAGGCGCAACGCACCGAGCATGAGGTTCCCAATGATATAAACCACGGCTGCGGCGATGACCTGATAGAAGGCGTACTGGATGAAGCAGCGGAACCAGCCCCAGAAGAGCCACTCCATCTTTGGCACAATGAAAAATGGAATGAAGACCGGCCCCACCAGGACACAGACCGCAGTGGCAATGAATCCAGAGGCGATGACCACGATTGCCACGGCCTGGGCCGCGGCGAGCAAGATGGTCACGATGACGTAGATGGCAGTTCCGAAAATATCGCCCCAAGTGGGTGAATCCATGCGCGACTCGAAGTCCGCAACTTGCGCAACCACATTTTGGAGTTGGGCCTGATCAATCTGGCCCGACAGGAATTGCGCTTCATTGGTGACGAGATTGTGGAAGCTGACCCCGATGCCGGGGATGGGTGCGTTGTAGTAATTGACCATGGCAAAGCCGAAGCTGATGGTCAGCAGCAGGCTCGCGAAATGATCGAACTGGAATGCATACCGGCCGCTGGCGGCGGAGAGCGCGGATTTGATGCCGTACCACGCGATGAGAATCGTGGCGAACGAACGAAACAGATTCTGGCCCATGGCGTCGAAGAAACCGAGGTTCTGGGTGAGCAAGGTGTTGATGGCTTGGAAGATGTACTGCAGATAGTCGGTTTGCACTGCCGTCAGCTCCTTCGACGCTCGGGCATCTATCTCCGCACGCTCACGGCATGCGGAAGGTTTGAAGTGAATTGGTGAGGGTGCCAGTCATCTGCGTCATGTTGGCGGCGAGGCTGGCTTGGCGCTGGATGTCGGCATTGATGGAGTTAGTCGTCGATTCGCGCTGCTGCTTGGCAAGGATGGTCTGCATTTCGAGAAGGGACGCGAGGAGTTTGTTCGAGTCCTGGACGGTGCGGAGTGTCATGACCCCCGCCGCGTTGATCTTGTTTAGAACGGAGACTTCGCTATTCAGTCTAGAGTCGCTGGAGAACGAGTCCTGCTCGAGGTTGCCGATCTGTGTCTGGATATCCTGGGCACTGCCCCGGATGGAGCCGATGGTGGCCATGGCGTTGATGTTGGCGCCGTCTACGAGCTGAACGGTGGCATATTGCGATTGCACGCGTTCCAACTCAAAAGGGTCCATCCCGGAGAGATGGTCCGGCCTGTACGGGAGCAGTTGGGTCGTGGACTTCTGATAGCCGGTGTTGATGTTGGGCAGCACGCCGGTGTTGATGCCATTAATCCACGAGACGGTGTTCCCGAAGGAGTTGAGCGAGGTTACGTTTCGCCATTGCGAAAACAGAGCACGGTAACGAGCCGGCATGTTTCGGATGAAGGTGGCCATTTGCATGGCGAGATTGAGTTGGTTGGTAATCTGGTTGTAGCTTTTCTGCAGTTGCAAGAGGTGCTGCTGGAGCTGTTGGTAGCGGAGCAGCGCGTTTTGGTAATTGGTGGGGTCGTACACGATCCCGCTCCCGAGTTGCGCGGACGCGGTGCCGACACAGAGAATCAAGATTAAGAGAACTGCCGGAATCTTCTTTTTCATCGAGCTTTTATCCTTTTCTTTCTTGCCTTCAAAGATCGGAAGGCATTTTGTGGTTGAGGTAATCGGGCAATGCGAGATCGCCCGCGAGATAAACTTTCACGCGGTGGCCTTCCCGAATGGTCACCGTGGGCATGATGTTTAGGAATTTGTCGAGGATTTGGGCAGAGGACTGAGCCGTGCTTGCGGCGAAGCCCTGACGCATGAGATCGCCACCCGTTGCGTTGAGTGCCCCTCCGGTCCCCGCCCCACTGACGGCCCCAAGCGCGCCAACGGCAAGCGACACACCGAAGATGCGAAGGTAATGGTTGTTGACCTGATCTCGCAAACCGGTGTCGCCGATCTGGTTGAGACCTTTGAACTGGTCGAGGCTGACGGAATATCCGTCGGGCATAAGCACGCGATGGAACACAACGGCGAGACGTGTTTGGCCGAAGGTATCTACCTTCTTGGTCTCACCAAGAAGTTTCGCGCCTGCGGGAATGAGCAGGTGCTGGCGGTCGTTGGAATAAACATCGGTAGAGAGTAGACACTCGACGGGGCCGGCAAAGCCCCCATCGAGACGGTTGATGAGAACGGTTTCGAGGATGGTTCCTTCAAACAGGACGTAGGTTTTTCCTGCCGCCGCATTGGCGGAGGTGGCCGACACGGCGGCAGGATTTTTGACTTCCTCCTTTCGGTCATGTGTTGCCTCCGCGGAATCGTTGCGGACTGGCGCGGGGGAAATCGAATTGGACTGCATGTCTTTCAAGAGTTGGGGGATCTGAAATCCGTCTGGAGCTAAAGGGGGCGGAGCCGGGGCGGCAATCGGATTTTCGGTTGCTGAGGCGGTCGAGTTCGCCGGAGTGTTCCGGTAACTCAGGGCGACGTTTGACGAGAACAGCGACACGTAGGCACGCCGCTTCCGTTCCGCCTGGATCGGGTCTTCTCCCGGGCGCTGCTCACTGCTTCCAACGGCGCCAGGTTGCTGAGGTTCCGCCGCATCATGCGCGGCAATTCCGAGCGAGCGGGTCTGCTGGGCGAGTGCGGTCTGGGCGAGGAGTTGCTGGCGCTGCAGATCCTGAATGCGGTTCTGCATCTCGGCGATTTTGGATTCGTTGACTTCAAGGGGCGCCTGCACAGCCACGGCGGATGACGCTGCTTTGGCTGGCGTCTGCGGTTTTTTGCCCCCGGTCAGCCACATGATGGCGACCATGAGAAAGGCCACTCCGATGAGGAGCCAAGACTGGACGTTCTTCGGCAGGAGGCCTTGCGGCTTCGGCGCTTTGTCCTGAACCTGAGCGGGTTGCGTGGGTTGATCCATTCTCCGCCCCTCAGTTCCCCGCCGCGCGTCGAGCAAACGGCAGCTTCTTTTTGCCGATGGCGAGGTAGCCGTTGTCGATGATCTTGGGTGCGATGTAGACGCCGTTCTCGAATTGGAAGGAGATCAGGTTTGGTTTGCCGTCCTTGATTTCATAGAGAGCGGGTTTTTCTCGCGCGCCGCACTTGATATAGGTGAACGAGTCGTCGTGGTAGATGGCGGAAACCAGGAACGGCTCGCGGCCCGCTTTCGGATCGAGGAGATAGTCGAACTGGAGCTTCGTTGGGTAGGTTGAGCGGAAATGGTTGATTTGGTCGGCGGACTGGGCCTGCGCGGCGTGAATCTGCTCGGCGGTCTGGAAGCGGAGGGCTTCGAGTTCCTTCTTGTACGCCTGGGCTTCGCCTGCACTGACATAGCCACGCAAGCCGCTGTTGATCGCGATACCAGAGGTTTCTTTCGGCTCCACAAAGAGTTTGAGATCCGGCTCGGCATTCGGCTGGTTGCTGATTTCGGTGAGCAGAAACGAATAGACGTGTCCACTCGCGGTGATGAGGTTGAGATTGCTGCGGATGCCAGCCTGCGCTGGATGCACGTAGCAGAGGTTGTGCGCGCCATTGATGACCCAGAATTCCTTGTCGCCGGTAGTGAAATCGAGAATCTCTTCGTCCTCGGGTAGAACGATGAGCGTTGAAAACCGCAGTTTCGCGTGGACGGGAACAATATCCTCCTTCGAATATTTCACGACACGCGCGGCCTCTTCCGTCGCGGCGTGCGTAGCCGAAGCGTGAAAGACGGCTACGCCAACAACGAGAACGATTAACAGCCGAGAACTGTGGGACTGGCGGTGAAAGATTTGTTTCACTGATTTGCTCCTTTTGAAATGGATTGGTCATGCTGAGAACTTTCGTCGTGATCGGAAAAGGGCCCGACAAACCGCTGCACGCCGAAAATGATTGCGGTGGTAAGTGCCGCCAGCGCGAGAGGTAGGAACGTGTAAAGGGGATCGCTCCCCGACTTCCAGGATTGAAGCGAGCAATGAACAATCACGAGTGCCCTCCCGCCAGGATTTCGAGGCCTTTCTCGAATCCGTGGACCTCGAACGCCTCTTTCCGTTTCTTGTTGTCGTAGGGATCGTTCGTGTAGAGCCAGTAACTCTTGGCATCGACATTGAGGTTGGCGACCTTCGCCAACTCCGGTGTCTTTATGAGGAATTGCTGTTTGGGGATGAGACCCGAGATGAGTTCGACTTCGGTTTCGTTCAAGTGGAACTGGCGACGGTAGAGGTCGCGGTCCATGTCGGGATTCGCAAGGAAGATTTTTGTGGCGCAGCTCTCGATGATTACGTCGAGGATGTCCGAGCGCTTCAGTTCGTCGAGCGATTGCGTCGAGAGGATCATGGCGGCGTTGTGCTTGCGCCAGGTCTTGAGGGCCTCGACGACGTATCGCTGGATGGCCGGATTTTTCAAGAACACCCACGCCTCGTCGATGAAGAAGGCTTTGAAAACGGAAGTAATCTGCCGGTCGGCAATGACGGCGTTGGCGCGATGCAGGATGTAGAAGAGCAACGGCTCCAGAAGGTCCGGGTACTGGCTCATGCGCTGGAAGTCAAAGCACTGGAAACGCGAAAAGGAAATCGTGTCCTCGGCGTTATCGAAGAGAAATCCGAACTGGCCGCCGCGGGTCCACTTCGAGAGGCGGCTCGCAACGTCGTGCCCCAGTGTGTTCGCTAGCACGCCCAGCGTGCGCAGCGCCGGGTCCACCTCATAGAGGTTTTCCACCTGATGAAAGAGATCGCGTTCGGTGGCAGGGTCGAGTTCGCCCGCCCGCTGCCCCTGAATCAGGACCTTCAGGAAGAGAGCAAGGAAATCGAGGTTTTCCTTCGTCGGGGGCAATGAGAACGGGTTGATCTTGAAATCCTGGGATTCGAGGCCCACGCGGACATACGAGCCGCCAAACAGCTGCGTGAGGCTTTCAAAGCTCCCGCCCAGATCGAAGATGAAGGTGTGCGGATCGTATTTCTGAAGATTGGTGGTGAGGAAATTCAAAAGGAAACTTTTTCCCGCGCCCGTCCGGCCGAGAATCATGGTGTGGGCGACATCGCGGTAGTGGAGATTTAGGAAGTAAGGGGTATGGTGGTTGGTCTCCAGGACCGCGAGATACTCCTGCCGGAGATGGGAATTGCGAGGCTCGCCACAGTGAAGAGTGAAGAGAAACGAGAAATCCGCGTAGTTCGTGTTGAGCAAATACAGGGAACGCAAGTTGTGAGCGTGGTTGCCGGGAACCGCGGCGAGGAAGGCGTTCAGCAGGTTGTATTTTTCTTCATAGAGCTGGGCGTCGTGGACACTGAACACCTTATAGAAGTCGGCGCATGCCCGGTCCACCTTAGCCATGTCGAGGTCGTAAATCACGACGGTTAAGGAAAACTGGCCAAAGTAATTCCCGTGCAGTTCGATCTCCGCAATGCCTTCCCCGAGTTCCCGGACCTGGGATTCCTTGGAATCATCGAGGAGCACGTCTTGTGTGGGAGCGTCGTTGAGACTGACCTGGCTCGCGAAAGAACGCTTGGTGTTGTGAAAGTGGCGGCGTTTCGCCTGGATGATCCGGCGCATCTTGCCGGAATCTTCCTTTTTCCATTCCGTGACGACGTAATAGTTCGCTTCGACTTCGAGCAAGCGTTTGAAAATGAGCGGAAAGCTCTGGGCCGAAGGCTCCTTGAGGGTCAAAACCTTGACGTAGTAATCGTCGACGCGTAGATGCCCGCGATGACATTCGAGGGGAGATTCGGGAAGGTAGTAATCGAGAAAGGTGTCGTACTTGAGCTTGGCGAATTCGAGTTTGACGGGATCGAAGTTGAGCGTTTTCTTCAAAACGCGGAAGGCCTCTTGCTTGTCGAGCGCGCGGACAGCGAGGAAGTCGCTTACTTGCAGGATGAAGCTGCGGGCTTTTTGAAGCAGCACGGCTTCGGCATTAGTAACGTGTTGCCCGAGGGCGACAACCTGCTTCTGGGAAGAAAAATGGGCTTGCAGATCGGCGACGGCCTTTTTCGGATTCTTCGGAAACTCCGCAAGGGCGCTTGCGAGTTTATGCACGGTCTGAAAACCCTGGTACAGAACCACGTAATAGAGGGACAGGGAAAACAGGGTGTCGGCCTTACTGCCGAGATAGGCGATGCGATTCTTAATCGCAGTGTCTACGATTGGGTTGCCATAGAGCTTGTAGGGGATGGTCTCGTTGTTGCGCTTGAAGAGGTATTGGTAGACGCGGTAGTTTTCGTCGAACAGTTTCAAAGCGGATTCGAGACGTTTCGTGAAACCGTCAAGCGAAGCGGCGTCGAGGCACTCGTAATCGACGCCGCGCACTTCGAGGATGACGCCGACCGCGCCGGTCTTTGTGAGAAAGATATTCGGCCCGACGAAGCCATAGAGATTGACCTGCTCGCTGAGGGAGCCGGTCTCGTCGTAGTTTTTGAAGATTCGGCTAAGCCTGAGCACGGTCTTCCCTTTTGATCACAATCGGGGTGAACTTCATGGGGTCGTATTGCGCGCGGAGTTTTGCGGCCGTCAGCAGAAATCGCAGAATCTGCGGATCGGTCTGGGTGGCCCAGCGCGCCAGGACGTAGAGCAACAAAAACATCAGCAACCCGCCGAGCAAGCTGTTGAGCAGGTTGAACGTAGCCGCGCCAAGACACATGGCGAAGAAAAAGAGTTTTCGCTCGGCCCCGAGGATCGTCAGTGGTCGGGACAGCGACCGATGCACTCTGTTGATTCGTCTGCCTTCTGCCATGTGCCTCTCCCTCGGGGACGTGCGCGATTTAGCTGCCGGGGAAAAGCCAGGACAAGAAATTCACCGCTGCGATAGCCATTCCAACGCCGAAGAGCACGCCGGCGAGGACGCGTTTCGATCCACCTTCACCGAAGGCGAAGGTGAGGCCGGCCACGACGATGGCCACGAGCGAAAGGCCGCGAGCGATGGTGCTGGTGAACGCTGTCTGAAGTACGCTGACGGCGTTTTCCCATGGCGAAGTTCCCGTTTGGGCGAACACGGGAGCGGCAAGCAGGAGGCCGATCGCCAAGGCCGTCACGCCGTTGACGAGATTTGAAAAAAAACGATTGCGGGTGGTTTTCATGGAACCTCACAAATAGATTTTCGAAGCACACGATCCTGAGGGGAGTTCACACGGTCCCGACGGAAGAGCGCAGATTCCCGACGCGGTTTCCCCGCTCCTCCGGCTTCCGCAGATGCCGCGAGCGATCCCGCCGGGGAGCCCGGCTAGCGGGCCTGGCCGTTCCGAAGGAAGGCACTAGCAGCAAAGAGTTACAAACGTTTTGCCGTTTGGTGCCGGAAGTTCCGTGTGAACTCCCTCTCTATACCTAATCAGCGGAAAGAGGGAAAAACGTGTCGCGCAAAAGCGAAAATATATTTCGCAGCGCCCGCGACACGATTTCTGAAAAGAAGGGTCTCGGGGGGGCGAGAACAATAGGGGAGGAAGACTTCACAGGCGCGTCCGATGGTCTCCGCTCGCCAGTTTTCGGAGCTTGCCGAGGAGCCGCTTGAGCCGCTGACGCTCGGCATTTGAGAACGTACCGTTTTCTGCTCCGCCTTCGAGCTTGAAGGTGATGAGGAGATCGAGTTCGCCGGGGGTGAGCGTTCCGGCTGCGACCGCGCGGCCGAAAAAATGCCGGAGCAAGGCGGCCCGCTCGAAGGAGTCCGCGGCGGATTCCGAGGAGTTGGTTTCTCGGGGATCCTCGGACCGGGGCGCTTCGAGCGGAGACTTGGCTTCCCGGGCTGCCCACTCGAAGGTCGAGCGGCGCACCCTCCGGGCAATGGCCAATGCGAGATAAGTGTGACGTTCCGCCAGACGCGCGGACGCGAGACACGCGAACAGCGCGCCGAGGGCTTGCTGCGCGGTGTCTTCTCGGGAGAGAGCGGGATAGCGTTGGCGCACGCGGCGGACGGTAGAGTGCAGCACGGGGAGAAACAAGAGAACGAAGAGGCTGTCGGCAACGCTGCCGGGAAACTGCGCCCGCCCTTCAAGCAGTTCGAAGAGGAGTGGGTCCGATGCCGAATTTCCATTCAGCGACTGGAGGTGCAACAGGAGATGGCCGGCTGTCGGGAAGGCCGCGAGATGCGGTGCCGAAAGGAGAACGATGCGGTGGCTTTCGTGGTTCTCGGGGTCGCGAAGCTCCGTGCGAAGTTTTTCCTCAATCAGGCAAAGGGGGCAGCGGCAGTAGGGCCTCTCGCTCATGACCGATCTCCAGGCGTTCGGGAGCACGGTGACAGAACGGGGGACGGGCTCTGCCGTAAGGACATTTCGCGGGAATGCGGGGGACGGCATCCTGCGGGTGCACATCGTGAGTAGGAAGGTGCCGCGTGTGTTGTGTTTTCGGAGTTTGGCCGGGATTCCGGCCAAGACAGTGCCACAAAGAACAAAAAAAGGGCCTCCCGGCTTCGCCGGGAGGCCCTTTGGACGGCCGCAGCTAGTACGGAATCTCGTCCGACCCTCCGGGAGCTTGCCCCGCAGCGGCGGAAGCAGCCGCTTCCGGCTGGGGTTCGTTGCGATCGAGCTTGCGCACGACGTCGGCGCGGATGGACCACGAAGTGATCTTGGTCGTCGCCGACTTCTTGCCCTTGCCGTTTGGCCGATCGTAGGTCGAGCTGACGAGTTCACCTTCGACGAGGATATGCGACCCTTTCTTGATCACCGTGGCCACATGCTCGGCCAACCGCGGACGAAATACCACCACCCGATGCCACTCGGTCTTGAAGGCCCATTCGTCCTCGGTGGTCTTCCAGGAGCGCTGCGTGGCGACGGAAAGAACGGTGAATTTCGCACCGCCATTCCGCGCTTGACGTTGTTCCGGGTCGGCACCAACAAACCCGACGAGAGTTACCGCGTTTAGATAAGACATTTTTTGAATCTCCTTTTTCTTGCCCCATTTTCTTGGGGCACCCAGAGGCGAGGGCTTCTGCTTCCAAAGCGAGCGGCTGCTTTATGGGAGGGGACCCAACGTTTTTAGGGCGGAACCGGGAAAGCAGAAGACGCGAAGCTGCCGGACGCAGGAATTAGCCCGAAGCAGTGCCCAGGAAAATGAGTGGCAGAAAAAGGTCAAAGCGCCGACGCTTAGTGAAATCGGTGATGAGAGCCGACTCGAGTGAAAGGTCAGTACGGCAGGAAATTCCCGTTGCCTTGGCACTCCCCGAAGCAATAAGCGCAGGTGAAATCCGTATCTCAGACCGGGGGCCGATGTAGAATGGGAGAAATTATGAGTGGCTTGCGGCCCAATTTGCGGAAGTTTGCGGCATTAGTGCTTCTATGCGTCCTTACAATTGCGAGCGTGGCCGCACCGATATGCCCCGAGTGCTCAAAAATGGAACTGGCTTCGTTGAAAGATGTCGCTTTCAGCAGCACACATCACGACGGTGCGCCGAACTGCGACAGAGACGGTTGCTCCTGCTGCGGGTTTCAAGTTGTGGCCGCACCTCTCGCACCAAATCCCGAGCTCACTGCATCCACGTCGGCTCCAGAGCTTCTCTCGGTACAGCTTCTGGCTGGATCAGTCTTCGCTCTCTATCGTCCTCCTCGGCGTTGACGCCTCTACTGTAATTGCAGGCTGCAACCTCGCCGCGTGACCCCACACGCATTCTTGAACCCCTTTTCTTTGGAACCAGGAGGACCATTGAGGTTCGCTCTTTTTCTGTTTGTTATTCTTGTCGTGTGCGTTCTTTCGGCTGCCGCACAGTCGGAGCCTCCAGACGAACCGGAGGCGAACCCGGGCCGTCCTACGGTGTCAACTCCCGCGACTCTCACGCCAGTGGGCTATCTGCAATTTGAAAGCGGTTTCCTTGGCTCGAGTCATTCACCAGAGTTCTCATCGCGGTACGGTTTTAACGAAGTCATGAAGCTTTCGGTCGCGCCGCGCCTGGAACTACTGGCATCCGGCGAACCCATAGCTCACTACACTGCTGACGGTAAGACTGCAAACAGCGTGGCCGATGTGTTTTTGGGCGCACAAGCAGTAGTAAGCCGCGGCGAAGGTGCGACGCCCACCGTGGCGGTCAGTTATTTTCATCGTGTTTATGACGGAGGTGCGCCAGAAGTTGATTTTGGGAGCCCTACCAATTCCTTCCTGGTCCTGGCCAGTGCCGATGTGAAGGGATTTCATTACGACGCGAATGCTCTTTTCAATGAATTAAGCGTAGGGCCGGTGCGGAGAGGTCAATTTGGGCAGACGCTTTCGATCTCGCATGCCCTCGTTGGGAAGTTCTCGCTTTCGGGAGAAATCTGGCACTTCACGCAACCCTTCCTTCGCGGCAATGCTATTGGGAATCTTTGGGCCTTGGGCTACACAGCACGGAAAAACCTTGTATTCGATGCCGGTTTCAATCGAGGGTTGACCAGCACTTCGACGCACTGGGAGGCATTCGTGGGTTTCACCTATTTGCTCCCACACCGGATTTGGTAAGGCTAATGGGAGAGCCAAGCAAGTGCGAGGGAATTTATGCGCTTGCTATCCCTAATATACTATACTAGGGTATATTATATTTAGAAGGGCGGAATGAATGGCTCACACGACGAAGGACAAGGCAAGACTTTTGAGTCGTGTTGGGCGGATTCGGGGACAAGTGGACGCCATTGAGCGCGCGCTCAACGGCGAACAGGAATGTTCCAGCGTGCTTCAACTCATGGCCGCCTGTCGTGGAGCCTTGAACGGCCTAATGGCGGAAGTGCTGGAGGGTCATATCCTGTTCCACGTCCTCGACCCAAAGTCTGGCAAGAACACTCCACAAGTAGCAGCGGCCGAAGAACTCATCGACGTAGTGCGGACCTACCTAAAGTAGCCGAGCAGACGCTGAGGAATTCGCAGAAATGGTGACTCCATCATGACCCAAGTGGAATTGAAACAAGCCGAAGCTGTAAGGAATGGCGACGAAGCGGAAATACTCCCGTCGTCAGGTCACCCCAACCATGAAGACGAGCACGAACATGCACACGCACTGAATTGGCGGGAGATCAACCGCGTCCTGTTTGTGGCTGCGGCGGCAGGGGCCATTTGGTTTCTTGGTGGTGCGCGGAATCCTTATGTAACTGGCATCGGCGTAATTTGCGCCATTGTTGGTGGGTTCCCGATATTTCACGAAGCCTACGAGAACATTGTGCAGCGCCGCATGACAATGGAACTTTCCATGGCGATCGCCATTGTGGCTGCCTTGGCGATTCGTGAAATCTTTACTGCCCTCGTCATCACCCTATTCGTTCTTGTCGCCGAGATTCTCGAAGGCCTGACGGTGGGACGCGGTCGCACTGCGATCCGTCATTTGGTCGGTCTCTTGCCCACGACTGCCACTGTGCGCAGAAACGAATCCTGGCAAGATGTCGAGACGAAGGAAATCGCGGTTGGCGAGATTGTTCTCGTGAAGCCGGGGACCCGAATCCCGGTGGATGGCGTCGTTGCCGGAGGCCACTCTTTTGTCGACCAAGCAACGATCACAGGCGAATCAATGCCTGCGGAGAAGAGCAAGGGAACGTTGGTTTACGCAGGCACGATCAATCAGTCGGGCGCGCTCGAAATCCGCGTGGACCGGATGGGGCGTGACACTACATTCGGCAAGATCATCAACGCGGTGGAACGGGCAGAAAAATCGCGTGCTCCTATTCAAGGAATTGCGGATCGTCTCGCGGGCTATTTGGTTTACTTCGCGCTCGGAGCCGCTGCTCTCACGTTTCTGATCACCCACAATATGCGCTCGACCATTTCTGTGGTCATCGTTGCCGGTGCGTGTGGCATTGCGGCGGGAACGCCGCTGGCAATTCTTGGCGCGATTGGACGCTCCGCGCAACTCGGTTCGATCATCAAGGGCGGGCTGTACCTCGAGTCGCTCGCGACCATCGACACGATCCTTCTTGATAAGACGGGCACTCTGACCTATGGCACTCCCGAAGTAGTTGACATTCGTCCCGCCGTGGGCATTACGGATGCTTCCTTGCTGCAAGCAGCGTTGATCGCGGAATCACGGTCCGAGCATCCGGTCGCCAAGGCAATTCTGAAAAAGGCATCGAACCTAGGAATTACCGGTGAAGAGCCCGAAGAATTCGATTACACCCCTGGGAAAGGAATCGTCGCGGCTCGTCAGGGTGTTGAAATCATCGTCGGCAACCGGCTTTTTCTCGAGGGGCACGGGATTGCACTTTCCACAAGCACAATCTCACAGACGGATTCGGAGATTTTTGTAGCGCAAGCAGGCAAGTTCCTCGGAACTCTGGTGGTTGCCGATACGCTTCGGCCCGAAGCAAGGAAAGCGATAGCCGATCTCAAATCGATGGGATTAAAGACAGTGCTTCTCACGGGAGATTCCAAGGCTGTCGCTGAGGACATCGGCGGAAAACTAGGCGTGGACGAGATTGCCGCTGAACTCTTGCCAGAGGAGAAGCTTGCATTCGTTGGCCGGCTCACCGCGGCGCGAAAGAATGTCGTTATGGTGGGCGACGGAGTCAATGATGCTCCTGCTCTGATGAAGGCTACGGTCGGAGTGGCGATGGGCGCCGGCACGGATGTTGCGCGGGAGACTGCAAACGTCGTGCTGATTGGCAACGATCTTTCGAAGCTTGTCGAAACTCTGTCCATCGCACGGCGCTGCCGCCGTACGATCATGCAGAACTTTGTCGGAACACTGGTCGTTGACAGCATCGGAGTTGGCTTGGCTGCGTTTGGATTTCTGAATCCACTTCTGGCCGCGTTCATCCACGTTTCTTCCGAGATGGCTTTCATCCTGAACTCCGCTCGGCTGCTTCCACCGGTCTCTTCGGCTCATGGCCTAGTGCGCGGTCTATTTTCCCAGTCGCCCACGCTCGCACAGGACTAGACGAGAACCTATGCCTGCTGACGCGACACATCCCCTGGCAACGAAGCGGCTCGTAATCGGACATCTCACGGTTTGTCAGGGATGCTGCTGTGGAAACACAGAAAACGGCAGACCTCCGGTTCCTGTGGACTGGCTGAAAAAGGAGTGGCGCGCCAGGGGGTTGCTGAAGAGGGTTCAACTGACGATCAGCGGCTGCCTAGGACCGTGTGACCTTCCCAACGTAGTGACGATCTCGAATGAGAACGGGACGCAATGGTTTGGGGAGATTACAGAATTCGAGCAGTACCGGGATCTCGTTGACTGGGCGACTCGTTCCAGGGATGCAGGTGAACTGCTGCCCCTTCCAAAAGAATTTCAGCGACATACATTGCATCCATTCCGTAAGCGTGATTCGCGCGCCGAGCGCTGAGTTGGCTCATTTCAAGTACCGGTTCACGAGATCAATCAGTTCCTCGGTTGCCTCGGCCTGTTCTATCGTTGGTTTTTGGCTAGGATCAACAACGTGGAAACGGACATGCCCCTCGAGGACTTCGGCCATTAGTCCATTGATGGCACCGCGGCAAGCGGCGATGGTTTGTAGCACTTTGGAGCACTCCTGGTCGCTCTCCAACGCCTTCTCAATCGCGCTGATCTGTCCCTTGATTCTCCTGACGCGGTTCAGGAGCTTCTCTTTGTCCTTAGTTGTATGTGCCATTCTCTGAAGTCCTCATTGCTCAATGATACTATCCCGGAGTACAGTAATTAGGCGCTTTTGTGGCGAGACTCTGCAATACGCGGAGCTGCTCACCAGGGTACCCTCTTAACGTCGAACGAACTACCGGGGTAGTGTAGGTATCGAAATGGACGCCAAGCACAAATCGAAGTATGCCTGGGTCAGACTGTTGGTGTTTGCCCTGGCAGTTCTGTTTGTCGTCTTCAGTGCGCAAGCCCTGGGCCACTCCCATGAAAAAGGGCAGAATGAAGCCACGTGCCAGGTCTGCCAAGCAGCGCACATCGGCTCTGCTCCGGCTTCCGTCGGCCTGTCGCTATTCACACCGCTTTCTGCCAGTGGGTACGTTGAGCCATTTGTTGTTGCGTTTCATCAAGAGCTTTTCTTCCACGATTGTCCTTCTCGCGCCCCACCTGTTGCGTAATAGGGAAATACTCTTATCTGGTTCCTTTGTAGAGCGCTGAACCCACACTGGGTCAGCGCAACCGCCATATTTCCAGGCGGCCACTCCAAGAACAAACAACGCCCACTCAGAGTTCACAGGAGAAATTCGAATGGTTCTTAAGAAGCTAACGTTTTTTGTTTTGTTTTTCAGTTCATTGGTTTGCGGAATCCCTAGCTGGGCGCAACTGGGCAATTCCGGCTCGATTGAAGGCACGGTTAAGGATCCATCGGGGGCGGTTGTTCCGGGCGCGACGGTGCAAGTGGTAAACCCAGTCAGCGGTTATTCACGTACAACCACCACAGACGCGAATGGCACATTCCACTTCACCAACGTACCGTTTAACCCTTACCACCTGACGGTGACCGCGGACAAATTTGCTTCGTATACCCAAGATGCGGAGGTGCGTTCGGGTGTCCCGGTCCACGTAGAAATTGCGCTGAAGATCGGAAGCGCAGCGACCACCGTCAACGTAACCGAAAACGGCGGTGATTTAATCGAAAATGATCCCACCTTTCACACGGACGTGGATCGCGATCTGTTTCAGAAGCTCCCGCTCGAAAGCGCCTCATCTTCCGTCAGTTCGCTGGTTACGCTGACGACTCCAGGCGTTGCCGCGGATTCCAACGGGTTATTCCACGGCCTCGGCGATCATGCATCGAACTCGTTTTCCGTCGATGGCCAGCCGATCACCGATCAGCAAAGCAAGGTTTTTTCGAACCAGATTCCCGCGGATTCCATTCAGTCGCTTGAAGTCATCTCAGGCGCTCCGCCAGCGGAATTTGGAGACAAGACGAGCCTGGTCATCAAGGTGACCACACGCTCCGGACTGGGTGTTAATAAGCCCGTGGGGAGCATGGTCGCTTCCTACGGAAGTTTCGGCACCTCCAACCTTTCCTTTGACATGGCCTACGGAGGCGACAAGTGGGGCAACTTCATCGCCGTCAGCGGCCTCAACTCGGGTCGTTTTCTTGATCCTCCCGAACAGGTCACCTTTCATGACAAAGGGAATCAGGAGAACGTCTTCGACCGGGTTGATTACCAGTTTTCGCAGAAAGATACCCTTCATTTGAACTTGGCCTACACCCGCTCGTGGTTTCAAAATCCAAACTCCTATGACGCTCAATTGGCTACCGGATGGAATGGCTTGACCGTAGACAATAGCGGCTTGGGACCCGATGGCCAAGTGGTTGGCGCGCAGGACCAGCGCTCACAGATCAGGACCTTCAACATCGCGCCGGTGTGGACTCGCCTGATCAGCTCCAACACGATCCTCAATTTTGGGGGCTTCGTCCGGCAAGACCAATATAACTACTATCCCAGCCGAAACCCCTTTGCCGATTTGACGCCTGGGCTTCAGCAGCAATCGATTGCCCAGGATCGCCGGCTCACGAATACTGGAATACGCTCCGACATTTCCCATGTGAAGGGCATTCACAACATAAAAGCGGGCATTGTTTATGAGCAGACTTTCCTGACGGAAAAAGACAGGCTGGGCATTGTCGATCCCACGTTCAATGCCGTTTGCCTGAACCCGGACGGCAGCCCGTTCACCAGCCCGGGATTGACCGATCCTGCGGCATGCGCTGGAGCGGGCCTTCAGCCAAATAACGGCACGAATCCGCTTGCGACCGTTCCCGTATTTAATCCTTTGCTCGGCTGCTACGACCTGACCCGGACCGCAACGCTTCCAGCGTCCGACGGCTGCCCGGCGGGCCTTGCAACGAGCTCGACTTATCTTTTCCGCGGACACACAGACGTCAAGGAGCTTTCGCTTTACGTTCAAGACTCAATCACCAAAGGAAATTGGGCGTTCAATCTGGGAATTCGTGGCGACAAGTACAACGGATTAACTGGACGTGGCGAAGTTCAGCCACGGCTCGGGGTTGCCTACAACATTAAGCCGTCTAGTACCGTCTTGCGGCTTTCCTACGCGCGAACTATGGAAACGCCCTTCAATGAGAACCTGGTGCTCTCCAGCGTCGGGTGTAATGATCCGGTCGTCAACGGCGTCATCACCAGCACGACAGGATCCTGCTTGGCAGTCCCGCTTACACCGGGCTGGCGCAACGAGTTTCATGCCGGCCTCCAGCAGGCCTTCGGCAAGTATCTCGTTATTGATGGCGACTACATCTGGAAGTACACCCACTACGGCTTCGACTTCAGCATCTTTGGAGCCACGCCGATCTTCTTTCCCGTGGAGTGGCACAATTCCAAAATCCCTGGCTACGCCATTCGCGCCAGCGTCCCGAACTTTCATGGATTCTCCGCGCTCGTGGTGATGTCCAGCGTCGCGGCACGATTCTTCACGCCTCAGGTTAGCGGCATCGGTGTCACACCCGGCGGCGGGCCGAACTCCGTTTTCCGCATTGACCACGACGAAAAGTTCAACCAGACAACACACCTTCAGTATCAACCCTGGCAACGGGGACCGTGGGTCGGCTTCAACTGGCGCTACGACAGCGGCCTGGTCGCGGGCGCCGTACCGTTTGGAGACGGGATCAATCCGAATGTTGACGTGTCCGGCCTGACTCCGGACCAACAGTTCCAGGCGGGGCTATTCTGCGGAAATGTCTTTGCCACACCGACGACTCCGATCAGCTCAGTTCAAGGAGGAGTGGTTATGCCAAACGTTTGTCCGGCCTCCCAATACGGCTCCAGATTCTTGCAGATACCCAAGGCCGGAACCGAAAACGACGACAAGAATCCTCCGCGCGTTCAGGCGCGAAATCTCTTTGATCTTGCGATTGGCCACGACAATCTCTTCCACGGGGATCGCTACAAATGGAGTTTGCGATTTACCGTCATCAACCTGTCCAACAAAACCGCTGTTTACAATTTCCTGTCCACGTTCAGCGGCACGCACTATGTGACGCCTCGAGCAGAAACAGTGGAATTGGGCTTCCACTTCTAAAATTCCAAGAGGCGGGCACGGGAGAGTATAGAACGACGCTTCTCGGGCCCGCCGCGCTGATCAGCAGCAACGATACTCGCACAAGGCATCATGATGCTGAAGCTGGGCATTGCGACGATGATGGCGCTCGCTCGAGAAAGAGGAGGGCGGTGCATTTCAACGCTCTACGTAAACGCTACGGTCCCTCTGCTATGGGAATGCGCGAGTGGGCACCAGTGGAGCGCCGTTCCAGCGAGCATTCGAAAAGGAACGTGGTGTCCAGACTGTGCGGGTGTAAGGCGGCTGACGCTCGAACAAATGAAGGAGATGGCCGAATCTCGCGGCGGCAGATGCCTTTCGAAATGCTACCGCAATAGTGCTTCAAAATTGCACTGGCGCTGCTCGGCGGGTCACGAATGGAACGCTGCGCCTCTTCAGGTTAAGAGAGGGCACTGGTGCCCATACTGCGCTCGCGTCGCTCCTTTGACTTTGCATCTTCTGCAGCGAATCGCGGCCAAGAAAGGTGGTTGCTGTCTATCGGTGGCTTATGTGAATTCGTCACATCCCGTCCGATGGAGATGCGCGGCCGGCCATGAATGGCTGGCAAGGGCGCACTCGATCCGGGCCGGAAACTGGTGTCCGGTCTGTGCTCATAACCAGAGATTGAGATTGGAAGAAATGCGTCAAATTGCGAGAGAACGCGGGGGGAGATGTCTATCGACCAGTTACAAGAACGCGAGTACGCCTCTCGTGTGGGTATGCCGACACGGACATCGCTGGAAAGCATGTGCAGCTAACGTGAAACGTGGACGCCGAAGAAAGGGGAGCTGGTGCAGGGAGTGTTACAACGGGCGGCGAAAATTTCATGAAAAACTGAGCATAACAGCCATGAGAGATTTGGCGATCGCTCGTGGGGGCACGTGTGTGTCCGCAGAATATCTCGGCAGCAAATCCAAATTGACGTGGAAATGTGAATTCGGGCATCGCTGGCAAGCAGCGCCATCCTACGTCGCTCAGGGCACTTGGTGTCCGGTATGCGCCCGCAACCAGCGGCTTAGCTTGCCGTTCTTCTGGGGGATTGCGGCAAACAGGGGTGGGATATGCTTGTCTGAGACATATGTAAATGAGCGCACAGCTCTCCAGTGGCGATGCGCGGATGGACATGAGTGGAAGGCCTCGCCGGAAAAAATAAAACGAGGGTCGTGGTGTCCGACATGCGCCCATATGCGCAGGAGAAGCGAGTGGATGCCACAACGAGCCGCCAAGCCGAGCGAGCCTTACAAATCCCCGACGCCCGCGAAAGCACGACAAATTCGAGACCGCCAACTGCGGGTTGCATTGAAGGTCGCGAGCTAGTCCGGGTCAGCGCTGGCACCCGAGCCGTCTTTTTTCGCAATTAAAATACAGCTCGACGGTTGGTGACGAGGCGGGAGCAATTCCAGCCGAACACGCGACGATTGACGCTCGCTTGGGGAAGTCTTCGCAGCCAGATCAATTTGACTCAAATTCTAATTCCATATAACCACCACCCGATGCCACTCGGTCTTGAAGGCCCATTCGTCCTCGGTGGTCTTCCCGGAGCGCTGCGTGGCGACGGAAAGAGCGGTGAATTTCGCACCGCCATTCCGCGCTTGGCGTTGCTCCGGGTCGGCACCAACAAACCCGACGAGAGTTACCGCGTTTAAGTAGGACATAAAGTTTGATTCTCCATTTTCTGCCCCATTTTCCTGGGGCACAAAAAAGCGAGGGCTTCTGCTTCCAAGGCGAGCGGCTGCATTCTGGGAGGGACCCAAAAGAAGCAGAGGGCGGAACCGAGAAAGGAGAAGATGCGAAGCCGCCGGACGCAGGAATTAGCCCGAAGCAGTGACCAGGAAAAGGAGTGGCAGAAAAATGGACGGCCTACGAAACGCGAGAAGCATCGGTTGTGGGGAAGGGGGCCGCGGGAGCAACGGCTGCTGGAATAGCGGAGGAAAGCGGCTGACGCCTTCGCCATGCGGCCCGAAGGCATGCGAGTGGGCCTCTTTGCGAGTGGCAGCGAATTCAGCAGCGTATCGCTAAGTGGGAGGTAGGGAGCGGAGAAAGGGTGAAGCCGAGAGGCACAGGAATTAGCGGACGGAGTGGCGGGGGAAAAGAGCGCCTGAAAAAGAGGGTTTAGTGGTCTGAAGAGGAACCGACATATTGAGCAGAATCACGGGGGGAGAGGCGGTTCGCAATTCAGGTGCTTGCGAAATGGACGCAAGGGAGGCGAGTGAACTCTCGTTGAGAGTACGCCTCAGCAGAGGCGGTCCCGAGCCACGTTGCAATAATGTTCGTCGAGTTCGATTCCGAGGAAGCGCCGGCCCGCCAGCTTCGCCGCAAGCAATGTCGACCCCGAGCCGCAAAACGGGTCCAGGACCACATCCTGGAGCCGCGAGAAGGACTCGATGATCGGCGTGAGAATACCCAGCGGCTTTTGCGTTGGGTGCAGCCGATTGCCGGAATAGTTCCACGCGAGCACATCCGGAATGCGCACGGCGGGTAGAGCGGGATTGCCCTTTGTAAGCAGGTAGGCGTTCTCATGGTGGTAGCGCAAGAAGCGCTCTTTCGAGGCATACGGCTTGGTGAACGTCAGGTGGCCGCCGAGATGAAAACCAGCCGCACGCCACGCTGCGATGAACTTGTCGGCGTGCGACCAGCTGTAGAAGGTGACGCAAAAGGAATCGCGGCGGAGGACGCGGAAGATTTCCGCAAACGCGGGCACCAACCAGGATGCGTCGGCGTCGTTGGCGATTCGCCGGCCGCTGCGGTCGCAGTAGCGCACGAGATAGGGCGGATCGGTGAGTACGAAATCGGCACAGCCTGGGGCGATGCTCCGCATGATTTGGACGCAATCGCCTAGCAGCACCTTATCTTTCAGGTGTTCGTGGACGGGCTGCGTCGTCGGTATTGGTTTGGCTTGCGCGGTATTCATGAGGGTTCTCCTGTTTCGGGGAGCTCTGCTCCCTTCACAAAGCGCAGCGGGAGCAGGGACCGAAACGGGGGAACCAAGCAAAGCGATAGGCAAGTCCAGGCGGAACGGGCCGCACGCTTGAGTGACATGGCTTTTTTTGTGGCGCGAGAGCTGCTAGAGACGGCGGTAAGCGCGCAGTTTTAGCGGGACAGGCATATTGCGGAGCGGCAGGTCAGAGAGCGCAGGGCAAACGGTCAAGAAGACGCAGATCCATCCAATAGGAAAGTGGTTCGTTTTGCGGGGCTGCGGACGCGATTCGATGGTTGACGGACTAACCTTCCGCAGTCAGAGGCTGGGCCGTAGATTCTCCCCTCGGTTTGACCGCCATCAGGCGCGGTTGCAGCTGGGTGAAGTTCTAGACTATTTGTTTTTTTGGTATGCTCGCGGCGGGAGGGTAAACCCATGACGGCTCCTGATGCAAAACTCGAATACCGGATCGAGCGGGAAGGCGACAAGTTCGTGGCGGTCGACTCGGGCGAAGAGACCGTAGGCGTCTTCGACACCGAGGGAGAAGCGCAAGCGGACATTGCTCGCGCGAAAAAAGAGGACGCCATCTGGGAACGGACCAAGGAGTTGATGCGCCATTCGGTTCGGACGATCATGGCGGAATTTGACGTGGACATGGAGACGGCGCTGAACTGGGTCAATGCCGGCGCGGGAATCACGGCACTCGGGATGGAGGAGGGGGACGAGGAACCGAAGAATTGAACAGGAAGTCTGCGGATTCCACGGTAGTGGGTCAGTTTCCGGTTTGCGCGTAATCAGGCACATCCAGTTGGCCTGATTAGATCGCCGCTGTGTCGTCCGCGCGCTCACTCCTTCGCCCTCACAGCTTAGCGGAACTCGCCGCCGTAGGGTGCGGCTCGCCGAAATACGGAAATTCCGGGCGCATCAGCCGCGTATCGGGCGCCACGCCATCGCCGAGGGCCGTGTTCGTGACCAGCGTGAGAATCACGTCCATCACGTCGTCGCCGAGTCCGCGGCCGTTGAAGCCGGCAAAGCTGAATGAGGCGGGCGTGTCCAGTTCGTAGGGCAGGACGCCTGGGCAGAGGCGCGCGAGGAGTTGCGTAGCGTAGGCGGATGGGTCGGCCGCTGAGTGGGCGAGCGCGGTGACTTTTTCCACGAAGTCGCGGATCGGTTTGGAGAACAGCGCCACTTCGTCCGCCGGG
>Ga0210400_10000778_pt1 | contig 33608 bp, 28 predicted proteins | sample IncBWH26MmetaG_FD_155456 | JGI IMG/M metagenome (GOLD analysis project Ga0210400, IMG submission 155456) | Forest soil microbial communities from Barre Woods Harvard Forest LTER site, Petersham, Massachusetts, United States - Inc-BW-H-26-M | ecosystem: Environmental > Terrestrial > Soil >... | reverse complement strand
GAAATGTCCCCAGCGGCAACTGGTATTGCCTCGCAATCGCCCATCGCAATTTGCGCTCCGTCCCCAATCCCCGCCGGCTAGCGCGCTGCGCCACTCCACTCCTCCATCCCCCAAGGTACAAAGCCCCGATCAGCCCAATCCCGATCACGCTACCCAGCAGGCTCCCCAAGAGCAGCGTCAGAAACGTCCCGCGCAAGCCAACAAACGCCCCGATCATGGCGATCATCTTGACGTCACCCATGCCCATTCCTTCGCGGCCGCGTAACACTTTGTACCCCGCCGCCATGCCCCACAGCAAAAAGCTCCCGAAGGCGGCGCCCATAGCTCCATCCAGAATCCCCGCCGCAAATCCGGGCAAACGTACTTGCAGGATTCTCCCCGCGAAAATCCCTGCGTATCCGTTGCTCGGCGGCACGATCGCCGAAAACATCAGTCCCGCCGCAAATCCCGGCCAGTTCACCAGATCCGGCAACAGACGCACGCGCAAGTCCGTCACAGTCAGGATAATGATCAAGCATGTAAAAAACAGCCACTTTACCGTCGTCTGCGTAATCCCAAACTCCAAAAACGTCATCACAAACAGCCATCCTGTCGCCAGCTCAATCAACGGGTACATGGGAGAGATTGGCAGCCTGCAAGCCCGGCACTTCCCCCGCAGCCACAGCCATGCAAACACCGGCACGTTGTCATAGGCCTTGATCGCTGTCCCGCACCGCGGGCAGCGCGACCCCGGCGAAACGATGGAGATCTCCTCCGGAATCCGCGTGATGCAGACATTTAGGAAGCTCCCCACAATCATCCCCAATAGAAAAAAGAAGACAGTGATGATGACCACGCTTTGCCCGGCCACTCCGCGGCCGCTCTTCCCAATCTGCCATACTCACCCCACCGCCTCAATGAATCGCCCCTCCCCCCGTGCCTCATCCCTAACGCTTTCTTCTCCCTCTTCCTCTATGCTCTCAGTGTCCTCAGTGTTGAAATCCACTTCTGCGATTCCTCGATCCGACTTTTTCTCCTCCCGCTTTTGACTGTAAACTGTGAACTGTCGACTTTTCTCATGCACTGGTTCGAACGCAGAATCCGCCGCTACGAGCACCTCCGCTGGACCACCGACGATAATCGGCGCGTCCAGCCTTTCCACTGGGGCCTAGAGCACATCGGCGGCAATCCCGATGAACCAGATCCCCAACCCTTTGTTCGCAATTACGCTCGCCAAGCCATCGAACACAGCCGCGAATGGTATGCCGCCGCTCCCGCCACCGATTACCGCTTGGACCGCGAAAACGTTCTCACCTTCACCAGCTCCATCGAATCCCCTTGGCCGGAGAACAACACCGTCCACGCCCAACTCTTTCCCGCCCGCGAGACCGTTTCAACTCGCTCGCGCGGCAAACGCTCCGGCGCGGGCCCTGCCGTCCTCCTCCTCCCCAACTGGAACGCCAAATGGCAAGGCCAAAACGGCCTCTGCCGCTGGATTCAGCGCCTCGGCATCACCGTCCTAAAAATGAGCATGCCCTACCACGACCGCCGCATGGCCCGCGGCCACGAGCGCGCCGACCAAATCTGCGGCCCCAACATCGGCCTCACCCTCCAAGCCAACCGCCAAGCCGTCCAGGACGCCCGCCGTTGCCTCCACTGGCTGGAGCAGCAGGGCTATACCAGGCTCGGCATTCTCGGCACCAGCATCGGCTCCTCCGTCGGCTACATCACGCTCGTCCACGACGAACGCGTCCGCGCCGGCGGCTTCTTCCACGTCTCCACCTACTACGCCGACGTCATCAGCCAGGGCATGACCACCAACCACGTCTGGGAAGGCCTGCGCAACCACGTCACCGTCGACGAACTCCGCGAATACTGGTCCCCCATCAGCCCCATGCCCTACGTCGAGCGCGGCATGGGTGCCGGCCGCAACACCTTCATGGTCTACGGCAAGTACGACCCCACCATGCTCCCCGAGCTCACCCGCCAGATGCTCGACTCCCTCCGCCGCCACGGCGCCGACCCCCGCACCCTCGAACTCCCCTGCGGCCACTACTCCCTCGAACTCGCCCCCTTCTCCTACCTCGCTGGCTACCGCATGCTCACCTTCTTCCTCCAATCCCTCGCCTAAGTCCTTGTAGTGGCCGGTCTTCAGACCGGTTCTTTTGATTTGCTCTCTCTTATGGGCACGATACGCCTCCGAGAGTCCATGCTGCCGCTGAGCGATGTATCATCAGACCGTGGACAAGCTCCTCCTCTTCGTCTTCGGCCCCCTGGTCTTTGCCGCCGCCCTGCTCGTCTTTGCAACTGGCATTCGCCGCACCATCGAAAGATTCCGTTCCCGCCCCACCCCGGATGAACTCAAAGCCACCTACGATACCTACCTTCGGCGACTCTTGAATCCCCAACCAGACGCTGTGGAACGCGAGCTGGACAAGCTCCTGCCGGAAAGACTCTTGCGGTTGTACGAAGACAAAGCCGTCATTCAGTCCGCAGGCTTCCAACTGGAAAAGCCCGGCAAGAGGGGCTGGTGGTCGAAACCTTGGCAAGTCTATTGTTTTGAGCCCCTGGACGTCGAATCCTTGAACGAGTTGCCCTACGAGGAGGAATTAGGCCCTGGCTTTTGCTTCGCCACCACTGGTCGCGGCTCCTGGTACTGGATCGCCGCCTCCGACCAACGCGTAGCAGATTCCCCGGTCCTCTTCCTCGACTACGACGGTGGCCGCTTCCACGGAGCCACAGTCGCCGCCAGCCTCGATGAATTCCTGAATTTGCCTCGTGCGCCAATGAAATAATGGGATGAGCTTCAACTGTGAAACTCTATCGCAGTAGAACAGAGAAGATGCCATCGGCCACCACAGTCGACACCGCCTCAATGTCCGGTGCAAGCGGCCGATCCTGCGTGACCTTAGCCGAGCTTGCGCGCACCGCCTCGTAGGCCTTCTTCGCGAGCGCGCCGGTCTGTAACGGCGCCAGCAAATCAACCCCTTGGCATGCACAAAGCAGCTCGATCGCGATGATATTCCGCAAATTCACCAGCATGCGCGCCAGCCGCCGCGCACCGCTCATTCCCATCGAGACGTAATCTTCTTGATTCCCGCTGGTGGAAATGGAATCGACGGAATGCGGCACAGCCAAGGCTTTGTTCTCGCTCGTAAGCGCCGCTGTTGTCACCTGCGCGATCATGAATCCCGAATTCAAGCCCGGCTCCGGCGTCAGGAATGCCGGCAGCATGCTCGTCAACGGATTCGTCATCTGCTCGATCCGCCGTTCGACAATTCCGCCGAGCGTCGCAATCGCGATGGCCACTTGATCCGCCGCCATCGCCAGCGGCTGCCCGTGAAAATTTCCCCCGCTGACAATGTCGCCGTTGTCCGCATCGCGCACAAACACCAGCGGATTGTCCGTCGCGCTGTTCAATTCCACCGCCGCCATTTCCCGAGCCTGCGCCAGCGAATCGCGCACCGCCCCGTGAACCTGCGGAGTGCAACGCAAGCTGTACGCATCCTGCACGCGCGCATCTTTTTCAGCCGAGCGATGTGATTCGCGAATCTGACTGCCTTCGTTCAGGTGCGCCAGATTCCGCGCCGTCGTCGCCGCTCCCGCGTACGCTCGCGCATGCATGATCCGCGCATCGAACGCTCCGGGACTTCCCCGTAGCGCATCCAGTGAAAGGGAAGCGGCCACGTCCGCGGTGTCCACAAGATTGTCCGCTTCGCGCAGGGCTAAACTCAGCAGCGCCAGCATGCCCTGCGTGCCATTCAGAAGCGAAAGGCCTTCTTTCGCTTCGAGTGCCACTGGAGTAATCCCCGCGCGCTTCATGGCTTCGCCACCGGACAAGACTTCCCCACGAAACGTCGCGCGTCCCTCGCCAATGACCACCTGCGCCAAATGCGCCAGCGGAGCTAGATCGCCCGAAGCGCCCACCGATCCCTGCGAAGGAATCACCGGATGCACCTTGGCGTTCAACATCTGGCAAAGCGTCTCGACCACGCGTGGGCGCACCCCACTCAATCCCTTCGCCAGCGCGTTCGCGCGCAACAGCATCATCGCTTGGGTTTCGGCTTCGCTAAGCGGCGCGCCGACGCCGCAGGAGTGCGATCGCACCAGATTCACTTGTAATTGCCGGACCTGCTCCGTGGAGATGCGCACCGAAGCCAGTTTTCCGAAGCCCGTATTGATTCCGTATGCCGTCGCGCCCGACGCGACCAGCCGATCCACCACCGCGCGGGAGGCATTCATTCGCTCGATCGCCAAAGCAGTCAGTTGCACTTGTTCGCCGCCCAGGGCCACGTCGTAAAGTTGCGAAAACGTGAGATCGTTCCCGCTTAGTGCGACGGTCATACCTTGATCCGATCCGGCTGCGGCGCGACGATGGAGCTGAATACGGTTTCATACTTTTTGGGCAGGGTCTTCGGGCGGCCGTTGCTCCCGCAAATCACGTGCGTCGTTTCTCCGTTGGCGAGCACTTTTCCATCCGCGTCGCGAATGACCTCATAGGAAAATTTGACAATGCGATTGCGCGATTCCGCGATGCGCGTCCGAATACGCAACACTTCATCGTACGTCGCTGAATGATGATACCGGCAGTGCGCATCGGCCACCACGATGTGGCAGTCGTCTTCGATCTCCATGCGTTTGTACTCGATCCCCAGCGCGCGAATCAGCTCCACACGGCCCACCTCGAACCACACCAGGTAATTCGCGTGATACACCACGCCCATCTGGTCCGTCTCCGCGTAGCGCACCCGCACTGCCGCGTCATAATATTCAATCATTCTCATGTCCCTTATTTTTCCGAATCGCCCTGCCAGATCGGCTTGCGCTTCTCCAGAAACGACGCGAGTCCTTCCTGGAAGTCCGGTGTGCAGCGAATGCGCGCATTCTCCAGGATGGCGCGCTCCAAATCGTGATCCACGCCTGCCGCCGCCGAAGAAACCAGAAGATGCTTGGAGCGCGTGAGGCTGCTGGGGCTTGCGGCGATCAGCAGTTTTGCAAGCTCGTGCGCTCGCTCCATCAGGCGCTCGGCAGGGACTACCTCCGAGACGAGGCCGAATTCCTTCGCTTCGGGCGCTTCGAGGATGCGGCCCGTGAGCAATAAATCGCGGCAGCGCTTTTCTCCGATCTGCCTGGTCAGGAATACGGAAACGATGGCCGGCAGGAAGCCGATCTTCACTTCCGTGTATCCGAATTTTGCTTCCGGCGCGGCAATCGTAAAATCGCACAACGTGGCGAGTCCGCAACCCCCGGCGTAGGCCGCGCCGTTTACGGCCGCGATAAGCGGACGGGGATAACTCCAGATCCTGCGGAACAGCTTTGCAATCCGCCGCGAGTCTTCCTGGTTTTCCGCCGGAGATTGCTTCGCGATCGACGCGAGCATGTCCAAATCCATGCCCGCGCAAAATGCTTTGCCCGCTCCGGTCAGAATCCCCACACGCGCGTGGCTCCGATCGATCTCATCCAACGCCGTTTGCAATTCAGCCATCATTCGCGTGGAGATGGCGTTGCGCTTTTCCGGCCGGTTCAGGGTGATGGTGGCGACATTTCCGGTAATCTCGAGAAGAAGAGTTTGATACATGGCAGCATCTCCCTCGATGTGCGCGTTGCCAATTCGCCCAGGACGCGGCAGCCACGGTGGTAGGGGAGAAGCACCTATCCCGACCTTGTTGGGATGCTGCGCCCCTACTCCGCACGAACGATCGATCTGAATGATTCTAGTTCAACAGAGGCGCGTGCGCATACTTCGCGCGAATTTCATTCGTCATTTCCAGTGCCTTCGTCAGCCGCGCCGAATCGATGCCCGGATCAGCGCCCGCCTTTCGCAGCGCGGCAAGAACATCTTCTGTCGCGATGTTCCCGACCAGATTGTCTCCCGCGAACGGGCAGCCGCCAAGCCCGGTCAACGCACCGTCGAACCGCCGGCATCCCGCTTCGTATGCCGCGAGAATTTTTTCTTCCGCATTCTCCGGCCTGCTATGCAGGTGGACCCCCAATTCGATGCCTGCGACGTGGTCCTTCACGCCTCGATACAAGTCGCCCACGAGTTGCGGCGAAGCGGTGCCCACCGTGTCCGCCAGCGAAACCGTCCGCACTCGGATATCCTTCAGCCACTCCAAAGTGTCCGCCACAATCTCCGGCCCCCACGGCTCGTCGTAAGGATTCCCAAACGCCATCGAAATGTAAATCACCAACCCGCGATTTGCCGTCACCGTTTCTTTCCGTAACTTTTCGACAAGCGCACGCGATTCGTCCCGCGTCATGTTCGCATTCGCTCGCCTAAAATACGCCGAAATGGAATACGGATAACCGATTGTCGTCACGCCAGGCGTGGCGAGCGCCCGCTGGAGCCCTTTTTCATTCACAACGATGCCAATGATTTCGGGAAGTTGTACGCCAGCGGGAAGGGAAGCGTCCAGTTTCGCCATCACCTCTTCGCTGTCCGCCATTTGCTTCACGTGTTTCGGCGAAACAAAACTCACCGCATCAATGTGCTTGAATCCCGCAAGCACAAGTTCCTTCAGATATTCCGCCTTGTATTCCGTAGGGATGAGATCCGGCAGTCCCTGCCACGCATCGCGTGGACATTCGATCAGTTTCACGTGTTCCATGTCAGGTCTGCAGGACTCCCGTTTTGAATTCGCGGATTTCGGGATTTAGGGCGGCGGATTCGAGAGCCCAGATTAAGGCGTCGCGGGTGTGGGCGGGATCGATGATTGCATCTACCCACAAACGGGCAGCGGCGTAACGCGGGTCGGTTTGGTGTTCGTAGGTCGCGCGCACGGATTCGACCAATTCTTTTTTTTGTTTTTCGTCAACTTTTTTGCCTTCGCGCTCGAGTTGCTTCAATTTGATCTCGGCTAGGGTACTGGCGGCGGCGTCGCCGCTCATTACCGCGAAGCGCGCGGTGGGCCATGCAAACATGAAGCGCGGGTCGTAGGCTTTGCCGCACATGGCGTAATTCCCGGCGCCAAAGCTGCCGCCGCAGATTACGGTTATTTTTGGCACTGTGCTGTTCGCTACGGCGTTCACCATTTTTGCGCCAGCGCGGATGATGCCGCTCCACTCTGCGTCTTTTCCGACCATGAAACCGTTTACGTCGTGGAGAAAAACAAGTGGGATGCGATTCTGGTTGCAGTCGAGGATGAAGCGCGCGGCTTTTTCCGCGGACTCGGTGTAAATCACGCCGCCAAATTCGATGCGTTTCTGGTCCGAACCGCGCGCCAACGTCTGCACGTGTTTTTTCTGGTTCGCGACGATTCCGATGGCCCAGCCGCTGATGCGCGCGTATCCGCAAAGGAGCGTTTCGCCGTACTCCGCGCGATATTCCTCAAACTCGCTTGCATCCACGACGCGCGCGATGATTTCGCGCATGTCGTACTGCTTGCCGGGATCGCTCGAAAAAATCCCGTAGATGTCTTCGGCGGAAAAAAGCGGGTCGCGCGATTTCACGTGGCTGAAGGGCGAGGCGTTTGGCGCGCCAATTTTGTCGGCCAACGCGCGAATCCGCTTGATGCAAGCGTCATCGTCCGGCTCGCGGAAATCCACCGTGCCGCTGATCTGCGCGTGCATTTTCGCGCCACCCAAATCCTCGGCGGACGTCTTTTGCCCGATAGCTGCTTGCACCAGCGCTGGGCCGGCCAAAAATAATCCCGAGCCCTCCGTCATCAAAATGTGGTCGCACATCACCGGAAGGTATGCGCCGCCAGCGACGCACATGCCCATGATCGCGGTGATCTGGGGAATTCCCATCGCCGACATCACCGCGTTGTTGCGGAAGACGCGCCCGAAATCATCGGTATCCGGAAAGACATCTTCCTGGAGCGGCAAAAAAACTCCCGCGGAATCGACAAGGTAGATCGTGGGAATGCGATTCTCGATGGCAATGTTTTGCGCGCGAATCACTTTCTTAGCGGTCATGGGGAAAAACGCGCCGGCTTTCACCGTAGCGTCATTCGCGATAATCATAAAGGTGCGCCCGCAAACTCTCGCTAATCCCGTGACCGTCCCTGCGCCCGGCGCGCCGCCCCATTCCTCGTACATTTCGTACGCGGCGTAGATTGCCAATTCGAAAAATTGCGAGCCCGCATCGATCAGCTTGGCGACGCGTTCGCGCGCGGTGAGTCGGCCCTTTTTGTGCTGTGATTCGATGGCCTTCGCGCCGCCACCCTGGCGGATTTGTTCTTCCTCGTTCTTGATTTTTGTCAGCAAATCGATGATGCGGCGGGCGTTTTTTTCGAATTCGGGTGATTTCAAATTGGCACTGGTTTTCAGAATCGAAGAAGACACGCGAAGCCCTCACGCACGAACCATCTTTGAGAAAGCGCAGGCAAATGCGCGGCCCGACTAGCCAAGTGTGACAGTATACGGGTTTTCAACTCGATTGTGCGAGCCGCAGCGGGCCGCGCAATCGGATTGAGAACCATAAAGTGTTTGCACTCCGTCGGAAGCAAGGTAAGCTAGCACCGGGGTTTTTGAGGACACCTGCGAGTGTTGTCCGTTGGCTGAACGCCAAACTGTGCCAATCCGAAAGGATATAGTGATGAGGAATCCCTACAAGATTGTTTACACGATTGGGTGTAGCGCATTTTTATTGTTGGCAAGCGCGGCCAGAGCTCAGACGCCCCCGGCGAAAGCGCCGGAAAAAACGCCCGCGCAAGCAGCCGCGAAGCCGGCAGCGGCCAAGGCCGCGCCGCTCGAAGTCCCGGAGCTGAAATTCGAAAAATACAAATTGGAAAACGGGCTGGAGGTGATTCTCTCCGAGGATCACCGGCTGCCGATGGTGGCGGTGAATTTGTGGTACCACGTGGGTCCGGCGAACGAATTGCCGGGACGTACCGGATTCGCGCACCTGTTCGAACACATGATGTTCGAGGGCTCGCGGCACGTTCCGGGAAGTTCGCATTTTCACTATCTGGAAGCGGCGGGCGCTTCCGACATTAACGGCACGACCGATTTTGACCGCACGAATTATTTCGAGACGCTGCCTTCGAATCAGCTGGAGCTGGCGCTATGGCTGGAGTCCGACCGCATGGGTTATTTACCGGACAAACTGGACCAGGCGAACCTTTCGAATCAACAGGACGTGGTGCGCAACGAGCGGCGGCAGAGCGTGGAAAATTCTCCTTACGGGGTCGTGGAGGAAGGGCTATTCCACCAGCTCTTTCCGAAAGAGCATCCTTACTACGGTGAAGTGATCGGTTCACATCTGGATATTCAGTCGGCGAAGCTGGAGGACGTGCGGAACTTTTTCAAGCTATATTACGCGCCGAACAATGCGAGCCTGGCGATCGTCGGCGATTTCAATCTGGAGAAAGCGCGCGAACTGGTGGAGAAATATTTTGGCCGGCTGAAGCGCGGGGAGGACGTACCGAAGATCAAAGCGCACACGCCGCCGATTACGTCGGAGCGTCACGCGGTGATTCAAGACAACGTTCAGCTTCCCCGCGTGTACATGGGCTGGCTGACTTCGCCGATTTACAAGCCGGGGGACGCGGAGGCGGAGCTGGCGGCGGCCATTCTTGGGGGCGGGAAGTCCAGCCGCCTGTATAAGAAACTCGTCTACGAAAAGCAAATCGCGCAGGACGTGGACGTAAACCAGCAGTCGCTGATTCTCGGCTCGGTGTTTGAAGTGCAGGCGACGGCGAAAGCCGGCGTGAAGCCGGAAGATTTGGAGAGAGCGATCAACCTGGAGTTGGAGGCGTTACGCAAGGAGGGACCGACGGCCGCCGAACTGACGCGAGCGAGAAACGTGATCGAATCGAGAATTATTGCGGGACTCGAGACTCTCGGAGGATTCGGGGGCGTCGCCGACCGCTTGAACCGCTACAACCACTATCTGGGCACGCCAGATTTTCTGGCCGCGGATATTGGGCGGTACGAAAACGCCACGACAGAATCGATTGCAGCGTTTGCGCAAGGACAGCTGAATGGAAATCAGCGCGCGGTTATTTATGGTGTGCCGGGGAAACAGGACCTGGGGCCGGAAGTGCCGACTCCGAAAGCGCCAGGGAAAGATCCTTCCAAGAACAATGGCGAGCCGGTGAACGCCGAAGCAGAGTGGCGGAGAGAGGCGCCCAAGCCGGGACCTGCCAGTGCGTTGCACCTGCCTGTGCCGGAAAAATTCAAGCTGTCGAATGGATTGACGGTGCTGTACAGCGAGAGGCCGGGATTGCCGCTGGTGGCGGCAAATCTGGTGCTGCACGCCGGAAGTGGCGTGAACCCCGTGGAACGACCGGGGCTTGCAAGCATGACGGCGCGGATGCTGCAACAAGGAACGACAACGCGTTCGGCGCCGCAGATTGCGGACCGCGCTGCGGACCTGGGCGCGACGCTGAATTCGGGCGCGGGGACCGATACCACTACCATATCGACGCGGTCGCTTTCACGAAACTTTCCCGATGCGCTGGAACTACTGGCTGATGTGGCGCTGCACCCGAGCTTTCCGCAGTCGGAGATTGATCGGGTACGCTCCGAACGGCTGACCCAGATCGTGCAAGAAAAAGACGAGCCATTTTCGCTGGCGACGCGCGTGCTGGATGCGACGCTCTACGGACCGCGGCACACCTACGGCTATCCGGACAGCGGCACTACGGAATCCATCAAGGCAGTTTCGCGCGACGACCTGGAGAAATTCTGGAAGCAGAATTATTTTCCGGACGATGCGGCTCTGGTGGTGACAGGAAACATCACGTTGGCGGCATTGAAGCCGCTCCTCGAAAGACAGTTTGGCGCCTGGAAGCAGGGGAGGCCGGCTGTGGCGGCGATGGGTTCACCGGAGACAACGGACGCGAAGCTGATTCTGGTGGACCGTCCGGGCGCTCCGCAAACAACGCTCGTATGTTTCTCGATGGGATTGCCGCGATCGACGCCTGACTATGTGCCCGTGGAAGTGATGAATACGGACCTCGGCGGGCTTTTCTCGAGCCGCATCAATATGAACTTGCGGGAAGCGCACGGCTACACGTATGGGGCCTTTTCGTTTTTTAGGTTTCACCGTGCCCCGGGGCCGTTCATCGCCGGCGCCGACGTGCGAACGGACGCGACTGCCCCCGCGACGGGCGAGCTGTTCAACGAACTGCGGCGGATGCGCGACACCCAGATGACGCCAGCGGAACTGATCCTTGCTAAAGATTCCATTGCGCGGTCGCTGCCGGGGCGGTTCGAGCGCGGGACGGAAGCGGCGGCAAGCTTCGCGGAGCTTTTCACCTATGATCTGCCGCTGGATTATTTTTCAACGCTGCCGGAACGCATCAATGCCGTGACGGTCGAGCAAGCGCAGGCCGTGGCGCAGAAATACATTTTACCGGAGAAAATGATCGTACTTGCGGTAGGCGACCGCGCGAAGATCGAAGACGACATGAAGAAGTTGAATCTGGGAAAAGTGGAGATTCGGGATACGGATGGGAAGGTCGTTCACTGATCTCGAATGGTTCGGAGTCCAAGAGCCGTTACGGTTTCTTTGGGGCTGGGACCGCGCTCCCGTCCGGTGGATTGGCAATCGTGAAAGCGAAAATGCTCATGTTCTGAGTCCCAAGCATCAGAGCGTACTCACCCGCGGGAAGGTCTTCGGTCGCGCGCACAAGCCAATAGGTGTTTTCCGGCTGTACCACTTCAGTTGGAACCACATCCGACTGCTTAACCTCGGCGATCTTGGCGCCAAGGATAGGTAACCTGCCCCCGTCGAGTTCACGCAAGTCCTTCTTGGGATGAAGCCTCACAAGCACCGGGGCACCTGGGATGGAGAGGACGTGGCAAATACAAATGACCGGCCTGCGAGTTTCGATCTGAAGCTTTGCGTGCAGTCCAGGATATTCAGAGATAACTGCGCCCGCGACAGCTCCGTAGGTCAGGGAGTGTGCTATGGCTCCCTTGGTGCGAGTCTTGGATGGAAATTCCGAGGAAAGAGCTACCCAACCTGAATTCTCGACGAGGACACCGGCACGATCCTTAGGATATTCAGCAGTGAAATTTGAGGGCGAGGGAGAAGTGTTATCGGTTTTGCTCTGGGTCTGGGCGACGTGCAGGGAAGGGCTCAGGAAAAAGAAAACAAGGGCAACTGCCGCGCGGGATGAGGAATTCATGGGGGACTCCGAGATTGCGTGATCGTAGCACAGGATGATCACGATTTCAGCGCCGATTTCACGAGTGCAGTATGCGCTGGTGGATGAAGCTGACGATGTCCTGCGTGGAAGTGCCGGGGAGGAAGATTTCGGCGATGCCGGATTGCTTGAGGGCGGGGATGTCGGCTTCGGGGATGATGCCGCCGACGAGGACGGTGACGTCGGTCATGCCTTTGTCGTGGAGGAGTTTCATCAGCTGAGGGCAGATGGTGTTGTGAGCGCCGGAAAGGATGGAGAGGCCGATGACGTCGACGTCTTCCTGGACGGCGGCGGAGGCGATCATCTCGGGGGTTTGGCGGAGGCCGGTATAGACGACCTCCATGCCGGCGTCGCGGAGAGCGCGGGCGATTATTTTTGCGCCGCGGTCGTGCCCATCAAGACCAGGCTTGGCAATCAGCACTCTAATTTTTTTCTCGGGCATGGTTAGGTGATGGCGACTTCTTCGTAGATGCCGAAGACGTCGCGGAGGGCGTCGCAGATTTCGCCGAGGGTGGCATAGGATTTCACGGAATCATAGATAAATGGCATGAGATTTTCTTTGCCTTTGGCGGCTGCGCGGAGGGAGTGGAGGCGGCGGTCGACTTCGTTCTGGGAGCGATCGGCGCGGAGCTTTTTCAGGCGGACGGCTTGGCGTTGCGCCACGGTTTCGTCAATTTGCAGGATGTCCAGCGGTTTTTCCTCGGCCACGAAATCGTTGACCCCGACGATGATTTTTTCTTTTTTGTCAACGGCTACCTGATAACGGTAGGAGGCTTCGGCGATTTCGCGCTGCGGATAGCTGCGCTCGATGGCGGCAACCATGCCGCCCATGGCGTCGATTCGGTCGATGTATTCCCACGCGCCACGCTCGACTTCATTGGTGAGCGTTTCGACAAAGTAGGAGCCGCCGAGTGGGTCGACCGTGTTGGTGACGCCGGTTTCGTGGGCGATGATCTGCTGGGTGCGCAGGGCGATGGTCGCGGCAAATTCCGTCGGCAGCGCCCAGGCTTCATCGAGTGAATTCGTGTGTAGGGATTGCGTTCCGCCGAGCACCGCCGCAAGCGCTTGAATCGCGGTGCGGACTACGTTGTTGTAAGGCTGCTGCGCCGTCAATGAGCAACCAGCGGTCTGTGTGTGGAATCGCAATGCCCAAGAACGCGGGTTCTTGGCCTTGTAGCGCTCGACCATGGCTTTGTGCCAGATGCGGCGCGCAGCGCGATACTTGGCGATCTCCTCGAAGAAATCGTTGTGCGCGTTGAAGAAAAAGGAAAGCTGGGGCACGAATTGATCGACGTCGAGGCCACGGCGCATTCCCCATTCGACATATTCCATGCCATCGCGCAGGGTGAAAGCCAATTCCTGAATGGCGGTCGAGCCGGCTTCGCGAATGTGATAACCGCTGATGGAGATGGGATTGAACTTCGGCGTGTTCTTGACGGCAAACTCGAACGTGTCGATCACCAGCCGCATCGAGGGTTCCGGCGGATAGATGTATTCCTTTTGCGCGATGTATTCCTTCAAAATGTCGTTCTGGAGCGTGCCCGAAATTCTCTTCCAGTCTGCGCCCTGCTTTTCGGCCACAGCGAGGTACATCGCCCAGATGACCGCGGCTGGCGAATTGATGGTCATCGAAGTGGTGACATTGGCGAGCGGGATTTTGTCGAAGAGCACTTCCATGTCCGCGAGCGAACTGATAGCCACGCCGCACTTGCCGACTTCACCTTCGGAGAGCGCGTGATCGGAGTCGTAGCCCATCAATGTCGGCAAATCGAACGCAGTGGAAAGACCTGTCTGGCCCTGTGCTAGGAGATAACGGAAGCGCTGATTCGTGTCTTCGGCGGTGCCAAAGCCCGCGAACTGGCGCATGGTCCAAAGGCGGCTGCGGTGCATGGAGGGATGAATGCCGCGCGTGTACGGCGGCTCGCCAGGAAAGCCGAGGTCGCGATCAGGATCCCAATGGGGCAGATCCGCTTTGGTGTATAGCCTGCGAATCGGATACCCGGAAATAGTGGTGAATTCGGACTGTCTTTCGGGGCCTTTTTCCAGCGCCGGCTGGAGCGTGTTCTTCTCCCACGTTTGTTCTTTGGCGGAAGGAGCGCGATCTTTTGATGATGTTTCCAATGGTGGAGCGGCCTGCGTGCTTCCTTTGGACTGTTCGCTCATGCGCAGCGCCCTCGACGAAGATTCGAAAAAACCAATCGCCACATAACCAAGATTAATGCTATGCGAAAGTCCCGGAAGGGGCAAGCGGGCCGTGGATTCGGTGCGGAGAAGAGGAAACTGCGGCGGACATCGGCGGAAAAAAATGGCCCAGACGGTAACGCCCGGGCCATCAAGAAGAGTTACCGGCGAGAACTACTTTTGTCCCCCGTTGAAGGAGAGTTTCTCCGTGCCAACAACCCGTCCGTGCAAGGTGCCGGGAATGAGGGTGTCGCGCTCGACTTCGCCGGTCTTGGCATCGGCGATGGTGACGCGGTTGACTTCGAGCGTGCGCCCAACGGCGCGCTCATAGTTGGCTTTGGCTTCCTCGAGATTGGCCAGGGCGCGCAACTCCGTGCCCTGAGCAGAGATAAGGTCGCGTTGCGTCTGAATGACGAGGTAAACGGTCGATGCTCCGAGCTGATATTTTTTCTGCTCGGCATCAAACGTCTGCTGCTGCAGTTCGCGCGCCTTGCTGGCGGCATCGACTTGGGCGCGGTCCTGGGTGAGCGCGATGTAACTGTTGCGGACGTCGAGCAGCGCGGCGTTCTTCAGTTGCTGCAACGTCGCTTCGAGTTGGCGCTGCGTCAGGATGGCGCGCTGATTGTCTGCTTGCGCCGCGCGGTTGCGGATGGGGATTTGCACGTTCAAGGACACTTGGTAGTCAGGGAAATTATTGTGAAAAACCGAGCTCAGCGCGTCACCGAAGCCGGCCTGTACGGTGCCGTTTGGCGTGAATTGCGTCGCCGGAAGAAAATCGCCCGGAACCGCAACCCCGTTTGCGTCCACGACCGGCGTCCCTGCGATGGTTTTGGTGAGGAACTTCGCCTGGTTGCCGGCGAGGCCGACGCTGCCGTATTGCGCGCTGAACGTAGCCGTCGGCAGCAGCGCGTTGCGCGTCGCCTTCAGGTCGATCTCTCCGTTCAAGAGGTTGAGCGCTTCTTCCTGCAATTCCGGCCGTTTCACAAAGGCTTCCTTCGCGGCTTCTTCAAACGAGGGGGCTTCAATGGCCTCCGGCCGCGAGGGTAGCTCCGTCGGAATAATCTCGACGTTGACCAGATTGGGCGCCAGCGGATTCTTGCTAATGGCGTTTTTCAGAATTTGCTGATTCTGAAGATGCACGGTCTCCGCCACGATCAAATTCTGGCGGTCGGTGGCGAGTTCGGATTCGGCGCGGGTCACGTCGAGGGGCGCCATCGTGCCAATCTCCAATTGTTTTTTGTTGTCGTTATAGAGCTTTTGGGCCACGGTGACGGCCTGCTGCTGAACTTTGACATTTTCGCGCGCGAAGACCAATTCCCAGTACGCGGTAATGGTGTTTGTGACGGTGGTGATAGCCTGCTGCGTAAAAGCCCAGTCCGCGATTTTGCGGTTGTTCTTGGCAATACGGATGTTCCGGGTGTTCACCGCGCGTCCGAAACCGTTCAGCAACTGTTGCTGGAATCCGACGAAAATCTGAGAAGTCACTGAAGGGTTGAACAGGTTGGCGCTCAGAGACGCGGAGTTGCGCGAGTTGTTCCACGCAGTGAAGAAACTGGTACCCGTTGAAAGCCCTTGGGCGTATTGAAAATTATAGACTGAATTGTGCGTGCTCAGGGTTGCAAGCGAAGAAGCCCCTGTGCCCGTACCGGATGTCAGGGGGTTGTTGATAGGAGTCTTGCGATCATCGTAGCTGAGCGTGGTGGTGATCAGGGGATCGAAGTTCAGCAAGGGGCTATTCGACGTCGACCCGCCAAACACCGCTCCCGGAGTGACGCCGCCAAATCCTCCGGCCTCTGCTTTCAGGATGCCGGTGTCCGCAAACCAGGGATTATATCGTTGCACCACGATGTCCAAGCTGTTTTCCAACGCCAACTCGACGGCGTCCTGCAACCCCAGCTCCAGCTTTCCATCGTGAATGAGCTGGTCAATACGCGGCGAATTGGTGAGGCCCGGCGCTTCGATCTTGATCGGGGTGTACGGAGCAAGCAGGTTGGGAAGAATCCTGGGCGAACGGCTATAGTTGTGCTTCGCCGAGCCCAGCGAAACCGGCACGATGGGCGCGGCCGTCTTGGCTGGCGCTGCTTGCGGAGTTTGCGGAGCATCCTGTCCGAAAACGGGAGATATAGGTCCTGCTACGAGCGTTCCAGCCAGAATGGCGGCCAACAGCGGTCGAGCATACAGCGTCTTCATAGTGCTCCTTACCCTCAAGATTCGTGCCCTAAGGGGCTTGGTTTATATGTACTCAACTCTGTAAAACGTTCACAGAATGGAATTTGTTTCAAGAAATGGCCGTTTTGAGGACACGGCCGAAATCTGACATTTTCGCGGCCCCGCCGGAGATGGTCCAGGTGCCATCCTGAAGGCTGCGCCGCGCCGGCCGCGCGAAGAAAGCAGTCTAGCAGGGGGCTGCATCCTTGACAACGCAATGAACGGCGTCTAATCTCCTGACATTTCGACGCTTAGGAGCCGGCAGCGGTTAGCTGACCCACATGCTCAAACGCGAAGAGTTGCTGAAGCTGTTCGAGGCGGCGGGTGCCATCCGCCATGGACACTTTGAGCTGTCCAGCGGGCTGCACAGCGGCACGTACGTCCAGTGCGCTCTGGTTTTGCAGTATCCGCTCTTTGCGGAGAAGCTCGGACAGGCGCTGGCGGCGCTATTTTCCGACGCCAAGATTGAGGCCGTCGTATCCCCGGCCATCGGAGGACTGATTATCGGGCAGGAAGTCGCGCGGGCGCTGCCGGAGCTTAAGAACTCGCCCGATGGAGGAATTCCCGCCCTCTTTGTGGAGCGCGATGGCAGCGGCATGATGACACTCCGGCGCGGATTCTCGCTCGCTCCCGACCAGCATGTTCTCGTTGTTGAGGACGTGTGGACCACCGGCGGCTCGACGCAGGAAGCGATTCGCGTTGTCGAAGAAGCCGGCGCGCGCGTCGTTGCTGCCGGCGCGCTGATCGATCGCAGCGGCGGCAAGATTGACTTCGAAGTGGAAGCGCAGTCGCTGATCCAATTGCCCATCGCCAGCTACGAGGAAGAAGATTGCCCGCTGTGCCGCGGCGGCAGCGTGGCGGTAAAGCCGGGAAGTCGTTTTGTCCGCACCGCGCCCGAGCGTTAATTAAAAGCTTGCCAAGACGTACTCCTCTCCCGAAACTGATAATTCAAAATTGCTAACTGAAAGCTGATAACTTCCTTTCCATGCGCTATTTCAAGCTTACCATCGCGTACGACGGCACCGATTTCCACGGCTGGCAGATACAAACGGGCAAGCCCACGATTCAGGGCGAAATTGTCGGCGTGTTGCGCCGCTTGACTCAGGAAAACGTCGTTCTGCATGGCACCGGCCGCACTGACGCCGGGGTTCACGCGCTTGGCCAAGTCGGCAGCTTTCGAACGCAATCGCATCTCTCCGCGAACGATTTTCAGCGTGCGCTGAACGCGCTGCTTCCGCCCACCATTCGCATCGTGGACGCTGAGGAAACCGGCCCGGACTTCAACGCGCGCTGGTCCGCGCGGGGGAAAACCTACCGCTATCGCCTGTATCGCGGGAGGATCGTGCCCCCGATGATTTGGCGTTACGTGCTTCACTATCCTTTTCCGCTCGACGAAGACGCCATGCGCGACGCCGCTGCCCGTTTTGTCGGCACGCACGATTTCGCTTCGTTTGCGGCTTCGACAGGCTCCGAAGACGACGATAAAGAGCGCGCCACCGAGCGGGAAATCTACTCGGCCGAGTTGGCCCGCACCGCGGACAACGAAGAGCTAGTCTTCACTGTTCGCGGGCGCTCCTTTCTTCGCTACATGGTGCGCAAGATGGTCGGCACGCTGCTCGACGTCGGGCGCGGGAAACTCACGCCGGCGGACATCGATCGTTTGTACGAACTGCGCGACCGCTCCAAATCCGGCCCCACGGTCCCTCCGCATGGCCTCGTCATGGTCGAAGTCCAGCACGAGGAAGCGTGGCACGTTTGAGCGGGCCGCATTGTTTGGCCGCCCAGAACTGCTGTCCGTTGCTCCCTCAGGCAGGGGCTCCGCGGTCGGCAGTTCCACATCCACCTCCCAGGCCTAAAATCGGTTAGAATCGCGGTTATGGCAGCTACGGCCATTCCCATCGACACGCTCCCTTCGATCAACCCAGCCACGGGTGAAGTGCTGGCGCATGTTGAGAGAACGCCGGCATCGCATCTGCCGGAGGTCGTCTCCCGCGCTCGAACCGCCCAGAGCGCGTGGGCGAAGGTAGCCATTCGCGAACGATGCGCAAAGTTGCGCGATCTTCGTGACAAACTCATGTCCTCTCGTAATGAATTGGCCGATACCGTCGTGCGCGAATCCGGCAAGCCGCGCGTGGAAGCCATGTTCGCCGATATTTTCGTCGCTCTCGATTCGGCCGAATACTGGTCGAAGCACGCGGAGAGCGCGCTTCGCACCAGGCGCGTCCCACATCACAGCACTGCAGCGAAAGCCAAGCGCGGCTATCTGTCCCACGACCCTCTCGGTGTCATCGCCATCATTTCTTCGTGGAATTATCCGCTGGCCATCCCGCTCAGCCAGATAATTCCCGCAGTCGCCGCGGGAAACGCGGTGGTGTGCAAGACCAGCGACTTCACGCCGCAATGCGGCGCGCTGATCGCGAATCTTTTCACCGGCGCCGGCTTTCCGATAGACCTAGTCAAAATTGTCCAGGGAGGCGGGGAAGTCGGCCAGGCCTTGATCGACGCCTCGCCGGACAAAGTCATGTTCACCGGAAGCGTGGCCACCGGCCGGCGCGTGGCCGAATCTTGCGCAAAAAAGCTCATCCCTTCCGTGCTCGAACTTGGCGGTAAAGACGCGATGATTGTTCTCGCGGATGCCGACCTGGAAGTGGCTTCCAGCGCCGCCGTCTGGGGCAGCTACACCAACTGCGGCCAGGTCTGCCTCTCCGTGGAACGATTGTTTGTCGAGCAAAGCGCCGCGGAAAAATTCACCGCGCTTTGCGTGGAAAAAACTAGAAAGCTCCGCCTCGGTCCTGGGAACGATCCTCAGACCGATGTCGGCCCGCTCATTCGCCCGCAACACGTGCGCCGCATGATCGATCTGGTCGACGACGCGGTTTCACGTGGAGCGAACCTTCTGTGCGGCGGCAGCGCGCGTCCCGAGCTTGGCCCCAACTTTTTTGAACCCACGGTCATCGCCGGCGTCGATTCCTCCATGAAGCTGTTTCAAGAAGAGACCTTCGGCCCCATCCTCGCGATTCAAGCCGTGAAAGATGCGCACGAAGCGGTCAGCCGCGCCAACGATTCCCCCTTTGCGCTCGCCGCGAGCATCTGGACAAAGAACCAATCCCGCGGAATGGCGTTGGCTGCGGAACTCCGGGCTGGCGCGGTCATGGTCAACGACGCCATCAGCTATTTCGGCATTGCCGAGGCGCCCCACGGCGGCTGTGGCGCTAGCGGCTGGGGCCGCACGCATGGGCAGGCCGGGCTCCTCGAGATGGTGCAAATAAAATACATCGATGTTGATGGCCTGCCGCGCAGCGAAAAGCCCTGGTGGTACCGCTACGGCGCGGATTTGGAACGCGCTGCCGACGCTTTTCTCCAATTTGAATTTTCCAGCGGCGTCGGCGCGAAATTGCGCAACGCCCGCCGCGCCATGAAAACGTTTTTCCGCGACCACGGATGGTAGAGAGGAACTCCATGCCTGAAGAGACTGCAGCTTCACCCAAAATCAAAACGCGCAAGCCCAAGCAGCGCGCTTGCGATGAAAAAGACGAGAAGGGTAAGCTCTGCAACGGCCACTTGAAGCGCTACTACGAGTACCCCAAGGAAGTCGCGGCGATCATCGGTTCGAAAGCCGAAATATACCGCTGTGAATTCTGCAAGACGCTGTATCGCCCGGATCCCGTGCAGCAGCCGCAAAGCTATACTTTGCGCAACTAGAATTATCGAATTCGCAGCCATCGAGGCCCGCCTTGCCGCAGAACGAATGGATCTACGACTGGAACGCCGCCACTCCGCCGGCCATTCCTCCCGGCACGAGCGTCTTGATGAATGACGAAACCCTGCGCGACGGTTTGCAAAATCCTTCCGTCTTCGACCCCAGCATCGAAGGAAAAATCGAAATCCTGCACCTCATGGAATCCCTGAGGATCGATGCGGTGAATATCGGGCTTCCCGGCGCCGGGCCGCGCGCCTACGCGCACACGGAAGCACTGGCCCGCGAAATCGCCGCCCAGCACATGAGGATCAAGCCTAACTGCGCGGCGCGCACGCACGAAAACGATATTCGCCCTATCGTCGAGATTTCCCAGAGCGCTGGCATCGCCATTGAAGCGGCCACGTTTCTCGGCTCCAGCCCCATCCGCCGCCTGGTGGAAGACTGGACCGTCGATCACCTGGAGCGCACCACCGAGAAGGCCGTCAAGTTCGCCGTAGAGAATGGCCTTCCGTGCATGTACGTCACGGAAGACACGATTCGCACCGATCCCGGCACCGTGAAGCGTTTGTATTCCACCGCCATTCGAAACGGCGCGCGCGCCATCGTGCTCTGCGACACCGTCGGCCACGCCACGCCCAACGGCGCATTCAACCTCGTGAAATTTGCCATCGACGAAGTCGTGAAGCCTTCCGGCGAAAAAGTTCGCATTGACTGGCATGGCCACAACGATCGCGGCCTCTCCATCGCCAATTCGCTAGCGGCGGTCGCTGCCGGCGCACACCAGGTTCATGCCGCCGCCAACGCCCTCGGCGAACGCGTCGGCAATACGCCCATGGAATTGATGCTCGTCAATCTTCGCCTCATGGGCCTCATCCAGCAGGACCTCTCCCGCCTGAAGGAGTATTGCGAAAAAGTCGCCCAGGCCACGCATACTACAATTCCGCCGAACTATCCCGTCGTCGGCCACGACGCCTTTCGCACCGCCACCGGCGTTCACGCCGCCGCACTCGTCAAAGCCTTTCGAAAAGATGACGTCGAGCTTGCCAACGCCGTTTACAGCGGTGTCCCCGCGCATCTCTTTGGCCTCCAGCAGCTCATCGAGATCGGTCCGATGAGCGGCAAGTCCAACGTGCTGTTCTGGCTCGAGAAGCACCGCGTCCCCGCGGACGACGCCACAGTAACGCGCATCCTCGATGCCGCCAAACAGTCCCCGCGCCTCCTCTCGGACGCGGAAGTTTTCGCTCTCTGCGCCGAGGCCGCACGCCATTGACCGGAAAACAGTGGCGCAATCCAGCGGTGAAACGCGCGCTCGTTTGCGTTATTCTTCTGAATATGCCGGTCCGCTCCGCCGCCTCTCCGCACGCCCCGCACCAAGCCCCGGGTTCACGCCTTTCCGACAACGCGCGCGTCCGCGCCGCCCTCGATTGGTTCGCCTCCAATATTTCCTGGGTCAACGATCAGCAAGTGCGCCTCACGGAAATCCCCGCGCCGCCCTTTCAAGAAGCGCCCCGCGCCGCCGCGGTAAAGGAACTGCTGGCCGAAGCCGGGCTGTCCGTGCAAATCGACAGGGCCGGAAACGTTATCGGTGAACTGCGCGGGGCTAATGAAAAAGAAATAGTCGTCCTTGCCGCGCATCTCGACACCGTCTTCCCTCCTGGCACGGACGTGAATGTCCACCGCTCCGGCAACCGCATGGACGGGCCGGGTATCTCCGATAACGGCACCGGCCTTGCAGCGCTTCTGGCGCTGGCGCGCGCCGTGCAATTCGCGCGCCTCAAGACCCAGCGCACCATTCTCTTCGTCGCCGACGTTGGTGAAGAAGGTGAGGGCAATCTTCGCGGCATGCGCGCGATCGTTGAAGCCTACCGTGCGAAGCTCAAAGCCGCCGTGGTGCTCGACGGCTCCGGCACCGATCACGTCACTACCAAAGCGCTGGCTTCGCGCCGCCTCGAAGCGCTGATCACCGGTCCCGGCGGCCACAGCTGGTCCGACTTCGGCATGCCCAATCCCATCAACGCGCTAGTCCGCGGCGCCGTCCGCTTCATCAACACCAAAGTTCCCGCCAGCCCTCGCACCACCTTCAACATCGGCCAGGTTGAAGGCGGCACGTCGGTAAATTCCATTCCCCACGAGGCGCGCCTGAAAGTCGACATCCGCTCCGAGAGCGAAGACGAACTCGCGCGTCTCGAATCCGCGCTCCGCGAATGCATTGCCGCGGGCGTTCGCGATGAGATGGAATCCGCCCGCGACCGTTCGAAAGGCAAGCTGGAATGGAAAGTTGAACTCCTGGGCAGCCGTCCGGGCGGGGAATTGCCCGCGGATTCCGCGCTGCTGGCCGCTCTTCGCGCCGCCGACGAATTTGTCGGCAATCAATCGCGCATCGAACGGTCTTCCACCGACGCGAACATCCCGCTGTCCCTGGGAATCGAAGCCATTTCCATCGGCGCGGGCGGCAGCGGCGGTGGCGCGCACTCCCTGCAAGAATGGTACGATGCCGCCGGCCGCGAAGCCGGTTTGAAGCGCGCCCTGCTCACTCTCCTAGGAGTTTCTGGAGTCGCCGAGGAAAAATCCCGGTGAATGTCCGGCGGAATCGCCGTCGCGTTCGAATCCTTGCCGGCTTTCTCCCGTTCGTAGCCCTCTCCCTTCTGGCCGCGTTCCACGCGAAAACTAGCGCCGCACAAAAAACTTCCACCATCTTTTACATTCACGGCCGCATTTACACCAATGACCCTGCGCATCCGTGGGCCGAGGCCATGGCCGTCAATGACGGTAAAGTCGCTTGCATCGGCAACGTGGGCTACGTCCTGCTCGATTGCGGCGCCAGCAAGGAAGGCGCGGAGACCGTCCAGCTCCAGGGCCAATTTGTGATGCCCGGCTTCAATGATGCCCACGTGCATCTCGGTGGCGCCGGTGCCGACGCGCTCGCTGTCCCCCTGACCGGCGTGCCTTCCCCGGAGGAAATGCAGAAGCGCGTCGCCGCCGCCGTTGCCCAGCACAAAGAAGGCGAATGGATTACCGGCGGCGGCTGGGACCACACGCTCTGGCCGGAGAAAAGATTGCCCAATCGCCAGCAGCTCGACGCCGTTGCTCCGAAGAATCCGGTCATCCTCGCGCACGTTTCCGGCCACGTCGCCGTCGCGAATTCTCTGGCGCTCAAGAGCGGGGAGATCGACAAGAACACTCCCAATCCTCCGGGCGGCGAGATCGAACACGATGGACTTGGCCAGCCAACCGGTATCTTGAAGGAAGACGCCGCGATGTCGCTGGTGAAAGTGCGCATTCCCGATCCCAGCGCTGAGCAGCGCCGCAAAGGAATCGAGCTGGTGCTGCAAAACGTCGCCAGGAACGGCGTCACTTCCGTGCAGGATTATTCCGATTGGGCTGATTATCAGGTTTACGAGCAACTCAAAGGAGAAGGCAAACTCACCGTTCGAATCACCGAATGGCTTCCCTTCAATCTGCCGCTCAACGAATTGCAGAATAGGCGCGCGCAAGCCGGCTACCGAGATCCGTGGCTCAAGACCGGTGCGCTGAAAGGTTTCTTGGATGGCGCCCTGGGTTCCCGTACCGCCGCGATGCTCGAGCCTTACTCCGACGATCCTTCCACGAGCGGAATACTCACCAGCGATCCGGAAAAACTCACTGCCATGGCCATTCAGCGCGACAAAGCCGGCTTCCAGCTCGCCTTCCACGCCATCGGCGATCGGGCCAATCGCATCGCGCTGGACGTTTTCGAAGCCGTCGCCAAGGCCAACGGCCAGCGCGACCGCCGCGGCCGCATCGAGCACGCGCAAGTCGTCGCGCCCATGGATTTCGCCCGCTTCGCGCAACTCCACGTCATCGCATCCATGCAGCCTTCGCACCAAACCACGGACATGCGCTGGACCGAAGACCGCCTTGGCCGGGAGCGCATTGTAGGCGCCTATGCCTGGGCCACCATGCTGAAAAACAAAGTGCCGCTGGCGTTTGGCACGGACTACGACGTCGAGCCCATCAGCCCGTTTCGCGGCTTGTACGCCTGCGTCACACGCGAGCGCCCCGATGGCGGGCCGAAAAACGGTTGGGAGCCACAGGAGAAAATCTCGCTGGAAGATTGCATCCGCGCCTACACCTCAGGCTCCGCTTACGCACAATTCGAGGAAGGGAAGAAAGGAGAGTTGAAGCCCGGCGAGTACGCCGATTTCATCATTCTCTCGAACGACCTCACCAAAGTTCCGCCCGCGCAGTTCACCAAAACGCGCGTCCTTCGCACCGTGGTTGGTGGCCGCACCGTGTATCAAGCCGCGCAGTAACGGCCGTCAACGCAAAAGAATCGCGCTGCCGGAATCAAAAAAAGTGTATCTGTGAAATCTCGCCGGCGTAATCTTTTCTTGACGTTGGGGAAAACCACATTTTTACGTGGCGGCCTTTCCAGCTTTCACAACTGCTCAGCTTGGGTTCGGGCACACCGTCCTCCCAGCTCAACTTCACCTTGGCAAAATCAGGGGCGTAGAAGCTGACCGGGCCGCTCTGAAGGTCCAGGTTAATCATCACTTCCGGCTTATTGGTGCATTCCACGGCGCTGATCGGTCCATCCACCCCATACTCCCGCCCCTTGAGTTGAACTGGCGCGTCCGTGGACGTTTCCGGCCCTGCAACTCCAGCTTGTCGCGTCACCACCGTGACGTTGGGACCAAGTCTTGCCGCTGGTGCCGACAAAGGCGCGTTCGCATTCTTGGCCGCCCATTCTTCCCGTTGCTGCACCTGTTGCAGCATATTAGCGGCCATCTGTTTCTCTCCCGCATTCGTCGCTGCCGCTTGAATTCTCTGCGCCATAATGCGCGTTTCCGAAAACCGGTTGTTGTTTAACAACAGATAAGCCAAATTGACGGAATAGACGAGCTGCCCGGGGTCAAGTTGCACGGCCTTGATCCCTGCGTTCACTGCCTGCTTCTGCGTTTCTGGTGAATGCGCATATGCCTGCGAGAGCGCTTCGAAAGCCGGCGCAAATTCGGGATTAAGTTGCACCGCCTTTTCCAGAATGCCAGTGGCCTCTTTCGCGTTTTCTCCCCCGTAGCCGCCTTTTTGCATCAGGAAGAATCCGTGAAAATACTGCGGAGCAAATCCAGCCGCCCCGAGCTTGATGGCTTCCACCATTTCCTTGTCTGCTTCCTCGGTTTCATGCCGCCGGTAGTGGAAGTACCCGAGCGCTTCATGCACGAACGGCAGATTAGGTTCGGCCTTGACCGCTTCTTCGAGCAAGGGCTGTGCCTGCTCCACGCGGTTGTGATGCGTAAAAAAATCGCCGCGCGTTGCCAGCGCTTCTCCCGCCGAAACGCTGCGAGCCGCATACGTTTTCTCCGCCGCCCCTTGCCCTCCTTTCACGATGCCAATCCGGAAACTCCCCTGTCTCGAGTAAGCCTCAATCCTTTTTCCAAATTGTTTCAGATCGCCAAAAGCCGCGCGTGCCGCATCAACCTGGCTGCCTGACTTTGCCCATGCGGAGAGGAAGTTCTTCAGCAGCTCTTTTTTCCTTGCGTCTTCATCCATCATCAGAAAATGAACCACCGCCCAGGATTCGGCGTAAAACACGGAAGCGCGGTTCGTTTCGTTGTAGTACGGCGAGCGGTGATCAACCTCCAGCAGCGTTTCGATCGGGATCAGCTTGCTTTGATTCAAGAGGTACAAGTGTCCGGGATCGATGGTCCCCGTTTTGATCTCCTTTTCTCCAAGCGTCGTGTTCCCGAAGAATTCCGCAAGTCCTTCGTTGAGCCAAAGCGGAAGGTTGCTGAAATTTAGGCGCAAGAGCGCGTGGGTATATTCATGGTAGAGCGTGTGAAACGGGTTGCTGCCCTCTGTGTCTAGGCGCAAGACCACGTAGTCCTTGTCCTGCGCTGGTTGGTACAGGCCGGCATGGTGAATGTGGCCTTTCACATCCCATTCTTCCGGGAGGAACAGCTTTAGCGTGTTTTCATTTTTCGCCGCCACGATGACGATGGGTTGCGGCGGATCCACCCGAAGCGCTGCGAGAGCCATATGGAACATATTGCGAATCTGCTCAAACTCGTCCGCGACCTTGCGCGCCTCCTTCTCGCCAGCGTTGCTTTGGACTTTGAAGTGCGGACTCTGCACCTCAATCCAGTTGTCCGCGGCCGTCGCGGAAACCGGCAGCAAGAGCAGGAGGAAGGCAAGGGTGATGCGGCGGGAGGGAAGTAATCCGGGCGCCATGGTATCTACCATGTACACCAGTACGGCGGCGCTGTAAAGTTTTTAGTGCGCGATTAAAGATTGGTTCAGCGGCCGTTGGAGTAGTACTTCACGTCGACGGCGTCGTACATGGTGGCGGTGGCGGCGTGCGTTTTTTCGTAGGCGGTGATGTCCGGCTCGTGCTGCATAGTCGTGCCGATGTCGTCGAGGCCTTTGAGCAAGACTTCTTTTCGCGACGGGGCAATTTCAAATTTGAACATTAGGCCGTGTTTGTCGGCGATGGTCTGGTTCGGCAGATTCACTGTGAGCGAATAGCCTTCCTCTTTTTCGGTGCGCTTGAAGAGTTCTTCGACCTGTTCTTCGCTGAGCGTCGCCGGTAGGATGCCGTTCTTGAAGCAATTGTTGTAGAAAATATCCGCGTAGCTGGGGGCGATGACCACGCGGAAGCCGTAGTCTTTTACGCCCCAGGGGGCATGTTCGCGGCTGGAGCCGCAGCCGAAATTCGCGCGCGCCAGCAAAACCGAAGCACCTTTGTAGCGCGGAAAATTCATGACGAATTCCGGGTTCGGTTTTTCGCCGGGCAGATAGCGCCAGTCATAAAAAAGTATTCGCCCAAATCCTTCGCGCGTCAGCGCCTTGAGGAATTGTTTCGGCACCATCTGGTCGGTATCGACGTTGACGCGGTCGAGCGGCATCACCATGCCGGTGTGCGTTGAGAACGGTTGCATGTGATTCAGTCTCCCAAAAGTTGAAAATTTTCAATTTCGCCGAATGCTGTCCAGTACGCTGAGCCGTTTTCTCTCTTTCCGTCAGGACGGTTTGAGGAAATTAGAACGTAAATGATGCCGCAGCACGGTTCGAGCTTGGCGCAAACCGTCAACTCATGCAGTCGAATCTCCAACGATTCTCCACTTGCAAGTTCGACCTGCATTCGCTTGCCGATGTGTTCCTGGTTCAAACCGCGCGTGTCCACTTGCATTGGCAATTCTGCCTCAGCAGGGTGCCCTTGCAACAGAAACAAGTCAAAATCACCGGTCTAAAGACCGGCCACTACAACACAGGTGGCTATCTAAGATGTTGCCTGTTCGTGTTTTCGCGCGGCGCGGTTCAAAATCATGCTAGCCAGAAAGCAAATCAACCATACAAGTTCGAGCCAGAAACGGTTTGCGCGGAAGCGGTCCATGCCAATGGCGAGCGCGAGCGCTATGACACCGACAAGAAAAATGCCGGCCGCAGCAAGTCGCTTCTTGTTATAAGGTGGCTGCAAACTGTCTCCTCGTAAAATTACTCGACGGCGGCTACGCCTTCGAGCGAACGTACATCGACGAAGTGGCCGGCTATGGCTGCTGCTGCGGCCATTACGGGGCTGACCAAGTGAGTGCGGCTGTCTTTGCCCTGGCGGCCTTCGAAATTGCGGTTGCTGGTGCTGGCGCTGCGTTCGTGGGGCGGAAGGACGTCGGCGTTCATGCCGATGCACATGCTGCAGCCAGCGTCGCGCCACTCGAAGCCGGCGTCGCGGAAAATTTTGTCGAGGCCTTCTTTTTCAGCCTGTGTCTTGATGCCGCGGGAGCCGGGGACAATGAGCGCCTGCTTGATGCTTTTTGCCACGTGCTTGCCTTCGACGAAATGCGCGGCGGCGCGCAGATCATCGAGGCGCGAATTGGTGCACGAACCGATGAACACACGGTCCACGGGAATGTCCACGATCGGCGTGCCGGCTTTGAGCCCCATATATTTCAGTGCGCTTTCCGTGGCCTTCTGATCGTTAAGATCCTTGAAGTCGTGCGGATCGGGGACGCGGGCGGTGACGCTGGTGACCATGCCGGGATTCGTGCCCCAGGTGACTTGCGGAGCAATTTGCTCGGCTTGCAACTCGACCTTCATATCGAAGTGGGCGCTGCCATCGCTCTTGAGAAGCATCCAGCGTTCCACGGCTTCCTGAAACGCCTTGCCGCGCGGGACAAACGGCCGGCCTTCGAGATACGCGAAGGTGGTTTCGTCCGGCGCGATCATGCCGGCGCGCGCGCCGCCTTCGATGGTCATATTGCAGACGGTCATGCGCCCGTCCATCGAAAGGGAGCGAATGGCTTCGCCGCCGTATTCGGCGACGTGGCCGTTGCCGCCGGCGATGCCCGTTTTTCCGATAATGGCGAGAATCAAGTCTTTGGCCGTAACACCTTTGGGACGCTTGCCATGCACTAGAATGTGCATCGTCTTGGAGCGCGACTGAACGAGGCACTGTGTTGCGAGGACGTGCTCGACTTCGCTAGTGCCGATGCCGAAAGCCAGCGTGCCGAACGCGCCGTGCGTGGAGGTATGGCTGTCGCCGCAGACGATCGTTTGGCCGGGCTGGGTGATACCGAGCTCCGGTCCAATGATGTGCACGATGCCCTGATTCTTGCTGTTCATGTCGAAGAGGCGCACGCCGGTTTCGCGGCAATTTTTCTCCAGGGCATCAAACTGCAACTTGGCGTCGTTGTCGAGGATGGGCAACGTGCGGTCGGTGGTGGAAACGGAATGGTCCATCACCGCGAACGTAAGATCAGGCCGGCGAACCTTGCGCCCTTCCGCACGCAGACCGGCAAAGGCCTGAGGCGAGGTGCCTTCATGAACGAGGTGGCGGTCAATATAGATGATGGAGGGCTGGCCGGGCTCTTCGCGAACCACGTGGGAATCCCAAATTTTTTGATAGAGCGTTTTAGGCATCATATCGTTTCCACTCGAATTCTAGCACTCCTGGAAGCGGGTGCAAATGGATGGTCTGCGAGGAGGTTTGGCGCCCGCCAGGTTGCGTGATAAAAGTGAGCGTTGAAGAATCGCAGGGGGGCGCTGTGCAGCAGGGCAAAGTAAAATGGGGCGTGCTGGGTGTCGCGGGCATCGCCGTGAAAAAAGTCATCCCGGGCATGCAGAAGGGCGACTGGAGCGAGGTTGCCGCAATCGCCTCGCGTGACGCGCGCAAAGCCAAGAACGCGGCGAAGTCCCTGGGCATCGCGAAAGCGTATGGGTCGTATGAAGCGTTGCTGGCTGATCCCGAAATCGAGGCCATTTACAATCCGCTGCCAAATCATCTCCATGTACCGTGGTCAATCAAAGCCGCCGAGGCAGGGAAACACGTGCTGTGCGAGAAGCCGCTGAGCTTGACGGTGGCGGAAGCGAAAACGCTTTTGCCGGTCCGCGAGCGCACGGGCGTTAAAATTGGCGAGGCGTTCATGGTGAAGACGCACCCGCAATGGCTAAGGACCCGCGAGCTGATTCGCAAAGGGGTCATCGGAGAGCTGCGGGCGATTGTGGGAGCGTTCAGCTATTTCAATCGCGATCCGCAGAACGTGCGGAATATTGCAGAGTGGGGCGGCGGCGGGATGATGGATATCGGGTGCTACCCGATTACCACCTCGCGGTTCATTTTTGGAGAGGAGCCATCGAGCGTGGCATCGCTGATCGAGTTTGACCCGGATTTCAAGACAGACCGCCTGGCGTCGGTGGTGATGGAATTCCCTTCAGGGCAATCCGTGTTTACGTGCAGCACGCAGCTGGTGCATTACCAGCGGATGCAGTTTCTGGGGACGGCGGGAAGGATCGAGATGGAGATACCATTTAACGCGCCGCCGGATCGTCCGACGAGAATCCTTATTGATGACGGGCGGGATGTGTTTGGCGGGGGAATACGGATAGAGACGATTCCGATTTGCGATCAATATACCGTGCAGGGCGATGCGTTTTCGCAGGCGATTCGCGAGGGGAACGAGGTCCCCGTGCCGCTGGAGGATGCGATCGCGAATATGGCGGTGATCGAGGCGGTCTTCCGGGCTGGGGAATCGGGGCACTGGGAAACTGTGAGATGATTCAGCGCGGAAACTCAAACGACGAAGAGTAAAGAGGACATGGCGATCCGAACGATTTTGCAACTAGGCGATCCAGGATTACGTGAGGTCGCGAAGAGGGCGAGCGATCCGGCAGCGGCGGAGATCCGGGCGTTAGTCCAGGATTTGGCGGACACGCTGGCGTATTGGAGAAAGTCCACTGGATATGGGCGCGGGATTGCGGCACCGCAGATCGGCGCAAATTGGCGGGTAATCTTTCTGAGATTGCCTGGGGAAGAGCCGTGGCCGCTGGTGAATCCGGAGATTACGTCGCGCAGCCAAGAAAAGATCGTGGTGTGGGATGCATGTTTGAGCTTTCTTTCCATTTTTATGCAAGTGGAGCGCCACAGGGAAATCACCGTGCGGTATCAGGATTTGAACGGAGAGCGGCACGAGGTTCGTGCGAGTGAAGAGCGAAATCTTTCCGAATTGTTGCAGCATGAGATCGATCACCTGGATGGGATTCTGGCGGTGGATCGCATCACGGACATGAAATCCATGTGCACGCGCGAAGAGTTTGAGAAGAGACACCGCGCCGGAAGCCCGTACGCGCTGGCGGCCGTTGCAAGCGAAACATCCAAGCAATAAAGTGATGAAGAAGCTTGCCTGGACTGAACCATGCAAAAGGCACAAAAGGTGAAAGCGGTCTATTACACGACATACGAAAGCCCTGTGGGGCCATTGCTTCTTGCCGGTGAATCGAATGCGCTGCGCTGTGTGAGTTTCATGAGCAGCAATCGTTCAACACCTCCACAGACGGACTGGAAACTGAACAAAGAGCCGTTTGCGGAAGTCATCCGGCAATTGCAAGCATACTTCCGCGGCGAACTGAAGGAATTCGACCTGCCGCTCGCGATGGAAGGAACGGAATTTCAACTGCGCGTGTGGAATGCCCTGCGCGCTATTCCCTATGGAGAGACGATTTCTTACGCGCAGCTTGCTGAGCGTATCGGCAATCCCAAAGCAGTCCGAGCCGTGGGCTTGGCAAACGGCAGCAATCCCATTCCCATTATCGTTCCGTGCCATCGCGTCATCGGCAGCGACGGCGGCCTCACGGGATTTGGCGGTGGCCTTTCAACGAAGAAGATGCTTCTCGAACTGGAAAACAAGCAGTTGAGTTTGTTGTACACGATTTTCTGTCAACCTAGGAAACGCGGCGCTCGCGGCGGAAGTGTATCTAGAGTTCGCGCAAGTCCGAAAAGAGGGAAGCAACCGCTCTCACTGGCGCATGAAAGGCCAGGAGAAGCAGGGATGCAAGAGCGTAAATGAGAAGCCGAGGTCTCATGCTTGTAGAACACCGCGGTGCACGAAATGTTGCGGTGGTCTCCGCGCCTGGGAGGCACCAGCGTTGCGTGTGGCCTGCAGCCACGGATGGGGAAAGGGAGAGGATGGCACGGCTCGGACAGAGTCGGAGTCTATCGCCAAGGTTCCAACGCTCGATGCGGTCCTAGCGAGGAGCTCCCCCTGCAATCGATGGAACCAGCAAAACTCGATCGCCTTCCTTGAGAGTGCAGGATTCGCCGCCGAGGAAGCGGATGTCTTCTTCGTTGAGGTAGACGTTGAGGAATTGGCGGATCTGGCCCTGGTCGTCGCGGACGTGGCGGCCGAGATCGGGGAAGCGCGCGGTGAGTTCGTCGAGGGCGTCGGCGACGGTCGCTGCGGTACAGTCCACCTTTGGAGCGCCGTTGGTGAAGCGGCGGAAGGCGGTGGGAATTTCGATGGTTACTGGCATTTTGTGGTTCTCCTGTTTTAATTTCAAAATTGTTGAATTCGTGGCAGTCATTTCCTTATTCACTGAACTCCGCCTCGAGATTGGGCGCGGCGGGCGGGGCAAGCCCCGCCCCTACACCTTCGCGGCTGCGTGCCCGTTCACACTTTAGGGGCTGCATGTGCGTTCACACTTTCGCGGCTGTGGCGCCCAGTTGCGCGTCTAAGTAGGCCTCGAAGGCTTCCAGGCGCGGGGCGATGGCTTCAGTGACCGGGAATTCGGCGGCGATTGCGTCGGTGGTCTTGAGGCCGTTGCCGGTGATGCACACGACGGTGGTCTCGTCCGGCTTGATGCGATTTTGCGCGATTAGTTTTTGCGTTACGCCTGCTGTAACACCGCCCGCAGTTTCCGTGAAAATGCCTTCGGTTTCGGCCAGGAGCTTGATGGCGGCGACGATCTCGGGATCGGAGATGTCTTCGGCCCAGCCGCCGGATTCACGGATTTGTTTTATGGCGAAGGGGCCGTCGGCGGGATTGCCGATGGCGAGGGAGCGCGCGATGGTGTTGGGCTTTTGCGGCTCGAAGCGGGCGAGGTTCCGCTTCACGCCGTCTGAAATCGGCGAGCAGCCACTGGCTTGCGCGCCGAAGAATTTTACCGGCTTTGGCTCGACCCATCCGAGGGTGACCAGTTCGCGGAACGCTTTGGCGATCTTGGTGATGAGCGAGCCGCCAGCCATGGGAACGACCACGTTGTCGGGGAGCGTCCAGCCGAGCTGCTCGGCAATTTCGTAGCCGTGGGTTTTCGAGCCTTCGGAATAGTAGGGACGCAGGTTGACGTTGACGAGGCCCCAGTTGAAGCGATCGGCGATTTGCGCGCAGAGGCGATTCACGTGGTCGTAATTGCCGTTGATGCGCACGATACGCGCGCCGTAGACGGCGGTGTTGAGCACTTTGGCGGGTTCGAGGTCCGCGGGAATGAAGACGCAGGCGTCGAAGCCTTGCTGCGCGGCTTGCGCGGCGACGGCGTTGGCGAGATTGCCGGTCGACGAGCAGCCGACGGTAGTGAACTGGAAACGGCGGGCGGCGGAGAGCGCGGTAGCGACGACGCGATCCTTGAAGGAGAGAGAAGGGAAGCATACGGCGTCGTTTTTGAAATAGAGATTTTTCAGGCCCCATTTGGAGGCGAGTTTGCGCGAGGCAACCAGCGGCGTGCCGCCGACGGCATTTGGAGCGATGAAGCCTTCGGGAAGCGGGAGAAGCTCTGCATAGCGCCACATGTTGAAGTCGCGGGCGGCCAGATTATCGCGGCGGACGGTCTTCTTGAGGGCATCGTAATCGTAGGCGACTTCGAGAGGGGAGAAGCAGTCTTCGCAAAACGAACGGGGGATGTTGCCCCAGGTTTTGCCGCATTCGCGACAGCGGAGTTCGTAATTGACAGACATTGCGATTCACCTTTCCGAGAGCGCGGGCCTGAATAAATCAGGCCCGGGCGCGGGCCGGGCTGAAGCCCGGCCCTACAAGAGCAAGACTTCGACGTGGAATTCGATTAGGGCAGCAGGGAGGGGGAGAAACGAAAAACCCTCCGTGCCAAAGTGCTCGGAGGGTCTCAGAAAATCTTCTGGGAAACTCGAAAAGCTCTTTAGCAGTTTTTTACGTGGAGCAAGTTGCCCTAAATCGCCACGTGTCGCC